>NPIG01001513.1_pt1 | contig 11774 bp, 9 predicted proteins | sample 8637441 | NCBI WGS metagenome assembly NPIG01 (sample SAMN07420675, study PRJNA396082) | bioreactor metagenome | isolation source: sample BR6 brine-fed electro-methanogenic bioreactor BR | place: Japan: Kochi | collected 2016-06-14
TGCCAGTCCTTCATAGCGGTTCTCCTTGCCCTTCGGGGACTTCCTCTGGGAGAACCGTTTATCATATATACTCCGGAACGGCAGAGCCTTATGAATTCTCACCGGCAGAGCCGGTGGATTAGCGTGGTGGATTTAGACGCGGCATCCCGCCGCGTTGAAAGAGACTGGAAGCCCGCCAGAGGCGCGGCCATGCCCGATTACGAGCGCCGGAAGACTTGGCTCGCCGAGCACGGCGACCAAATCGCGCGGTTGTAGGTCCTGACAAGTCTACGGCGATATATGCATTCACATAAACGCTTAAAGGGCCACAAACCGCCATATAACGTGAAGACATTTCGCCCTCGATTTCAAACTCCATTCGCATGACTGCGCAATGAAATCCGGAATGCTGTCCTTTCTGTTTTTCTTGTCTTTTCAACATGAATTCGATATAGTTTGAAGATATTATCGAGGCACACATGGCGAACGACAACCGACTCAAAGCTGTCGAAAATGCCGCTTGTGACGGCTACACGCGCACCGACTTGGCCCGCCTGGTCGGCACAACCAGCAACAATCTCGCCGGTCTCCTGAAACGTGCGCAATACTCAACCCGTCAATCGAGCCCCTATCTCCGCAAACTCGACCAATGGCTTCGGCACCAGGGGTATTGGCCCTCCGAAACGCTGGCGCCCCAGTGCGTCTGTCGCACGTGCAAGACCCGGATACCGGGCCTTGAGGCGGGTCTGGTGTTTTGCGGAGCATGCGGTGCGCGAATTGGCAAGTATTGTGAACATTGCCGCCGGGCAAACCCACTCAATGCGAAGTTCTGTTGTGCCTGTGGGAAGCCGATGGAATGACATACCATCGTCAAATTCAACAACGCGCGGGTTTGTGCCGGTCGAAACAGAGCCTGACCTCAAACATCCCACAGACTGCAATCCCGAAGCATCAACGAAACGGCAGCACCAGAAGGGTGCCACAGGGTGCCTGGCAGACTGGTCAGACTGCTTGTGTGGCTGTCAGCCGCCGCACATTCTTCTCCCCAGGCGGTTCCTGCAATCGTTGGACACGTTTTCGCCGCAGAAAAGAGATGTTCCCGACGCATTCTGTAGTCACTCTCGCGACCATCAGCGCACCGTGGCGCCCAAAACGCGGTCCCGGTAGGGTCCCCCAGATGCCCCCTGAACCGGAGAGCGTCGCTCCTGGAGGCTCTGACGATGTCATTGAAGGCCAGCGCATCGTGAAACGGCAGAAACACCGGCAATACAACGGCGGGCGTATCCGGAAAACGCCCGAGGGCACCTGGGCGGCGGACATCCACGGGCCGTCAGGCCGGCTGCGGCGCCGGTTCAAGACGCTCCGGGCGGCCCAGAACTGGGTCGATGTGACGCAAATCCGACTCGATAACGAAACCCGCATCCTGTCCGGGCTCGAATACCAGGACGCGGTTCGGGCGTTGTCGATGCTCCCCGAGGGGACCACCTTCACCGAGCTGGCCCGTTACTGGCTGCGCGCCCACGGGACCACCCAGACCAGCCAGACCACCCTCCAGGAGGCCATCGACCGGTTTCTCGCAGACAAGCGCGCCGCGGGGCTGCGCCCGCGCAGCATGGTCAACCTCGAACAGAAACTCGGGGCGCTCGCGGCCGACCACGGTGCCGGGCCGGTCGCGGCCGTCGAGGGCGACACGCTGCTGGACTGGCTCAATGCCCATGGGTATCAGGCCACGACCCGGGACAACTACCGGCGCGTGTTCAGGAACTTCTTCGGCTGGTGCGTGCGCGCGCCCGTCCGGCGAGCACATCGACCATCGCCAGCAGCGGCAACTCGCGTCCAATGGGTAGCCCTGGCAGCGCAAGTGACTTTGAAGGCAACAGCAAGCAAAACTATAATGACGGGAAAGGAGCCTGCAGTAATCCCAAGGCGGTCCCATATAGTACATCTCGCTGATAGGTGAGACGACCAGATTGGAGCGTGCCGAGAAGAACCTTACGAAAGTGAGGGAAGCCCTATGGTCTTCGTAAAGGCAATTCTGGTGGCTGGGTTTCTAGTTCTCGGCTTCTTCGCGCTTCAGGGCATAGTCAGTCCGGCTCGGGCTTTGCGAAAAGTCGACCACTCGGACAAGCGACACCGCGTCAGTTTGTGGCTAGACCTGTTGACTGGGGGATGCCAGGCCTGTCTTGCCTGTTCCCTGGCGTGTGCGGTTGCCTTTTCGCTGAGACAGGAACTAAAAGCCGAGATAGTGGTTGTTGGCGTGATCACGTGCTACCAAATCCTGCCGGGAGTGGGCGACCGCCTGCGATCGGGCAAAACGTCCGAAGCCTGCGGGCGCATCGGCGCTGCCATAGGCGTTGTCGTGGTGGCTGTCGCGTTCTTTGTTGTGGCCGTCCTCTTATCTCCTGACGATGCTTGGTTGACACGGCTACTCATGGATTCCCCCGTCTTCGGCGTTGCTATCTTTCTCATTGCGTTCCTGGGGATTCTGTGTGCCCCTCCGCTGCTGGGCTGGTACGTTGGTAAGCGTGTTTTCGGTCCAAGAATGGAACTAGTGCTTGGTGATAACTTGGAAGAGGAAGCTCAGAAGCAACTCTGAGGTCAGCATTCCAGAAGATTCTATTCGTTGTGAGAGCTGTGACCGGGTGACCGTACAATGTACAAGACTCAGACTCTCCGAATAGACATAGCTCGGGTGTGCGCCATCTTTGTTTCCATGCGCAAGACGCTTCTCCATGCGGAGCCGCGGCGTGGTCCATTTCAGTATTCACTATCCCGCCTGTGGCTGGTGGAGTGCCACTGAATACACCAGAGGCGGGGAAAGAGCAACGGCGGATTTTGCTCTCCTGTCTCCGTCATGCCCCTGCGAGCGCATCCTTACGTGACTGGTTTCTGCCCGTCTACGGATTGGATGGGGCGGAGCGGCGTGGGCGGCGCCAGGTGCCCAGTCATGCGCGACACCACGATGATGGCCACGAGTCCGCAGAGCATGGCGGTCGTGCGATAGGGGAACAGGACCAACCCGTCTTCGATCATGGGCCATGGCAACAGCCGCGGGATGCCGAGGGCGGCTTCGCCCGCGCCGAAGCGCAGCACCGCCGACAGCGCCAGGCCAGCGGCAGACCCGATACGGTTGGCTTTCGGGTCGTAGAGCGCGCAGACGAGCTGTGGAAACAGTATGCAATACACAAAATCGCTGCATAAGAACCACAGCGCGTAGACACTCTGCACACGGAGGGCGAGCAGCAGCGCGGCCACGCCGACGAGCACGATGCAACGGCGGATGACTTTCGCCATGTGGCGGGAGGACAGGTCCCGCGCAAAAAGCGGACGGTACACATTCCAGGTGGCCATGGACGCTGCCGACAGCACCGATGAGTCAACGGAACTCATCACCGCCGTCGCGATGGCGGCAAGTCCGAGCATGGCCACAAGCGGGGGAGAGCAATAGCGAATGACATGGGGAAGAATGAGTCCGGCATTTTCATTGCTCAGCCGCTCCCCGCCCAGCGCGGTCCAGTCCACCTGGCTGCCCACCATGCCGAGCAGGGTCGCAAGCAGTGCCGCGGCCACGCAGACCAGCGCGGCCACCAGCGAGAGGTTTCTCGCTACGCTCGGGCTCTTAGCCGCCAGCACCCGCTGGAAGTAAACCTGCCACGCGATGCCCCCGAAGACCAGCAGCAGCATGCTGTCCCACCACTGCCAGTACCAGTTGCCAAGGCCGTCTTCGCCCCATCCGGCCAGCGGCGGGAAGAACCGCCCCTGCACCCCCATGGAGGCGCGGTAGCCCTCGAACATTTCCGCGAGTCCACCTGCTTCCGGCACGGCGAACATGACCACCGCGCCCAGACCAAGGAAGATCAAGAACAGTTGCAGCGTGTCGGTAGCGGCTACGGCCCACAGTCCGCCGAGCATGGTGTAGGCGATGGCAATGACGGCGGAAAGGATAATGGCGGTGGGCATGTCCACCTGCAGGATGACGCCGAAGGTGGCCCCGAGTGCGGTGAGGATAGCGGCAGACCAGAAGACCTCACCGGTGAGCGCGGGCAGGAACAGCACGGCGGTGAGTGCGCGCCCGTAGCGCTGTTCGAGCGGGTCGAGCATGGTGTGGTACCCCATGCGCCGCATGCGACCTGCGAAGAACAGGCCGCCGACCACCAGGCTCAGCGCATATCCCCACGGCGCCTGGGTCCACACAAGGCCGTAGTCCGTGCGGTAGACGTATTCCGCGGTGCCGTTGATGTAGCCTCCGCCGAGCCAGGTGGCGCTCATGGTGCATACAGCGATGCCAAGCGGCAGCACCCGTCCCGCCAGCATCATTTCCTCGGCGCTGTGCATGTCGCGTCCGCGCCCGGCGCGCCAGCCGACCCAACACACCACGAAGTAGAGCACGAGCGTCATCAGCAGTCCCGGCCAGAAGACGTCGAGCCCGGTGAGCGCCAGCCATATCCCCGCGCCTGCCAGGAGAATTGCGAAAAGCACCAAAGGCAGCACCGGATGCCGCATGGGTCCCGTCTGGTTGCTCGCCATGTTTCCTCCCGCTGCTGTGACCTGTTGTGCACGAGCATGGTAGCCCACAGATTTCAACGCCGCAAGGGCAGGCCTGCCACGACAACGTGACATCGGCATTTGAGGCTAAGGCTGCCTGTGGAATCGCCCCGGTCGCGTACAGTAGACTCTTCAATCGTCGTTTGGGAACATGCTGGAGCCGAATCGGCGTGTTCCGGGCCACCAGAAGGAGGGACAAGGCAATGAGACCATCATCGCGGCGCGATTTTCTGAGGCAGACCGCGCTTGGCGCGGGCCTGGCGGGGTTCGCCCACATGGCTGCGGCAGACGAGAAGCCCATTCAAGGTTTCGACGACACGGCGACAGCCGTGCAGGAGAATGCTGTCTGGAAGCCCGTGAGTGAGCGGAAGATACGTGTCGGCATCGTGGGCTACGGCGTGTGCCGGTTTGGCGCCGCCTTCGGATTCCAGGACCATCCGAATGTGGAGGTGGCGGCGGTAAGCGACCTCGTTCCGGAGCGCTGCCAGGAATTGGCGAAGGTGTGCCGCTGTGAAAAGACCTATCCCTCGCTGGAAGAACTGGTGAAAGACGACCGCCTCGAAGCGGTGTTTGTCGCCACCGACGCGCCCAGCCACGCACAGCACTGCATCGCGGCGCTGGAACACGGCAAACACGTGGCCAGCGCGGTGCCGGCGGTATTCGGTTCGCTGGAAGAAGCCGATGCCCTGCTGGACGCGGTGAAGCGGTCCGGCCTGAAGTACATGTTGTTCGAAACCTCCGCGTATCGCCCGGACTGCTTCGCCATGCGCACAATCTACAGGGCGGGCGGCTTCGGGGAAATGGTGTATACGGAAGGGGAGTACTACCATTACATGGAGACGCCCATTGACTCGTTCAAGGGCTGGCGCATCGGCTTGCCGCCGCAGTGGTATCCCACCCACTCGAACGCGTACCATACCTGCGTCACTGGCGGCACGTTCACCGAGGTCTCGTGCATGGCCATGCCGAGTGTCATCCCGCACCTGCGCCCCGAAAACAACCGTTACAAGAACCCGTTCGGCACCGAAATTGCCTTGTTCCGGACAAGTGAAGGCGGCGCCTCGCGCATGGCGGTGAGTTGGGACACGCCCGGCCACCACGGCGAACGCGGACGCGTGCGCGGGCAGAAGGGGGCGATGGACGGTACGAATTACGATGGTCTGGCGGATGTGTCAAAGATGGAATTGGCGAAGCCCCCGCTGCCGCCGGGCGTGGAAGGGGGCGGGCACGGCGGCTCGCACGGCTACCTGTGTGAGGAGTTTGTGACTGCGATTCTACAGGACCGCCAGCCGCTGATTGACATCGCATGCGCGCTGAACACCACCGTGCCCGGAATAGTGGCGCACACGAGCGCACTGAAAGACGGCGAACTGCTGAAGATTCCCCACTACAATCTGTAATGAAAAAAAGGTAGAGGAGCCGACAATGAGCACAGCAAAGGACCTGCAGGCCGCTTTCGCCGGGGAGAGCCAGGCGAATCGGAAGTATCTGGCGTTTGCCAGAAAGGCTGAGCAGGACGGATTTCCCCAGGTGGCGAAGCTGTTTCGCGCCGCGGCCGAGGCGGAGACCGTGCACGCCCACGCGCACCTGCGCGCCATGGGCGGCATCAACAGCACCGCCGAGAATTTGCAGGCCGCTATAGCCGGCGAGGCGCATGAGTTCCAGTCCATGTACCCGGATTTCGTGACGCGGGCTAGCGGCGAGGGGAACAATAAGGCGTTGCGCAGCTTCGAAAACGCGCTCGCGGTGGAAGAGGTGCACCACAACCTCTATTCCGAGGCGCTTGCCGCGGTTCAGGCCGGTAGCGACCTCGACGCGGCGCCCATCTACGTGTGCCCCGTATGCGGGCATACCGTGGTGGGGGGCGTTCCGGATACGTGCGAAGTCTGTGGCGCGGCCGGCGCCAAATTCATGGAAATCGCATAGGCGGTCTGGCACACCGGAGGCGCCTCCGTCGAGGGGGCGCCTCGCTCACCGGTCTCAGGCGGTCGCCATGCCGTCGATGCGGCTGCGAACGTCGTTCAGTTCGCCTTGATTCATGAACCCGATGGTCATGGCGTCCATGGTCCCGAGGTCTGCCACGAAGCGAAGCGATTCGTCCATCTTCTCAACGACTTTCGGGTCGCCCTCGCCCAGAATCTTCATTCCCAGCACGCCTTTTCCGGCGGCGTGCATCTTCTCGATGAGGGGTACAACGGCGGACAGCGGGCCATCCATGTGGCTGCCGAAGGGATTGATGCGCACAAGCGCCACGTCGACCCAAGGTTCCTCCGGCACGCGCTCAAGGGCCTGGAGGCTGTGGCACGACACGCCGTGCGCCTTTATCCAGCCCCTGGCTTTGGCGTCCGCCAGAATATCCATGTTCGCCCTGAGTTGCTCCGGCCAGTTCTCCTCACCGCCGCGAATGCAGTGCATCAGCACGATGTCGATGGTATCGGTCTCGAGTTCCTTGCGGAAACGGTCGAGGTCTTTCTTCACTTCCTCAGGCTCACGCGACCAGACCTTGCTCAGCAGCATCACCTTGTCCCGGGGAATCGACTTTCGCATCGCCTCGCGCATGTAGATGTGCGACCCGTAGCGGTCGGCCAGGTCGAAATACGTCACGCCCTGCGCATAGGCATACTCCAGCAATTCGATGAACTGGTTGCCGGTCAGGTTCAGTGTCAGGTCGGTAATGCCCCCCGCGCGCCCGCGAATTCCCGTGCCAATGCCCAGATAGGAGCATTTCAAGCCCGTGTTCCCAAGCGTGCGCATATCGCCGGCCTTTGGACGCACCGTCGCTTGCGCGCCCCCTGCGCCCATTGCCGAGAACCCGGCGGAAAGCGCCAGCGCGCCTGCTGTCCGATGCAGAAAATCTCGTCGATTCAGTCTCTTCATGATTGCACCTCTTCTGCTGCGTCACTGCTTCGTTCAGGAGGCCATTGTAGCGGGTTGGGACAATGAAACAAAAACGACGGGTTCCGTTCCAGTCCGCACTCCCGTCCAGCCCGCGAATTCAGGCCGTGGCTGCCGGTTGCACAAAACAAACTGCTGCTGTACATTTTCAGTCATGGGGATCACAGTCACAGTAACCGGCGCGCAGCCGCGCAATCTCATCGGCATGCGGGCCGAGCGTCAGGCGGATGGCAGCCTGCGGTTCCTTCCCACAAGACGCGGCCTTCGACAGCGCATCGCACTGGCGCTGTTCCTGGCGGTCCCCGGCATTCTGCTTTTGGGCTTCACGCTCATGCTTCAGAGCGCGTCACCCCGTTCGCCTGAGTCTGCCGGGCAGTCTCTCCTGGCGTTGCGGGGCATTCAGTTGCTGGGCGGTCTCCTCCTGCTCTGCGCGCTCCTGTCTGTGCTGGGCGGGTTTCGAAAAAGGGCGACGTTCTTGATTGACCGGCCGGGCAATCTGGTATTCACTTTCCGGGGCCTTACCTCCAGGCGGGAGTCCTTTGCGCTCCCCAGCTTTCAGTCCATCCAGTATGGCGTGCGCCGGCAGACCATCGGCAGGGTGCCTGTCGGCGAGGTCAATCCCAAGTGGCCCAGGGAACCCGCTGCCACCGTCTGGGTGTGGAGCGTGACGCTGCGGGCCGGACCGATGACCCCGCACGGTGAGCCAAGCGGGATAACCTTCGATGTCGCGTCACAGGACTCGCCGCCACAGTCAGGTTACATGCCGGATGAAGTTGCCCTATTGTGCGCATGGCTGCGAGACACGACCGGCAAACCTCTGCTTGCGCAGTAACCCCATGCCGGCGCCGCGCACAAAGTGTGTGTTCAATTCCCGGTGTGGTAAAACGACACGAAAAAACCGGCCAGAGGGTCAGCGCGCGCGGCGCCGCCGAAAGACCAGGTGGCGCATGCTGAACAGCACGACCACGGCGCACGCGAGCGTCACGTAAAGGCCCACCTGGAGCGACACCGGCTCATACTGGAAACGCACTGTGTGCACGCCTTCGCCAACTTCCACACCACGGAACACCCCGTCCACTGGGAAGATGGGGGCCGGCTGGCCGTCCACGGTGGCGCGCCAGCCCGGGTACCAGGCGTCCGCCAACACCAGGACACCCGGGCGTGTCTGTTCAATCTCTATCGTCAGCTCGGTGTTGCTTGAAGGGGGCACGATGTGCGCCGCAGCCTGCTTCCCGTCATCGTGCCCGGGAAGTGTCACCCCCTCGAGCAGCGGGGGGAGGTGCGAGGCAATACGCTCCGGTTCCAAACCCGCACCGGTCTGGCCCGCGTAGATGACGCGCGCCCGGCTGCGCGCATCCAGGTCGCGAAACAGCAAAGCGCCGCTGGGAAGCACCTCCTGGATGTTGAGTTCCGGGCGCACGGGCGCGAACGGCCCCTGGATGTCCTCTTTCGTGAGCACCAGCGCGGGCGCCCCGGCGCGGCGCAGCAGAAGCGGATCTTCGTGAACCCGCCGCACAAAGGCCTCGTAGCGGTTGAGCCGCGTACCGGCCGGATTGAACACCTGCGGTATGCGGTGCGCCGCCAGCGGCCAGCGCTCGAGCGCGCCGCTGCCCCCGATACGGCCGTCCATTCTCTCCAGCGAAGCAATGAATCCCGTCTCGGGATACACCAGTTCCGGAGGGGTGCCGGGCACGTGGGCGCGGAAACTCAGCCACAACGTGAGCACCGCCACGGCGCAGAGCCCGTAGCCCATGCGGCGCGGGCTTGGGCGCAACAGGGTCATGCCCAGCAGCACCAGAATGGCAAGCCCTGCCGCCGCCACCATAGCCGCGTACGGCCACACATCCGCCCAGGCCAGTTCGGTGCTCCCCACGGCGAAAACCATGCCGGCCCCCAGCAAGCCCCACACCACGGGTAGATAAATGAGCAGCCGGACGAGGGTCGACTTGGTTTCATCCGGGCCAAGCAGGTTCCACTCTTCCGCGGCCGCCGCGGCTGCAAAAGCAAAGGCGAAGGCCTGAGCCACAAGAAAATGCTCGGGCGCCAGAAGACCGAAAAGCGGCCAGCCCTGGACGAAGAGACTAAGCACAACTGGAATGCACGCGGTGACCAGCGCGGCCATCAGCAGCGCTTCGACACGCCTGCGCAGGTCCTTGCTGGCGTAGCGGCGCACCCCAAACCACAGCGCGAGCAACAGCAGTTGCACAATACCGATGTGCAGCAGCCAGGCGCCAGGCGCCTCCTGCGCGCGGCTCGGCGCGAGAAAGCACGGGCACAGAATCGCGGCAAGGTCAGACGGGACCCAGCACGCCCGTGCGCCCAGGCTCTCGACCGCGCCTTGCGTGTTGAACTCCAGATAGGGCGCGACCTGCACCGCGGCGAGCCCGAGGCCGAGCACCACGGCAACGCACATGCCGGCACAGGCGCCCCCCACGTGGGTCCAGGCGTGGCTGCGGACACCGCGGGCAAGCAGATAGAGCAAGAGAAACACCACCATGGCCGCCAAGGCGCCCGGTTCACCGCCAAGGGCGCACAGCGCAACCACCACCGCGGCCAAAGGCCATGCCCGGAAGTTGCCGAGAAGCAGGCGCTCGGAGGTCACCAGCAGCAGCGGCAGCCACGGAACCGTGTCCGCGATTGGCAGCGCGCCATAGAGAAACACCGGCCCGCTGATTTGAAAAGAGGCGCCGACAAACAACGCCATCGCCGGGTGCAGACCGAACCGGCGCGAGGCGTAGAAGGCGCACCATCCCGCGACCACCAGTTTCAATAGCAGGGAGAACTGCAACGCGGCGGCCACCGGCATGAAGTAGAACGGAATGGAAAAAGGGGAAAGAACGCGACTCCGCCACAACGCGAGAAACGGCGAGCCGAACCCTTCGTTCGGGTTCCACAGCAGCGAATCACCCTCGGCCGCCGTGTCGTGCAGAAAGCGGTACCAGGGGTACGTGCGCCGGACGTGCAACTCGCTGTGCGGATGCGCCGGAGCCTCCATGCCGACCGGCCGCGCCTCCTGCCACGGCGGCTCGAAGAACGCGCCGCGAAGCTCAAGCGGAATCTGGCTCGAGAAGAAGCCCGGGGCCAGCAGGACACACGGCAACATGCCGAGCATTGCGGCGCACAGCAGGTTCTCGATGATGGCGCGCCTATTCGTTCGCACCTTCCCATCCTTTGCGTCGAATCACTGCCGGCCGGGCCTTTCCCGCCTTGAAAAGGCGCGGGTTCGGCGTCATTTCTTCTTCGGGCGGGTGTGGATACCCTGGCCGTGGTAATCCTCGGCCGCCTCGAGAATGGCTTCCGACAGCGTCGGGTGCGTGTGAATCGTATGCACAATCTCGTCGACGGTGGCCTCCATTGACATGGCCAGCGCCCCGATGGCGATCAGTTCGCCCGCCTCGGCGCCCATAATGTGCATGCCCACGATTTCATCTGTCGAAGCGTCGCCCACGATCTTGACCATGCCCTCGGGCCGTCCTATCGCGTGCGCGCGGCCATTCGCCATAAACGGGAATGTGCCCGTCTTCACCTCGATGCCCTGTTCGCGCGCCTGGCGTTCGGTCATGCCGACGCTCGCCACCTCGGGCGCCGTGAAGTTGCACGAAGGCACCACGCGGTAGTCCATGCGCTTGTCGCCGCCGGTCGCATTGGTCGCGGCGACAATTCCCTCCGCACTGGCCCCGTGGGCGAGCCAGGTCTTGTCGATCACGTCGCCGACCGCGTAGATGCCCGGCACATTGGTCTGCATGCGGTCGTCAACAAGAATGCCGCCGCGCGGGCCGACCTTGAGCCCCAGCTTCGGGTTCGAAGTGACTACCTCGGAGTTGCATTGCAGTCCTATGCCGACGAGAACGAGATCGACGTCTTTCTTGCCCGCTTTCTTGCCCTCCATCTCGATGGTGGCGCCCTTCTTCTTGCGTTTCAACGAGGTCACCTTGGTGCCCGTGCGCACGTCCATGCCCGCCTTCTTCCAGATGGCCTCAACGCGCTTGGTCAATTCCTCGTCTTCCTTGGGCAGCACGTTGTCGAGCGCCTCCACCAGCGTCACCTCGGCGCCGAAGGCGTTCCAGACACAGGCGAATTCCGCGCCCAGCGCGCCCGCGCCAATTACGCACACGCTCTTCGGCACGTAGTCAAGTTCCAGGGCGCGGGTGCTGCCGATGACGACCTCGCCGTCAAACTCAAGGCCGGCAAGCTGGGCGGGACGGCCGCCCGTCGCGATGATGATGTTCCCGGCCCGGACCTCCTCACCGCCGGCCTTGACCACGCCGGGCGCCTCGACCTGCGCCTCACCGTCGACCACCTTGATGCCATGCGCCTTGAACAACGCCTTGATGCCGCCGGTATTCGTGTTGACC
>NPIG01000811.1_pt2 | contig 11762 bp, 8 predicted proteins | sample 8637441 | NCBI WGS metagenome assembly NPIG01 (sample SAMN07420675, study PRJNA396082) | bioreactor metagenome | isolation source: sample BR6 brine-fed electro-methanogenic bioreactor BR | place: Japan: Kochi | collected 2016-06-14
TGGTCAACTGCAACCCGGAGACGGTGTCTACGGACTACGACACGTCCGACCAGTTGTTCTTCGAGCCGGTCACGTTCGAGGACGTGATGAACATCGTGGAGCACATCAAGCCGAAGGGCCTGATTGTGCAGTTCGGCGGACAGACGCCGCTGAACCTTGCGGAGCGGCTGGAAGCGGCTGGCGCGCCCATCATCGGCACCACGCCGCACAGCATCGCCCGCGCCGAGGACCGCGAGTTGTTCCGGGAAGTGGTCGAGAAACTCGAACTGCTCCAGCCGGCGAACGATGTGGCGACCTCCTTCGAGGAGGCGGAGGTCATCGCGGAACGCATCGGCTACCCGGTGGTCGTGCGCCCGTCGTACGTGCTGGGCGGGCGCGCCATGGAGATCGTCTACGACCGCGATGCCTTGAATCAGTACATGACCTACGCGGTGGACGCGTCGCCGGAGCACCCGATTCTCGTCGACAAGTTCCTGGAAGGCGCCATCGAACTCGATGTGGACGCCATCGCCGACGGCGAGACCGTGGTGGTGGCGGGGATTATGCAGCACATCGAGGAGGCGGGGGTGCATTCCGGCGACAGCGCGTGCATCCTGCCACCGTACAACATGGACGAGGCGCTGCTGGAGCGCGTGCGCGAGCAGACGCGCGCGCTCGCCCGCGAGTTGAACGTGGTCGGCCTGATGAACATCCAGTACGCCGTTCGCGACCGCGACATCTTCTTGCTCGAGGTCAATCCGCGCGCATCGCGCACCATCCCGTTCGTGAGCAAGGCCATCGGCGTGCCGCTGGCCAAGCTGGCCGCGCGCGTGATGGCGGGCAAGACGCTGAAGGAACTCGGGTTCACCGAGGACCCGCACCCGAACTACACCTCCGCCAAGGAAGTCGTGCTTCCGTTCATCAAGTTTCCGGGCGTGGACATCCTTCTGGGCCCGGAAATGCGCAGCACCGGCGAGGTGATGGGCATCGACAAGAGCATGGGCCTGGCCTACGCGAAGAGCCAGATCGCGGCGGGCAACAGCGTGCCGCTCGAGGGGACGGTGTTTATCAGTCTGAATGACCGTGACAAGCAGCATGCCGGTACTCTTGGCCACGACCTCACCGAACTCGGCTTCACCCTGGTGGCCACCAAGGGCACCGCGGAACTGCTGCAAAGCCAGGGTATAGACGCGAAAGTCGTCTACAAGGTCGGGGAGGGCCGCCCGAATGTCGTCGACCACATCATCAACGGCGACATCCACTGGATCATCAACACGCCCCTGGGCGGTGAGTCAAAGTTCGATGAGCGCGCAATCCGCCGCACGGCCCTGGAGCATGCCCTGCCCACGATGACCACGCTGGCCGCGGCGCAGGCCGCCGTGGCGGCCATCCGCGCGATGCGCGAAGGGGCGCTCGACGCAACGCCGCTGCAGGAGCACCACGCGTCGCTTCGGTGATAGCGCGAAACGTGTTGCCGCCAACAGCCCGCCCGGGATTCGCCGCAGGTCCCTTCATTCGGGACGGCGTGCTATAGTCAAGAGACGCAGCACGGATACCAACCGGCCAAGCGGGAGCGAAACTATGAATCGACGCGCGTTTCTGGCACGTGGCATGGGACTGGGCCTGACGGCAATGGGCAGCGCAATAAGCGCCCGTGGGAATGGGGATACGGCGCGCCGTCCGAATATTATCGTCATCTTCACGGACGACCAGGGCTATGCCGACCTGGGGTGCCAGGGTCAGAACGCGCATGTGCGCACACCGCACATCGACCGGCTTGCACGGGAGGGCATCCGCTTCACGGACGGCTATGTCACCGCGCCGCAGTGCTCGCCTTCACGGGCGGGTCTCGTCACCGGCCGCTATCAGCAGCGTTTCGGGCTGGATGACAACGCACGGACCCCGCTGCCGCTCACGCAGACGACCCTCGCAGAACGCCTGCGTCGGACCGGGTACACCACAGGTATGGTGGGCAAATGGCACCTCGAACCTAAACCGACTTCGGTAGCCTGGGCCGAGGCCAATCTGGAGCAAGTCGAGCGCACTGCAAAGGGCCGGGTCCGGATTCCCCCGAAGGAGGCGCTGCGCTTCTTTCCGGACCACTTCGGTTTCTCGGAGTATTTCAAGGGGCCGATGCACCGCTACTACGCGTCCTACACGCTCGACGGCGAAGACACCTCGTCCGGCACCCGCTGGCTGAATGACAAGCGGCTGCGCATCGACGTGCAGAGCGACGCCGCGGTCACATTCATCGAGCGCAATCACCGGCAGCCGTTTTTCCTGTACGTGGCCTACTTCGCACCGCACACGCCGCTGGAGGCAACGGACGAGTATTTTGCGGGCGTCTCCAGAGACCTGCCTGAGCGCCGCCGACACGCCCTGGCCATGCTGGCCGCGGTCGATTCCGGCGTTGGTCGTATTCTCGACACGCTCGACAAGCACGGGATTAGCGAGGACACATTGCTCTTCTTCATCAGCGACAACGGCGCCCCGCTGAAACTCACCACCCCCGACACGCCTGTCGGCACCGATGCAGGCGGCTGGGACGGCTCGCTCAATACGCCGTGGGCCGGTGAGAAGGGCATGCTGACGGAAGGCGGCATCCGAGTGCCGTTCCTGGCGCGCTGGAAGGGCAATCTCCCTGCGGGACGGGTCTGCTCAGAACCGGTGAGTTCGCTGGACGTGGCGGCCACGGCGACGGCGCTTGCGGGGCTCGACACGGTGGCTGAACTGGACGGCGTCAACCTGCTCCCGTACATGCGGGGGGAGGCAACCGCCCCGCCACGTGACGCCCTGTACTGGCGCTTCTGGAACCAGGCGGCAATACGTCAGGGCCGTTGGAAATATCTGGAGGCCGGCGGCGCGGCGCGTTTCCTCTTCGACCTTTCGAACGGCGCACATGAGACGAAGAACCTCATCGCCGAGCATCCCGCCCTTGCGGAGCGGCTACGCGAGAAACTCGCCGCTTGGGCCGCAGAGTTGAAAGACCCGGGCATTCCCGCGGGCCCGCTGAACAGCCAGGAGCGCCAGTGGTACGCGCATTACCTGGGGTGGGAACCAGGCGCGGGCTAACCAGAGGCCTTATCCAGCTTGCGACGGGCATTCTTGAGGGCTGCGCGGACGCGGCGGGGCGCGGTGCCGCCGGGGGTGTTGCGCCGCTTGACCACGGCTTCGGCGGTCAAGACCTTGAGGGCGTCCTTCTCGAAGAGCGGCGAGAAACGCCGGAGAGTGGCGAGGTCGAGGTCCTGCAGGGTCTTCCCGGCCCGGCCGCACTCGAGCACGAGCCGCCCGATAACGCCGTGCGCCTCACGAAAAGGCATTCCCTTCGTCACGAGATAGTCGGCCAGGTCGGTGGCCTCCATAAACCCCTGGCGCGTGGCGGCGGCCATGGCTTCGGCGCGCACTTCGATGGCCGGCAGCATCCGCGCGAAGGCTTCCAGGCAAAGCAGCAGGGTATCGGCCGCATCGAATACCGGCTCCTTGTCCTCCTGGAGGTCGCGGTTATAGGTGAGCGGCAATCCCTTCATCAACGTCAGCAACGCCGTGAGGCTGCCGTAGACCCGGCCGGTTTTGCCGCGCACCAGTTCGGCCACGTCGGGGTTTTTCTTCTGCGGCATGATGCTCGAACCGGTGGTGAACGCATCGCCGATTTCGATGAACCCGAAGGCCGGACTCGACCACAGGACCAACTCTTCGCACCAGCGCGACAGGTGCATCATCGTAATGGACGCGGCCGCGCAGAATTCGACAAGATGGTCCCTGTCGGACACGGCGTCCATGCTGTTCGCGCACAGCGCATCGAAACCCAGTTCCCTGGCGACCCGTTCCGGCTTGACCGGATAGGGCGTGCCGGCGAGCGCGGCCGCGCCGAGGGGCAGCACATTGACCCGTCTGCGCAACTCAGTGAACCGCGCCACATCGCGGCTGAACATTTCGAAGTATGCCAGGATGTGATGAGACAGCAGGACCGGCTGCGCGTACTGCAGGTGTGTGCAACCGGGCAGGATGACGCCGAAATGGGCTTCCGCCAGGTCCAGCGCGGCGGACCGCAGTTGGTGCAGCAGCCGCGTCACGGCATCGACCTGGTCGCGCAGCCAATAGCGCACATCGGTGGCAATCTGGTCGTTGCGGCTGCGGCCGGTGTGCAACCGTTTTCCCGCGGGGCCGATGCGCTCGACGAGAGCGGCTTCGATATTGGTGTGCACATCTTCGAGCGCCGGGTCCCAGGTGAAGTTGCCGGCCTCGATGTCCCTGGCGATGGCGCGAAGGCCGCGCACGATGGCCATGGCGTCTTTCTTCGCAATGACCCCGCATTCACCCAGCATGCCGGCGTGCGCGATGCTGGCGCGGATGTCCCACGCCGCCAGGCGCTGGTCAAAGGAAACCGATTCGCCCAGTTGCTCGACCAGCTTGTCGGTTGCGCCTTCGAAGCGTCCGCCCCACAGTTTGCTCATGGCCTGTCCTTTCCGCATTGGCTCCGCCCCCGCAAACCCCCGCAAGATAGGCGCTCACGCCTGGCAAGTCAAGTGCCGGCGCGCCGGTTCCGATGGCCGCGCCACATCGTCTATCATGGCACGCAATATGCCTACCATGCCGGAGGCAAGACAGGAGGCGAAAAATGCAGGCACAAAGCGTTGCCCTTCGGGAATGCAGAGGACGTTGGACCGACGCCGCGCAGGCACGCGCGGGCTCGCGGATACATGCCTTTGCGGGACTGCGGCGAGACAAGCGCGCGCACCACCGGGGATGGATGGCGCGGGCGCGGCTCGCGCGCATTTGCGCGTTGCTCCTGGCCCTGCTGGTGTGCTTCCGCGCGGGTGCGCTCCCACCGGCGCCGAGCGGAAGCAACGACACATTGCCGTTGCCGGAAGGGGCCAATCCCTGGACACCGGGCGGCGCGGCCGCTGCGGCACAGGCGCTCCCGCAGGGCGCCGGCTGGACCCTGGCGGCCCGTTTCAGCGCGCTGGACGCCGGAGCGCGCGCCACGTGGGACGCCCCCGTGCACTGGAACCTTTCCGGGCCGGCGGGCGTGGCATTTCACGTGTATTGCGAAGACCCGTTTCCCATTTCCGACCTGGTGCTCCACCTGAAGAGTGGCACGGGCTGGTACACGGCGCCGCTCGAAATCGAGGCGGCCGGCGCCTGGTGGCGCGCGGAGGCGGCCAAGGCGGACAGCCGCACGGAGGGCGCCGTGAGGGGGTGGGGGCAAATCGACCGGGTGCGTGTCGCGGTGTGGCGCGGCATGGACACGGACACGCGCATCCACATCACGCCATTCGAACAGATGACGGCCCGGGCCGCCGAGGTCCTGGCGCCGGGCGATTGCGCCGCGGCCAGCCCCCCCGCTCCGAAACCGGAATTCCGCGGGCTCTGGTGTTCTGAAACGTACGGCGCGGGAAATTGGGGCTGGGACAAGACCGTGGCGCGGGTGGCGGCGGCCGGCTTCAACGCGGTCTTGCCGAACATGGCCTGGGCGGGCATGGCGTATTACCCGAGCGACGTGCTGCCCCGGGCAAGTGTCGTGGCGGAACGCGGCGATGCGCTTGCGCAGTGCCTGGCCGCCTGCAAACGGCACGGCGTGGCCTGCCACGTGCGCAAGATTGCGTTCAACATGGGCTACGGCCCCGAGACGGCATTCATGCGCGAGATGAAGGCGGCGGGCCGCACGCAGGTGCGGCACGACGGCAAGGCCGAGCCCCGGTGGCTGTGCCCTTCGCATCCGGAGAACCAGCAACTCGAGGCCTCGGTCATGGCTGAAATCGCCCGCAACTACGCGGTCGATGGGCTGCACTGGGACTACATCCGCTACCCCGACGGCCACACCTGCTATTGCGCGGGGTGCCGCGCGCGGTTCGAACAGACGCTGGGGAAGGGCGCCGCGCCCTGGCCGGAATCTACCCGCAAGGACGCGCAGGTTCGCAAGGCCTGGCTGGATTTCCGGCGGAAGCAGGTCACGGCGGTGGTAGCGGCCGCCGCCGTGCAGGCCCGGGCGGCGCGCCCGGGCATCAAGCTCTCGGCGGCGGTGTACACCTCATTGCCGCGGCACCGCGAAGAGCTCGGGCAGGATTGGAAGCTGTGGTGCGAGCAGGGCTACCTCGATCTCGTGTGTCCCATGAACTACACGCCGAACAGCCGGCGTTTCGCGATGCTCTCGGGCTTCCAGAAGAAATGGGCGGGCGACACCCCGGTCTACCCCGGCATCGGGCTGAGTGTGTGGCGCCGCGGCGACGCGTTCACCACGCTGGCGGAACAGGTTTTTGCGACGCGCCGCCTGAACACCGGCGGATTCACTGTATTCCGCTGCGGCGAGGAAGAACTCTCCGGCACGCTGGCCGCCTTCGCGGATTGTCTGTAGCGTCAAGGCGTTGCTTTTGCAATTTGGCGGCCTCTATACTGGCCGAAACGTGTTGAAACGGACGCGTGACGCGCCCGATACGGAAGGAAGACAACGCGCCATGCCCATGCCCATCGCGCTGCATGAAACCGAAGGGCCCGGTGTGCTGGAGGTGCAGACGAAAGAATTCGGCGACGCCCGGGGCTTCTTCAGCGAGCTGTACAACCGGGAAGTCTGGCGTGAGGCGGGTTTCGACCCGGTTTTCGTGCAGGACAATCTCAGCCGCTCGTGCAAGGGCACATTGCGCGGCATGCACTATCAGATAGAACCGCACGGCATGGGCAAACTCGTGCGCGCCGTGACCGGGGCGGTATTTGACGTCGCAATCGACCTGCGCAAAGGCTCCCCCACCTTCGGCCAGTGGGTCGGCCGCGAGTTGCGGGCGGGCGACGCGCGCTGGTTGTGGATACCGGCGGGTTTCGCCCACGGCTTCCTCGCGCTCGCCGACGACACGCTCGTGTATTACAAGTGCACCGCGACGCACCACCCTGATTCAGAGCGGGCCATCGCCTACAACGACCCGGCGGTGGGGATTGTCTGGCCGGCGGCACCGGCGGTCATCAGCGAAAAAGACGCGGCCGCGCCCTCATTTTCCGAAGCGGAACACAACTTCAGCTACACCGGCTGACAGAACGACAACGGGAGTGGAAGCAGTATGAAGATCCTGGTGGCGGGCGGCGCGGGTTTCATCGGGTCCGTTCTGACGCCCATGCTCGACGAGCATGGCTATGAGGTCGATGTGGCCGACCTGTGCTGGTTTGGCTGCCATCTGCCGCCGCACATCCAAGTGGACCAGAGGGACCTCTTCGACCTGGACGACACCGACCTCGCCCAGTATGAGCAGGTCATCTTCCTCGCGGGGCTGAGCAACGACCCGATGGCCGAGTTCAGCCCGGCCATGAATTTCATCCAGAACGGCGCACTGCCGGCGTACCTGGCGTTCCGCGCGAAGCAGGCGGGCGTGCGCCGCTTCATCTACGCGTCGTCGTGCTCGGTGTACGGTTATACGGTAAACGAGCTGTACGATGAGACTTCGCCGGTGNNCTACGGGATCTCGAAGCTCGAGGGCGAGCACGGCGTGCTGCAGCTTCAGGACAGCGGTTTTTCGACCATCGCGCTGCGCCAGGGCACCGTGAACGGCTACAGCCCGCGGATGCGCTTCGACCTCATCGTGAACACCATGTTCAAGTCCGCGCTGGCCGAGGGCAGGATCACGGTGAACAACCCGTCCATCTGGCGGCCGCTCATCGACGTGCGCGACACGGCGTCGGCGTTCCTGCGCGCGGTGCAGGCTGCCCCGGAGATCAGCGGGGTGTTCAACGTCGCCTACGACAACTACACCGTGGGCCAGGTGGCCGACCTGGTGAAGGACGCGGTCGAGGAAGCGGGCGGCGGGAAGGTGTCGGTGGAGATCAAGAACGTGCAGGATTACCGGAACTACAAGGTGACCTGCGAAAAAGCGCGCACCCTGCTCGGATTCAAGCCCAAGCACGACGTGGCCGACACGGTGCGCGCGTTGTTCGCACACCGTGAGGCGTACGGTGACTTCAGCGCGCCGCGGTTCTACAACATCCAGATGTTCAAGGACATCGCGCCGCGCAGGGGGTAGGACTGGTCAGAGGCTGCGCTCGACGTAGAAGTTGCGCAGCGCCTCGGCCTGGCGCACGCGGCTGGCGCGGACAATCTGCGCGGCGCGGTCGCAACCGGGGTTCCGTTCGAGGACGGTGAGGGCGGTGTCTATCTCGGCATCCATGACGTAGGCGTCGCGCAGCAACTTGCGTTCGCGCGCGGTGGGGGTGCGCCGGGGTTCGAGCCACACGGCGGACGACAGCGTGGCGATTTCGCCGGGGCTGGGTTCCTCAGGCCGGGCCTCGGCATGGCGCAGCGGCTGGGCGGCGTTGAGAGACGCGCCCGAGGAGCGGCCTTCCTCCGCCATGGTGAGAAACACGCCGGCGGCCACAATTGCGAGGGCGGCCGCGCAGGCCAGGCCTTTGCAGACGTGCCACACTACTGAACCGGCGTACCGGCGCGCTTCACGGCGCGCCTGCCGGGCCTGCTGGGCCTGCATCATGATCTGCGCGGTGAGTTCGTGCGAAGGCTTGAGCGCGGGCGCGCTGGCGGAGAACTCCAGGGAGGCGCGGATGGAGCGCACTTCCTCGGCGCAGGCGGCGCACCTGGCGACGTGCGCGGCGACCTCCGCGGACACGGGCGCGGCGGACCTGTCGGCGAGCGCCTCGGCCAGCGTGATGAGCTGGTGCGAGGTGGGGTGCCGCCATATTTTCTGGTCCTGGTGCATGGCTTCGCCTACACGTATTCCCGAAAACGCTCGAGATAGGGCCGCAACCCGCGCTCGGCGCGGACGACACGCGATTTCACGGTGCCGACGGGTACTTCGGTAATCTCGGCGATCTCTTCGTAGGACAGTTCCTGGAACCGCCGAAGAACGAAGGCTTCGCGCTGATGTTCCGGCAAATGGTTGAGCGCGGCGTTTACGGCCTCGGAGATCTCTCCACGCTGAAAGGCCACGAGCACGTTTGCCTTGTCGTCGCCGGTGTGTTCAAGGGGGTCGTAACTGTCGTCGTCGCGGTTGCCCAGCCAGCTGGAAAAGCTGAAGAACCGGGGGCGGCGCTTCTGGCGCGCCCATTCCTTGGAGACGATGTTCGAGGCGATGGTGTACAGATAGGTGGTGAACTTGGCCAGGGGCCGGTAGCGCCCGGCGTTCTGCACAAGCGCGACAAAGACTTCCTGCGTAAGCTCTTCGGCGACGTGCCGGTTGTGGACCATGCGGAAGATGTAATTGAGCACGCTGGCCTGATGCCGGCGCAGCAGTTCGGCGAAGGCGGCCTCGTTGCCCTCGCCATGGGCGAGCATGAGGTCTTCGTCGCCCCATTCCGCCAGTGGCAGGCCTTCCTCCGGCAAGATACGCAAACGCTGCTCCTGGCGTTCGCGCAATGAAATGAGATTGTCAGGTCCTTCCGGCATTTCTGGCTGTGTTCCCCATCCGGGTCGCAACTCGGTTCCCTTGAGGTATGTATCCCCCCGGGCCGGTGAAAGTTCCACGTATTGAGCCGGCCGGGGACCCGGCGCATGGGCCGCGCGGAACCCCGGCGCACCGCAGCCCATTATAGCAAATCGCCGCAAGAAGGGGACGCCCCCGGCGCGGCACTGGCGCCGGAGGCGTGTAAGTCATTACAAAGAAATTATTTAGCCCAGAGAGGCCAAGGAACCAACGATGCCGGCGACGCTCGGCAGCACCGGCGGGGTCGCGCCGGATTCCTGGTTCACGTACTTGATGAACTCCACGTGGCCGTCCATGTACAGCACGTTGCAGCCGCCGGGAATGTGGTTGAAGTACGCGATGGCGCCGGCATTGCCGAAGAGGTCAAGCATGACCCAAACGGTGCTCTGGGCCTGCGCGGACTGCGCCGGGTTGTTGATGTCGGTAATGAGGAAGCGCTCAATACCTTCACGCAGGCGGTAGACGGTGTTGCCGCCGCCATTGCCGTAGCCGGCGCCGGGGCTTTCGCCGCTGATGTCGATGTCCTCGTCGGCGAGACGCTGGCCGAGGTGGCCGTCGGTGCCGGCAATGATGACCGGGCCGGCGTTGACCAGCAGCGCGTTGAGGCCCGCGCCCAACTGAATCGGAACCTGATAGTTGTTGGAACCACCGAAGGCGCCGAGCAGCGTGCCGATAAGGGGATAGGAACTGCTGTCCGTCAGCCCTTTGTCCAGCCTGTCGAAGACCCAGCCGAAATAGGCGTAGCTGGCGTCGATCTTGCCCGGCTGGTCGGCGAATTCGGGGGTGCCGTCTTCTTCAAACATGTCGTCCACGGTGTCCTCCGCGTCCGACGGACAGATGGCAATGGACGGGTCCGTCAGGTACTCGGGATAGATCGCGGCGGCATGGGGGCCGGCCGCCAGGTCAACGTCGTCCTGGTCGGCGTCCAAGACCTGCAAGGGGGGGAACTTCTCGCCCTTGGACTCGTTCGAGTACATCTTGAACACGAGTCCCCACTGCTTGAGGTTGTTCTGGCAGCTTGCCCGCCGCGCAGACTCGCGCGCACGCGCGAGCGCCGGAAGCAGTATTGCCGCCAGGATGCCGATGATCGCGATGACCACCAGCAGTTCGATGAGTGTGAAACCCTTTCGCTGCATTCTTCTACTCCTTTTGATTTCGGTCCTAAGCAATAAGACCAACCACCTCATCCGCAGCCCCGCACCAACGGGGCCATCAAGATAATTACGGGCAGACAACGGTTACCGAGTGCACATTACCCGGGCTGCTCCCTGTCCGCATGTACGATAAACCATAAAAAACCTAATTGCAAGTCTTTTTGATTAAGACGGCCCCGCAAGGGCCGCGACGGGAATGCGCAGACGGTATTGCTACGGTTTTGCGCCCCCCTTTTCAGCGCGTGCGCATTGGACCAAAGGCGTATGTGAGGTGGTCGCAAGCGGGCTACAAAGCGCATGGGCGTGGCCATTATCCCGTCACTTCCACGCCTTTGAGGTCTTTCGGATTGCGCATGGTGGCGAGGGCGTCTTCGTAGGAGACGAGGCCTCGTGCGTACAACGCTTTCACGGCGCGGTCCATGGTGAGCATGCCTTCGCGTTTGCTGGTTTCGACAACACTGTAAATCTGGTGGTTCTTGTTGTCGCGAATGAGGTTCGCGATGGCGGTGTTGTTGCGCAGGAATTCGCAGGCGAGAACGCGCCCGGCGTTGTCTTTGCGCTCGAGCAGACGCTGGGAGAGAATGGCGAGAAGGACCATGGACAACTGGAAACGAATCTGCTGTTGCTGCTCCGCGGGGAAGACGTCGATGATGCGGTCGACGGTCTGTATGGCGTCATTGGTGTGGAGCGTGGCGAAAACGAGGTGGCCGGTTTCCGCGGCGGTGAGGGCGGCCTGGATGGTTTCCAGGTCGCGCATTTCGCCGACGAGGATGACGTCAGGGTCCTCGCGCAACGCCGAGCGCAGGGCCTCGTTGAAGCCGAGCGTGTCGCGATGTACCTCGCGCTGGTTGATCAGGCACTTCTTCGGAACGTGCACGAATTCGATCGGATCTTCGATCGTCAGCACGTGGCCGTATTCGTTCTCGTTGATGTGATTGACCATTGCCGCCAGCGTCGTCGACTTGCCCGACCCGGTCGGTCCTGTCACCAGCACGATCCCGCGCGGAAACTCGGAGATGTCCTTGAAGATGGACGGGCACTTCAGATCTTCGAGCGTGAGGATTTTCGACGGAATGGTGCGGAATACCGCACCGGCGCCGCGCGCCTGCGTGAACGCATTGACGCGGAAGCGCGCCAGGCCCGGAATCTCGAACGAGAAGTCGGTCTCGAGGAACTCGTCCCAGGCCTTGCGCTGCTTGTCGTTCATGATGTCGTA
>NPIG01000365.1_pt3 | contig 11760 bp, 12 predicted proteins | sample 8637441 | NCBI WGS metagenome assembly NPIG01 (sample SAMN07420675, study PRJNA396082) | bioreactor metagenome | isolation source: sample BR6 brine-fed electro-methanogenic bioreactor BR | place: Japan: Kochi | collected 2016-06-14
CCTTCGCCATGGATGCCGCGAGCCCCTTTCGGACCAGGGTAAATAGTTACGATCACCGAATAGAGGGCTACCTGCGCCGGCCAGCCGATGCCCGAGAGCCACCAGGTCAGCGCGTCGAGCAGGGCGGCGACGGATACCCCATCGCGGTCAGGGCCAGGGTCGGCACCCCGCAAACCTCTGGAGGCAGCGGACACGGACGCGCAAGGGGTTTGTGGGCAGGGTCGTGATCATGGTGGGTCGAGTTTGGGGTATCCCGGCAAAGGGTGCCAGGCGGCTTATCCGCCGATGCCGTGCATGTGGCGCTTGCCCTGCCTGAAATCGGCCTCGCCGATGCGATGCTTTTCGGGCTTGGAGCCGACTGCCCCCACCAGAAAGTCGCGCACCTCTTTGTCGCTCGCACCGCTGCGCAGCAGGGTGCGCAGATCGAGCTCATCCACCGAAAAGAGGCAGGGGCGTACCCGACCGTCGGCGGTGACCCGCAGCCGGTTGCATTCGTTGCAGAAATGATGGGAGACGGCCGGAATCACTCCCAACTGCCCTTTGGCCTGCTCGAAGCGGTAGAGACGGGCCACCCCGCCCGGTCCGGTGCGGGGAACCGGCACCAGCAACGCGACCCTGGCCAGTTCGGCGGTAATCTGATCGGCGGGAAAACGGTTTTCCGGAGTGTAGTCGAGATCGCCGCTGACGGGCATGAACTCGATGAAGCGGATTTCCCAGGGACGCACCAGGGTGAGGCGGCCGAAGTCGGCGATTTCGTCGGCGTTGACCCCGGCGATCGGCACCATGTTGACCTTGAGCGGGGTCAGACCGTACCGTTCGGCGGCTTCGAGCCCCGCCAGCACGCGCTCGAGCCCCTCGCGCCGGGTGAGGGACGAAAACCGCTCGGGGCGCAGGGTGTCGAGGCTGACGTTGACCCGGGAGAGACCGGCCCGCTTCAGTTCGGCGGCCTGATCGGCGAGCAGCAGGCCGTTGGTGGTGAGGGTGATTTCGGGACGGCCCGGCAGCGCGGCCAGCTTGCGGATGAATTCGACCACCCCTTTGCGCACCAGCGGCTCGCCGCCGGTGATGCGGATCTTGCGCACGCCGAGATCGGCTGCGACGCGGGCCACCCGCAGCATCTCCTCGTAGGAGAGGATATCGCCGTGGGCCATCGCCGGCACCCCTTCATCGGGCATGCAGTAGCGACAGCGCAGGTTGCAGCGATCGGTGATCGAGAGGCGCAAATAATCGATGGTGCGGCCGAAAGAATCGCGCAAGGGGAACTCCGGTCAGGACGTTGGGTTGGGCTAAAGGATGCTCGTTGCGACTTAAGCCTGCCGCCAATTTTCGTATCCTACCATCCCCATTATCCCCGTGGCAACCGGCGGTGCGCCGACACGGCTACATCGCCGCGCGCATGCCCGGCCCCGGGGCCTTCTCCTTGGGCAGCAGCGGCTCGAAGGTGCGCTTCTCCACCGCGCAGCGGTAGGCCTCCTCGGCGGTGATCTTGTTCTCCTTGAGCAGATCCATGATGCGCTGATCCATCAACTGCATCCCCTCGCCCTTGGCGGTCTGCATGATCGAGGGAATCTGGAAGGTCTTGCCCTCGCGGATCAGGTTGCTCACCGCCGCGTTGCCGACGAGAATCTCGTGGGCGGCGATCCGCCCCTGGCCGTCGGCGGTCTTCAGCAGCTGCTGGCAGACCACCCCTTTGAGGCTTTCGCCGAGCATGGTGCGCACCTGCTCCTGGGCGTCCTTGGGAAAGGCGTCGATGATACGGTCGATGGTTTTCGCCGCCGAGTTGGTGTGCAGGGTGCCGTAGACCAGATGCCCGGTCTCGGCCGCGGTCATCGCCAGCGAGATCGTTTCGAGATCGCGCATCTCGCCGACCAGGATCACGTCGGGGTCCTCGCGCAGCGCCGCCTTCAGGGCCGAGGCGAAGGATTCGGTGTGCTGCCCGATCTGGCGCTGATTGAGCAGCGACATCTTGTTCTCGTGGATGAATTCGAGGGGGTCTTCCAGGGTGAGGATATGCTCCCGGCGGGTCGCGTTGATCAGGTCGATCATCGCCGCCAGGGTGGTCGACTTGCCGCTGCCGGTCGGCCCGGTCACCAGCACCAGCCCCTTTTTCAGCCGGGTCATCTTGCGGATCCCCTCGGGCAGCTTGAGATCGTCGGCGGAGAGGATCTTGCTCGGGATGATGCGGAAGACCCCGGCGATACCGCGATGGGTGTCGAGAATGTTGCCGCGGAAGCGCGCCACCTCGGGCAGGGAATAGGCGAAGTCGAGATCGCGGGTCTCTTCGAACTGCTTGCGCTGCTCGCTGTCGAGCATCTCGAACAGCAGAGCCTTGGCCTGATCGTTGGTCAAGGGCGGGTAGTTGAGTTGCTGCATCTCGCCGTGCAGGCGTAAAATGGGGGGCGCACCGGAGGAAATATGGAGGTCGCTCGCCCCCTGCTGCTTCATCAACTTGAAAAGAGCATCGATCTTGGCCATGCAGGCCTCCTTGGCAATGCGGACGAATTCGGCGAAATTACAAACAGACCATTAATTCTCTATAATCTCACACCGCCTGTCAAGAGATTTGCCGCCGCCAACTTGCTCCACATCAGCCACTGTGCTATTCTTCCCGGCCCAACCGCACAAAAAGGTCAGTTTTTGGAGGACATATCATGAGTAAAGCACTGGGACTTCTTTCCGGCGGCCTCGACAGCAGCCTCGCCGCGATGCTCCTGAAGCGCCAGGGGGTCGATGTCACCTGCATCGCCTTCGTCACCCCCTTCTTCGGTTCGGCCCGCGCCGAGAAGGCCGCCCGCACCATGGAGATACCCCTCCTCGTCAGGGATATCGGCGACATCCACCTGGAGATGGTGAAAAACCCCCGCTACGGCTACGGCAAGAACTTCAATCCCTGCATCGACTGCCATGCCATGATGTTTCGCCTGGCCGGCGAGATCATGGAGAAGGAAGGCTTCGACTTTCTCTTCTCCGGCGAAGTTCTCGGCCAGCGCCCCATGAGCCAGAACCTCACCGCCCTTAAGACGGTGGCGAAATATTCCGGACACCCGGACCGCATCCTGCGCCCCATGTCGGCCAAGCTGCTGCCGATCACCCCGATGGAGGAGCAGGGGCTGGTCGAGCGCGACCGGCTGCTCGACATCCAGGGGCGCTCGCGCAAGCGCCAGGAAGCGCTCGCCAGGGAATGGGGCATCACCGACTATCCCAGTTCGGGCGGCGGCTGCCTGCTCACCGAGAAATCCTTCGTCGGCCGCCTGCGCGATCTCGTCGAGCACCACCCCGGCTGCAAGCCCGCCGACGTCGAACTGCTCAAGGTCGGCCGCCAGTTCCGTCTGTCGGAGCACGCCAAGCTCACCCTCGGCCGCAACGAAGCCGACAATGCCGCCATCAAGGAACTGCTGCAGCCGGGGCAGATCCTCCTTCGCGCCCGCGGCGTCGCCGGCCCGATCGGGGTGGTCAGCGGCGAGACTCAGGATCAAGACCTGCACACCGCCGGCGCTATCGTCGCCAGCTACGGCAAGGGCCGGGACCTGGCCGAGGTCGCGATCGAAGCCCGCGAAAATGAAGAGGCCACGGAATTTACCGTGGCTCCGATGGATCGCGATCAGGTGGAAACGTTGCAGGTGAAATGAATAATCCACCAACCCTTCTCACGCTCGTTCGCTCCGCTCACTAGAGGCGCAGAGTAAGCTGAAAACCGGGTTTTCTCTGCGGTCTTTGCGACTCAAGCGACGGAAAGGAGCGGGCGCGAGAAGGGTCTCAAAGGCAGCATCCGCCGTTTTATTGCACGGTGAAACTGCGCACCGCGCTTTCGGTGACGCCCCCGCGGGCATCCTCGACGACGACTTTCCATTGGTAGGTGAAACCGCTCACCAGGTTGGTGGCCTCAAAGGTTATCGCATCGGGCGGCAACCCTCCTCCACCGCTTCCGCCACCTCCCCCGCCGCAGGACAACAGCAGGAACACCGCTCCCGTTCCCACCAGCACCCGCCAGCGACGCCGGCACCCCGCCAGGAAAGCAGCCAGCAGCAAGCTCCCGGCCCCCGCCAGCATCACCGCGGCAGCAGATCGCCCGGCGCCGGGAAACACGACCGCAGCACCGAGGTTGCCCTGCGGGGCGATCACAACGGTGTGGGTGAGGCTGTCGCCGTCGGCATCGGCCGCCTGGGTCCAGGCCAGCATAACGTCCGGGCCGTTCACCGTCGCCCCGTTGACCGGCTGCAGCAGTTGCGGCGCGGGCGGCAGGGTGTTGCCCCCCCCTGTCAGCGAGATGACCACCAGCGCCTCGTCCGGATCGTCGGAGGTCACCGAGAGGCTGCCGGAAAAGCTCCCAAAGTCCGTCGGTGCAAAGGTCACGGTCAGGGCGCAGGCCTCGTTGCTGAACAGTTGGGCGTTGTCGCAGGAGCCGGCCAGGGTGAAGGCCCAATGACCCGGTAGCTGCGATAAGTGCCAACTTTTCATCACACCAAATATCCTTGGGATATATGCAAGATCCTTTTGGCAGGACTTTTGGAAATGACAGAACCCAACTCGGTGAACACTCAAATTGAATTTGCAATACTGCTTAGTTTTGCAAAAAAATGCCCCAGATTGTTTCAGGGGCATTCGTCATGAAACGTACTAACTTTGAGACCGAGCTTGCCTGTCCTGCTCGTTGTTAATGAACCCATCCCTTGAGGATTACGCCCAACGAGATCACGCTGACAAAGATCCACAAAGTCACCCCTTGCGCCAGTGGCCGCAGGCCAACCTTCATAAGGACCTCTTTCGTTAGCCCCGCACCGACCAAAAACAGGGTCACCACCAGTGTTTGGCGGGAAAGGACTGTCAAATCAAGCCACAACCAATCTAGTTGTGGAAACAGCGAACGCACTCCAGCTGCCATCAGGAAACCGAAAATAAATAGGGGGTACTGTGTTTTGCCCTTCGCTCCTAAGGCCCAAGAGACGCCGAAAGCGCAAGGTATGATCCAGACAGCACGAGCCAGTTTGACGGTTGTTCCGACAGCCAGCGCCTCGCTGCCATAAGCTGAAGTCGCCCCGACAACACTGCTCGTATCATGGATGGCGAGGGCGGCCCAGAGCCCGAATTGCGCCTGACTAAGTCTATGGCATGTCCGATCACTGGAAACAGCAGTAAAGCGCCCGAATTCAGCATAAAAATCGTGGCCAGGGCCGCGGCAGTCTCTTCGTTTTTTGATTTGATAATTGGCGCCATTGCGGCAATGGCGCTACCACCGCAAATCGCGGTCCCAAAGGAGACGAGGACTCGAACCCCCGAGCTAGTGGCAAACCATTGCCCCAGAAGGTGCCCTGCGGCCATGGTCATGACGATACCGCTGAAGGTCCAGGGAATGGCTCCCTTGCCCGTAACCCATACCTCTGACAGGCTGAGACCGAAACCAAGTCCGACCACCGCAATCTTAAGCAGTTTTTTGCTCCTGTTCGCTGTGGGCTTTGGCCACAGGTTGCCCCAAAACAGGCTGAACACGGCTCCGGTCAAAAGGGCGGCCGGTGCCCCGAAAATGGGCAAGGAGAAGGTCGCCACTAGAAGGATAAAAAAGATTTTTTGGGGATGAATCAGTTCGCTGATAGGCAACATAGTCAGGTGTAACCTAAATCCGGGTCCTGTTGACCCCCAAGACCCCTTCGGCAAGCTCACAGCCGTAGTCGAGTTCTGTGAAATAGTAAATCAGAGTCAGCGGTCGGGGTTATTGATGGCGCCCTCGGGAGTATGCCCATCGAAAACCTGCAGAATTTTTTTTGCCGCAGAAAGAGCAATCTTCTTTCTGACATCTTTCACTGCCGAGCCAAGGTGTTGCGTAAATAGGGTCTTGTCTGCCAAGGCCAAAAGTTCTTTGGGGATTCCGCTTGGCCTGTCCTGCCGAGCCCAATCTTCGAATTCGTAAACATCAGCAGCATAACCGGCCAACCGACCCGAAGAAAGGAGCGCGGCGACGGCGAGTTCATCGACGACTGAGCCGCGACCGGTATTGACAAGGTAAGCGCCCTGCTTGACCGTTCCCAATAGTTCACTGTTTAGAAGATGATGGGTACTTTCGCTATATGGCAGCATGGGAACCAGATAGTCAGAGCAGGCGACAAGCTCCCGCAGAGATTGATAGCGAACACCCAGATCGGCCTCGTCATGCGCATCCAGACGATTGAGATCATGATATACGATATGACAACCCCAGTGCCGTAGACGTAAGGCGATCGCCCGACCTATGGCCCCCATCCCGATAATTCCAACGACAGAGCCAGCCATACCGGTTCCAAACCAGATGGGGCGCCAGCCGGGAAAATCACCTTGCCGGATCATGTCATCGGACGGTTTGACATGTCGACCGATAGCGATCATCAGTCCGATGGTCAATTCAGCTGTCGGAATCGTCAGTCCACTCTCTTCGATGGTGAACCAAATGCCATTGCGTGCACAACATTCAACATCGAAGTTGTCATAACCTTTGAGAACCCCGGCAATGACCTCAAGGAATGGGCAGGCATCCAGAAAATGCCTGTCCACCTTATCCGGCATAAACACCATCAATCCCCGAGCGTCTTGAGCGCGATTCAAGACCTCTTCCCGGCTAAGGGATTCATCAGTCTGGTTAACCACCAGTTGGCAATGCGGACTGAGTAGGTCAATAACCTCCTGATGAACGCGATGGGTGATAACAACTTTATTGTTCATATCAGTAGTGTCCCAACGTTTAAGTGAATAAAAACAACTGGTTATCGGTATCATTGGTTTCTAATTTGTAGTTCGATTTTGCAAGTAACTGATTTAACGAAACTCTTTCGAACGAGGAGACGCTTAGAACCTGTAGAATTGTGTAGAGGCTTGCCTCGATCTGGTGTCGCTTTTTCATGATGGCGACCAGCAGGTATGTCGTTACAGCAATCCAGATTTGAGTCTTTACGGCGTTTTCGCTAGTTCCGTAGAAGGCCTTGATCCGCAGGTTCTGCTTGATCCACTTGAAGAACAGTTCGATCTGCCAGCGACAACGGTAGAGTTGGGCAATAGTAGCCGCTGACAGGGAGAAATTGTTGCTGAGAAGCACAATGGTTTTTCCGGTTTCGAGGTCGCGCACTTTGATGCGGCGCAATTTCTCTGGGTAGTACTTTGAAGAGGTTGGTCCGGTCAGCACGATAGTCTGATCGCAGAGCAACCCACTTTCTCGATCCACCGCCGCGGAATAAAGCCGCCGGCAAGTCAGGTTGCTTTTGGCGCGGATCACGAAGAAAGCCGATGCTTTGGTCAAATCGTAGAGTCGGAAGAAGTCGAGATAGCCACGATCCATCACATAGATGGCGCCGGCTTCCGGCAACAGGTCGTCGAGAATATTGACATCGTGGACTTTGCCCTCCGTGATGTGGATAAAGGTCGGGATGCTGCCGCGCAGATCCAACAGAGTATGCAGTTTGATAGCGCTCTTGGTTTGCCGGAATTCGGCCCACGGAAACAGCGATAAGCACAGGTCGATGGTCGTGGAGTCCAGAGCGTAAACGGTCTGGTCGAGTTCCAGGCCAAAGTCCTCGCCCAGGTAGAGCTTGCGGGCTACCGGGATAAGACTTTGAGCCAGGTCGGCATAGATTCGCCAGTTGCGGACCTTGTTGGCATTGGCCAAGGTGTTGCGCGCAACCTGACTGCGGATCCCCATGTGATAGAGCTTGTTGCTCTGGGCACGCAGGCATGCTTCGATGTCGCGCAGGCTCTCGCGGTAGGTCAGCTGCGCAAAGGCCATGCAGAGAAACTGGTCGAGGCACGTGAACTCCTTGACCTTGTGGTTCCCCCGGTATCGCTTCACGCATCGCCGGAAAGTGTGCATGGGGAGATGGTCGATGACTTGGGAGAAAACCAGTTTGCCTGAGTACATGAAACCGCTCCTGCGATAAGATGCTAAGTTCGCAGGTAGAATGGCGCCAAGCCGAAATCAGTTTCAAGTCGATAACAGGCATTTTTTCGAAATAACCAATCAAAAATAGTTAGTTACGACACTTTTTCAAAACAACGTTGGGACACTAGTGTGTTCATATATTGATCAACTGCCTATTTAAAACGGCGACGCATGAAGATGCCGATGCCATCGACCAGCGTGACCATAAGCAGAATAACCAGGAGAATGGCGAAGACCTCCTGATATTGCATCAGTCTTAGGCTTCCCATCAATTCGAAGCCAATACCACCAGCCCCGACCATGCCCATGACCGTCGACGCCCTGAAGTTGTATTCCCACCTGTAAATTGTCACATCGGCAATTTGTGGGATAACCTGGGGCAGTACCCCATGAGTAATGACCTGAAAAGGGGTACCACCAGCTGCCAGGGCCGCTTCAATCGGCTCTTCCGCGGCATGTTCAATGGCCTCACTGATGAATTTGCCGACCATGCCAACAGAATGTAGGCCCAACGCTAAAACTCCTGGCAATGCACCAAAGCCAACTGCGGCCACGAAAACGATTCCCATGATCAGTTCCGGGATCGACCGCAGGCAATTCAGTAGGCCCCGTGCCACCTGGTAAATGGCGTAATTCGGTGACGTGTTTCTAGCCCCGAGCAGCCCGAGGGGAATAGACAGGGCGACCGCAATAGCGGTTCCAGAGACGCTCATGGCCAACGTATCGATCAGTGGTTTGAGCCAGGATTGCCATTCCGAAAAATCGGGCGGAAAACCCTCAGCCATCAGGACAAATATGGAGGGTATGCCATCGGCCATACGCTCGCCGTCAAGAAGCCCGACATACCAGCAACTGATGAAAACCCCGCTTAGAACTGCTGCCAGTTGCAAGGCAACGCGCTTGCGACGCTGGCTGTCATGACTGAGAATCTTGTCATAAGCTATAGCTGATCCCTTGGTCACGACTACATTCCCAGGCTTTTCTTCATATTACGAACCACGTCGTAATCCGCATCGCTAATAGGTGCCATACCATCTGCCTTGAGTATCTTAAGGATTTTCTGATCCTTGAGCGCATAGAATGATGAACGAATCTTTTCCTTGAGTTGGCTATCCAGATCGGAACGCATAGCCCAGGGATACTGCGGGAAAGGGTCAGAAACCGCCAGCACTTTGACCTTGGCGGCATCAATAACACCCTTCTCCACCAAAGAATTGAAGATTGGCTGGGACAGTCCACCTGCCTGGGCAGTTCCCCTCTGGACGGAGATGGCGACCGCGTCATGTGCCCCCAAAAAGTGTTCTTTATAGTCGGCACCCGCTTTAATGCCGTTATCTGCCAGCATCGATTTGGGAATCATGTGGGAACTTGTCGAAGCCTGGTCGCCGTAGGCCATGTCATGCCCTTTGATGTCAGCAATAGAATTGATCCCAGTGGAGGTATTTGCGATGACAACCGCGTTGTAGGTAGCTTTTCCTTTTTTGGTCTTTGCGGCGAAGGCTTCGATATCGCTACGCGATTTTGCCAATACATAAGAAAGAGGGCCGAAGTATGCGAGGTCAATGCGACCATGACGCATGGCTTCGATCATGGAGGAGTAATCCGTGGTCACGATAAGCTCAATGTCTTTGCCAGTCTGCTTTTCGAGATAATCGCGGAAACCCTGATTCTGCTTGATGACCGCCGAAGCATCCTCGTCGGGCAGCAGGGCTACTTTCAATTTATTTGGATTGCTATCCCGTGCAGCAAAAGCCGGTCCTGCAGCGGCAAGGATGAAAAAAAAGACGATCGCCAAATTAAAAAACCTGTTCATTGTGATTCTCCATCTAAGTTAATGATGCGTATAAATTTAGTTTATGCGGCGTGTTTTTCCGAAGTTCCGTATGTTGTACTTTCTCCTGCTGGTTGACTCTCCTTTGATCGATAGATTTTCTCAATGTGAGTATTGTCCAGGGATTCCGGCAGGCCATCGTAGATCACCCTGCCCTTGCACAACGCAACGATCCGATCGGCAAATCTAATAGCCAGATCCAATTGGTGCAGACTTACGATGGCCGTGAGACCGTCCTCTTTGCAAATGGTCTTCATGAGCTTCAACGTTTTTTCGCTGGTAACGGGATCGAGGCTGGCGACAGGTTCATCGGCAAGCATGATACGCGGATTCTGAACCAAGCCGCGGGCGATGCCGACCCGCTGGCGCTGACCACCGGAGAGATTGTCGACTCGCTCATTGGCTTTATCGAGAATTTCGAGGCGATCCAGGCATCCGAGAGCGTTTTTTATTTCTTTTCGAGACAATGGCAACAGGGTTCTCAGAGAAGAGTGTTTGCCAAGGCAGCCGATCAGGACATTTTCCAGCACGGAAAACCGGCCAATGAGCTGATGGCTTTGAAAAATCATTGCCGTTGACCGACGATGCTGCCGTAAAATCAACCCACTCGCTTTCTCCAACTGGCCAAAGCCTTCGACTCTGAGTCGACCGGAAGACGGACGATGCAATAAATTGATCATGCGCAGCAGGGTCGACTTGCCTGCGCCGGACGGCCCCAAAAGGACAGTAAAGCTGCCTTTTTCAAAAGCCAGGGTCGTTGGGTGCAAGGCTGTTTCTCCGCCTGGAAAGGTCTTACTTATCTGCTCAAGTTCAATCATGATGCCCTCTTTTCTAAGTGTTTCTGTAGGATTTAATTGCAGACGATATTTCCCTCCCAGTATTATTGTTGTGTTAGTGACAGGTTATTTTTGTGCATGACGCACAATATTCAGACAGAAAATGAGAGCGAGTGAGGCGAGGCGTGGACATCTTAGGGGCGGACATGTTCCTCCAGGCTGCCCCCAATATCTATTTTCGGAGTTCAGTTAGAGGCGACAACTATCCTGACACAAAAAAAAGGGGGGGGGGGGAGATCTGGCGGACCGATAAATTTTCAAATCTAGCAATTTTCGTTTTGGTAGGTGTGCTACTGCCTGACCGACAGATTGTCAAATGTAGGTGCTTTTGCAAAATCCTTAGCTGTACGATTTCGTTCCGCAGGGCTTCAAGCCAATGACCTGTCAATTTTTCCGACAGGTCATTGGAGTTTAATGGTGGCAGACTTTCAGATCAAGGTGCTCAGTAGAACTACAGGCTTGAAGGATGCCGATAAAGTTTTTCAGGGTTGGATTCCCGCTGGGGCCTAGCATACGCCGGATACTCTTCTCATCCTTCTGGAGCTGATCGGCAACGGCTGCAAACGCTTCCGTGGCATTCAGATAGTCTTTGATCAGGCTCTTTCCGGTGTTAATGTCGCCTTCCAGAAGAGCATTGGTCGCCTCTATAATCAGCTCTTCACGGAATTCTTTATCGGCCTTAGCTCTGGCCATAACAGTTTGTCTGAATTGTTTTGTCAGGGGCATAACAATCTCCCTTCTATTCTTTCTTGCGTTTCTTGTAGTCTTTCCAGCGATCTTTTGCCGTGGCGATATCGGTCTGCTGCCGTTTCTTTATTCCACCAGCAAGCAGGATCACCAAGGTTATGCCGTCATACCCGAAATAGATTCTGTAGCCAGGTCCGAAGTCGATCTTGTATTCATTGATTCCGGAGCCCAGCGCTTTGAAGTTGGAGGTGTTGCCGTTTTCCAGTCTGGCGAGAGCGGTTGTTACTTTCGCCGCAGCCCGCGCATTCAATTTCAAGAACCACGTCTCGAACGGGCTCTTGCCCTCCTCGGTTAGATATTCCTCGATCCTCATTTCATCTCCCAACAGTGGATACATAAATGTTACCACTGTGCAGGATGTTGTTCCAGTTAATTTTTCAGGCTGATATCTGTCAAAAATGGATGGTAAATAAAACGCAGGTTTTCTTTACTTCTGTGTCGGTGGGATG
>NPIG01001185.1_pt2 | contig 11754 bp, 6 predicted proteins | sample 8637441 | NCBI WGS metagenome assembly NPIG01 (sample SAMN07420675, study PRJNA396082) | bioreactor metagenome | isolation source: sample BR6 brine-fed electro-methanogenic bioreactor BR | place: Japan: Kochi | collected 2016-06-14
CGTCAACATGCAGATGAGCTTCATCTCACCGCCTTACGGATCGGCGCTGTTCTACATCCGCGGTGTCACGCCGCCGGAAATTCCGACAGCGACGATCTTCAAGGCCTCCGTGCCGTTCCTCGGGCTGCAGGTGCTGGGGCTGTCCCTGTGCATCGTGTTCCCGGAGATCGTCCTCTACCTGCCACGCCTGGCTTACGGCGTTGTCGCAGGCGGCTGATCCGGAACCAACGGAACAGTAAAAGAAGCGGGGACCGCGATGCGGTCCCCGTTTTTTTGCGCCGAACGCCAGGGGTCTCACCAGTAGGAGAGGGCCCCTTCGAACATGGTGCGCAGTTCGTCCTTGGAAATCGGCCGCGGCGCGTTGTCGATGACCCGTTTCTGAGGCCAGGCCCTTTCGGTCAGCGCCTCGATATCGTCGACGCCGTAACCAACCCCTGAAATCCCGTTGGGAATACCGATCGCCCGCATGATCTCGATGACCCTGTCGGCAAGGATGTCGCCGGGCGCCTTGTTGACTCCATCGGTCTTCGCCCCCAAGGCCACGGCCGCGCGCAGGTGCCGGTCGGGACAGGAATCCCCCATGAAACGGAAAACAGAGGGCGAATTGACGATCACTGCATAGCCGTGCGGTACCAGCGGATGGTCGCGCGGCCAGCCTTCGGCATGGTAGTCCCTGACCAGCCCGGCAACGGCATAAGACATGCCGTGGGGGATCGCACACCCGGCCGTGCCGAAACCGATGCCGGCGAGCATGCCGGCGAACATCAGACGCTCGCGCACCTCGAAGTCGTCGGGATCGGCAACGGCCCGCTCCAGATTCTCGCCGATCAGACGGATGGCCTCGACGCAGTTGATGTCGCTGTACGGGTTGGCGCCCTGGCTGAGGGGCCGCGCCGCCGGTTCGTCGGGGGCCGGGCGACGCGTATAGGGACGGGCGGTGAGCGACTCGACGGCATGGCTGAATACGTCCATGCCGTTGGCTGCAACCACGGTAATCGGCAGGGTTCGAAGCGCTTCGGGGTCGACGATTCCCATGCTCGGCTTCAGGCGCGGGCTGGCGATTCCCGTCTTGGCTTCCATTTCCTCGAAATCGAATATGGAAAGGCCCGTGCATTCGCTGGCCGTCCCGAAAGTCGTCGGACAGGCGATATGCGGACGCAGGGGGCCGGGGGGCATAAGCCCCTTACCGATGGGCGGATTGACGTAATCCAGGAAATCGTCCGGAGGATGCGTCGAATAGAGGTTGGCGGCCTTGCAGGTATCCATAACCGATCCGCCGCCGACGCTGACGAACCCGTCGAAATCACCATCCTGGGCGAATCGGATGGCCGCCTTGAAAGATGAATCCGTCGGTTCGACAACCACCTTGTCGTAAATGGAAACCTTTATCCCACGATCCCGCAGGGACTTTTCGGCAACCGCCACCGCCGGCAGCTTGGCCACCCGTGGGTCGGTGTAGAGCGCCACCCGTCTCATGCCCAAATAGGCGGCATGGGAACCGATCTCGGCCAGCGCCCCGGTACCGAAGGTCTCCTTCGTGGCTTCGAATGTGAATGCCGTGTCACCGTCGCCTGTACGAGAAAAATACTCGGATATTGCCATTATTTTGCCCCCCGGTTTTATAGTTCGGATTCAGAATTATAACGAAACCCGTGCCGGAAGCCGCCGGGAAAACACTTTGAAAGGGACTTCTCCCCAAGGAGTCCGGGCGAGTCCGGGCGAATTTCAGCCTGTAATAATCTCGCCACACACCGTTACCAAAATGGCCTGGCGACGTCATCGTCGGGAAACGTCTCGACAATAAACTCGAAACTGCAACAAACGCCAATCTGCAGGGCCGACGGATGACAACGAAAATTCTAATCCTGGACGACGAAGAACCCATTCGCGCCATGCTCAGCATGCGCCTGGAGGAATTCGACTATACCTGCGTCGAAGCCGCCGACGGCGAAGCCGCTCTGAACATCATCGCCAACGATCCGGAGATCAGCATCGCTCTGGTCGACATCCGGATGCCGAAGATGTCCGGCCTCGATTTCATTTCCGAATTGCGCTCCGTCGCCCTGCGCGACATCGAAATCATCATCATGACCGGCCACGGCGGCGTCGACGAGGCCATCCAGTCGCTTCGCCTCGGCGCCCGCGACTTCCTGCAGAAGCCCTTCAGTTTCCAACAGCTCATGGCGTCCCTCGAGAAATGCAACCGGGTCGTCAAGGAAAGGGTCGCCCAGGAGAACCTTCGCCAGGATCTGGAACGCTCGGTCGAAGCCAAGACCGCCCGCGTCCAGGAGTTGGTCCATCGCGTCGACGCCGCGCAGATCGAAACGGTCACCGCCCTGGCCGTCGCCGCCGAACACCGCGACGACGACACCGGGCATCACATTCGCCGGATCGGAGAATATGCAGCCATGATGGCCGCCCATCTCGGCAAGCGCGGAGCGGATCTCGAACACATCCGGCTGGCCGCCATGCTTCACGATGTCGGCAAGATCGGCGTTCCCGACGCGATTCTCCTGAAACCCGGGCAATTGACGCCGGAAGAGCACCGGATCATGCAGGCCCATACCGTGATCGGTCACCAGATCACGAGCCAGTCCCGAAACCGGATCATGCGGTCCGCATCGGCAATCGCCCGTTCGCACCACGAAAAATGGGACGGCAGCGGCTATCCGGACGGATTGGTCGGAGAAGAGATTCCGTTCCAGGCCCGCATCGTCGCCCTGGCAGACGTCTACGATGCCCTGCGGTCGGCCCGCCCCTACAAGACGGCGATCCCACACGATGAGGCGGTATCGATCATCATCAATGGCGACGGCCGGACCATGCCAAGCCATTTTGACCCCGCATTGCTCGAGATTCTCCAGCGCCATGGGGAAGACTTCCTTCGGATATCCGAAGGAAGCGAGAGCCATGCCAACGTGGAGACGTCCAATATTGAACGTTTCCCGGTGTTTGCCGGTTCTATCAGCGAGGACGGAGGTCGGTAACCACCGGCGCCATTCGTGAAGCGTGTTTGGAATGCCCACAAATAAGAAAAGACAACAGGACATGAAGAACCTTCCCGATCATTCGCCACCGGATAGCGCATCGAACGCGATGCGCCATACACCCGAACCCGGCGCCGGATGGAAGAGCGCCCTGCAGGACTGGGTTCGATGCCGTTTGCTGCGTTCTTACGGTAGCCGCCCGGTTCCACCCGCCGCACACAAGTCCCGTGCCATGAAAGGCGGTGTCACCATCAACGGCCAAGTGGCGGAAACGGCCAATCGTGAAAGCCTTATCCGGAACCTGATCAACGACTCGATCCAAGGCCTCCACATCCATCAAAAATTCAAGCCGGTCTTCGTGAACCAGGCCTGTGCCGACATGTTCGGTTATGATTCCCCCGAGGAAATCCTGACCCTCAAGTCGACCCAGGAACTGCTCGCGCCACACGAACGCGCAAGAACCGAAACCTATGGAAAGAACCGGATCCGCGGCCGTTCGGCGCCAACCCGTTACGAGGTCCAAGGGCTCCGTAAGGATGGGTCCATCTTTTGGATCGAACAGCGCTGCGACGTGATCGACTGGGACGGCAAGCCGGCGATCAAGGTCGTCCAGATCGATATCACTGAGCAGAAGGAGGCCGAACAGGCCCGTCTTGCCAGCGAGCGGCGTTTCCGCGACCTAGTGGAAGGTTCCGTCCAGGGCATATGCATTCACAAGTATTTCAAACCCATCTTCGCCAACCAAGCCTATGCGGATATTTTCGGTTTCGAATCGTTGGACGAAGTCTATGCCCTGGGTTCGGTGAACGAACTGGTCATGCCCGAGGACCAGGACCGTCTTAGAGGCTATGCGTTGGCCCGCTTGCGCGGTGAAGACGCACCGAGTCGTTACACCTTCCAGGCAATGCGTAAAGACGGCAGCCGGATCTGGATAGAACAGATGGCCCGGGTGATCGACTGGGACGGGGAACCCGCCATCCAGCAGACCCTGGTCGACGTCACCGAGCAGAAGGAGTCGGAGGAAGCCCTCAAGGCCAGCGAACGCCGCCTGCGCGACCTGATCGCCGGATCTATCCAGGGCATCGCGATTCTGCGGGGATTCGACGTGATCTTCGCCAACCAGGCCTGTGCCGATATCTACGGCTACGAAGACGTCGAGGAAGTCAGAAGAGCCGGCAGCATCGAGGCACTCCTGGCGCCCGAAGAGATTCCTCGGATGCGGAGCTATGCCGAGGCACGCCAACGGGGCGAACAGGCCCCGGAGAAATATGAATTCAAAGGCATCAGGAAGGACGGCAGCGAGATCTGGCTGCTGCAGCGGGCCCGTCCGATCGAATGGGAAGGTGAACCCGCGGTCCAGGTGACCGTCATAGATATCACGGAACAGAAGAGGGCACTGGAAGAACTGCAGGCAGCGCACGACACTCTGGAATCCAAGGTTGCCGAGCGGACCCGCGAACTTGCCGATGAGGTTCTTGAACGAAGCGCCATCGAGCAGGCCTTGCGCGTCAGTGAAGAAAGATACCGGAATCTCTTCCAGAGCATGCAGGACGGCGTCTTCCTGATTAAGGACGGCCGGCTCGTCCTGGCCAACGAGGCCTTGTGCGATATCCACGGTTACTCGTTCGAAGACATGATCGATCGGGATTTCAACGACTTCGTGGCCCCCGAACACCGCGACAGGGTCAGCGACATCCACCGACGCCGGATGCGAGGCGAAGAGGTATCCAATCGTTACGAAGTCGACCTTTTGCACGCCGACGGCGAGACCCGTGTCCCCGTTCTTCTGAACCTGAAGGCGATAACATTGCCCTCGGGTGACCAGGCAGTCCTCGGAACCGTGCGCGACATCACCGAACGGAAGCGCGCGGAAAGGGCTCTGCGGGAGAGCGAAGAGAGATTCCGGGCGATCATCGACAATTCACCGTCGTCGATCAGCCTCAAGGATACCGAAGGCCGTTATCTTTTGATCAACAGCGAGTTCGAACGCTGCCACGGCATCTCCCACGAGGACATCATCGGCAAGACCATCGATGACAAGTTCGAGAAGTCGGCAGCCCAGGCAGCCGGAAGCAGGGATAGCGAGGTCATCAAGAGCGGCAAGCCGATTTCGTTTGAAGTCATAATTCCGAAGGCGGACGGCCGCGCGCAAACCCGCTTCGTGACCAAGTTCCCCATTCGCGGCGCCGACGGAGAGGTTACCCGGATCGCGACCGTCGGTACCGACATCAGCGATCTGAAGATCGCGGAAAAGGCCTTGCGCGAAAACGAGGAGCGGTTCCGCGCATTCGCCGAGTCCAGTTCCGACTGGTTGTGGGAACTGAATGTCGAGAGTCGCTTCACCTACTTCTCGAACCGGATTTTCGATGTCTTGGGTTTCCCCGCCGTGGATCTGGTGGGAAAAACGGCCGATGAGATCGCCGCGCAGCTCAAAATCGGTGACGGCTGGCGGGTCGTCCAGGCCTACATCGATAGGCGGGAACCGATTCGCGGCCTCGAATACGAGCTCAGCGGAGCCAACGGCGCGCGTCGCGTGGTTCGAACAAGCGGAACACCGAGATTCTCTGACACTGGTGAGTACCTGGGGTATCTGGGTACAACCACGGACATCACCGACGAGATCGTCGCCCGCGAGAAACAGGAGCAGGTTCACCAGCGCTTCCTGGCCGCCGTCGAAACCGTACCGGTGGGCCTTGCCCTGTTCGATGCCGATGACAGACTGGTCGTCGCCAACGAGCGTTACCGCGATCTCCTGCCCTACGCCGATATCGAGGCTGGGGCCGCCTTCGAGGATCTGCTTCTTGCCGAGGTGAGCGCCGGAGCCGTTGCGGACGCCATCGGCCAGGAGGAAACCTGGATACGTGACCGCTTGAAGCGCCACCGCCAACCGAGCGGCGTTCTGGAGGTCGCAAGGAAAAACGGGGTCTACCAAATCCGGGAGCATCGCACCGTGGACGGTTTCACCCTGGTGGTCGCGCACGACATCAGCGACCGAAAGGCTGCCGAACAGGCCCTGCTCAACGCCCGCGATGAATTGGAACTGCGGGTCCAGGAACGCACCCGTGCCCTCGAGCAGGAGATCTTCGAAAGAAAATACGCTCAGTCCGAACTCCAGAAGGCCAACGAGATGCTCGAAGTCAGGGTCGAGGAGCGGACACGGAACCTGCGGAAGGAGATTGCCGAGCGGAAAAGGTTCGAGGAACAATTCCTTCAGGCTCAGAAGATGGAAGCCGTCGGTCAGTTGGCGGGGGGAATCGCCCATGATTTCAACAATCTGCTGACCGTCGTTATCGCCAACCTCGGCTGGCTGAAGGATTTCCTGAGCAACGATCAGAAGGCTCTGCGAATCGCCGATCTGGCCCTGGAGGGCGCCCGCAGAGCAGGGGACCTGACCCAACGCATGCTGGCGTTCTCGCGCCGCCAGGAACTCCATCCGCGAACCGTCGAGTTCGTCCAGACATTTGGCCAGATCGAGCCCCTGATTACGCGGGCCCTCCGTGAATCGATCGATTTCCGGATCGACGTTGAGGACGGGCTTTGGCCCCTCATGGTCGATCCCCATCAGTTGGAAAGTTCGCTTCTGAACATCGCCATCAACGCCCGCGATGCGATGCCCGACGGCGGGACGCTGACCCTTCAGGCAAGGAACAGAACCTTGGAGGCGGCTTCCATCGGGCCGGATGCCGAAGAGGCGGGCGACTACGTCGAACTGTCCCTGACCGATACCGGCACCGGCATGCCACGCGAGGTACTTGACCGGGTCATGGATCCTTTCTTTACGACCAAGGAGGTCGGCCAGGGTACCGGGCTGGGCCTCAGCATGGTGTTCGGATTTGCCAAGCAATCCGGTGGATTCCTTGAAATCGACAGCGAAGTCGGGAAGGGAACGACCGTCAAGCTCCTCCTGCCGCGCGCTCCCGAATCAACGGAAGCGAACCAGCCTGGCACCCCGCAATCGGCACCGGTAATCATGGATGACATCAAGGTTCTGGTCGTCGAAGACGACGAAATGGTCCGAAACGTCACGGTCGAATACCTCAAAATGTCGGGAATCGAGGGCCTCGAGGCGGATTGCGGTGACGCCGCGCTTGAAACCCTGGAAGCCAATGGCCCTGTCGACCTGGTCATTTCCGACGTCATCATGCCGGGCGTCAACGGCATCGATCTGACCCAAAGAATCACCGAAAAATGGCCGGAAACCAAGGTTGTCCTGATGACCGGCTATTCCTACGAAGAGTTCTCGCGGCGCGGCATCGACCCCTCCAGCCTGCTGCTTCTGCACAAGCCGTTCTCGAAAAACGAGCTGCTCTCGAAAATCCAGGAAGCAATGCTCAACGAGCGCTGACGGTCGGAACGGTGAAGGAAACCGTGGTCCCGAGTCCTTCGACGGACTCGATCCGAATTTCGCCTTCGTGATCGTCGACGATCGACTTGCACATCAGAAGCCCGATGCCCATGCCCGAACTTTTGGTCGAGAAGAACGGTTCGAAAAGCCGCGGCATAAGATCGACGGGGATTCCCTGACCGCTGTCGTTGACGATGATCTGCACGTAATGGTCGTCAGCCCGCCGCGTCATAACCCGGATCCGCCGGTCCCGGGCGCCTGTATCATCGCCGGAAACGGTAGTCACCGCGTCCACCGCATTGCGCATCAGATTGACGACGACCTGCTGGATCTGAACGGTATCGGCCCAGATTAGCGGCAGGTTCGGACCCAACTCGCGGATGATCTTGATATCTTGAAGGTGGCCGTCAGCATCGGCCAGAACGAGGTCGATGGCCTCGGATACCGCTGGATTGACGGCAACGGCCTGGCGCTCCTGCTCTTCCTTCTTGGCGTATCCCCGGATCCTTCGAATGATGCCTGCGGCGCGCTGGGCCTGCTCGGAAATCCGCTTGAGATTCACCTTGAGTTCGTCGGCATCCAACGAGCCGCGATCACTCAGCTTCAACAGTCCTGAGGCATAGGTATTGATCGCGGTCAGGGGCTGATTGATCTCGTGCGCGATCCCGGCCGCCATCTCGCCCATGGTCGTCAGCCGGGCGGCGCTCGCCAGTTGGGAGCGCAACTGCCTCTCTTTGCGGTCGGCTTCCCGACGTTCACTGATGTCGCGGATGATGTAGACGAAGGCTCCGCGCTGCAGCGTCCGGCGCTCCTGCGGATTTCTGCCGCTCACCCGCAAGGCCGTGCGGCTGATGGCGACTTCCGCCGGAAAAACCGTCCCGTCCCGCCGGCCAAGTTCCATTTCGCGAAGCCTGCCGGATGATTGGTCGGGCTTCGGCTTCTCCATCTCACCAAGCATTTCCTCAATCTGGCGGGCCGTCTCGGCACCTCCCTCGGAAGCGAAAAACGCCTCCACGCTTTGTCCGAGGGCGTCCCGGGAGCCCACTTTGAACATGCGTTCGGCCGCCGCATTGAACATTTCGATGGTGCCGCGCGAATTGACGACGATCACGCCGTCGAAACTGTTCTCGATCATGCCCCGCATGACGGCCCGCGTGTGAGTCACCGCCATGCCGCTGATGAACGCCTGGAATATCTGCCTGTCGATCTTACGGATAAGTCCGAACAGGAAGGCCATTGCGGCCGGAACGACCCATGGCAGAACGTCGACCGATATCGGAAACGCTCCCTGAACAGCGATGGAGCCTCCGAAGCACAGGGACGCAAATCCGGCAAGAAAGATCAGCCCGCGACGCCAGGCCAGCGAGACCAGCCAGGTACCGCCAAACAACAAGATAACCAGGGATACGGCTAGGACGGGAAGGGGCCCCAGGCGATTGATGAGGCGCCCCTGAACGATCGACTCGAAGGACAAGGCCTCGACCAGGGGGGCCGGCATCGACCGGTAGCGCGGAACGGCCATCTGATCACCCAGTTCCACGGCCGTTGCCCCGACGAGAACCTTTTTTCCTTTGAAGATACCGGGATCGACGCGACCGAAATACAGATCGGAGTAGGAAACCTTGGGAATCGAGGACGCGTCAATGCCGTAGTCTACATAGAAAAGGGTGTGCTTCTCGTTCGTCATGCCGACAAGTCGGGCGGCCAGGGTGAGATAGTGCCGACCGTTCCATTCATCGGCGATCTGGATGCGGCGTATCAGGCTGTCCTGCGCCGGGCGGACATTGGTGAAGGCAGGATCCGCATGTTCCGAGAACATCGGCAGAGGTTCGGTAAGGACCAAACCGCTGCCGGGGTCGAGCGAATCCTTGAACTGCTTGAACAGGGGCAGGATGACCGGGCGCCCCTTGTCGGCCGCGAAAGCGAGCGCGTCCCTGAGCGCGAGATCGTCAGCTTTCGATGACCGGGAACTGAAATCGACCGCGAAAGCGATACGATCAGCTCCGTCTTCGATCAGCCTGCGGATGACCGTCGCGTGGTAGTCGCGGGGCCATGGCCACCGGTCCAGTTCCTTGAGGCTTTCGGCATCGATGGCGACGAGTACGAGGTCGCCGCTTGCCGGGCGCGACGTCAACTGGAACCGGTAATCCATCAATCGGTATTCCGCACGCTCAAAACCGTGCAGAAGATAGATCGACGCCGAAACGGCAAAAATCACCAAGTAGGGAAGCAATCTCCTGATCGTCTTCAGGACGGCCGAAGCTCCCCTACGCGGCATGGTCATTTCTTGCCGTTGCCTTTCCCTCCGCCATTTCCACCGGCATTGCTGTTGCCGCTGTTGCCGCCGGCATTGCTGTTATCGCTGTTGCCGCCGGCGTTGCTGTTTCCGCTGTTGCCGCCGGCATTGCTGTTGCCGCTGTTGCCGCCGGCATTGCTGTTATCGCTGTTGCCACCGGCGTTGCTGTTGCCGCTGTTGCCGCCGGCGTTGGAGGAGGTCCCTTGACCTTGGCTGACACCAGGAGTCGTGTTGCCGCGGCCTCGGTTCGCTCCCGGGCCCACCGGAGCATCGGCCGCCGGCGCCGCACGCTTGCCCAGACTTTCGATCAGTCCGGAGGGAACCGACCCGGCCGGTGTCGCGTTTACGTCGACTCCGGGTCCGGCACCCGGTGACACCGATGCCGTCTGGCCCGGCGTCACGTCGGCTTCGGGAGAGCCGTCCCCCGCATCGACACCGACTACGCCTTCGGTCACGCTGACCGAGGCACCGTTTTCGCCCACGGTCACTCCGAACTGCGTACCCTTGACCGTGGCGACGAGGTACGGCGTTTTGACCTGGAAACCGCCTTTCTCGCGGGTTTCGATACGCAACAGCATGGTGCCGATGGATTGCATGATCCGCTTGACGCGGCTTCCCGCCGGCTGGTCCGGCACGGCGATCTCGCTGTTCTCGGCAACCACGATGCGGTCACCGCCGCTATCCATGACGGCTGTCGACCCCGCGCCCAATCTCAATTCACTCTGGGGCAGAAGAATGTCGCCGACCGTCGCGACCTGCCAGGACCCTTCGCCAAGTCTCCAGGAAGCCGTCTCACCGGACACCGAAACGATTTGCCACCGGTTGTCGTCGGTCGACAGGGCGCCTCCCGTGGTTGCCGGGCCTGCCTTCTGGCCATCACAAGCCCCGACCGCTACCAGGGACAACAGAACAAAAGCCGCGCCGGCCAACAAACCGGGCGCGATTCTTCCTTCATTCCGAGAGAACCCGTTTCCCACACGCCACATGATAATTCTCCGCATCTTTGACCGCGGATTCGCTGTTCTCGCTCCGTGCCCCATACCGAACGTCGCGAGAACGTATCGCCGCCATACCACGGCCGGCCAACTGGACCAGCACGTTCCCCGAAAAACCCCACCGTGCAAACGATAATATTGAACCCATCCGGTACCCAGAAGCAATGAAGAACCCTTGGAACCAAGGATTTCCTTATGCGCCGATAGCCGACCGTCACGCCCTGTACCATCAAAAGGAAAGGAAACCGAGCACCGATTCTCGACGGGAGAATTACGATCGAATGGGTTCGGATTGAGCGTGTGGAGCGCCCGGTGACCAACGCGTCAAGGCCTTTCCGGCTGAAAAGCCCTGAAAAATGATATTGATAACCCCTCCGTAAGCCATATAACATTCGCCTTCTGTTGGTTGGGCCAATTTCCAACCGATGGGCAGGGAGCAGGCGGCTCGACGCTAAGGGAGTGCATCGGGTCGTCGAAAAACTAGAAAAACGCGAAAAACACGAAGAATGATCTGGGATCTCCGAGTCTATCGACATGTTTCGAGACGCCCGCATTTTGCGTGTCGGGTTCTTTCTGTGCTGTGCTCCGGTAAGTTTTATTCAGATTTCCATCAACTTCACCGTTAAGGGAGGAGAGAATGAAACTCCGTCACCTTCTTGCGTTCACCGGTATTGCGGTCGCCATGGCCGTTTCCGGAACCGCATTTGCTGCCGAACAGCTCAAGTTCGCGCACGTCTACGAAACCAGTGAGCCGTATCACAAGTGGGCGCTATGGTTCGCCGACGAGATCAAGAAGCGCTCGAACGGACAGTATGAAGTCGAGGTGTTCCCGGCTTCGTCGCTCGGCAAGGAAGTGGACATCAACGAGGGCCTGTCGCTTGGCACCGTCGACATGATCTGGACCGGGTTCCAGTTCGCCGGCCGCGCCTACGGGCCGATCTCGATCAGCGGCTATCCGTACGTCTACGCTTCGGTCCAGCACTGGAAGAACTTCATCGCCAGCGATCTCTTCCAGGATCTGGCCGAGGGTTACCACAAGGCTTCCGGCAACAAGGCCATCACCGCCACCTACTATGGCCAGCGCCATGTCACCTCGAAAAAGCCTGTTCGTACGCCGGCCGACATGAAGGG
>NPIG01001516.1_pt1 | contig 11746 bp, 10 predicted proteins | sample 8637441 | NCBI WGS metagenome assembly NPIG01 (sample SAMN07420675, study PRJNA396082) | bioreactor metagenome | isolation source: sample BR6 brine-fed electro-methanogenic bioreactor BR | place: Japan: Kochi | collected 2016-06-14
CCTGTGGATTTGGGTGCATCTCCCTCGGTATTCGGGGAATCTGAGGTATAGGTTATGCGCCGGGCTCATAACCTAGCCTTTTCGCACGTAGTAGGCCCCTCTGCGTAATCATTGACACGCATACTATGCGCATGACATAATGATATCTACAAGTGGGGGGTGATGACATCGGTAGTTCAAGAGATCTGATCAAGGCACTCAGAAAAGCCGGATGGGAGTTGGAACGGGTAGAAGGATCGCACCACCACTTCAAGCACCCGGAACGAGAAGAAATCATCACGGTACCACACCCCAGAAAAGACTTGAAAAAAGGTACGGAACAAAAAATACGAAAGCTGGCGAGGCTCCCCTGAGAAATGGGTAGCCGGCTTCAACGGACAGAAAAAGGCGGTGTTTATAATGGCAAGAACGAAAAAGCCCGATCGGTATATTTTTCCCGCCATCTTTACCTATGAAGAGGACGGGGGAATTTCCGTATCCTTCCCGGATCTCCCCGGGTGCCTGACCTGTGGAGACAATCAGGAAGAAGCGTTGCTCATGGCTCAGGATGCTTTGCGGGGGCACCTCGCCACTCTCGAAGATCTTCAGAGAGAGATTCCCAAAGCTTCCGACATCAGGAAAATCGAGAAAGATTCTGGCGAGGAAATCGTGATTGTGGAAGCCTGGATGCTCCCTCTCAGGCACAAAACGGTTCGCAAAAATCTCACCATTCCTGCCTACCTTGCAACAGCCGCAGACCAGGCGGGGCTAAACTTCTCTCAGGTACTTTCCGATGCACTCAGGTCGGAACTCGGAATGCAGTAGGGATTTCTCATCCCTCATCCGCAGGACGAACAGAGATAAGGGTGGGGGCATGCCCATGAGGCAGCCGAAGATCCTCTATGGGAGTGGGAGGAGGAACAGGATCTCCCTCCATTTCCAAAAGGTAGAGAAATCCCTCCAAGGCTTCCCGAGCGTTGGAGAGAGCATCTTCAAGATTGTCTCCACAGGTGAGGCATCCATAGTTGTCCTCCTTTCCGGCGGATCATGCTACTTCAGCCCAGCCTGTTTGAGTATGCTGAAGAGAGATGCAAAAAGGTTTTCCTCTCGAAGAGAACAAACAAGATGCTTTTCGAAAGGAAAACCTATTCCCGGGGAAATTTTCCATATAGAACTATTCTATGGACGGCATCAGAGTAACCGCTTTTCCTTCTCCCGTGAAAACAATGACCGGAGAGCCCTTATACCTCATCAAGAACTCCCTGGGAGAGAGTTCTTCCTCTTGGGGGCCCTGGAAGGATGTCACGTTATAAACCCAGGGAATCCTCTCAACCTCCCCAAGATACAGAAGCCAGATATACGCCGGCTCTGAAGATATATCCGAGAGCTTTCCGTATTGTCGCTCCAAAATCACTGTCTCAGAGGGCTCTTCCTCACAAAAAACTGCCCCGGGGAAGAGCGTGTAAAGAGCGACTATCAAAAAAACACACAAAATTACATGCCTTTCTCTCTTCATGGAAAATCACCTCCCCTTCTAAACCCTATCGATCACTCCCACGTTTTCTTAACGGGACAAAAATCACTCCGAGTTTTTCCAGAACCGCAGAGATGTCTGGTCGAAATGGATAACACCAAGCGCACCTTTTCTCGCATCTGTAAGCCCTATGAAAAAGCTCGCCACCTCATCTCCCACGGCGACATCCTTTGCGCCAGCAGCTGTGAGACCATCCTCCAGGTTCTCTCCCCCGTCAGAACCCTCCTGGAAGGTAAGAATGACACGAGTACCAGGTTCCTGTTCTCCGTCATCTCCTGTTCGGAAGGAATCGTAAACCGAGATGCCTGTTATACGAACATTATCAAAGGCCACATACTTTTCTTCGGTTCCCGAAAGCCAATCCGAGGCCCCATTTTGAGCATCCAGTATAAAAAGCTTGGCCTTTCCGGATTCTGCTACACATCTATCCTGTGTGTCATCAGGGAGAAAGGTAGCTGCAAAGAGCCTGCCAAACATATCCGAAAGAACTGGAGAAGCGGAAACATATTCATCGTTCGTCAGGACGATCTTCCAACCCCAATATTTTTTTGTTCCATCCTCCTCATATCCACAAGGGGAACTGTCTATTACAAGCGCATCTTCCCCCTCCTCTAAATCCAGAGGCTTAAGATTTTCCATAACAATGGGTTCATCGGTACAGTCTGCACCACACCCGGTTCCTTCGCAAAAAGCGCTTACTTTGATGCCAAAGATGTACTGATTGGTGTTCGTGAGAGTGCCGGAGGGAGTAATAACATTCCTGGTACCCCCGAAGAGCCATACGGCACTCCCAATGGTTCCCACAGGCATCTGATAGGGTATCGCTACTGGGGCAGTATCCGCAAGATACACAGGAATCTCGTGCTCCCAGTCTCTCATAAGAAGCTCTTCTCCCGAAGCATCGTTAAAAAATTTGACACAGTGAATATATCCATTGCTGTCAGGAGCATATATTCTTCGGACTGTATCTCCCCCCGAAGAGATCATGGGGCTTAAAGGAGCGTAGATCATTCCCATGGTAGGGACATTTTCTCCAAAATAGCGGTCCGAAGGGCTATATTCCGTAGAGATGCCCTTTCCCCAGGCACCGTAAATACGACCGTCCTCAAGGCTGAAAATATAGAGTACGCTTCCCCGTGTTGTGGATCCTGTTTCAAGACGTTCTCTAAGCCCGCCTCCGATAAACCCAACACTCTGTGGAGTTTCTCCAGATGCAAGTCGAAGCCTGCCGACAAAAGGAGTACTCAGGGTAAAGGCAAGATCTACGTATCCATCTATACGGCGTTCTGTAAGGTATGTGTCGGCGCAGGGGAGAGCATCTTCCGAGGCGCTGTACTTCGCATCTTCATCGAACACTCCGTTTACGGTAGAACAGTAGCGTAGCCTTGCGGTAGAACTGCTCTCCTTATCTTCCGCCCAATGGAGCAGGGCCTGAACAGGATATTTTTCTCTGTCATCAGGCAAAAAAGGATTATCCTGTCCTATTACGGGCTCCACAGCCGCAGCATTTTCAACAGCCCAAAGGAAATTAGGTTTTTCAGGATCAGTAATCTCCAAGGCATACATCCCATACCCGCCGTAACCGAGACATCCTAAAAGAACTGTGCCATACCTGGCATTACTACCGGTTCCCAAAAGAACATCCTCTACCACAAGAGGACCTCCCAAAATTTCACGAGGCACCGCATTTCCCGTTTTTTGCGGATCATCACCGTACCACGACCACTTCCAGAAAGAAGGTTCTCCCTCATCCATCAGCCGCTCCGCCCTCAGAGCGGCGATGCGTGCCCACCGCAGGGCCTGAGGAGGAACGAAAGCCCAAAGCTCTTCACCCGTATCCGCAGCAAAGCAGTGCAGCATGCCTTCGCTGGACTGGATATACACACACTCCTCTCTGCCATTATTATCTTCACGGAATTGTATATATTTTTCATCCCCCCACATGGCCCGAGGAGGCCCCACCACCAAAAGCCCCGAACGCTCCATATCCGCCAGAGGGCTCTTTCGTGTACCCCAGTTTGGGCAGGGCTCCGAAACAGTCGCAGGATTCTCACCTCGATACCATCGGATAAAACACTTCGTCTGTGCCTCAATTCTCGGATCATCATCGGGAATCATGGAGTTTCCTGAAAGAGCATACCGAAGACCCATCTCATCCAAAACGGATCTCCAGTTAGCGGAAGTAAAAGCCTTTAAGTTGGTCCCGGGGAAATTGCTTCCACCTCCATGCCAATTTGCCGCGAGCACCGTGCGCGTAGCAGGAATTATTTTCGAAGAGGCCTCCCAGATTGTCTCATCCCCGAGTTCTCCCAGAAAATTTATATCGTACTTTTTGAGCGTTCCAGTCCACAGGGCATTTTCATGATACTCACGCCCCGGAACATACACAAATCCTTCACTGCCCGGTATACCCGGCCGCATCGAAGGAGTTCCCCCGGACCCGCTCATCTCCTTAATGGTCGTGAGGATATCCTCAAAGGCTGCAAAAAGATCATCAAAGTTATCCGCATAGTAAGCGTGTGCAGGCTTACCGTTTTGTATGCCGTCAAAACCAACATCCGCACAGAGATCCAGGTCGTCACGCAACACGGGATTATCTGCAGAATTGATAAAACCGATGACCATGGTTCGGACGGGGTATTCCAGTTTTTTCCCATCCTTATCCTGCAGGTTTTTTGTGTTGTCGTAAAGATTTTTTACAGCCCATGCCGGGGAGGGAGCAGTAGGATAACGTGGGTTTCTGTAGTAACTATCCGCTCCATCAGTCATAACAATAACCCAGTTGGACTGACAATATCCATCGTACTCGCCGCTCAGGTCTGTGAAGAAATCATACGCCGAAGAAGGAGTAGTCTCGTTGTAGATTGATGCCGCAAGAGGGGTGGCTCCATCTGCTCGAAGCTCTCCGTTCGCCTCCACACCGTCCACCAAGGCCATATAGTCCTGTCGCATCTCTCCGGTGTCAGAGTCTATGGCGGAACCTAGGGCAATACGCGGTGCCCCCATGCCTCGCATATTCTCATTGACCGTACTGCCGCCCTCCCATTTAATCAAGGGATTTTCTTCAACCCATTGATTTTCATACCAGCAAACCCATTGCCATCGTCTTTCTATCCGTCGCCGTTCGCATTTTTCCACAGCTTTGTACTTCTCGTAGGCATACCAGTGTTTGCCGCTTCCCGTGTAAACACCCAAAGGTCTATAATCCTGAGCGTATGTGGCGAGGGCAATATTGATTCCTGACATGAGATCTTTTTTCAGAGAAAGCCGATAGAGAACATTTCTCAGTATATAAAGCCTGCTATCGTTGGGAACAAGCAGGTGATTGTACGGAGGGTTTTCTCTGGAGTTGACATAGAGATATTCATCCTCTCCCTTGTAGACAAGAAGGGGATGATAGTTCGATTCAATGGAAACATCGTTGTTCGACGTATCTGTATCGTAGCCCCAGTAGTACTCCCAGTCCTGTTTATCGCCACCCCTTTTCCAGGGCCGTCCTCCGTCCCCGTCGGTCCAGCCTCCGGTTTTGTCCTGAAGCATGGAACCGCTTGTGTCGATGAGAAACAATATGTTGGGAGGATATCCCTGGGTATATTCTGAATTATCAAAGAGATTCTTCTCCCAGGAATAGCTCGGCACAGAACCATCAAAATAGGGATCTCCAAAGCCTGGGCTTTCATGCAGCACGAAGAAGAAAGATAGTGTAAGCAATACAATCAAATTGGCATATTTTCCTCGTGGCCTTCCATGTAACAATCTTCGTCCCATATCTATCACCTCTTTCGCATTGCAAACCCCTCTCGAAGAGACAGGCTATCCTACTCTATTTTCGGGCGGGTTCGGATTACACCCAAAGCGGAAGTTCGGCTCACATTGTTTCCCTTTTCAGTTTCACTTGTGGCGATACTGAGAATTAAAAAGGCTCCCCCCCAGGGGTTTCCCATATCCGGGTCATAGGAAGTTTTGCCAGTGGTATTTTGCATGGTAGATCCCTCTGTTTTCTTTACTATAATTTTGGGAGGAAGTCCTTTTACATACTCTACGGAACCTCCTGTAGCCTCACGATAGTTCAGGCTGAAAATCTGCCAGGATCCTGTAAGGTTTGAAAGCTCTCCCGCTCCCGAAGGTGTGAAAAATTTGGGATCACTGCTTCCATCCACACTGATAGCAAGCGAATCCGCATCCTTCCACCAATCTTCTCCCTTAGAACCCATGGGGAAAAGCTCTGCAGTACGTCCGGGCATATCGTCGGCACTGGTAAGCCCCCCGATGAGTTCATCCAGAGCCGCCAATCCCTTCTGAATTCCCTCCTGAGTGGCATCATAAAGGATGGCGTTCTGCTTGGCCATTCGGGTGGTTCGTGTGGCATTTTCCACAATCCATAGAGCTGCTGCGGTAAGAGCCCCGCCGATGAGCATTACTATAAGGACAAAGGCAAGGCTCATGCCAGGGCTTTTTCTGCGAGAGTTTCTTTGCTCGCTTGTGGATTTTTCGGGTTTTTCAGGTATTTTTGGTGTTTCTACGTAGTATTTCAATTGCGTATCCTCCATATGCGCCCCACCGCTACATAGCGATAGTAAAGATCGTTTCCTGTAATAGCTCTGCCAGGCCATCCCGGAAGCAGACCAAATTGATGGTTCATTTTTTCCTTTCCTCTCGCGAGAAGCACCACCTGAAGAATCCGGGTATCGGGGTTCCATTCCACATCCATGTTTACGATGGAGATTGCTGTATCGTTGCTATTCACAAAGAGTCTGTGTTGTCCATCGCTGTTAACACCGGCAGAAAAAGTTTTGCCTTCCAACACGTAAAGTGTATCGAAAAGCTGTACTGTGTCCGAGGAAACAGACCTAAGCTGCAGGGCAGTATTTGTAGAAGGATTTGCAGTTACCTGGAAGGGAAACCGGGAGGCGGGAAAGATAACCCAATCGTTTTGAGAAATTAAACCACCGAGAGAAGAGCCTGCGGCAAACGCAGGAGCTACCTTCACGGCGAGAGAAGTAGCCGAGGTATCAATCACCCTCTCTTCCATTGCTCCCACAGCGGGGACGGTGGCACGGGCCGCTAGAACGTTCAGGGCCGTGTAGCGATTAGAGGAGAGATCTTTGGAATAAGGTTCTATGGAACCACTCCAACCATTCCAAGCCGGAGTCGGAACGGGAACTACCGTGGCAAAAGCCGCCTGAAAATCTGCGGAGGAATTACTCGGCATCCCCATCCCCGCCTGAAGGACGTAGGTCTCGATGAGAGAGAGCCCCATCTCGGCGTTCTGCTGGGCCGCCGCAAGGTCGTCGTGCATATTGAAGTTGCGAAAGAAAGCTACAAAGAGAAGGGAGACCGATCCCATGACGATTCCCCCGATGATGAGGGTTATGAGAAGCTCTACCAGGGTCATGCCTCGTCTCTTGAACGTGAAATGCTCTGCTCTTCTTTTTCTCATGACATACCCCCTCTACTCCCATGGAAGATGGGGAAGAATTTACATGGCCTTATCTATCATCACTTACCACAAGATGGCTGCTGGGGCCGAGATCCCGAGAAAGCTTAAGAGGATTGGAGCGTCCCAGAACATCCGACCAGGAGACCTCCGCCTGCACATAGTCCGGCTGAGAGTTCCAGGAAGGGCCTCCGGTGGCTTTGGAATAAAACCCGAGAGTAACTTTATAGGTTCCCGTAAGGTCAAGGCTCGTAAGAAGAAAAGCGTTCGGTGCAGTGGGATCGTCAGAAACCCCATAAGCCCCAAAGTCGGAGTTCTTAGGATCCCCATAATTTGCAGATTCCCCGAGATCCAGGGCGGAGGCGGCGAAGAAGGCCGCCTTGGCCCGCTGATCCGAAAGCAGCAGTGCCCGGGTGGTTACCACGGGCACCGCTGCCAGAGAAAGAAGAGCGATGGCCAGAATGACCAGGGATATCAGGGTCTCTATGAGAGAAAAGCCTCTTCTGCCCTTGCAAGTCCTCATGGCCTTCTACCGCCCCTAGGCTTTGGAGGAGAGATGTTTTTCCAGAAAGGGCTTCACCATGTCCATGGGGATGGGGAAGAGGGTGGTGGAGTTGTTCTCCGCCGCCACTTCCCGAAGGGTCTGAAGATAGCGCAGTTGGATGGTAATGGGGCTCTGCTCCATGATCTGGGCAGCGTCCAGAAGCTTGCGAGAGGCCTGAAGCTCCCCTTCGGCGTTGATGATCTTCGCCCGGCGATCGCGCTCCGCCTCGGCCTGACTCGCCATGGCGCGCTTCATTCCTTCCGGAAGTTCCAGCTCTTTCACCTCCACGGCACTTACCTTGATCCCCCAGGGATCGGTGCGTTCGTCGATAATCTGCTGGAGTTCCTCGTTAATCTTCTCGCGATCCGAGAGCACTTCGTCCAGCTCCGCCCGGCCGATGACCGCACGAAGGGTGGTCTGGGAGAGCTGGCTGGTGGCGAGCATGTAGTTTTCTACCTCCACCACGGATCTGGCAGAGTCCATGACCCGGAAGTAGAGCACCGCATTCACCTTTACGGGGACGTTATCTTTCGTGATAACCTCCTGTACCGGCACATCCAGCGTCACCACCCGAAGATCCACCTTAAGCACCTTGTCGATGAAGGGGATCACGAAGACAAGGCCGGGCCCCTTGGTGCCCACAAGACGGCCGAGACGGAAGACGACTGCCCGCTGGTATTCCGGCACGATACGAATGGCAGAGATGAGAAGCACCAATATGAGAAGAATTCCCCCGAGACTGCTGCCGATGGTCCATAAAACTTGCTGAAGATAGTACATACTAATCCCTCCCGATCTTTTTTTATTGTAAAAGTTCTACTTGAAACCTCTTAAGCATTACGCACCCACCACCACACTGTTCTCCTGTTCAAAAAGTGCTCAGGAACCCGCCTTCTCCCCGGAGACAGATTTCTCCTCCGGGGTTACCACCAGAAGCAACCCTTCGGAACGCACAAGGCGCACTCCTGCACCCTTGGGGATAGTCTCTCCCGAGCTTGAAACCGCCTTCCAGTACTCTCCATGATAAAGCACCATGCCTTCCGGGTCCAGGGGTTTGATTACTTTTCCTTTTTCCCCCTGAAGGCCTTCATACCCCGAGGTTACGGGTTTCTTGAGAGATCGCCAAACTCCCCAGGCGGCGAGAAGGAAAAAACCCGTGAGCACCGCCGCTCCCCCGATCATAAAGGAGAGGGAAAAGTCCAGAAGCTCCCCTCCGGGGGCTCGAAAGAGGATAAGACCTCCCACCACCAGGGCCACACTTCCCATAAGGCTCAATATTCCCACCCCTCCCACAAGCAGATCCAGAATCATGACGCCCACTCCCGCCACGAGAAGCACGATGCCTCCCCAGTTGAAGGGGAGCATCCGAAGCCCCAAGGCCCCGAGCAGAAGAAGCACCGCCCCGGAGGTTCCCAGTACAAATCCTCCGGGAGAAAGAATTTCGAAGACCACCGCATAGAGCCCCGCAATGAGGAGCAGATAGGCCACATCCGGCCGGGTGACCAGCTCCAGAAGCTGCAGCCGAAGGGACATGAGGCGCTGCTCCACCCGGTACTCCTGAAGATCCAGCACCACTTTGTTGCCTTCCAGAGAGATCTCCCTCCCCTGCAGGGCTGCCAGAAGAGATTCCAGATTATCTGCCAGAAGATCCGCCACCCCCTCTTGAAGGGCTTCGGGGGCGCTGAGAGAGAGGCTGTAGCGCACCATGCGCTCCGCCGCCACGGCGTTGCGCCCCCGCTCCTGGGCAAGGCTGCGGATGTGCGCCGCAAGATCGTTGGTGACCTTTTCGTTCATGGTATCCGAAGGAACGTCCTCTCCTCCCGCAGTGACGGGATGCGCCGCCCCCACGTTGGTTCCCGGAGCCATGGCGGCCACTGCAGCGGCTTGCAGGATAAAGGCCCCTGCGGAAGCTGCCTGAGCCCCCTGGGGAGAGACCCATACCACGATGGGTACAGGAGCCGCCAGCAGGGTTTTGGTGATCCCCCGCATGGAGGATACCAGCCCTCCCGGGGTGTCGAGTTCCAGCACCAAAATAACATCCTCCTTATAGGAAGAAACCTCTTCCAGAACTTCCTGAAGATGCCGCTCCATAGGAACCCCCACGGAACCCCGCAGAGGGGTTACCACCACCCTGGTAAGAGCTTCACCGGGAAAGGCTCCCAAGAGCATGCCGAAAAGGGGCAGGGAGAAAACCAGAAGGCAAAATAGGGTTTTACGAAAACTTTTATGCAAAAAGAGCGAGAGTGAAAAAGCAGATCCTCGAAACATCATCGAATCACCTCCAAAGCCTGGGCAAGATGGGAAACCCGGGTTACCTTGTGCTCCATCTCCGGGGGGATGGAGGCCCGTTTGCTTACGTAGGCTCTGGAAAATCCGAGCCGGAAAGCCTCTTTCAAGCGCTGTTCTCCCTGGGGAACCGGGCGTATCTCCCCCGCCAGCCCCACCTCCCCCACGAAGCAGCTCTTTTCGGGAAGAGGACGCTCCGCCAGGGAGGAGGCCATGGCAAGGGCCAGAGGAAGATCCGCTGCGGGGTCTTTGATGTTGAGCCCCCCCGTAACGTTCACGTACATGTCCGCCTTCTGGGAGACGTAGCCGCACCGCTTTTCCAGCACCGCCAGCAGAAGCTGCACCCGGTTGCTGTCCATCCCCCGGGAGGCCCGTTTGGGGTAGGGAAAGGGGGTTTCGCAGGCCAGAGCCTGAATCTCTACCACAAAGGAACGGCTCCCCTCCAATACTACACCAAAAGCCACTCCGGGGATGCCTTCTTCTTCACGATTCCAGAAGAGAAGCCCCGGATCATCCACGGGAAAGAGCCCCTCCTGCCGCATTTCGAAGAGCCCCATCTCCTGGGTGGAGCCGAAACGGTTTTTCGAAGCCCGGAGCATCCGCAAACCCTGATGCTCGTCCCCCCCAAAGGTGAGCACCGTATCCACCATGTGCTCCAAGAGCTTGGGCCCCGCAATGGCTCCCCCCTTGGTGACGTGCCCGATAAGCACCAGAGGAACCCCCCGGGCCTTGGCGGCGGCGATGCAGACCCGGGCACTCTCCCGCACCTGGGTGGGGGTGCCGGGCCAGGAATCCACCTCCCCCAGCCTCATGGCCTGCACGCTGTCCACCACGAGAAAGTCGTAGGCTTCGAGGGAGGGGAGAAAGAGTTCCGGGTTCTCTTCCGCACAGAGGTTCAGGGTGGGCGAAAGGGCTCCGATGCGTTTCGCCCGGGAGGCCACCTGGGCGAGGGATTCCTCTCCCGAGACGTAGAGAATGCGCTTGCCCTTCCGGGCCATGGCGCCGCATACCTGCAGAAGCAGGGTGGATTTGCCTATGCCGGGATCCCCCGCCAGAAGGGCGGCTCCTCCGGGGATCCATCCCCCTCCGAGAACCCGGTCGAGTTCCCCCATTTCGGAAGAGAGCCGGGAGATCTCGGGGATCTCCCCCACCTGTACAGGGGCAAAGGTTCGAACCTCCCGGGGAGCCCCCACAATCCCCTTTTGAGGAAGCTGGAGAACTTCTTCTTCCTCCAGGGTTCCCCATTTGCCGCATTGGGAGCATTTTCCCGTCCAGGAGGAGAAGACTCCCCCGCAGGCGGAACATGTGTACCTGGAATGGCTCTTTTTTTTACTCAAATCCCAGTGTCCTCCCTTTCTCTTCTTTCAAAAGAGCTTCTTCATGTTTCGTGATGCGTATTTCGAAAAGCCTTTTCAAATTATACATGTATGAGGAAGGAACGTCGAGAAGGTCTTTACATTGTTTCAAACCCATGATATCATCCCCTCGTTGCAATAACCTATCACTTTAGCATACTACCATAAGAAGGTGAATTCATGGAATTTTTTAAACGACCGGAGAAAGAGTATTGCTCCGAAGACAAGCAGAGCCTCTCCCGAAAGGTGGAGGCTCTTATCCGGGATATCCGGGAAAAGGGATGGCCCGAGGTGGAGGCCTGTGCCAAACGTTTTGATGGGTACGAAGGAACCTTTCGGGTGCCTCCGGAGGAGACAGCCCGGGCTGCTTCCGCACTTCCTCCGGAGCTTCGCAAATCTTTAGAGACCGCCATGGAGAACGTGCGGATTTTCCACCGGCATCAGCGGGAGGTCTGTACAGATCACGTATGGGAGACCGCCCCGGGGATCTTCTGCGGCCTTCGCTTTGTTCCCGTGGCGTCTGCGGGAGTATATGTTCCGGGAGGGCGCTACCCTTTGCCGAGCACCGCCATTATGGGGGTAATTCCCGCTCAGGAGGCGGGGGTTTCCCG
>NPIG01000422.1_pt4 | contig 11741 bp, 15 predicted proteins | sample 8637441 | NCBI WGS metagenome assembly NPIG01 (sample SAMN07420675, study PRJNA396082) | bioreactor metagenome | isolation source: sample BR6 brine-fed electro-methanogenic bioreactor BR | place: Japan: Kochi | collected 2016-06-14
TCGCGATGAAGGCTTTCGGGGACGACTTTGAAAAAAGGTTGATCGAGGCCATGGAGCGCAGGGAGAAAGAAGCCCTGGGAAAGTCTCTTCCGGAGGCTGAAATTCTTTCGGTCTCCGGGCGCGTGGTGGCGCTTTTCCCGCAGGGGGCCGAGCTTGAGTCTTTGCGCAAATCGTACAGCAAAGACCTGATGAAGAAATACCCTGGCGGGCGCTGGGTCACGATCAAGGAGGGACCGCTGGCTGGTCGCCATATCTATATTCTGCCGCACAAGGATGGCTCTGCCACGGTACTTGCCGGGGGCGGCCCCGCCATGCGGCACAAGGTTCTAAGTCCCAAGCAGGATGAGGACAAGCAGGCTGAGAAAAAGCCGGACGAGAAAGAGCCGGAAAAAGACGCGGAGGAAAAGACCCCGAAAAAACTCTCCACCGAGCAGGAGGCCAAGGCCAAGCAGCAGAAAAAGGAGGTCTCTGCCAAGATCCGTGAGCAGCGCGAAGCCATGGCCCAGGTGGTGCGCGAAAAGGTTGGCGTTGAGACCGAGATCACAGAGAAGGAGAAGCGCAGCATCGAGCAGCGCATTGCCAAGATCGAAGATCCGGATAAGCGCAAGAAGACAGAGCGCGAAGAGGTCCGAAAGCTCAAGGCCGAAAAAGACGACCAGATGAAAAAGATCATCGACGAGGTGAAAAAGACCTTGATCGAGGATAACCCGACCGCGCAGACGCCCCCGGACGCCACGCCCGAAGAGCGCGAAAAGATCTCTATCGCCGCAGCGGTCAAGGAGTGCGCCGAAGAGTTGGCGCAGCACCACTACCAGATCGAGGCGCTGAAAAAGCAGCGCAAGGAGCTGAACAAGTTCCTGCGCACCGGCAAGAGCCTGGACCGCTTCAAGGTCGGCTCAGAGGTGGCGGTGAGTATGGAGCCGATCAGCATGGAGCAGATCAAGCAGGCGATCTCCGACGAGAAGATGCGAGACGCCGAGATGTCCGCTCATTACCGGCTGATTGAAAAGACCCGTGGCGTCGAAGGGGTTACGCAATACAAGGGCAAGAAAAAGCGCCTTGAGGGTGAAAAGGAGCTGGAGCGCAACATCAAGCAGGGCGGCTTCGAGGCCATTACCGGCCTGGTGGGCGGTGTCACCGGCACCTCGATTATGTCGAAGAGCGTCTACGACGAGATCGGTCCGGCCAACGCCGCGATCCTGGCCCGCCACTACCTCCAGCAGGGCGGCCACGACATCAAGGACGCCGCCAAGGAGCTTGAGGGCTTTATCGAAAAAGAGGGTAACCCCGTGGCGATGGAAGCCAACCGGCGCGGCGACCACTTCATGCAGATGGCGCATAAGGTCCGCCAGTTCGGGCAGGGAACCGACAACCTTCTCACCCGGCAGCAGGCAGGCGGCACCGCGCTCAAGTACCTCAACAAGGCGTATGAGGCCTACGGCCAGGCCGAAGGGGCTCTCAACCAGGGGGCCGAAATGCTCTATGCCATGAAAGACGCCAAGGCGGGCATGGAGATCACCGGCAACTCCAAGGATGCCATTGACCGCAAGCGTCGCGCCCTGGGGCTCAAGGCCAAAGATGTCAGCGTGCGCCGGGTGCGGGGCGAGGGCTACAAAATGACCATTCCGCCGCGCAGCTTCGACAAGCTCATTGCCGAGCAGCCGACGCAGCAGCACGGCCACGGCCTGGGCCTTGAGCATTCGCCCGCAGAGATCAAGGCGCTCAAAGCCAACACCGACGATTTTCACCCGACGGCGATCCGCGAATACACCCCGGAGGACAAAAACGGGGTCAGCCGCAAGATTATCCCCAAGCCGGAGCAGCAGGCCGCCGCCCGCTTTATCGCTCAGCAGAAAAGGGCCTATCTCAACTTCGAGGCGGGCACCGGCAAGAGCTTGGCGATCCTGCTTGCCAAGGGGCATATCGAGGACACCACCGGCAAGCCGGTCAAGACCATCATCGCCATGCCCAGCAAGCTCATGGATAACTTTGCCGACGAGGTAAAAAAGTTTACCGGCTACAACGTGGTCAAGGCCGACAGCAACAGCAAGAAAAAACGGGTCGAGGCCTACAACGCCGACCCCAACACGATTGTCCTGGTCAATAAGGAAAAATTCAACTTCGACAAGCGCCATATCAAGGACGCGGGCTTCAACATGGTGGTGGCCGACGAGGCGCACAAGATCACTCAGCGCGAAGGGCGCGGCAAGTCGGACATGAGCAAGGGACTCTCCGATGTTGCCAAGCAGGCCGAGTATTACGTCGCCATGAGTGGCACGCCCACGCCTTCGGATCTCTCCGAGATGTATTTTCACGCCAACATCATCAACCCGGAGCGCTTCGGCAACCAGAAGGAATTCATGGATCGCTTCGGTTCGGCCCATCGCGGCGTCGGCTACAAACGGGCGATCTCCGAATTCATGAACACCCAGCTCGACGACCACGTTTACACCGCGAAAAAAAGTGTCGAAGGGATCGAGCTGCGCATGCACAGGCACAACGCCAAGCTCTCCCCCGAGCAGAAAAAAGCCTACCGGGAGGCCTCGCAGGCCTACCTGCGGCGCGAGATCAACCCGCTTCAGCGCGACCAGCAGTATAACAACACGCTCAATTCCCACGATTGGCGCAGCAACGGCAAGTTTGCCGACATCGACAAGATCGTGGGCGACCACATGAAGAACAAAGGGCCGGACGAGAAGGTCATCTTCTACGCCAAAAACCGCGCAACGCTCGATCAGATCAGAAGCTACCTCAAGGAGAAGTACCCGCAGCACGGGCACGTCGAATTCACCGGCAGCACCAAGAAGAGCGATCTGGCCCGCAACAAAAAGGCGTTCAAGGAAGATCCCAACGTGCGCTTTTCGCTCCACATGCGAGCTGGGGTCGAAGGTCTCAACCTTCAGTATGACGGCAACGGCGGCGGCGCGACCACCGCGATAGCTGTGGCTTCCGGCGAGGACAGCTACGCCCCGATTGACCAGTTTTTCTCGCGTGGCTATCGCACCGGGGCGGTCAAGGATATGGACGCCCACATGATTCTCTCCGATACCCCGCACGACCTGGGCACCGAGATCCGCCTGGAGGAAAAGAAGCAGGTCGGCGACCTGATCCAAAACAAGAAGATGGGGCGCAAGGGCGCAGGCCGCAGCCGCCAGAGCGCCAAGCCCGCTGAAGCTGTCAATAAGTCGCTGGGCGTCATGCTCATCCGCCCCCGGAAGAGACGCCGCGCCGCGACCGCAAAGAAATAAGGGAGGACACCTTGCTACTTATCAAGGCTCGCGTGAAAGGATACACGAGAACCGACCCGCGCACCGGGCGCAAAATCCAGGTCGGGGACTACGAAAACAAACGCTCCCGCCAGGGCGAAGAGCCGCAGTCCGAAAAGGGCGCGGCAGGCTCCGACCGAAAGGCGTGGGCCGCCTGGCTTAAAAAGCCCGAGAACCAGAAGGCGCGGCAGAAGGTCGAAGCGCTGCGGCGCGAAGCGGCCACGGCTGGAAAGGGCAGCGACGAGCGCACGCAGAAGGTCAAGGAATTTCATGCCGCGCTCAAGGATCTGCACAGCCGCTTCCAGAAGCAGGACGCCTCTGGCTCCGGGAGCAAGCCCAAGGCCGCAGACAAGGACAAAGGCGGCAGCGGGAAGAAGGGCAAGGGTCAGGCCAAGACCCAGCTTGAGGGGCGCGGGATTCCCGCACGCCTGGTCGATAAGGTGCGCCGGTCCGAACCGGGCAAGGGCGGCGAGGTCACGCTCACCAAGGCCGAGGTTTCGATCCTTCTCAAACGCGGCGTGATCGGGCTGATCAGCGCCGGGAAAAACCCCAACGACGAGCAGGACAGCAAGCTCTCGGACAAAGAGATCGATGCCCGCACCGACAAGCTCAAGGGCGATCTTGTGGGGATGGGCCTGAAGTTTCAGCCGGGGCTTGGCAAGTACGGCGAAGAGGAAGACACGTTCATGATCTTCACGCCCGACATCCGCAAGGAAGAGCTGGTGAGCCTGGGGGAGAAGTATCACCAGGACAGCGTGATCTTCTCCGACGGCAACAAAAACCAGATGATTTTTACCACCGGCAAGAACAAGGGCAAGCATCACCCCGGCAACGGCTTTGAAAAGATCTCGGCCAAGGCTGAAGACTTTTTCACCGAGATCGACACCGCCAGGGGCAAGATGCGCTTTTCGCTCAACTTCAACTTTGGCGAGCTTGCCAAGGCCATCGCGGCGCTGGCGAAAGTGCATCTGCTGTCATGCTGGCGCACGCTCGGGGGGCGCTCATGATCCTTCTACGCAAGGCACGCCGCCTTCACGGGCGCACGACATTCCAGGGGATGGAGATCTCCATTGAGAACCGGCGCGGCTCGATCCGGCAGTGGCACGACCCGCACACGGGCCGCTCGGGCATCACCCGCATGAAGCTGCCCTATGGTTATATCCGCCTCACCGAAGGGGCCGACGGCGACCATGTGGATTGCTTCGTCGGCCCCAACCGGCAGGCCCCCTTTGCCTATATCGTCAACCAGATGAAGTCTCCCGAGTTCACCGAGTTTGACGAACAGAAGGTCATGCTGGGCTTTGACAGCGCCAGGCAGGCCAAGCAGGCCTACCTCGACCACTACGACGACCGGCGTTTTTTCGGCAGCATGAAAACGGTGCCGATGAAGGAATTCAAGCGCAAGGTTTTTGAGACGCGCAAGCAGCCGTCCAAGCTGGTCAAGGCCAGCTTCGAGAACGCTTTTTCCGGCATGAAGGCTTCGCGCAAGCTCACCAAAGAAGAGACCGTGCGTGCGATCCGGCAGATGGTGGCCTCGGAATACGAGGCGGTCCAGCTCTACACCCAGCTTGCCGAATCGATCACCGACCAGGCAACGGCCAAGGTGCTGCGCGACGTGGCCGAAGAGGAAAAGGTGCATGCAGGCGAATTCCTGGAAGTGCTGCGCCGCCTCGACCCGAAGGAGCACGAGCGCTATCGCGAAGGGGCCAAAGAGGTCAGCGAGCTGATCGGCAAACAATAAGCGGGGAAAGGAGACGGGCAGATGGGAAACACGTTGACAGAGCATCTTGCGTCAAAGATGGAGGCAGTCAAGAAAGAGCAGCGCCAGGTGCTTCGCGAGATGAAGGCCGTCTCGAAGATGGCCGACAGAAACCACGACCGGGTGGCGGCAGCGATAGAGAAGCTGCAAGAGCCTAAAACGGAAAAAGATGTCGAGCGCCACGAGGCGCTTATGCACGCCAAGCAGGGGCTTTTGGCGGCGTCGGAATTCGGCAAGCAGACCGCGCGGATGCTTGAAGGCGAACCGCAGCCGGTCAACAAGCACAGCGTTCGCGACAACGGCGGCAAATTCACCATGAAGGGCAGCTACGGCCATTTCCTCGGTCAGTTTCTCAAGCGCAAGAAATGATCGAACCGAAGCGCCTCACCATCACGCGCCATGCCTGGCAGCGTTTTGTCAGCCGCTATCCCGGCGAGCTGCCAGCGTGCCCGCAGGCGGCCCTTATGGATCTGCTGCGCCGCGCCCAGCCTGAAGATCTGGGGGTGGCCTCCGTTGTGCGCATGATCGACAACGGCTTTGAGTCCGCCAATTACTACACCGTGGACGGCTGGCGCTTTGTCGTTAGCGAGGACGGGCAGCGGCTGGTGACCGCAGAGCGCATTATTTATTCACGACCGAGAAAGATGAATCGCCGGGGCCGCAGAGGCAAAGGCAAAGGGAAGTTAAAGCGAGGGTTGCGCCGATGATTTTGATCAAGGGCCGCGTCAAGGGCTATGTCCGCAGAACAAAAAGTGGTAAGATTGTTCGTGTCGGAGCCTACACCAACAACAAGACGCGCAAGGGGGATGACGATGCCGGACCCGAGAAAGCAGCCGCTCGACGCGGACAGGCCGTTTCTGGAACAGATCGAAGAGCAGGCGCTGGTGGACGACCAGGCCTTGTCGTGGCTGGTGGACGAAATATACCCGAACCGCGAAGTCATGTCCAACCTCACCAATACATGTCTGCCCTCGACAAAAACCAAAGGCTAGGGGTCAACCTCTCCCTCGATCATTTCCACAAGGGCGGCAAAGCTTTTCTTCTGGCCGACGGAGCCGGGACCGGCAAGACCCGGCAGATGCTGGTCACCGCCCACGAATGGGGCGCGTCTTCCGAAAAGCCCTCCCTGATCATCACCGAGAACAAGCAGGTCATTGGCGGCAGCTTCACCAAGGACGCCAAGGCCCTGTCTATCGCATTCAATACTCCGAAATCAAATGTCGTGATCGGCACCTATGACGACCTGCGCACCGGCAAGATCGGGCGCGACCGTTACGGGCTGGTGATCTACGATGAGGCCCACCGGCTGAAGAACCCGCAAAGCGCCCGCTCGGAAGCCGCAGGCGAGGTGGTCTGCGACCATGAGATGTTCGCCACCGCAACGCCGATGGACCGGCCCACCGCCGCAAGTTATTTTCTCGCCAAGGTGACCGGCTTTCCGGAAAGCAAGATCCAGCGCGAGCTTGGCTTCTCCGTGCAGGAGGTGCGCGACGAAAAGGGGGAGCTGCGCCGCCAGGCCGTCTTGCGCAAGGGCATGGACTGGAACAAGGTCCAGGAGAAGATCGTCGATCTGCGAGACGTTGCCATTGCCTCCGGAGCCATGCTGCGGCGCGAGTACCCTTTTTACGGTGAGATCGGGCAGAAAAAGATAGAGCTTTCCCCGGAGCAGGTCGCCGAGCAGCAAAAGGTCAACGCCTATTTCGACGCCATGGCGGACAAGGCCCGTGAGGCGGATAAATCCCACCTGATCAAGAACATCGAAGGCCAGCGTATTCTCGCCCTGTCGCGCTGGGTGGAACCGCTGAAGTTTGACGCCATCTACCGCGATCTCAAGAAGGATCTCAAGGCGGGGCGCTCGGTGATCGTTGTCGCCGAAGGGGTGCAGGACACGCAGATTGGCGGGCTGCCGGGAGACAAGCGTCCGGCACTGATCGGGCTTCTGGCGGACAGGCTGGAAAAGGAGGGGGTCGATTTTGCCCGCATTTACGGGCAGGGGGATAAGCGTGAACAGATCGACCGCTTTCAGAATGGCGAGGTCAGCGTCGCGCTCATGACGCCGCAGTCGGGCGGGACCGGCGTTGATCTGGATGATTCGGACGGGGACAGGCCGCGCACGATGCTTGTGGCAACGGCCAACTTCAGCGGGGATCAGTTTGAGCAGATCCTGGGGCGGGTCTCAAGGCGCAACACGGCAAGCCCTGCCCGCGTGAAGTTTCTGCATGCGCCCGCCTCGGATTCCGACCGGCGCAGAATGGAGATCCTGGGTAAGAAGATCCGCGCCATGAGGGCCATTCAGCACGGCAGCGACGTGGACGCCTCGCGCCCGCTTGAAGACATCGTGACGCCGCAGGGTCCGGACAAAAAGAAAAAGCCCCCGGCCAAAAAGGCCAAGGGGCTCAAGCTTGTTCCATTCACCGACCGGGTGACGCTGATTGTCGGCGGCGACAAGGCGGATCAGAACGCCATAAAGGAAACGTACAAGGTGCTTGGCCTGTTCGCAAAACAGATCAAGCACGGATCGGTCAAGGGGTGGGCGGTTCCGAACCGTCACCTTGAGCGATTTCAGAAGGTGATGGCTCGCATGAAAGGGCTGCACAAAGCGAGGCGTTTTCGGCTTTCAATTCCGCTGCTGCTTCGTCGATCAGCGGGGAAAGCTCCTTGATCGCGGCAATGCCGATGCGCATGGCGGACACAAGCTCCGTGGCGGTAAGCCCTGCGGCCTGCGCCAGGTCCAGCGCCTTTTCTTCGGCGGCCTCATATTCGTGATCGATCCCGCCGTCATCCGAGGTGCAGCCTGGGGGTAGGTTTGAAGGTGTCATTGCTTTTTTCCTTTCTGCATTTTTCTGCAAAGTTTCTCATAACCGGCACCTACCTTTTCCAGCGTTTCCTCGCGGATCTCTGCCGCGTAACTGCCAGGCTCCCATGAGAGGGGTTCACGGCATTCGCGAATCTTTTCATTGAGCCGGTCGAAAGCCTCCACCAGTTCTCCGGGCAGATCCCCTTCTTCGGGGATGTCGTCGTGATAGTGATCGTAAGGATCGATCTGTCTGGCGAAGATCGGCTTGCAGATGACCAGCTTCAGGTCTTTCGGATCGTGGCCGGATTCCTCGCAGTAGTCCGTGAGGTCGTCCTGGCTCCAGAAGAAGCAGTCATCGTCGAAGAGGCAAAGCGGGGATTCTCCGTCCCAGACTTTTTTCGGCATGGCCTCGAATCTTTTAACGGCAGAGGCGCGGCGGCATTCCGGGCACTTCGTCCAGCTCTTTTCGACCGGCTTTCCGCATTCACAAAGAACATGCGTGCAGCCGTCCCAGCGAGCCATGCGTTCATCTTCTCCCCAGAAGCGGCCATTCCGGGTCACCCAGCCTTCAAGCCCGGTGCGATAGGTGGCCGCTTCGTCCGACGTGTTGAGGATGATCTTTTCTTCCATGATTACCTCCATTCGCGCACGGCTTTAGTGGTTTCTCAACACATAAACAAGACGAAAAATACCCCCTAAACAGTAAAAAGGATTCTTGCTGTGCCTCGCAAGCCTGACTCCGTGCTTTGTAGATTTCCAACGGAAAACAAATTCCCCACGTTCATGTGTAAATTTAGGGTAGATCATTTCTCTCTCTCCATTCGCGCACGGCTTCGGTAAATTCATCCAAGAGATTTTTTGCTTCTTCTTTAGGCTCAGTCCACCAGTAACCATGCGCATTGTGATACCTTACCCACGAAGTATCCAGCAACAATCTTTCCAGTTTATCCGCCGCCTCCAGCACAGCCGCAACTTCTTGATGCAGACGGGGGAGATTGGCGTTGTATTCCTGCCCATACAACTCCCACCACCTATCAAATCCCTGATCGGTATTTGACCCCGGCTGGTTATACCACCACCGAAAAAACTTGACAGCGATCTCCTTGATCGGCCCCAGCAGCACATCGACCTGGGCTTCTGCATCTTGGCAACGCTCCACCCATACCCGAGCACTATCGGCAACGCGATTACAATAATCTTCCGCATCTTCCTTGGCCTTGCGCTCGGCTGCGAGTTCGCTAAAAACCTGCTTGGCCTTGGCTTCGGTGTGCTCCCAGACCTCTCTTGCCGAAGGGCCATACGGTGTATCAAAGGCATCAAGTATGTTGCGAAGACGAAGGTATGCGTCAGACACTTCTCTTTCTGCGTTTTGAAACCCTTCCCGCCGCTGCTGCTCTTCAGATAGAGCCATTTCGCAAGACTCCCGCAGCCGTTTCTCATTCTCGTATGCGAGTTTTGTTAAGCCGTGCTCCTGCTTCTCGGCGGCGAGTTCGGCGCGGAGCTTGGCGATTTCCTTGCAGACCACGCCTCGCGCTGTAACCATTTTCTTTTCGGGCCAGTAAATAGTTCCGCACCAATATCTCTTCGCTTTTCCTTGGCCACTTATCCCGGCGCGAACACCCATCTCTTTGTCTGTCCCGCACTCAGGGCACCTTTCTTCCATACTCAATCCCCCTCGCAAATATTGATCGTGTTGCTCACTCTCGGGAGAATCCGCATTGACCTGTTGGTGCGGACCTCTACCGCGTCCCCATCAATCGAGACCTCAACCCAGAAAGACTTAGAGGGGGGAGGGCACAGCTTAACCCTTGTTCGTTCAGGCAGCACCAGAGCGCAATCGGGTGGCAGAATTGCCGCCACGGGAAACCTGTTGTCGTAGGTTTCATCGCGTGTCTTGATATTTTCGGCGGCCTCGACCGCTCTCTCCGCAATCTTGGCCCTTGCCTCCAGCGACCGGATGTGGTCTTGCGCCCACTTCGGCAGCTTTTCAATTCGTCCTTGATCCATCGTGGTTCTCCTTTCTGTTTCCCATGTCAAACGGTTCGCCTAGCTGGACGTTGTAGAATTTTCCCTGGGCGTGCCTGTCGTATTGGGCAATCGCCCACACAATCGCGTGGCAGCACCACAGATAATGGTAGTCATATTCTCGGATCGAAACCTCCCAGAAGTCCTGGAACGGGTGGTCTCCGTTGTGCTCGAAGCTGATCGCGGCGTCGAAGGCTTCATGCTCGAAGTCGAAATGGCGCTCGATCAGCTCTTCCTCAACCGCCTCCCGCAGGCCGTCGTCTTCGATCTCCCTTTCCTCAATCCATTCGCGCACCCTTTCGCGGAATACCTCAAGGCTGAAGTTTTTGATCCCGCCGTGGACATCTTCTGCCTGAACCTTCTCTGCCCAATATCCGGGATTGATTTCGATCTGCCCGCTGTCCACTTTTTTCCGGTCCGCCCTGAAGAAGGCAAACATATCGGCCACGCGGCTAAAGACATAGCACCCCATGTCGCCGGAAATCGCCAGGTAGCCGGGCCAGGTCACGATGTCGAAGCCCATGCAGATTGTGCCGGGCTTGCGAAACCGCAGATGCCGGTAGGTGTCTTCGTCCACAAGGATCTGCATCTCGTGGTTCGCAATATCTTTCAAAAATCTTTCCTGCATGCAGTGCATCACTCACTCCTTGTTTTCTATGTCAAACACTTCGGGCACAATTCTGCTCCGGATCTTCCAGAACAACCCGCCCCTGCTCAAGCCATTCCAGCAGGTCGGACACGAGGTAGCGCACCGCACGCCCGCGCTTGACGTAAGGGGGGCCGGTGGTGTGGTTGGGGCGCACTCCCTTGCTGCGGCCCTCGCGTAGAAATGACGGGGAGAAGCCGATGATTTTTGCCGCCTCCACGTCGTCCACAGCCATCGGCAGCAGAAAGCTTTCTCGCGGCAGAATAAAGCCGTAGCTGCCGGTGCCGGTTATCAGGTCGAAGGCGTCCTGCCTGGGCTCGGCCAGAAACTCGCAAAAAGCCTTGCCGTCTGCGGTACTCACCACCCGGCCTTCGTCAACGTGTGCTGCCTGTCCATGGTTTGGAGGGCCAACCCTCATTACCCTGTCGCCTTTTCTCATCTTCATCATTGAACCTCCTTCTGCGTGTTGAAAGTTTCGCCACCGAAGCGGCCTTATGCTCCGGGGCAAGGTGAGCATATTTAAGCGTCATGCGGATGGTCTTGTGTCCCAGCAGTTCGCGCACGGTGTTAAGATCTTCGCCCTCCATCACGAGCCACGAGGCGAAATGGTGCCGCATGTCGTGAAAATGAAAGTCTTCGATCTGCGCCCGCTCCAGCAGGTTTTCCCACGAGGTTTGAATGTTGGTAAACTTTTTCCCCTTGCGGCTGCGAAACACCAGCCCGGTCGTGATTCGGTTCTGCTCGATCCAGCTCTTGAGCGCCGCGTGGGCATCGTCGTTCAGTGGGATGTGGCGGGTGTCCTTGGTCTTGCCGGACAGGCCCGCAACGGTCATGATGCGTTTGGCGAGATCCACCTTTTCGACCTCAAGCCCGAACAACTCCCCGCGTCGCACGCCGGTATTCATGGCGATAATGCACATGGGCTTGAGGTGATCCACGAAGGCAACCTGATCAAGGTCGGGCAGGGCGGGGTCGCGCCGCCTTGATCGCCACTCGTTGGCACGTCGTCTGCCGCTGCGGATCTCTTCTTCGCGCTCGTCGAGGGCCTTCCAGAAGCGGGACTCTTCTTCTATGCTGAGCCAGCGCACGCGGCCTTCGTCGTCAACGTCCATGTCCTTGACCGAGGGCAGGGGGGTTGTCTCCAGGGCTCCCCATTCGACGGCCCTGGTGAACATGCCGCGAAGCGCGGTCAGATCCCGGTTGATCGTGGCGGGCTTGATCCCCTCCTTGACCCGGCGCGTGCGCCAC
>NPIG01000447.1_pt1 | contig 11737 bp, 11 predicted proteins | sample 8637441 | NCBI WGS metagenome assembly NPIG01 (sample SAMN07420675, study PRJNA396082) | bioreactor metagenome | isolation source: sample BR6 brine-fed electro-methanogenic bioreactor BR | place: Japan: Kochi | collected 2016-06-14
AGCACCGCCGGCTCCTGGTAGTTCTTCAGGCGCTTCGACAGTTTCAGGCCGTCTTCACCCTGGATCAACCCGAGACAGATGCAGTTCCTGAACGGGTGCGGGTAGGCCTTCTTCTCCTCGCCGAAAAGCAGCGTGCTGATGGCGAGCAGCGCGTAGAACCAGCCGCGCGTCTGGTCGAGCGCCTCGGAAATGAAATCCGCCGGAAACCGCTCCCGGAACAGCGCCTCTGAGCCCGCCACATGCGGATACCCCCACTGCGCGAAAGGCATGCACCCGGCGTCGAACCAGCAGTCAATCACTTCCGGCACACGACGCATGCGCGCGCCCGCCGACTTCGGGCTGTCGTATGTCACCGCGTCTATGTACGGCTTGTGCACGCGTAGGTGGTCCGACAACCCCGGATTCGCGCCCTTGGCCTCCTCCCACACCTCGAGCCCGGCCACCCCCGGCTTTGCCAGAAGCTCGTCGTACGAGCCCACCGCCTCCATGTGGCCCGTCTCCTCGCACACCCACACCGGCAGCGGCGTGCCCCAGTAGCGCTCCCGCGACAGCGCCCAGTCCACGTTGTTCTCCAGAAAATTGCCGAAACGCCCGTCCCGGATGTGCTCGGGCCGCCAGCCGATGTGCGCGTTGTTCGCCAGAAACTGCTCTTTGAACTTCGAGGTCTCGATGAACCAGCTCTTGCGCGCGTACTGAATCAGCGGGTTGTCTTCCGCGCGCGGGCAGAACGGGTACGCGTGCCGGTACGTGTCGTGCTTCACAATCACCCCGCGCTCCTTCAGCGCGCGGATGATGCCCTTGTCGGCGTCTTTGCAGAACTGGCCCGCAAACGGTCTCCCGTCGTAGGGGTCCGCGTCGGTGACCCGCTCGTCGAAAGTGCCGTCGGGCTTGATGTAGCACAAGAATCCGATGCCCTGCTCGCGGCAGACGCGGTAGTCGTCTTCGCCGAAGGCCGGCGCCATGTGCACGATGCCGGTGCCGGTTTCGAGATCCACGAAATCGCCCAGGATGACAAGCCAGTGCTTGTCGCTGGTTTCGTGGCTCCCGATCTTCTCGGGCGCGCCGTAGTCGAAGAGCGGCGCGTAGGTCACGCCGGCAAGCTCCTCGCCGGTGAACGTGCGCACCACGTCCGCCGCCTCGCCGAAGTACCGCTCGACCAGCGGCGCCGCGAGAATCGCGTGCCGCCCGTCTGCCTCGCGCACCACCGCATACGCGATGTCCGCGCCCACCGCCGCCGCGCAGTTGCTCAGCAGCGTCCACGGGGTGGTCGTCCACACCAGCAGGCTCGCGGGCTGTCCCCCAAGACCCAGCCGGTTTTTGCTCTCGTCGGTCAGTTCCAGGCGCACCGTGATGGCCGGGTCGTCCGTGTCGCGGTAGCCTTCGCCGACCTCGCCCGACGACAGCGCCGTGCCCCCCTGCGCCCACCACCACACCACCTTGTGGCCCTGATAGAGCAGACCCCGGTCGAACAAGGTCTTCAGCGCCCACCACACGCTCTCCACGTAGCTCTTGTGGAACGTCACGTACGCCTTGTCCAGGTCCACCCAGAACCCGATGCGGTCGGTCAGCGCCTCCCATTCGCGCTGGTAGCGGAACACCGACTCGATGCAACGGCGCGTGAAGGGCTCGACGCCGTAGTTCTCGATCTCTTCCTTGCCGTGGATGCCGAGCCTCTTTTCGACCTCGACCTCGACCGGCAGCCCGTGAGTGTCCCAGCCGCCGATGCGCGGGACGTCGTAGCCCTGCATCGCCTTGTATCGCGGGAAGAGGTCCTTGACCACGCGGGTGAGCACATGGCCGTTGTGCGGCAGGCCGTTGGCGGTCGGCGGACCCTCGTAGAAGACGAAGCGCTCGCCGTCGCGGTTCTGCTCGAGGGTCCGGTGGAAGATGTCGCGCTCCTTCCAGAACTCCAGGACCTCTCGTTCGACCTCGACCGTGCGCTTGTCGCCACGCGGACGCTGGAACTTCATCGCTACCTCCGGATCCGGCTGGATCCTCGCCTTGTCGGTGGGCATCTCGTGATGTAAGCGCGCCCGGGCGCGGGAGGAGGCCCGGGCGGAAGCCCGTATTCTGCCACGCCGCCCCGCCCCGACCAACGTCTGGCGCGCATGCGGTTCACGAGATTGAGGTTATCCTCCCCGGACGAAGGGAGCCGAAGCCCCCGAAGGAAGGAGCCGGACCCACCGTGACGCCTCGAAACCGCGACCTCGCCCTCGCCGGCATCTGGCTCGTCCTCGACCAGCTCACCAAGGCCTGGGCGAGCTCGGGCGCGCTCGACACGCCGATGGCGCTCCTTCCGAAGACCCTGCGCTTCTCGCTGACCCACAACGAGGGGGCCCTCTTCGGCTTCCTCGCGGGGGCGGCCGAGCCGCTGCGCAGCATCTTCCTGATCGGGGTCCCGCTCCTCGCCGTCGCGCTGATCGCGACGATGCTCTTTCGCGCCCCCCTCGACGCGCGGAGCTACCGGATCGGCCTCGCGCTGATCCTCGGCGGCGCCATCGGCAACGTCGTCGACCGGGTCGCGTACGGTCACGTCGTCGACTTCATCGACGTCTTCGCCGGCTGGGAACCCGCCCGCAGCGCCCTCGTCGACATCTTCGGCACCTACCGGTGGCCGACCTTCAACATCGCGGACACCGGCCTGACCGTCGGCGCCGCGCTCCTGATCGGCGACGCGCTGTTCCACAGGCGCAAGAGCCCGGCTGCGGACTCGGACGAACACGCCTCCGAGGACACGGCCGACGAGGCCGCCCGCTGACGACTCTATGAACTCGGCCGAGGCGGCATCATAATCTCGGCCGAGGCGGCATCCCCGCCGGGAAGGCTCCCATCGTGCATCCCTTCTTCTTCGACATGCTTCCCGCCTACGGCGTCATGGTCGCGACCGCGGTCGTCGTCGCCTGGCTGTGGTTCCAGCGGCGCGCCCACGCTGCCGGCCTCTCCGTCGAGAAAAGCTCGAACGTCGCGTTCTGGACCCTGCTCGGCGGCATCCTCGGCGGCAAACTCGGGCTGCTCGTCGTCGAACGCAGCTACTACTTCGCCCACCCCGGCGAGATCCTCAGCATCGAGTTCCTCCAGGCGGCCGGCGTCGTCTGGACGGCGGTCCTCGGTGGCCTGGCGGGCCTCGTCATCTCGACGTGGCTCTCGCGCCTGCCGGTCGGCGAGCTGCTCGACGCCGCCGCGCCCACCGTGCCGGTCGGCCAGGCGATCGGCCGCATCGGCTGCCTGCTCGCCGGGTGCTGCTTCGGCGACTTCTGCCACATGCCCTGGGCCATCCGCTACGGCTCGGAGATCGCCCACGCGCGCACGGGGGTCCACCTTCACCGCGGGCTGCACCCGACGCCGATCTACGAGCTGCTCTGGTCGCTCCTCGCGGTCCTGCCGCTGACCCTGCTCGCCCATCGCTATCGCCGGCGCCCCGGCCAAGCCGTCGCGGTCTACTTCGCCGCTTACGGTGTCGGGCGCTTCGTCATCGAGTTCTTCCGCGGCGACGTCGCCCGCGGCTTCTGGTTCGGCGGCACGGTCTCGACGAGCCAACTGATCTCGCTCGCGATCGTACCGGTCGCACTCGGCGTCTGGCTCTACCTCCAGCTCCGCCCCGCCAAGGCCGACGCGACGCCCGGGGAAGGCGCCCCCGAGGGCACCACCGGCCTCGCCCCCGACGCGGAGGCGCCGTGAGCGAGGACAAACATCTCTTCGAGCTCACCGAGGACGAGGCCGGCGTTCGAATAGACCGCGTGCTCGCCGCGCGCCTTCCCGAGCACTCGCGCTCGCGCCTCTCGGGCCTGATCAAGGGCGGCGAGGTCCTCGTCGATGGCCAGCCCGTCCGTCCCTCGGAGGCGTTCGAGGCCGGAGCGCGGGTCGAGCTCACCGTTCCCCAGAAGATGGTCGACGAGCGGGTCGAGCCGGAGGCGATCCCGCTCGCCATCATCCACGAAGACGACTCGGTGATCGTGCTCGACAAGCCCGCCGGGATGGTCGTCCACCCCGGCGCGGGCGTTCGGGACGGCACATTGGTCTCCGCCCTGCTCCACCACGCTCCGGAGCTCGCCGGCGTCGGTGGGAGCGGCCGCTCAGGCCTGGTCCACCGCCTCGACCGCGGTACGACCGGCCTGCTCGTCGTCGCGAAGACGGAGCGTGCGCACCGGGAGCTGCAGGGACAGTTCCAGGCCCGCACGATCGACAAGGTGTACGACGCGATCGTCTGGGGCCGGCCGCGCGAGTCCGAAGGCGAGATCGAGCTGCCGATCGCCCGCGACCCGAGCAACCGGACGAAGATGACCACCCGTGCGCCGGGCGGGCGCCACGCGCACAGCCGCTACCGCGTCAACGAAGAGGTGCCGGGCTTCGCGTGGGTCGCGGTCAAGATCCTCACCGGGCGGACGCACCAGGTGCGCGTCCACCTGCTCGCGCTCGGGCACCCGCTCGTCGGGGATGTCACCTACGCCGGCGACCGGGCCCGCTCCGTCGTCGACCCCCAGAAGCGCAAGGCGATCCGCCAGATGACCCGCCCCGCGCTCCACGCCCGCCGCCTCGCCTTCACCCACCCCGAGAGCGGACAGCGCATGTCCTTCGTCTCGAACTGGCCCGAGGACCTGCTGACGCTCTGGAGCGCTCTCGGAGGCTCCGGGCGATGAACGAGCTCCCGCAACCGATCGCCGTCGTCGGTGCGGGACGCGCCGCGGAGGCGCTCGCCGCCGAGCTCGTGCACGCCGGCGCGCGCGTGCGCCTTTGGGCCCGCCGGCCCGCCGCCGGGAAGCGGGCGGCCGCGGCGGCCCGCGCGACGGCCGTCTCCGAGCTCGACATCGCGCTCGCGGGAGCCGAGCTGCTCCTGATCGCGGTCAGCGACGACGCGCTCGAGGAGCTCGCCGGCCAGCTCGCCGCGCGCTGGCCCGCCGAGGCGCCCAAAGTCGTGCTCCACGCGGCCGGGGCGCGCAGCAGCGCCGCGCTCGCCCCCCTGACCGAGCTCGGCTGCTCTTGCGGCGTCTTTCACCCTGTCATCGCCCTTCAGGGCGCCGACTCGCTCGGCGCCTTCACCGGGGCCTTCGTCACCCTCTCCGGCGCCCCGGCTGCCGTCGAGGCTGGAGACCGCCTCGCGCGCGCGCTCTGGCTCGAGCCCCTCGTCGTCGACGACGCCAAGCGGCCCCTCGTCCACCTCGCCGCCGTCATGGCCGCCGGCGACGTCTGCACCTGGCTCGGCGAAGCGGCGCACCTGCTCGAGGACGCCGGCGTCGAGTCCGCTGCTGCCCGTGTCCTGCTCGGCCGCCTCGCGGAGAGCGCCGCGCGCGCCTTCGGCGACCGCGGCCCCGCCGCGTTGACCGGCCCCGTCCCCCGCGCCGACCTCGGCACGATCCGCGCCCACCTCGGCGCGCTCGGCGGACGGCCGGAGGCCGGCGAGCGCGTCTCGCAAGCCCACCGCGAGCTCCTGCGGCTCGGCGCCGAGCAGCTCCACGCCGACGGGCGCCTCGGGGACGAAGAGCTCCGCGCGCTGCTCGCTCTGGCGAAAGAGCGGGACTGAGCTCTCCCCGCCGCCCCGCGACCCGAGCGTCCCTCCCTGCCGAACGGTGTTGTCGCGCGGCGCTCCTCTTCGTACTCTCGGGGGACCGACGCGCTGCCGTCGCACCTGGAGACCGACCGATGCCCTGTGCTGCCCCGCGCCGTTTCCTGCCTTTGTTCGCCGCCGCCCTCGCCCTCCTGGCCGGGGCGGAAGAGCTCCCGCTCGCCGCCCAGGAGAATGAGGGCCAGAACAAGCGCGTGCGCGCCATCGACCAGCGCGCGCTCGGCCGCCTGCCGAGCGCCCGGCGCCTGCGCGTGCCGACTCCGACCGAGCGCGGCCGCTTCGTCGGGACCTGGAGCCGCATCGGGCCCGGCGAACGCCAGGCCGTGCAGATCCGCCGCGCGGAGGATGGTTCCTGGGAGTTGCGTCTGATGTGGCGCCGCACCGACGACTTCTGGCTCGACACCGGCTGGCAGAAGCGCAAGGAGTACGCCTACAAGGGCCACGACGGCTTCATCGAGATCGAGGTCGACCAGGAGCGCTCGAACGAGCACGAGATCGTCGCGCGCTTCCGGCGCGAGCAGAACGGCGAGCGCAAGTCGGTCGCCGCCGAGAGCGGCGAGCTCGTCATCCACCGCAGCGACACGACGGGCCGCACCCTCTCGTGGCACATCGACCCGATGACGACCGTCGTCACGGTCGGCGAAGCGCTCTACCCCGACGAGGAAGAGAAGAAGATCGTCGATCGCCGCCTCTGGATCATGTCCAAGGTCGCCGAACGCATGATCGAGTGGGACGAGATCCTCTGGTAGATCGGCGCCGAGCGCTCTTGGTAGCATGCGGCTCCACCCGGGGGGAGTTGCCCGTGGCCCACGATGCGCCTGGCCTCAACACCGCGCAGCTCAGGTTTCTTCTTCGCTCTTCGAGAGCCTTCGTTCGTCTCTTGGGCGGTGGCCTCGTCGCGCTGCTCTTCGCAGCGCTCGTGCTCGTTCACGTCGTCGGTCTGCCCCTTGCGGAGCGTCTCGACGAGTCGGCGACACACATCGCGCTTGCCGTGGGCGTTGTCTCGTGGATACCGATGACCGCGTTCGCGTGGTTCCGGATCCGCGAGTGGCGCCGGGCGCGCAACGACCGCGCGCTGGAGCTCGACGCCGTCGCCAAGCTCTGGCACCGGGCGCTCATCGGGCTCCAGTGCGCAGGGGCCGGCGTCGTCGTCCCCCTTGCGGTCTTCTTCGTCACGGGGGCGCACTGGCTGCTCGCGCTCGCCGTCCCTCCCTGGCTGCTCCTCGTGACATCGCCGCTCTCGCGCCACCGCCTCGAGGAGCTCTTCTCCCAGCTCACATAAAAATAAGTGGGACCAGGAGCATTACGAGAAGGAAGCACATCAGAGTGAGCGGCGCGCCGAAGCGCAGGAAGTCGCGGAACTTGTAGCGCCCCGTCGACATGACGAGCAGGCAGGCCGGCTCGAGCGGGGTCATGAACGCGAGCGAGGCCGCGACCGCGACGGTGATCGCGAAGGGCCGCCCGTCGAGGCCGAGCATCGTCGCCGCGGAGAACGCCACCGGCGCGACGAGCAGCGCCGCCGCCGCGTTCGACATCGACTGCGTCAACAGCACCGTCATCCAGTACATGCCCGCCATCAGGATCAGCGGGCTCGCGGCGTCGCCGCCTGCGAATTCGATGAGATTCGACGCGAGCCAGGACGCGGTTCCGGATTGCTCGATCGCGAGCGAGACCCCGATCATCGAGCCGATCAGCACGATCAGCTTGAGGTTGAGTGCGCGGTACGCTTCCTCGACGCTCAGGCAGCGCAGCGTGACGACCGCGATCGCGCCGCAGAGGAAAGCGACCGGAATGTCGACGAGTCCGGTCATGCCCGCGACGATCGCGATCGAGAAGCTAAGAAGGGACAGGAACTCCTTCTTCGCCTCGTAGCGCGGGAGCACGTTGTCGTCGAGCAGGAGATAGAGCGGGTCGCCGGCGAGCTGGCGGATCTTCTCGAGCGGGCCGGAGATCAGAAGGTCGTCACCGAGACGCAGCCGGATGCGGCCGATCTTCTCGACGATCGAGCCGCCCCGGCGCCACAGCGCCATCACGTCGAGCCCGTAGCGGCCGCGCATGTCGATCTGCGCGAGCGTGTGCCCGATCAGCGGCGAATTGTAGGAGACCGTCGCCTCGACCATCGTCGGCGCGCCCGCGGGCAGCGGCGCCTTGGTCGAGCGCTTGCGGAGGAGGCCCGCGGCCCGCGCGCCGCGGTTGATCGCCCGCGCCTCGCCCTCGACGACGACGACGTCCGCTGCAAGCAGCGGCGTGTCGAGCGCTTCTTCGGACAGGCGCGCCGCCCCTCGGATGACGCCGACCGGCGAGAGGCGGAAGCGCCCGTGAAGCTGGAGCTCGCGCAACGTCTGACCGATCGCCGCCGAGCTCTCCGTCACGACGAGCTCCGTCGTGAACAACCGGCGCGCTCCGCCGTCGAGGACCTCGGTCTCGAGATCCGGGTCCCCCGCCCTGCCCGGCAGCCAGCGGGAGAACACGACGAGGTAGACCATCCCGAGGACGGCCATCGGGAGCCCGACCGGCGTCAGCTCGAAGATCCCGAGCGACTCGAAGCCGTGTTTGCTCAGCAGGCCCGAGACGGCGACGTTCGTCGAGGTTCCCGTCAGCGTGCAGACGCCCCCGAGTAACGACGCGTAGGCCACCGGCATCAACAGCCGGGAGGGGCGCACGCCGTAGACCCGCGCGAGGCTCTCGGCTACGGGAATGAACATCGCGGTCGCGGCGACGTTGTTGATGAAGGCCGACACGCCGAGCACCGCGGCGAACAGCCCGAAGGCCATCTTCTCGGTGCCGCCCCCCGATAGACGCTCGATGCGATGCGCGATGCGCTCGCCCGCCCCGTTGCGGACGAGGCTCGCCGAGAGGACGAGGATGGACGCGATCATGATCAGGGCGGGGTCGCCGAAGCCCGCGAAGGCCTGCCCGGGGTCGAGGATGCCGGAGAGCACCATCGCGAGCAGGGCGAGCATCGCCACGAGCTCGACCGCGACGAGCGCGAGCCAGAAAAGGATGAACGCAATCGTCACGACAGCGATGACGATCCCGATCTGTGGCGTCACCCTGGACTCNNCTGGCGCGTCCACGGTCCTCTCTGACCCACGGCGCCTCGGCGCGATCATACCAGCGCCGGCGGGAGGATCCGCCGCGGGCGGCGCGCGCGGCCCGTCCGCGCTACGCTGAACGCCGACCAGGAAGGCGAATCCGTTGTCCGAAGCCCCGAAGTCCCCGAAACCCAAAAAGGCGCCGCTGTCCGACGTGTGGGTCGTCCTGCGCGACTGCCCGGACTACCGCCGCCTCTACCTCGCGCGCAACGCGAGCCTGCTCGGGGACTGGTTCAACCTGCTCGCCGTCTTCGCGCTCCTGCGCGAGCTCGGCGCGATGGACGCCGGGGTGGTCGGCACCGTCATCATCCTCAAGCTGCTGCCGGTGACGATCGCCGGCCCGGCCGCCGGGGTGATCGCCGACCGCTTCTCCCGCAAGGCGATCCTCCTGATCGCAGACGGCTCCCGCTTCTTCCTCGTCCTCGCGATGTTCCTGACCCCGCTCCTCGGCAAGGCCGGGATCCCGCTTCTCTACGCCCTGACCTTCCTGCAGATCACGGCGCAGGCCTTCTCCGAACCCGCGCGCATCGCGACGATCCCCAACGTCGTCCCCGAACGCTTGCTCGGCGCGGCCAACGCGATCGGCGCCCTGACCTGGTCGCTGATGTTCACGCTCGGCGCCGCGCTCGGCGGGCTCGTCACCTCCCAGCTCGGCTGGAAGCTCGCGCTCGGGCTCGACGCGTCGACCTACGTCGTCTCCTTCCTCATCCTCTTGCGCGCGCACGTGCCGCGGCCGCGCCGCCGCCCGGCCAAACCCGATCTCCTGACCTTCCTCGGTGTCCGCGACTTCATCGACGTCGGGCGCTTCATCAAGGCGAGGCCGCGCATCGCGGGCGTGATGAGCGCCAAGACCGGCTGGAGCGTCGCCGGCGCGATCGGCATGATGCTCGCGCTCTTCGGGGAGCGCGTGTATCCGGTCGCGGGCAGCGCGGACCTCGGGATCGCGCTGCTCTACATGGCGCGCGGAATCGGCACCGCCGTCGGCCCGGTGATCGCACGCCGGCTGACCCACGAGGAGCCGCGCGCGCTGCGCCACGCGATCAGCGTCTCCTTCGTGCTCGCCGCCGTCTGCTACATCGCCTTCGCAGGGGTCTCGAACATCGGCCTCGCGGTCGGGCTCGTCGTCATCGCTCACTTCGGAGGCAGCACGATCTGGGTCTTCTCGACCGTGCTCCTCCAGAAGGCGGTCCCGGACGAGTACCGCGGGCGGGTCTTCGCCGCCGAGCTCGGCATGGCGACCGCGATGATCTCGCTGACGACCTGGAGCGCGGGCGCCGCCCTCGACCTCGGCTGGCTCGGGCTCCGCCCGCTCTCGGCAACGATGGGCGCGGGGCTGCTCGTCGTCGCGGTGCTGTGGATGTGGATGGCGCGGCGGCTGCGCTTGGGCGAGGCCGATCCCACCGGCGACGCCCCTCCGCTTCAGCCGCTGCGCTCGGAGCGGGGCTGAACGCTACGCGGGGTCGAGCAGTTCGCCCTTGGGAACGATGACGATCCCCTCGTCGGTGACCGTGAAGCGGCGCCGGTCCTCCTCGAGGTCGACACCGATGCGCGCGCCAGCCGGGATCACCACCCGCTTGTCGACGATCGCTCGCTTGACGACCGCGTGGCGGCCGACGTCGACGCCGTCCATCAGGATGCTGTCCTCGACCTGGGCCCAGGAGTTGACGCGGCAGCCCGGTCCGAGCACCGAGCGCAGGACCTGTCCGCCGCTGACGATGACTCCCTGCGACACGAGCGAGTCGTGCGCCTGGCCAATGCGCCCCTTCTCTCCCCCCGCGAAGACGAACTTCGCGGGCGACGCCTGCAGCGGCGCCGTGCGCAGAGGCCACTCCGGGTCGTAGAGGTTGAAGCTCGGGCTGACGCTGGTCAGGTCGAGGTTCGCCTGGTAGAAGGCGTCGAGGGTCCCGATGTCCATCCAGTAGGGGTCGTCGGAGCCATCGATGTCCTTGAAGGTGTGGGAGAAGACCCGCGCGCCCTGCTCGACGAGCGCGGGCAGCACGTCGTGCCCGAAGTCGTGGCTCGAGTCCTCGCGGCGCGCGTCTTTCGAGATCGCGCGGACGAGGGTCTCGGTCTTGAACAGGTAGACGCCCATGTTCGCGACGACGTCGGGACCGTTCGGGTCGAGGTCCTTCGGCTTCTCGCGGAAGCCGGTGATGCGCTCGTCGGCGTCCCTCTCGACGATGCCGAAGCGCGAGGCGTCCTTCGCCGGGACGCGGATGCACGCGAGCGTCGCGTCCGCGTCGGCGGCGATGTGCTGCGCGAGGAGCTGCCGGTAGTCCATCCGGTAGATGTGATCACCCGAGAGGATCAGGACGTGCGAGGGCCGCTCCGCCTCGAGGGTGTAGACGTTCTGGAACACGGCGTCCGCCGTGCCCTGATACCAATGAGAGCTGACACGGAGCTGCGGCGGCAGCGTGAAGACGTAGTCCCCGAGCTCGGCGCTGAGGAAGCTCCACCCCTGCATGACGTGCCGCATCAGCGAGCTCGCCTTGTACTGGGTCAGGAGATAGACCCGCCGGAGCCCCGAGTTGATGCAGTTCGAGAGCGTGAAGTCGATGATGCGGAACGCGCCGCCGAAAGGCACCGCCGGCTTCGAGCGGTCGCGGGTCAGCGGGTAGAGGCGCTCGCCCTTGCCGCCCGCGAGGATGAAAGTGACGACGTTCCGGAGGTCCTCGGGGCTCGTCCCCGTGCTCTCGCTGCTCACCACGGTCTTCCCTCTCCGCAGCCGTGCGCGGCGTCCCGGAGGTGGGGGCGCGCCGGCCGCGCGTAGAATAGCCCGGATCAGGCGTGCTGCGTGCCGATCGCGGACCGGAGAGGATAGACGGCGTCCGCGAGCGGCGCGGTGCCGATTCCGTTACATCTCGCCGGGGCCGATGTGCTCGCGCTCTTCGAGCAGCTTGGCGATCGTGCCCTTGAGCTCCGTCGTGTCCGGCCCCTTCGTCACGTAGGCGTCGGCCGCCCACGACGTGAAGTCGTCCCGGTAGGAGTCGAAGGCCGTGTTGAGGACGATGGGCACGCGCCGGTCCTTGTCGAGGATGCGCGCCATCGCCTCGAGGCCGTTCATCCCGGGCATGCGCACGTC
>NPIG01001520.1_pt1 | contig 11719 bp, 11 predicted proteins | sample 8637441 | NCBI WGS metagenome assembly NPIG01 (sample SAMN07420675, study PRJNA396082) | bioreactor metagenome | isolation source: sample BR6 brine-fed electro-methanogenic bioreactor BR | place: Japan: Kochi | collected 2016-06-14
AGGTCGTGGCTGATGAACAGATAGGCGAGGTTGTAACGGGCCTGCAGATCGCGCAGCAGGTCGACGATCTGCGCCTGCACCGACATGTCCAGCGCGCTGGTCGGTTCGTCGAGCACGATGAACTTGGGCCGCAGCACCAGGGCGCGGGCGATGGAGATGCGCTGCCGCTGGCCGCCCGAGAACTCATGCGGATAACGGTCCTGCATCTCGGCCTTGAGCCCGACCTCCTCCAGGGTTTGGCCGATCAGTTCGCGCCGTTCCTCGTTGCTGCCGCCCAGGCCGTGGACCAGCAGTCCTTCCTCGATGATCTGGCCGACCGACAGGCGCGGGCTCAGGCTGCCGAACGGGTCCTGGAAAACCATCTGCATCTCGCGGCGCAGCGGCCGCAGCGATTTCGCCGACCGGCCCTGGATCTCCTCGCCGCGGAAGGTGATGGAGCCGTCGCTCTTCTCCAGCCGCAGCAGGGCCCGGCCCAGCGTGCTCTTGCCCGATCCGCTCTCGCCGACGACGCCGAGGGTCTGGCCCTCGCGCACCGTCAGGGTGATCCCATCGACCGCCTTGACGTGGTCGACGACGCGCCGGATCACGCCTTTGCGGATGGGGAACCAGACCCGCGCCGTTTCCGTGCTCATCACCGGCCTGGCGTCGGCCTTGGGCGCGTCGGGCCGGCCCGACGGCTCGGCGGCGAGCAGGCGCCGGGTGTAGTCGTGCTGCGGCGAGTCGAATACGCTCTGCGTCTCGCCGGCCTCGACGATCTCGCCATCGTTCATCACGCAGACCCGCTCGGTCATGTGGCGGACGATGCCGAGGTCGTGGGTAATAAGAAGAAGCGCCATGCCGAGCCGCTTCTGCAGGTCCTTGAGCAGCTTGAGCACCTGCGCCTGTACCGTCACGTCCAGCGCCGTCGTCGGCTCGTCGGCGATCAGCAGGTCGGGCTCGTTGGCCAGCGCCATCGCGATCATCACCCGCTGCTGCTGGCCGCCCGAGAACTGATGCGGCAGGTCGCCCATGCGCGGAATGGCTTCTTCCAGGCCGACCAGGCTCAGCAGTTCCTCGACCCGCTCGCGGGCCTGGCGCTTGTCCATCGCCTTGTGGACGAACAGGACCTCGCTGATCTGGCGCTCGATGCTGTGCAGCGGGTTGAGCGAACTCAGCGGCTCCTGGAAGATCATGGCGATGCGGTTGCCGCGCAGGTCGCGCAGCCGTGTCGGCCCCGCGCCCAGCAGTTCCTCACCTCCGAAGCGGACGCTGCCGCCCCGGTGGTGGGCCAGCGGGTAGGGCAGCAGCTGCAGCACCGAAAGAGCGGTGACCGACTTGCCCGATCCGCTCTCGCCGACCAGGGCTAGGCTGTCGCCGGGTTTCATCGAGAACGAAACGCCGCGCACCGCCTCGACCTCGTGGGCGCCATGCCCGAACGACGTGTGAAGATCGCGGATGTCGAGGAGCGAGCTCATTGCGCGGCCTCCGGGGCCCGTTTGGTCAGTTCGGCGGCGGCGTCCTCCTTGGGCGGCGGGCCCGCGAATGCCTTGCGCGGGTCGAAGGCGTCACGCACCGCCTCGCCGATGAAGACCAGCAGGCTCAGCATGACCGCGATCGAGAAGAAGCCGGTCAGACCCAGCCACGGCGCTTGCAGGTTGGCCTTGCCCTGGGCCAGAAGTTCACCCAGCGACGCCGATCCGGCCGGCAGCCCGAAGCCGATGAAATCGAGCGACGTCAGCGTGGTGACAGACCCGGCCAGAATGAACGGCAGGAAAGTCATCGTCGCCACCACCGCATTGGGCAGGATGTGCTTGAACATGATCATCGCGTTGGACACCCCGAGCGCACGGGCGGCCCGCACGTAGTCGAGGTTGCGGGCGCGCAGGAACTCGGCGCGCACCACGTCGACCAGGGCCATCCAACTGAACAACAGCATGATTCCGAGAAGCCACCAGAAGTTAGGCTCCACCACGCTGGCCAGGATGATCAGCAAATAGAGCGTCGGCAGGCCCGACCAGATTTCGATGAAGCGCTGGAACAGCAGGTCGGTCCAGCCGCCGAAATAGCCCTGCACGGCGCCGGCGGCGACGCCGATCACCGTCGAGGCGACGGTCAGCACCAGCCCGAACAGGACCGAGATACGGAAGCCGTAGATCAAACGGGCGACCACATCGCGCGCCTGGTCGTCGGTGCCCAGCCAATGCTCGGCGCCGGGCGGCGACGGGGCCGGGACCGGCAGGTCCCAGGCAACGGTCTGGTGGTTGTAGCGGACCGGCGGCCAGACCATCCAGCCCTTGGCGTCGATCAGGTCGCGCACGTAGGGGTCCTTGTAGTCGGTCGCCGTCTCGAAATCGCCGCCGAAGGTGGTTTCCGGATAGTCCTCGAAGATCGGCGCGTAGAGGCTGCCGTCGAAGTAGACCAGGAACGGTTTGTCGTTGGCGACGAACTCGGCGAACAGGGTGACCAGGAAGATCGCCAGGAAGATCCACAGCGACCAGAATCCCCGGCTGTTGGCGCGGAAATTCCGCAGCCGTCGCCGCGTGATCGGCGACAGGCGGGAAGGTCGGGCGGGGCTGGCGGACCGGTCCATGGCCCTAGGCCTCCCGCCGCTCGAAGTCGATGCGCGGATCGACGATGGTGTAGGTGATGTCGCCCACCAGCTTCAGCAGCAGCCCGAGCAGCGAGAAGAAGAACAACGTGCCGAACATGATCGGGTAGTCGCGGTTGAGCGCCGCCTCGAAGCCGAGCAGCCCCAGACCGTCCAGCGAGAAGATCACCTCGATCAGCAGCGACGAGGTGAACAGGATGCTGACGAAGGCGCTCGGGAAACCGGCGATGACGATCAGCATCGCGTTGCGGAAGACGTGGCCATAAAGGACGCGGCGCTCGGTCAGCCCCTTCGAGCGCGCCGTGGTCACGTACTGCTGGTTGATCTGGTCGAGGAACGAGTTCTTGGTCAGCATGGTCAGCGTCGCGAAGCCGCCGATCGACATGGCGATCACGGGGAGCGTGATGTGCCAGAAATAGTCGGCGATGCGATGCGGCCAACTGAACGTCTCCCAGTTATCGGAGACGAGACCTCGCAGCGGGAACCAGTCGAGATAGGAGCCGCCGGCGAAGACGATGATCAGCAGCACCGCAAACAGGAACGACGGCACCGCGTAGCCGACGATGATGACGCCGCTGGTCCAGACGTCGAATGGCGTACCGTCGCGCCGCGCCTTGGCGATGCCCAGCGGGATCGAGATCAGATAGGTGAGCAGCGTCGTCCAGATGCCCAGCGAGATCGACACCGGCATCTTCTCGAGCACCACCTCGACCACCGGCCGGCCGCGGAAGTAGCTCTCGCCGAAATCGAACATCACGTAATTCTTCATCATCAGCAGAAAACGTTCGCCGGCCGGCTTGTCGAGGCCGTACTGCTTCTCCAGCGACTTGATGAATTCCGGATCGAGACCCTGGGCGCCACGATAGCGGCTCTGTTCGCCGCCGCCCTCGCCGCCGCTTGGTCGCGATCCCGGTGCCAGGTCGCTGCCGGCGCGGCTGACCCGGCTGATCGCGCCGCCGCCCTGTCCGGTCAACTGCGCGATCACCTGCTCGACCGGACCGCCGGGTACCACCTGAATGATCGCGAAGTTGATGACCATGATCCCGAACAGGGTCGGAACGATCAGCAGCAGGCGGCGGATGATGTAGGCCAGCATCGGGGATCAGTCCTCCGTCTCTTGCTGGCTGCGCCGCCGTTCGGCCAGGGTTCGTTCCTTCTCGGGATCGATCCACCAGTAGAACGGGCTCAGCCCTTGCAGCGGCGTGATTTCGGGGCGGCCGAACTTGTCCCAGTAGAGGAAGCGGTCGTAGGGCGCAATGAGCTGCGGAATGACGTAATGCCCCCACAACAGCACGCGGTCCAGCGCCCGGGTCCGCTGGATCAGACTTTCGCGGGTCGGCGCCGCGATCACCAGGTCGATCAATTCGTCGATCACCGGATCCTTGATCCCGGCGAGGTTGCGGCTGCCCGGCCGGTCGGCGGCCTCCGATCCCCAGTACTCGCGCTGCTCGTTGCCCGGCGACAGGGACTGCGCGTTGTTGAGGATCATCATGTCGAAATCCTTGGCGCGGTAGCGGTTGATGTACTGCGCGGTATCGACGAGGCGCAGCCGCATGTCGATCCCCAGCCGCTGCAGGTTGCGCTTGAAGGGCAGCAGGACGCGTTCCTGCGCCTGATCGCCGTAAAGGAATTCGAAGCTGAACGGCTCGCCGGTCTCGGCGTTGACCAGCTTCAGGTCACGCACCACCCAGCCGGCCTCGGCCAGGATCCTGAAGGCGGTCTTCAGGTTCTCGCGCGGCCAGCCGCTGCCGTCGGTCTGCGGTGCCGTGTAGGGCGTCGTGAAGACCTCCTGCGGCACCCGTCCCCGGTAGCGCTCCAGGATTTCCAGTTCCTCGTCTTTCGGCAGACCCGACGAGGCCAGCTCGGTCGGCGCGAAGTAGCTCTCGGGCTGTTCGTACTGGCCGTAGTAGATGTTCTTGTTGGTCCACTGGAAATCGAAGGCGTAGGTGAGCGCCCGGCGTACCCGGGGGTCCTCGAAGATCGGCCGCCGCGTATTCATGTAGAAGGCCTGCATGCCGCCGCTGCTTTTGTTGAGATACCTCTCCTTCTTGAGCAGCTCGTTGCTCACCGCATCGATGTCGTAGGCCGTGGCCCATTCTTTGGCCGAGTTCTCCTCGAAATAGTCGATCTGTTCGGCCTTCAGGGCCTGGCGGGTGACGATACGGTCACGGAAATAGACGAATCGGACGCGGTCGTAGTTGTACTGGCCGCGCCTCACCGGCAGATCGGCTGCCCAGTAGTCCTCGACCCGCTCGATCTCTATGAAGCGGCCGGTTTCGAACCGGCCGATCCGGTAGGGTCCGCTGCCGAGTGGCGGTTCGAGGGTTGCCGCCGTGAAGTCGCGGCTCTCCCAGTAATACTTCGGCAGCACCGGCATCTCGCCGACGATCAGCGGCAATTCGCGGTTGTCGCCGGGTGCGAAGGTGAACTTCACGGTGCGTTCGTCGAGCACGGCGACGTCGGTCACGCTCTGGTAATAGAAGCGGTATTGCGGCGCCCCCTTCTCGATCAGCGTCTGGAAGGTGAATTTCACGTCCTCGGCGGTGATCGGCCTGCCGTCGTGCCAGCGCGCCTCGGGCCGCAGGTGGAAGGTGATCCACGAGCGGTCTTTCGGGACCTCGACGGTTTCGGCGAGCAGACCGTACTTGGTGAACGGCTCATCGGCGCTCGCCACCAGCAGGGTGTCGTAGATATAGCCGGCGGCGATGGACGACGTCCCCTTGGCGTTGAACGGATTGAGGGTGTCGAAGGTGGTCGAGATGCCGTCGAGGCGCAGCGTGCCGCCTTTCGGGGCATCCGGATTGACGTAGTCGAAATGGGTGAAGTCGGGGCCGTATTTCGGTTCGCCGTGCATGGCGATGGCGTGGGTCCGGGGCACGTCGTCCGCCAATGCCGGGAAGGCGCCGAGGAAGGCGACCAGGGCGGCGAAAACGGCGAATGGACGCATGACCTCTCCCATACCAGCGGCTAACCGATAGGTAGGCCGCTTTTCGTCCCGGCTCAACCCGTCTTTTCGGCTATCGCGAAACCGCGGAGCCGGTCAACCCCTTCAAGCGGTCAGGATTTTCGCCACCATCTCGTGCAGCCGCGGATCACCGGCCGCCAGGACCCGGCCGTCGGACTCGAAGCCCAGCGCGTTGCCTTCCCAGTCGGTGATCTTGCCGCCGGCTCCGCTGATCACCGGAACCAGGGCCATGTAGTCGTAGGGCTTCATGGTCGCTTCGACGACGAGATCGAGGGTTCCCGCCGCGAGCAGGCCGTAGGAATGGCAGTCGCCGCCCCAGACGGTGTGCCGCACCTCGCCCCGCAGCCGGTCGAACCGCGTTTGGTCCGGCGCCTCGAACAAGTCCGGCGCCGTCGACGCTAGCCAGGCGTCCGCCAGCCGGCCGCAGAACCGCGTCGAAACCGCCTTCTTGTTCAGGGTGGTCGACAGGCCGTCGAGGCCGATCCAGCGTTCGCCCAGGATCGGGCAGTCGATCACGCCGAGCACCGGCCTACCGTTATGGGCGAGCGCGATCAGGGTGCCGAACAGGGGCTTGCCGATGACGAAGGACTTCGTGCCGTCGATCGGGTCGAGCACCCAGACGAACTCGGAATCCGTCCGCTCCTGCCCGTGTTCCTCGCCATAGACGCCATGGTCGGGGCATTCGATCCGCAGGATCTCCCGCATCGCCGCCTCGGCTTCCCTGTCGGCCACCGTCACCGGGCTGGTGTCGGTCTTGGCCTCGATGGTGACCGGTGCCCGAAAATAGCGCTGCGTCACCAGCGAAGCGGCATCGGCCATGCGGCCGGCCAGCCCGGCGAGTTCCTTCAGATCGGATGCGGTAAGCAATTGGGTCATGGCAGGGGCGGCGGGTTGTCGCTGTGTTCTCGGAGATAGGCAATGACGGCGGCGCGGTCGCTCGCCTTCTTGAAGCCGGCGAAGGTCATCTTGGTACCCGGAACGTATTCCTTCGGCTTGGCCAGGAACTTGTTCAGATCCTCATAGGTCCAGGTGCCGCCGAGCCCCTTGAGCGCGTCCGAATAGCCGAAGTCGTCGAGGTGGGCATGCTTGGCGCCGACCACGTTCCACAGATTGGGGCCGACCTTGTTGGCGCCGCCCTTCTCGACGGTGTGGCAGGTCGTGCATTTCTTGAACGCCTTCTCGCCGTCCTCGGTCGTGACCGAGGCCAGCATCGGCCCGATGTCCTCGATCTCGGCGGGTTCTTCTTCCTTGGCGGCGGAGCCCGATGGGATCGCGGCGACGGCGGCTCCGGATTCGCGCGGCGGTTTGAACTCGGGAACCAGCGTGTCGCCGATCAGGTTGCTGCCCCAAACCAGCCAGGCGGTGACGAGAAATGCGGCGCCCAACTTCTGAAGAAAACTGAAATGCATAAAGCTGTCCCTCTCCGCCCTGTGCGCGGAACGCGAAAATTTACCCCTTTTGTCCGGGCATGTTCAATCGCCCGTGCGGAAAACCGGTTTTCGCACCGGTACGAGCGGGTATATGGTGCCCCATCGCCGCGATCGCCAACGTCTTTTCGGTTGTATTTCTCATGACCTCACCGGCCAATCCCATCGTCGTCATTCCCGCCCGCATGCAGTCGACCCGCCTGCCGGGCAAGCCCCTCGCCGACATTCACGGCGAGCCGATGATCGTTCACGTATGGCGCCGCGGCGTCGAGGCCGATGTCGGCCCGGTCGTCGTCGCCTGTGCCGAACCCGAGATCGCCGCGGCCGTCGAGGCCGCCGGCGGCCGCGCGGTGCTGACCCGGCCCGACCACACCTCCGGCTCCGACCGGGTGTTCGAGGCGCTGCAGAAGGCCGATCCCGACGGCCGCCACGATGCCGTCGTCAACATCCAGGGCGACCTGCCGACCGTCGAGGCCGCCGTCGTACGGGCGTCGCTGGCGCCGCTGGACAACCCCGAGGTCGACATCGCGACCCTGGCCGCCGTCATCACCGTGGATGAAGAGAAGACCAACCCCAACGTCGTCAAGGCGGTGGTCGGCCTCGCCCCGGACCAGACCGTCGGCCGCGCCCACTACTTCACCCGCGCCACGGCGCCGACCGGTGACGGGCCGCTCTACCATCACATCGGGCTCTATGCCTTCCGGCGTGAGGCGCTCGAGCGTTTCGTCGCCCTGCCGCCGGGCATCCTCGAGCGCCGCGAACGCCTCGAACAGCTTCGCGCCCTGGAGAACAACATGCGCATCGACGTGGCTCTCGTTGACACGGTGCCGCTCGGTGTCGATACTCCCGCCGACCTTGAACGGGCGCGCGCCATGCTCGCCCCGGTTCGTGACCGATGACCCCCAGAGATTTCCAACCTCCGGAGACCTGTCGTAACCCGTAGAGGATTTGCGTGATCCCATGACCGCCGACCCGAAAAAAACCATCGCCTTCCAGGGCTGCCTCGGAGCCTATTCGGACCTAGCCTGCCGGACCACCCGTCCGGAGATGGATACCCTTCCCTGCCGGTCGTTTGAGGACACGTTTGCCGCGGTGCGCGACGGCAAGGCGGCGCTCGGCATGATCCCGATCGAGAACTCGATCGCCGGGCGGGTCGCCGACATCCATCACCTGATGCCGAATTCCGGTCTCCACATCATCGGCGAGCACTTCCAGCGCGTCGAGCATCACCTGCTGGCGGTCAAGGGCGCGCGGATCGAGGACATCACCCACGTCCACAGCCACATCCATGCGCTGAATCAGTGCCGCCACCTGATCTCCGAATTGGGTATGGAGCCGGTGGTCAGCGTCGATACTGCCGGGGCCGCCCAGGAAATCGCCGCGAGCGGCGACAAGACCCGTGCGGTGATCGCCTCGGAGTTGGCCGGCGAGGTCAACGGCCTGGTATCGCTGAAGGCGAACATCGAGGACACCGAGCGCAACACCACGCGCTTCCTGATCATGTCGAAGGAGCCGATCACCCCGCATCCCAAGGCGGGGCCGTGCCTGACCACCTTCGTCTTCCGGGTGCGCAACGTGCCGGCGTCCCTGTTCAAGGCGCTGGGCGGCTTCGCCACCAACGGCGTCAACATGACCAAGCTGGAAAGCTACATGGCCGGCAGCCAGTTCGTGGCGGCTCAGTTCTATGCCGACATCGAGGGCCATCCCGAGCACCGCAACGTCCGCCTCGCCATGGAGGAACTGGCCTTCTTCACCCGCGAGGTCAACATCCTCGGCACCTACCCGGCCCACCCCTACCGTCTCCAGAACACCATGGACGACGACTGAGGGTTCTGCTCGATTTCCCTTTCCGCCCCTTGGGGGGGGGGGAGAGGTGGGTGGTTTTTCACGTCATGCCCGGACTTGTTCCGGGCATCCACGTCTTTGAAACTCGTGGATGGCCGTGACAAGCACGGCCATGACGTGAGAAATCGGGCTAAAATCGAGATCTTACCGTCATACCCCGGCTTCGTCCGGGGCATCCAGCTTGTCGGGATTCACTTACTCGGTGAAAGTCAATTCGGCTGGCAGTAGCCCTTATGGCGGAAACCCGTAATGACGCCTTGCTGACTGACTAACCAGTAATGGGTACAAGTACGTCCCAGGGATCTGCCTGAGTACTTATATTCGTCCCGCCCATCCTCGTTCTTTGTGATTTCGTCCGGCGATCCCCAAAGGTCGACGATTTTCTCAATATCGTTCCCGACCCATGTATTCATCACGTCGTCCCATGAGGCGCACCCCACAGAAAACATCAGTAAAAAGACCAAGACGAGATGCCGAATCACTTATCCGCTCCCCAAACACTCATCTATATTCCACGCAGGTATCCCCTGATAGCGGGTTAGAAGGGTTTTGTGCCTGAGCGGGTTGTCGGTTCAGGTCTTTTCCGGCGCCAGAAACCGGAACACCAGGTCCGACATGTGGCGGCGCCAGGCGGCGAGGGCGCGCGGGGTGCGCAGGTCGCGGCCGAAGAACACCGAGAGCGTGCCGTTGTTCGAGAGATAGAAGTAGGACAGGGCGGCGATCGTCAGGTGGAACTGGACGGGATCGACGCCCGGCCGGAACATGCCTTCCTCGGCGCCGCGGTTCAGCACCCCTTCGAGCATCCGCAGGAAGGGTTTGCGCAGGCCCCGGATATGATCCGAATCCTTGATGTGCCTTGTCTGGTGGAGGTTCTCGCTGTTGAGCAGCGTGATGTATTCGGGGTGCGTCAGGTAGAAGTCCCACAGGAACTCGATGAACACCTCGACCGCCATTTTGGGATCCAGGTTCTTCAGCTCCAGGGTCCGTTCGGCGGCGCCGAGCCGTTCGTAGATGCTTTCCAGCACCGTGCGGAACAGGTCCTCCTTGGCGCCGAAGTAGTGGTAGATCATCGCCTTGTTGGCGCCCGAGCGTTCGGCGATTTCGTCGATGCGGGCGCCGCCCAGCCCCTTGGCCGCGAACTCGACGGTGGCGGCGTCGAGAATGGCCTTTCTCGTCCGTGCCGGATTGCGTGAACGTCGAACCTGTTGTTCTGCCATCTGCGGTCTTTCCGTCTCCCAGCCGGAGTGTCGCGGTGGCCGGTGGTGTTCCCGTTATCCCTCGTTCAGCCACTCGTTGATCAGCCACAGCGCGATGGAATCGGGCCGCGGCAGGCGTTTTCCGGTTTCGCCCATGCGGGCGATGTCGTCGCGCGTGAACCAGGCGGCGTCATCGAGTTCGTTGTGGTTGACGGTGATATCGAACGAGGTCGCCCTCGCACGGTAGCCCAGCATCAGCGACGACGGGAAGGGCCAGGGCTGCGAGGCCCGGTACTGGATGTCGGTGGTCGCGATGCCGGTTTCCTCCATCACCTCGCGGGCAACGGTTTCCTCCAGCGTCTCGCCGATCTCGACGAATCCGGCCAGGGTCGAATACATGCCCGGCAGGAACACGCTCTTGTGGCCGAGCAGGCAGGCGCCGCCGTCCGGTCCCGGCCGCGTGACCAGCATGATCACCGCCGGATCGGTGCGCGGGAAGTGGGGGCGGCCGCAGTCGGNNGCATAGGCCAGCATGGACCCTTCGGCGCGCTCCATGGCCGCCGCCACCTGCCGCAGGTCGGTGAAGTCCTCGCCCGCCGCCAGCGTCGCGGCATCGGCTTCGCTGAGTGCCGAGACATCGGCGGCGAAATACCCGACCCCGTCCTTGAGCCCGAGCAGCACGATCTCCCCCGCCGCCTCGAGGGCGCTGCGCCCGGCATCGCCGGTCAACGGCAGCATACCCGGTGCGGAATTGTGCGTGATCAGGACACGGTCCTTCCAGACCGGCAGGACGCGGACCCGGTTGTCACGCAACCGGGCGTCGATCCAGACGGGATCGTCGCGAAGTCCGTCGGCCCGGTCGAGCCCCGAGCCCATATAGAAGATCTCTTTCGGCATGGGCGGAACGTGACACAAGCCGCCGTTCCGCGCAATGGCGTGACCCGCCGGACAGGCGGATTTCGAGGAGAGCGTTGCCTTTTTTCCGGCTGCGCCGCAAAATCCGTCACGGATTCGAGGGATTCGGAGTCCGGGAAGGGAAGACATGGTTCTGAGAATTCTGGTGGCGGTCTTGGTGGCGGCGGGTCTCGCGGCCTGCGCCGGCGACCAGAGTGTCGTGACGACCGGTGAACGCCAGGTCGTCCTGCCGGGCATGGAGGATGTTTCGACACCGGCCGAACTGATCGCCAAGGTCGACTGGTCGGAGCCCGAGAGCCGGGTGCTGCGGATCCGCCAGGGCGAATTCACGCCGGTGGTGATGTCGTTCCGGCCCGGCGTGCCCTACGTGCTGCGCATCGAGAATCAGGACGATTCCGTCCGCTTCTTCCGCGCAGCCGACTTCTTCAAGGCGATCGCCGTCAAGTCCGTGACGCCCGCCGAAGCCGGTTTCCCGACCGAAGAGGGTCTCGTATCCGTCAAGCTGGAACCCGGAAAGACCTCCGAACTGGCCTTCGTGCCGTTCCGCGAGGGCTATTATTCCTTCGACGATGCCGCTCTCGGCCTGTCCTTCGGCGGCGGACGATTGGCCCTGCCCAGCATGGGAATGTTCGGCAGCAACGGCGCCATCTTCATCGAATAGACGCCGGAAACCCTTGTCCGGCGGTCATTCGGCGGCCGAAGGCCGATTCTCGCTTGCACCCAAGGCCCCCTCCGCTGTTATAGTGCCGCCGGGAGGCTGGCGGCGGACGGATCCCTCGCCAAC
>NPIG01000752.1_pt1 | contig 11714 bp, 13 predicted proteins | sample 8637441 | NCBI WGS metagenome assembly NPIG01 (sample SAMN07420675, study PRJNA396082) | bioreactor metagenome | isolation source: sample BR6 brine-fed electro-methanogenic bioreactor BR | place: Japan: Kochi | collected 2016-06-14
GGTAGGTGCCGGCACTGTGCCAGGCCATGCGGATGAACAGCCCGCCGTAGTGGCCGTAGTCGGCCGGCCACCACTCCTGCGAATCCGTCATCAGCTTGTTGAGGTCTTTCTTGACGGCCTTCAGGTCGAGCTTCTTGAACTCCTCGGCGTAGTTGAAGTCCTTGTCCATGGGATTGGCCTTGGACGAATGCTGCCGCAGGATGTTCAGCTTCAACTGATTCGGCCACCAGTCGCGGTTCGACGTACCGCGGCCCGTCATCGATCCGTGGGCCACCGGGCACTCGCCCCCGCTTCCTTTCGATTCAGCCATTGTGTTCTCCTTCCATCTCCCGCTTTGAATTTCAAAGCTTTAAAGAAACTGCAACTCGGCGCCTATCGATCCGGGTGGTTCGCCGCCGTCGCGCCACTTGACGGCTCCGGGGAGGAGGTTTGGCTCTCCGTCGTCACGGCGAGTTCACCTCTTTGTCCTTGGGTGAGCGGGGCGCCTGTGCGCCCCTCCCGGCACAGTCGAGGCACAAACCGCGCACCTCGACATGCGTTTCCTCGACCCGGCCGATTTCCTTGAGTGATTCCGGCAGGGCGAGTTCATCGAAATCCGTGCTGTAGAAGTCCTTGGTCAGCCCGCACTTGACGCAAACGAAGTGGTGATGCCGATCCAGGTTGGCGTCGAATCGGGCGCGGTCGCGGCCCGTCCCCAGGGTCTGGATCAGGCCGAGGTCGACCAGCAGCCAGAGCGTCCGGTAGATGGTGTCCAACGACACCGCCGGGATGCGCGCGCGAACCCGCTGATAGACCGTTTCCGCGTCGGGATGATCACCGGTCCGCGCAACCTCGCGGAAAATCTCGGTGCGCTGATGGGTCAGCTTGGCTCCCGCGTCGCGGCAAGCCCGCTCGAAGCGCGCCATCCGGTATTCGATATCCTGCTCGGGAACGGCCATGACCACTACCACTAAATCGGATTGAATTCCGAAGTAGTAATTTATAGTCATTCTTAGAATTTGTCAAGACAAACTCCGGGTAACAAGTGCCCCGAAATCGCCAGGGGCCGCCTTCCGAAATCCGGCCGGAAGCCTGAATCCGTGCGTTTCTCGTCGGGTAACCGGGAGCACGGGATACACGCGGACGGCAGGTCGGCGGCCGCGGCGAGGCCTTCACTTCCTGCCGGGAGACCCCGCGACCAGCGCCTTCCTGGCGAGTTCCTTCATGACGTCGACGTAGCGATCCTGCGGCCAACCGCAGTCGCGGGTCAGGTGCTCCCAGGTCTGAACCGACAGCAGGGCCCAGAGAAGGTCCGTCGCCTCCTTGGCGGAGTACCCGCCTGCCAGAACGCCGTCCCGTTCCAGGGCCTCGGCGGCGGCGCGGCAGCCGTCGCGGACGGCTTCAAGGCGATCGGCCCAGGCGCTCCTGGCGGCGGCGTCGGTGTCCTGCATGGCGATCAGCGCCTTGGCGACCCCGTACACTTCGGGAATGTAGTTCCCCCAGGCCTCGATGAAGGCGTCGAGCCGCTCCGGCCCGGTGGCGGCGGTCCGGCTGGCCTGCAGCCGGGCATCGACGTTCTTGACCTTGTCCAGATGCCGGGTCGTCGCAATCAGCAACTCGGCGCGGGCAGGAAAGTGCAGATAGACCGCCTGACGGCTGATTCCCGCCGTCTTCGCTATGTCGCCCATGCGAACGCCGCGCCCCTGTCCGGCCTCGAGAAGCTTCCAGGCGGCGTTGAGGATGCGGGTTCGGGTTTCGGAATTTTCACTTGACATCGTGTCAATATACACCTACTTGACGCCCTGTCAATTGACACGGTGTCAAGCGACATGACCCGAACAGATGCAAAGACAGGAGATGACGATGAGTGGATTTCAGAGTGCAAAACCGGTTCTCGTCCTGGGCGGCAACGGCAAGACCGGCCGGCGCGTGGTCGAGCGGCTTCACAATCTGGGCCGGGAAACCCGGGTCGCTTCGCGCTCGACGGCCCCGGCCTTCGACTGGCACGATCCGGCGACCTGGGCGGATGTGCTGCGGGACGTCGGCTCGGTCTACATCACCTACCAGCCGGACCTCGCGGTCCCGGGTGCGGTCGAGGCGGTCGGCCGGTTCACCGACCTGGCCCTGCAGACGGGCGTTCGCCGGATCGTGCTGTTGTCGGGACGCGGTGAGGAGGAGGCGCAGCGCGCCGAGAAGGTGCTGCAGGACAGCGCCGCCGACTGGACCATCGTCCGCGCCGCCTGGTTCGCACAGAACTTCAGCGAAAACTTCATGATTGACGGCGTCCTCGCCGGCGAGATCGCCCTGCCGGCCGGCGCCATCAGGGAGCCGTTCGTCGACGCCGACGACATCGCCGACGTCGTCGTCGCGTCCCTGATGGACGACCGCCACATCGGCCAGGTCTACGAGGTGACCGGTCCCCGCCTGATGACCTTCGCGGACGCGGCCCGGGAGATCGGTGCGGCCAGCGGCCGGGAGATCCGGTTCGTCGAGGTGCCGGCGAACGCCTACGAGGCGGCCCTCAGACAGTACGGTCTTCCCGACGACCTGGTCTGGCTGATCATGTACCTGTTCAATACGGTTCTCGACGGTCGCAACGCGTACCTGAGCGACGGCGTCGAACGGGCCCTCGGCCGGGCGCCGAAGGATTTCAGCGCCTACGCCCGCGAGGTTGCGGCGACGGGAGCCTGGGCGGCGTGAGGTGGCAGGGGCGACGTCATGGCCGGGGTGTCCGTTGCCGGGTCGTCCGGCTTCGAATAACCGTGTAGAGGCCGCTTGCGACGATCACGACACTGCCCAGCAGGGTCATGGCGTCCGGGCGTTCCCCGAACACCAGGACACCGACGATCATGGCGAAAACGAGCCGGGTGTAGCGGAACGGCGAGACGACGGAAACCTCGCCGGTCCGCATGGCCGCGGTCAGCGCGTAATAGGCCGCGACCCCGATAACGGTTGCGGCCGCCAGGTTGCCCACTGTCGTCGGGTCGGGCCAGGTCGCGCCGCCGGTCCATGCGAGGAGGATCGCTCCCGCGATGACCAGCATCAGGAAACCGTAGATACCGAGTTGCCGGTTCGACATGGTCACCGGGCTGGCCCGGGTGGCCAAATCACGCCCGGCGAACCCGAGGGTTGCGAGAACCGCGAACAGCGACGCCAGTTCAAAACCGGAAAGGCCCGGGCGCAGGATCATGAGGACTCCGCCAAAGCCGATGACGATCGCCAGCCAGCGCCGCCAGCCCACTCTTTCCCCAAAAAAGAACACCGCCCCGGCGGCGACACCCAGAGGAGTCGCCTGGAGAATGGCCGAGGCGCTGGACAGCGCCGCCATGGCGATGGCCAAGGCGAAGAACAGCCGCCCCACGATCTCGCAAACCGAGCGGACGATCAGGGGACGCGTCAGGATGGCCGGGTGGAAAACCGGTTCGCGGGCCCTCAGCGCGAGGGCGACGAAGATCGCCATGCCGCCCAGGCCGAACAGAATTAGCGCCTCGCCGACCGGAACGACCGCGGTCGCGGCCTTGAAGAACATGTCCTCGAGGGCGAAGCCGGCCATCGAGGCCGTCATCCACATACTGCCTTTTGCATTGTCGTTCATCCGACAGCCCCGTGGTCAAAGCCTGCGAACCTCTAAGCCGCGGGCAACGCAAACGCAAGACGGGAGACGACCCGCCTTCCCGGAACGGTCAGCGCGCCTCGTGGGCGCGGGCCGAGGGCGTATCGCGGCCGACGATGGCCGGCGCCTCGTGGATCAGGGTGTCGTCGGCCAGCGCCTCGACCATGAACAGGGCGAAGTCGACCCGTCGCGTCCTGTTGCTGGCCAGGACGGGATCGCCGACATGGCGGCTCCAGACGGGCAGACCCCGGCTTTCGCCCTCCTCGAGGTCGCTGCCGCGCACGACGGTCCACCGCCTGTCGCTGGCGAACACCCGGCGGCAGGCCTCGACCTGGTCGTCGACATCGACGAAACGGAAGAACCTGGCCAGCCGGCCGAAGGCCGCGACGATCCACAGGAAGCGGCGTGAATAGACGTCGCGGCCGTCACGGGTGATGTGCCAGCCGCAGGAAAACACCAGGCGGGCATCCGGTTCGGCAAGATCGAGCACGGCCTGGGCCGTCCCCGAGGCGTAGTTGTCGACGCCCCAGGGGACGAGAACGGTCAGCACCCCGTCGCACCCGGAGACGCCCCTGCCGATGGCCCGGCGATCATCGGTCGCGCCGGGCACGACGGTGATGCGCCCCTCGAACGGCGCAAGTTTGCCGACACTCTTCTCACGACAGACACCGACGACCTCATACCCCCGATCGAGGGCATGCTGCACCATGTAGCGGCCGAGTTTCCCCGAAGCTCCGACGATGCATACCTTCATTCCTTCCCTCCCTCGAGGCCACAGGGGCCGGTCCGCCCCCCTGCATATTGGGTCGCCTGTCGCCGATGCCATTAAAAGAGGGCGGTCACCGGTTAAAGGAAGGACGAATGAAATCGAATGGGCAGGCCTTTGCCCTGCCCTCCCCTTTGGTCTGGGAAGCGGAGACATGGGAAGTACCCCCTCGGATGTGTTCATCGAGCGAACAGGTATTCCAAACGGGGTAATGCGCAATTCCTGACTATGCCACTCCTAGGTGACTTTGCAGATGGTCCCCTGAAGGTGAAAATCGTGAGGCCGATTGAGGGGATATCTATGAAATATGGGGAACGGAGCCGTCCTCCAGAAATTCCGTATGAATTTGAAGAACGCGAAGCAAGCGTTTCGCGCAGTGACGACTATATTCTGTACTTTTCGGCGCGCGAATTCCCCCGAAACAATTCAGCCATACGACCGAAACTCGGCTCATTAGATTTTAACATTACTGTCGTTTCGAATGAACGCGAGCTCGAAGCCGCCCGGCACGCAGAGGAGAACTGTTGCGGGGCGATCGTCGAGTTCGATCCCTCGGACCCGATCCAGCTGAAGTCTTTCGACCGGATCTACGACCTTCTTTTCGACTTGCGAATTCTTGGCCTCGTCCCGAACGCGACAGGCCAGGAAACGGGTGGCGCGGCGTTGGCGGAGCTGGTTCGGACCGGCGCCCTCTTCGACGTCCAGCCCCTGCCCGCCGATCCCCATATGGTGGCCTTCACGCTGCAACGGATGCGCGAACTGGCCGCCCTTGAGCGCAAAGCGAACGTCGGCTCCGGCGATGCCGGCGAGGAGCCCTACATCATCGGCGGCAGCCCGCCGATGCTCGACGTCTACAACAAGATCCGTAAATACGCGCCGATCGACGCGCCGGTCCTGATCACCGGCGAGACCGGCACCGGCAAGGAAGTGGTGGCCCGCGCCATTCACGAACGCTCGGAATATCGCGACGGCCCCTTCGTGCCGATCAACTGCGCGGCCCTGCCGCCAACCCTGATCGCCGCCGAACTGTTCGGCCACGAGAAGGGGACGTTCACCGGCGCCCACCAGCGCAAGATCGGACGCATCGAGGCGGCCAACGGCGGTACGCTTTTCCTGGACGAGATCGGCGACATGCCGCTCCAGGAGCAGATCCATCTGCTCCGTTTCCTCCAGGACAAGACCATCGAACGCCTGGGCAGCACCAAAACGATCTCCATCGACACCCGGATCGTCGTCGCGACCAACGCCGACCTCGACACCTCCGTGGCCGAGGACCGGTTCCGCGAAGACCTGTTCTATCGCCTGAAGGTACTGACTCTTCACCTGCCGCCGCTGCGCGAACGCGGCGAGGACATCGAACTCATCGCGCGCTACTACCTGGATCAGTTCGCGCGCGACCACCGGCGCCGCAACCTAAGATTTAGCCGCAGCTCGCTGGTGGCCATGATGAACCACCCTTGGCCCGGCAACGTCCGCGAGCTGATCAGTACGGTCCGCCGCGGCGCCGTATTCGCCGAGGGAGGGGTCGTCACACCGGAGGCGCTCGGCCTGCAGGAACCCTCCAGTCGGGAGGCCGAAGCCATCCAGACGCTGGCCGAGGCGAAGGCCGACCTGGAGCAGGAACTGGTTTCCAAGGCGCTTCGCAAGAACGGCAACGTGGTTCAGCACGCGGCGCGGGATCTCGGCATCTCGCGGGTTGCCCTGTACCGATTGATGAAGAAAGTCGGCAGCCATCCCGGGATCCGCGGCAGCGTCCCGAGAGGGGCCGCGCGCCCCGGCCTTCCGCCGCATGGAGGGGCGGCCGCCGACCGCAGGGATTTGTCCTAGGCGATGCACGCCGCGCCAGCGGGATGTGCGTCGCCCGGGATAGGGAGAACAGCAACGGGACCCTAGGACTTTGAGGGGGATACCATGGCGAATACTGTGAAGTCGGTTCTTGCGATGGCCGTGTGCCTCGGTGTTGCGGGGACGCACCCGGTTCTCGCACAGGAAAGCAGAGTCCAGCCCGACACGACGGTGTCGGCTCTGCCGCCAACGCAGGACCTGGAATCCCTACGCGCCGCGATCGCGGCCCAGGAAGAGAAACTGCTCGAGCAGGCGCGCCTTCTGGAAGAACAGCGCCGCCAGTTGGAGGAGATCAAGGCCCGCCTGAACCTGCCGGGAACGGCTGCTGCACAAGCGAAACCGCAAACGGATAGGACGCGCCGTGTCGTCCAGGCGGCGAGGGCGGCAGAGCATGCGGAATCGACGTCAGACGATTCGGGCCTGTCAACGGCCAGCGAAGTGGCCAATTTCCCGGAGCGCATCGACCCCAACATCCTCTCCGACACCGGCGGTGTGCTGACGCCGAAGGGTACGCTGGTCATCGAACCGCAGATCGAGTTCGCCCACACGTCGAGCAACCGGTTCTTCTTCCAGGGTGTCGAGTTCTTCGATACCGCCCTGGTCGGCGTGATCGAGGCGACCGAAGCATCGCGTGACACGCTGACATCGGCGCTCGAGGCGCGTTACGGCATCACCAACCGGCTCGAGGCCGACGTTCGGGTGCCCTACCTGTACCGCTCCGACCGGGTGAAGAATACCGTGGTCAACGGCGGCAGCAGCAGCATCCAGAACCTCGAGTCCAACGGGTTAGGAGACATCGAAGTCGGGGTGCATTACCAGATCAACGGTTCCAACAGCCGCTGGCCGGTCTTCGTCGGAAACCTGCGAACCAAGATGCCGACCGGAAAGGGGCCGTATGACGTCGACCGCGATTCCGACGGTCTCGAAGAGGAACTGCCGACGGGATCCGGATTCTGGGGCATCGAACCCAGCGTCACGGTCATTTATCCGAGTGACCCGGCGGTGCTGTACGCCAGTCTGGGTTATGTCTGGAACCTCCCGAAGACGGTCGACAAGCAGATCGGAACCGCATTCGTCTCGGATGTCGATCCGGGCGACAGCATCTCGGGAAGTTTCGGCATCGGCCTGTCCCTGAACGAAGACACATCGGTCAGCTTCGGCTACCAGCACGACTACGTCCTGGGCACCAAGACGGAGGTGGACGGCGCGACATCTGAATCGGAATCCGCACAGGTGGGATCCTTCCTGTTCGGGGTGTCGCATACGTTGACCGACAGCGTTGGCCTGAACCTCAACTTCTCAATCGGAGCAACGACCGACGCACCGGATATCCGCTCGACGCTGCGGGTTCCGGTGACGTTCTAGGCGCACCGAAAGCGCCATCACCGACCAGGCCGGGCGGGATATTCCGGCGATACGGTTGAAGCGTGTCTGTTTCGAACGCGTGACGACGGCGAGTTTTCCCCTCGGCAAATACGGCGACTGTCAACTTAGTGAGAATGTTGGAAAGGGAGGAACGTGATCGAAAAAACGGCGGATTTCTGGGGTTTTCTGCACCCATATCGGTGTTTGGCAAAGGTTTCGGCCCCGTCAACCTGTATCGGTAGCGATACAGTTTCGTCGGCCAGGGTCTTCAAAACCCGCCTCGAAGTTCGTTTTTTCTTTTTATATCAGTGCGTTAAGTCTTATGGCACGGTCCTTGCGCTTATAGGACGTGCGGCCTTCCAAAGCGGGAGGCGCCGCCTCGCAAGTTTGGAGAGGCGTAAAGGTTTTCCGTGGGGGGGGAGCCCCCTTTGCAGCCCAACCATGCCGGCACCCCGTGGTCCGGCGCAGAGGATAGGAAGAAATCGATGAAAAAGATGGCCTTTCTTGGCGCAGTTTCGGCGATCGCTCTGTTGTGCACCCCGGTTCTGGCTGATCCGCCGCACCAGAACGGTGGAAGCGATCCGTTGATCGAGACCGACGACATCCAGGTGCCCGTGGCGACCGGCGGCTCGGCGGCCGCGGCGGTCGACGAATCGTTGAATGGCAATCTGAACGGTAACGATGTCGGCAGCTACAACAACACCACCACCACCACCACCGCCACCGACAACAGCTCGGATGACGACGTCGACGTCAACGCGACCGACAACAACGTGCTGAGCGGCAACACGACCACGATCCAGGACAACAGCACGAACACCGAGACCGAGAACAAGCTCGAGATCGAAGACAACAACCTGTTCAGCAACAACAAGAGCTATACCAAGACGACCACCACCACCGTGACGACCGCGATCGACAACAGCGTCACGGTCGACGACGTGATGGTCAATTCGACGTTCCAGGCGATGAACGTCGGTGGCGTCGGCGCCCAGGTTTCGCCGTTCGACGACATCTCCAAGGGCGGCTCCGGCTTCGCGGGCACCGGCAGCATCGGTGGCGTGAACGTCGAGAGCACGAAGGGCATCACCGCTGCCAACTTCAATACCGGCATCGGCGCCCAGGCGAACAGCATCTCGATCAACGCCCAGGTCAAGTAGTCACTCCGGAAGCGGCGGCGGGCGATTCGCCCGCCGCCTCTTACGGTCAACGCTAGAGTGATCGACCGGAGGGTAGAATGAAATTTTGCAACTCTCTTGTGCTATTCGGGTGTTGCACCGTCTTCGCCTTGATGGCCGGTTCCGCCGTCGCGGCCGATGACCCACCCCGGCCATCGGACGATGCGGACGAACTGATCCTGGCCGAACCCACGGTTCCGGCCGGCGATCTCGGCGCCATGAGCGGCGGTACGGACATCGACGAAGTCAATATCAACTGGGCAGCCAACGTTACCAACCTCAACGGCAACAGCGTGGGTGACGGCGTCACGACGGGCGTGATCACCAACAACACGCTCAGTAACGTCAGGGGCATCAACTCGTTGATGTACAACACCGGCAACAATGTGAGCTTCAGCAGCAACATGCAGTTCAACATCGACCTGCAATGACGTCCCGCAGGACGAGGAGAACGGTGATGAGGCGGCTCGGTTTTGCCCTGATAGTCAGCGCGCTGGCGTTGTACTCCGGCGCTTCGGTCATCGCTGCCGATCTCCCGTTGTACTCGGGAGTCAGCGGCAGTGTTTCCATGCGGGTCGTCAGTTTGAAAGAGGCCCGCTTCACCAACGTCATCAAGCAGCAGTACGATTTCAGCTGCGGCTCGGCGGCGTTGGCGTCCCTGCTGACCCATCACTACCAAAATCCGATCTCGGAAGCGGAGTTGTTCACAAAAATGTACGAGGCGGGAGACCAGGAAAAGATCCGGAAGATCGGCTTTTCCCTCCTCGACATGAAAAACCAACTGGCACGCATGGGGTACCGGTCGGACGGATACAAGATGACCCTGTCCGACCTGTCCGGGATCGGCGTTCCGGCGATCGCCCTAATCAACACGAGAGGCTACAAGCACTTCGTGTTGATCAAAGGGATCAGTCAGCGCCGGGTCGTGATCGGAGATCCCGCTGCCGGTAACCGTGTGCTGACCCACGACGAATTGAAGGAAATTTGGGACGGCACCGTTTTTCTGATCCGCAACAAGGCGAAGATCGGCCGCGCCTACTTCAATCTGAAAGACGATTGGGGTGTCCAGGCAAAGGCACCCTTCGGAACGGCATTGAACCGGCAAAGTCTCGGATCTTTGACGGTTCACATGCGCAGTGGAACCAATACCTTCTGATGGAGGTTATAGATATGACTGGATTCCGTCAGACCCCTGTCGGAACGACGAGCACCAAGACCTGGCGGGCAATCGGAGCGATGCTCCCCCTGCTCGCGCTTTCCATGGCTCCGTCTGCAGCGCTCGCCGAAAAACCGGTGACGGGTCCAGGGGAAGAACTCGTACTGGCTGCTCAACCCATACCACCCACCATGCTGGATGAGTACCGGGGCGGCTTCTCCCTGGGCATCTTCGACGTTTCCCTGGGAGGCGAAGTCCGAAGCACAATCAACGGAGTGTTCGAACTGGTTTCGACCTTCTGGATCAGCGACAAAGTCGGCAACCGGCTGTTCGGGGGCTTCAAGTCCGCTTCGGTGAGCGCCGCCGATCCGTCGGTACCCGTTTCGACCCCCGTACCGACCGAAAGCGCCGTACCGGATACCCCCGAGGCCGGCAGCAGCATTGCGGATGCCGTACAGGTCACGGCCGAAACCAGCGGGCCGGACGGCGGAGCCGAGTTCACGCACAACTTCGACAACGGCATCACGGCGATCATCAGCAATCAGCTCAACAACGTTACGGCCGAACAGACCATCACCCTCGATGCAACCGTGCAGAATTACCGGAGCATCGCGCAGTCTTACAAAATCAATCTGCACAATTCGGCGATTGCGGCGAATGTCGCCCGGTTCCTGCCGTCCCGCTGAGTCAAGGAGGACGAGACAATGCGTCCGATGGAGGATCAACGTCTAAACAGGTCAGACCGAGCGGGGGGGCTGTTTCGTTCACGATTGGCGTTGCCGGCCGCAGCGTCGCTGTTGGCAGCGTTGAGCCTTTTCCCGCTGCAGGCGCGGGCAATGGACGATGTGTCCGCCGAACCGGGGGACCGTATCGAGCTTGCACGCGCCACGCCTCTCGATACCGAGGATCTCGCCGACCGTACGGGAGGTGCCGCATTACCCCTGTCCGGCACCGAGGCTTCGAACTTCGACAGGATGGCGGTCATCCTCTGGGACGAGAGCAAGCGTGCGAAGACGTCCGGCACCACGCCGCCTTCAAACCCGCAGGCCACCGTGACGGTGAACGGACGAGTCTTCCAATAACCCGGTCCGACTGAGCACCGGGTCCCAAACATCTTCGCCGACCCACGCGGTCGGGGAAGGGGGTTGTGTTTGTNNTGTCGGCCGCCAACGCCGGAACGCCTCGATTCCTTGACTCTCGCCGCCCGTCCCCCCATTTCGGTCGCGCTGCCCGTATGAACTGCCGAAATGAAGGGAAGAGGAGTGCCGGAGACCGTCGAACCCGCCGAGAGAAGCACGCGTGTCGCCCTGGGCCGCTGGATCGAAGGGCCTTTCGCGCAGCGCATCATCACCGGCCTCATCATCCTCAACGGAATCTCGCTCGGCCTCGAAACATGGCCGCAGGCGATGGCCGCCGCCGGACCGTTGCTGATCGCCTTCGACAAGGTCGTGCTGGCGGTTTTCGTGTTCGAGATCGCCGCCAAGCTGGCCTATCGGGGCCTCGCCTTCTTCCGCAACGGCTGGAACCTGTTCGACTTCATCATCGTCGGCATTGCCCTGATCCCGGCGGCCGGGCCGTTCGCGGTGATGCGGGCGTTGCGCATCCTCCGGGTCCTAAGGCTGATATCGGTGATCCCGACCATGCGGCGCGTGGTCGCGGCCTTGCTGAACGCCATACCCGGCCTGCTCGCCGTGGGTTCGATCATCCTGTTGTGCTTCTACGTCGGGGCGGTGCTGGCGACCAAACTGTTCGGTCCGGCCTTTCCCGATTGGTTCGGAAGCATCGGCAGCTCCATGTACACCCTGTTCCAGG
>NPIG01000895.1_pt3 | contig 11682 bp, 12 predicted proteins | sample 8637441 | NCBI WGS metagenome assembly NPIG01 (sample SAMN07420675, study PRJNA396082) | bioreactor metagenome | isolation source: sample BR6 brine-fed electro-methanogenic bioreactor BR | place: Japan: Kochi | collected 2016-06-14
ACAACTCTTTAGATAAACTGTACCGTCGTAATAACTCTTTGGCATCTTTTATGGGGTGAGTTAATCGCTCTTTTAAGAGTCGTTTACCCATAGCTGTTGATGTATTATTTAACAGTCGAATTAAACTGGGGTTATGCGGTGTGTCAATGATATTAAGCTGTTCAAGCGCATTGTTGCCCAAATAGATGTATTTACTCACATCAAGTTTTATGGGGTGTGAAAGTTTTTGAATGATTTTTGCATCGTGACTGATGACAAAATCAATCAATATTGCCAAAGCTTCTGTGGCTAACGGCACTCGCTCCATATCCAAATGTTCAATAGAAGTTAGCAACGATTGGATATTAAAAACATTTTTAAACAGCTCATTTTGATAGACAATTTTAGGGCGAAAAGTGCTAATATGAAAGGTTTTATGGGAGAGTTCTAAATACTCTATCACCTCTTTTTGATGGATATTTTTATCGGCAAAAGAAATCACCACTTCACTGGTTTTGTGCATGTTCATATAATTAAAGGCTTCATCTAACGCATACGATTTATCTTCACTCGTTCCATGCACTTCGTTGTAGTAACATTTCCCCGTAGTCACATCAATGGCGCTGTAACCAATTGAATATATGCCTTTATTGTTATCAATGGTCAAACTGGTGATATTGTTTTCATCTTGGTCAAGGACAAAATCAAAGTTCGTACCAGGGCTTACAACGGTATCTAAATAGCGTGTCACTTTGGGTGGCAAACCTTTTTGTCGTATCAAAGCAATGGTGTATTTTTGCTCACCAATAATACGTGCCAAATGTTTTTCTAAAGAAATAGCAGGCACGCCCGCCATAATAGGATTCTCTTTGGAATTTTCTAAAATGGATTTATTTTTTCGTGTGAGTTGAATGTTAAGAAGTTCGGCAATCTCTTTGGCTTTACCAATTTGTTCTTCGTCGTTATTGACTTCATAGACTTCAAAAAATGTGCCAATTTCCATTAGAACAACGCTATTTTTTCCATATTTTTTTTCAAAATAACGTTGCAGTTTAAAATACGTAACCGTTAAAAGCTCGCCTTTATTCTCTAAAATTTCATTGACTTCATTGTTTAACATCTATTTTCTGTATCCAATCCACTCTCGAACCAACGTTCTTTCTTCTTTGCTTAATTGTGCTTCATCGTGCATATATAAATACGAAGGCAATGGCATTGCGGCATATACGGTTCTGAAAATTTCTTTGAGTTTTTTATCTTTTTCTTCTTGTGTGTAGCTTTCCCATGTTGAGAAATTGACCAAACTTCGGGCATTGTTTACATGGCGTGAAATCATCCATGAAACGGGTGCGATATTGGCATACCAAGGATATTTTGCCTCATTGGAATGGCAATCAAAGCATGACTTTTTTAATATGGCTTTAATTTCATTTGGGGCTTGAATTTCTAAGGCAATATCGGTTTTGGGATTGGTGTGTTCCACTTGAAAAAATTGCATGGCAATAAAAATGACCAAAATAATAATCAATGTGTTTTTCATGTTACTCCTTTTGAAAAAACAAAGTATAGACTCTTTTAACTTCATCACGCAATAAAGCCAGACTGACGTTTCTTCCTTTTCTTAAAAACTCTTTTTGTTCAACAAAAAGTAACATCGTAGGAAGAGAAAAAACACCCAATTGCGCGGTAATTTCTAAGGCTTTATCCGTGGGTATTTCTATGAGTTGAATGAAAGGAAATTCTAAAGTAAAAAGTGCTTCAATTTTGGGTTTTAACGCCTTACATACCGCACAATTTTCCCCACTAAAATAAAGAAAAACAAAATCGTTTTTTTGGATTATATCATTGAGTTCGTCAATCTTACTCACGATTTTCATGAATTTTCTCATCTTTTTTTTCGTTTTGTTGTTCTTCTTGTTCTTTGATTTTTTCTTCGTGTTTTACTTCAAAGATTTCGTGTCTGTTTAAACTGATTCCTTTCATGTGCGTTAAAGGAAATGAAAATACCATCCCTTTTCCTGTTGTCGTAATATGCAAAGAGTGAATAATGGCTTGAATAATCCCATTCACTTTAATTTGAGGCAAAATAAATAAAAGCATAACACCATTGGATTCAACAGAAGTTCTAAACATATTGTTCATTCCCTCCAAACCAATTCCTTGCGTTTTTAAAACAGTAACTCCTGTTGCACCCGCTGTCGTTGCAGCTTGTAGGGCATCTTCTTTTTTATCTTCTGGAACAATAATGACTACGGCATAAAAAGACATTTTTAAAGAGTGTCTTAAGTGTGTACCATCGACATTGACTGTTGCTAAATCCATATTTTCAGCATCCACTAATGCGTCTCTTAAAATATTGGCGGTTTCAATTTCTGTATCAGATTTAATGCCCAGTTTTTCAGTCAATAAACCATACAGCATAACAGTTATCATAGGAAAAAGAGAAGCAAATGCAATTAAACCAAAGCCGTCAATTAAGGGGCTTCGTCCTTCAATATTGGTTGCCAAACCAATCCCCAATGCCGCCACTAATGGTACGGTTACTGTTGATGTCGTAACCCCTCCACTGTCATAGGCAATGGGAATAATATATTTAGGCGCAATAAACGTTAAAATAATAACACACATATATCCCACAATAATATAGTAGTGAATATGTCCGCCATCAATAATTCGAAAAGCCCCTAACGCAATACCAAAAGCCACCCCAAAAGAGACAAAAATTCGTAAGGCAAAATCATTGATTTTCCCATCGCTGATCTCTTTGGATTTTTTTGCTATCGCCATGAGTGCTGGTTCTGCCATGGTTGTTGAAAATCCAATGGCGNNAATGACAAAAACGGAGTCTCTTTGAGTCAATTGAAATGCCATGGTTTCACCCAAAGAAAAAAGCCCCATTTCTAACCCTAGAATAAAAGCATATAAACCAAAAATGACCAAAATAAAGCCCAATAATACGGTTCTTAAGTTTTGAATGGCTTTTTTTAACACACCATATTGAAAAAACAGAATAATTAAAATAATTGGAGCAACATCTCTTAAGACGGCAAATATTCCACTTAAAACACTCATAAGAGAGATATTCACAGGAGAAGATACTGTTGCTGTATGAACTACAACTTCGGCAACCTCTTTGGCTTCAACTAAATTATAAACCATAATTCCATACACTTGCACAAAAATCATGGGTGTTAAAGAAGCAAAAGCAATAAGCCCAAAACCATCAATGACGGGGTTTCTGCCTTTTATTGATGATGCCAAGCCAATCCCCAGTGCGGCAACCAATGGAACCGTCACAGTTGATGTAGTAACTCCACCTAAGTCATACGCCAAACCAATAATCTCTTGAGGGGCAAAAAAAGTGACTCCTACAACTAAAATGTATCCCACAATAATATAGTAGTGAATGGGATGCCCTTTAATAATTCGGAAAACTCCCAATAAAATCGCAAATCCCACCGAAAGTGCCACAACATATCGTAACATATTGGCATCGATTCTTCCACTGGAAATAGAAGCTGCTTTGTCTGCAATAACTGCCAGTGCTGGTTCTGCAATAGTCGTACCAAATCCAATTAAAAATCCAAAAATTAAAATCCAAACCGTTGAACCCGATTTTGCAAAACCTTGTGCCAAACCATCTCCCACAGGGAAAATACCAATTTCTAACCCTTGCAAAAATATTGCCAATCCAACCGCAACAATTAATAAACCAATCGCCGTTGAAACCCAGTTTTCAGGAATGGTTTGAATAATCGCCAATTGGAAAAAGAGTATCACTAAAATAATGGGAATTAAATCACGGAAAGACTCTTTTAAGAGTTTGAGGAAGAAATTAAATTGCAACATAATGATTCACTTTTTTTTAAACTTGAGTAAAATAATATCAAAAGATTACAAAAATCTAGGTTTAGTGTGAATGAATTTAAAATGTGATAAAAGAGATTTTTCTCTTTTATCTTTTTATACTTGGTGTTGTTGGTTTTTAGCCAATCGCTCTTTTTGCGATAAATAAGAGTTTAATGCACCCAAATAGGCTTTTGCTGTTGCTAACATGGTATCAATACTTAAGCCATGTCCCACAAAAGAAGGCGAAGTTTCATCAAATGTGACTCGTGTTGTCACTTTAGCTAAAGCATCTTTCCCTTCTGTTACAGCTGTAACTTTATAGTCATTTAATGTTCCATTGTACCCTGTTAATCGGTCAATGGTTTTAAAAATAGCATCCATGGTTCCATTTCCAATGGCAGCATCGCTCATAATTTCATCTTTAAATTTAATTGACACCGCAGCCGTTGGAACACCGTTTGAACAATCTGAGATTTGTAATCCAACCAACTCATAGGTTTTAATAGAATTTAATGATTCATCTGTGATTAACATTCGAATATCATCATCAGTAACATCTTTTTTCTTGTCTGCTAATAACTTAAATCGGTCAAACGCTGCATTTAATTCTACTTCACTGACCTTATCAAAACCTAATTGTGAAATCTTATCTCGAAATGCTGCACGACCAGAGTGTTTTCCTAAGATTAAAGTACTCTCTTTGTACACCCCTACATCTTCTGGTTTCATAATTTCATAGGTCTCTTGATGTTTTAACACCCCATCTTGATGAATTCCACTTTCGTGTGAAAAGGCATTTTTACCCACAATGGCTTTATTTTGTTGGGGTTCAACTCCTGTAATGGTTGCGACCAATCGTGACGTGGCGTAAATTTCTGGTGTGTTAATGGTGGTATATAAATCACCAAACGCATCTTTTCGTGTTTTAATCGCCATAACTGCTTCTTCTAACGCAGAGTTCCCTGCTCTTTCCCCTAATCCATTGATGGTGACTTCTATTTGTCTTGCACCATTTAATACAGCCGCTAAAGTGTTTGCCGTAGCTAAACCTAAATCGTTGTGATTGTGCACTGAAATAATGGCACGATTTCCTGCAAAATCACTTAACTCTTTTACCATGGCTCCCAACTCAGTTGGTAATCGGTATCCAACCGTATCAGGCAAGTTAATGGTTCTTGCACCTGCACCAATAACGGCATCCATAACCTCTTTCATAAATGAAATTTCACTTCGTCCTGCATCTTCTAAAGAGAACTCAACATCATCGACGAATGTTCGGGCATATTGCACGGCGTGAATGGCACGTTTAATTACTTCATCTTCACTCATTTTTAATTTGTATTTCATATGAATAGGACTGGTTGCAATAAAGGTGTGAATTCGGTGCATTGGAGCATACGATACCGCTTCTCCTGCTTGTTTAATGTCACTTTCAATGGCTCGACTCAACGAGCAAATACTTGATTTGGTAACCGTTTGTGCAATTCGGCTTACTGCATCAAAATCGCCAGGACTGGCAGCTGCAAAACCTGCTTCTATGACATCTACGCCTAATTTCTCTAATTGTAAAGCGACTTTTATTTTCTCTTCTGTATTCATTGAGCAACCTGGGCTTTGCTCTCCATCTCTTAATGTAGTATCAAATACTATAATTTTATTGTTATCCATTGTATTACCTTTTTAAATTGTCTTAATTATATCTATTTTTTAATAAAAAAATAAAAAAACTGTTTGCGAAATGTTGGTTGTAATTTTGTATAAAATTAGAGGGAAAGTTGAAGAAGCAGAAGAGTATAAACGCTTTTGATGGCATGGTTATTTTTAAAATCAAATGATTTCATGGGACTCTCCTTTTTTTGTAATGGAGAAATTATAGTTGATAATTGTAACTTTGTCAATAAAAAAAAGGAAAATTCCTTTTTTTTATTTAATTTTTTAAAATATCATCCGATGAATTTTCTTCATTTGTATTTGAAGCAATTGGCTCATTAGTATGTTCATCGATTTCATCGGTATGTAAATCACCCTCTTCAAAAACAGTTCCCCCATTTTCTTTGATGATTTCACGAACTCGTTTACCTTCAATTACTTCAATATCCAAAAGCTCTTTGGTCATTTGCTCAATGGCAGCACTGTGCTCTTTTAATTCTTGAACAACAATTTCAGATCGTTCATTCAAGGTGTTTTTAATGTGTTCATCTAAACCTTTAGCCATATTATCAGAGAAATCTTTTTGAGTTTGTCCTCCTAAAAATTGGTTACTTCGTTTTTCTAATACCATTAAACCAGCAATTTCACTCATTCCATAAATGGTTGCCATAGATTTAATAATATCCGTAGCTCTGTCTAAGTCATTGCCTGCACCTGTACTGATTTCACCAATAAAGACTTGCTCAGCTGCTCGTCCTCCTAATAACACATCCACTTCAGCAATAAGCTCATGTTTTTGCATTAAATATTTGTTCTCTTCAGGCGTATTAAGGGTATATCCAAGTGCGGCTAAACCTCTTGGAACAATAGAGACTTTATTGACTTTTTTAGCCCCTTTGGTAATTTCAGCAATTAGTGCATGCCCGCTTTCATGATATGCCACAATTTTTCGCTCTTTTGGAGAGATTCGTCGTGATTTTTTCTCTAATCCAGCGATTTGTCGTTCAACCGCTTCTTTAAAATCAGTTTTAGCCACTTCTTCTTTTGAAGCTCGTCCTGCAAGTAAGGCTGCTTCATTGATAATATTGGCTAAATCAGCTCCTGCTAATCCTGCTGTCATTCGTGCAATTTCAACCAAATCCACATCTTTTGCCAATTTGACATTTTTAATATGCACTTTTAAAATCTCAACACGACCTTCAAAATCGGGTTTATCCACTAAGACTTGTCGGTCAAATCGTCCTGGTCGCAATAAGGCTGGGTCAAGAACTTCGGGTCGATTTGTAGCTGCAAGTACAATAACAGGAGCACTTTCAGTTGCAAAACCATCCATTTCAGCTAAAAGTTGATTAAGCGTTTGTTCTCGTTCATCATTTCCACCCATAGGTCCACCTGAAGCCCTGCTTTTTCCAATGGCATCAATTTCATCAATAAAGATAATCGCAGGGGCAACTTTTTTGGCTTGTTCAAATAAATCTCGAACTCTTGAAGCCCCAACNNCCACAAACATTTCAATAAAAGCAGAACCTGAAACACTTAAAAACTCAACATCGGCTTCACCCGCTACTGCTTTGGCTAAAAGTGTTTTACCGGTACCCGGAGGGCCTACTAAAAGAACCCCTTTAGGAATTTGAGCCCCCAATTTAATATATCGATCGGGTGATTTTAAAAAGTCAACCACTTCTTGGACTTCTTCTTTGGCTTCTTTATTTCCTGCCATATCTTCAAATTTTACATTGGGTTTTTCAGAATTAATCATTTTTTTAGAACTGCCAATTCCAAGAAGGCCACCGCCTCCTCCGCCCATGCTTTTTTGCATTCGCCGTGCCAAAAACATCCAAATGGCAAAAAAGATAAAAATGGGTAAAACCCAACCAAAAAGCATATCTGCCAATAAATTCTCTTCGCTTACGCCTCCATAAGCAATTCCATTTTGTTCCAATTGAGGAATTAAGGTATCATCGGGAATAACTCTTCGTGCATTGTACGCAATAATTCCAGTGGCTGTCTGTTTTGAAATGGCTTTAACTGTGGTATTTCCAATTCCAACATACTCAATTTGTCCACTGTTGATGAGTTTTTTAAGTTCAGAGTATGGCACTGTTTTTTGTTGAGTGGTTCCATACGATTGAATTTGACCATTAGTAGGTCCTGTTGTTTCATTTTGAGGAAACAGTGTTTTAAACACAAAAATTGTTACAATTGAAAAAAGAACAAAAACCAAAAGAGGGTTGTTGTTAAAAAAATTGTTGTTGTTCCCCTCGTTTTTATTGTTCTGATTATTATCTTTTCTTTTTGCCATATATTTAACTCCTTAAATGGTGTAAACCAAAGTTACCCATTCATTTTTTTGAATAACTTCTATTTGTTTTAAATCTTTATACTTATTTTCAACTTTTGACAAATGTTTATCTAAAATTCCTGAAAGAATGAGTATACCATTTTCTTTCATACATTTTTTTAAATCACTTGCAATCATTGCTAAAACATCAGCAACAATATTAGCAACCACAATATCATATTTTTTTGTTGTTTTTGAAATTGAACCCACCCACGCCTCATCATAAAAGGTTTCATTGATGTTAAAATTCTCTTTTGCATCTTTGATGGCATTTTCATCGGTATCGCAAATATCAACTTGTGCGCCTAATTTTGAAGCAGCAATTGCTAAAATTCCACTGCCACACCCCACATCAACCAAGGTTTGCCCCGATTGAACATATTTATCCAATGCAATTAAACAATTGCTGGTGGTTTCATGATGCCCAGAACCAAACGATAAAGAGGGGTCAATAAAAATATTCACTAACTCTTCTTTGGGCTCTTTCCATGTGGGTAAAATATAAAAAACCCCCACTTGAACCGCATCAATGCTTTGTTTGTATTTATTAACCCAATCTTCATTTTTAAGTTGTTGCAGTTTTGTTTCACACTCTGCATTTAACTGCTTTGCAAACGTTTTAATGCCAAATTCAATATCACTTAAATCATCTTCACTTCTTAAAATCAGTACACCATCATCTTCTTCAATGGCTTCATTGGTCAATGATGTAATTAAATCTAAAAAAATATCGTATTGGATTTTGGGTTTAACTCTTAATTCATAATAAAATTCTAACAATCATTCTTTCCTTTTTTAAAAGTCAATTATTTTATCCAATAGTTGTTTAAAAAAAACTCTCACACATATCTCTCATAATATGCACATCGCTGATTCGATTGATAATCTCTCGAAACTCAGTTGCCCCTGTATAGCCTTTGGAGTAGGAGTGCAACAATTTTCTAAACATAATTGCCCCATACTCACCATGAAATTTCAGCATCGCGTCATAGTGTTTTAAAATAATCTCTTTTTTTAATTCATTTGAAATGGCATCATCTTCTAAGTGGTGCTTAATTTGATAAAAAACCCAAGGTTTTCCAATGGCACCTCGCCCAATCATGACTCCATCGGCTTTGGTATATTCCAATACCTCTTGTGCTTTTTTATAATCTTTAATATCGCCATTGGCAATAACAGGGATATTAACACTCTCTTTCATTATTTTAATGGCATCATAATCCACAGGAGCTTTGTATGCACCGGCTCGGGTTCGTCCATGTACAGACATAAAATCAACGCCACACGCTTCAACGGCTTTTGCAATATCCACAGGAATTTTTTCATTGACACCAATTCTCACTTTAGCACTGGTGTACTCTTTTTTTGAGTATTGTTTAATTGTACTTAATATGCTTTCAAGTTTTTTCAAATCTCCTAAAAGATTTGAGCCACTGCCATGATTGAACACTTTAGGCGCAGGACAACCACAATTTAAATCAATGCCATCAATGCCATCAATGTCATTTAAAATCTCAACCGCATCACGTATAAGCTCAGGTTTGTTGCCCGAAATTTGAATAAAATAAGGATCTTCATTGTCACTCTTTTCAAGCATCTTAAACGTTTTTTTAGAGTTATAGACCAATGCGTTAGAGGAGATCATTTCAGAAATTGTTAAATCAGCCCCAAACTGCTTAACAACACTTCTAAAGGGTAAATCGGTATATCCAGCAAGGGGAGCCAACACCACTAGGGGTTGGCTAAAATCAAGTTTTTTCATGGTTATTTATAGTAGCAAATTGAGTCAAGTGTGTATTGTTTTCCAGAATCTTTTAATTCAAGTAAGGCTTTAAAAGCAGTTAATTCATCCGAAGAGGTACTGCTAAAAATATCTCTGATTTTATCTATCATTTCATACTCAAACAAAATGTAAACATACGCATCCAAAGCGGCTTCATTGGCGTTAGACAACTCTTCAAATAATCCTATGATTTCATCGGGAGTTAAACTTGTTTTATAGAGTTTTGCGATTTCCAAAAACTCTTGTTTGTTCAATTCAGTTTGTTTGATGTACTTAATCAACTCTTCTGAACTGAGTGAAAACTCTGCTTGAGCTGAATCTTTTTTGAAAAGCTCTTGAATCATTGCTTTGCTCAATTTTAGATTGGGTAAGATTTTTTTCAAGGTGGTCATTGATTTATCATTTAACACCTTCGTAAAGGCTGCTTCAATCTCTTTTTGCGTATAATTGGCTGATTTTTTTAACACTTCAATCGCCCAATCGGCTTGTTCGTTAATTTTATTGATATTATTAGCAATCGCAATTTTATTATTGGCATTAAGCTTATAATTCAATGAAACAAATTTTTGATTTTTTATTTCAATTAAACTTTTTGCCAAATCATTAATTTCACTGTTTTTTGATGTAAAATCATCCGAACTAATTTGAACATCCACTTGTGAAAGAATCTCACCTAATTCTTGAAATATCGGGTTTTTAAATTTAATTGTTTCATCTTTTTTCAATAACTTATTTTTTATTAGCTTAATCATATTGCTTTCATCTTTATTCAATGATGATGTGACCATATATCCTTTTAGCCCATAAAAAATCATATGAAAAACAGATGCTACAAATAACACCAATAAAGGTAAAATCACCCACAATGCCACTGGCAACAATAACGTGGTATCAAACAGTGTAATTTGATAATCCGTTTGCGCAATGCTAAAAACATAAGCAGCAACTGCAGCTATAAAAATAACCGATGCAACAATGTATTTTTTTAATCCCATAATATTTTCCTTATATTTCTACTGTTCAACCTCATAAATTTCTCTACACGGTGTACAGAACTTTGCAAATGGTTTTGCACGTAATCTTCCTAATGCAATGGTTTCATCGCACATTTCACAAATCCCATACGTCCCATTGTTGATTCTTTTTAGAGCATCATCAATCTCATTTAACTCTTTAAGTTGTTGATTGGCAATAATTCCTTCTTTGAAACTATCACTGCTGATTTCAGCATAATCAACATCATCGTTGCATTCAGAATTTTTCAAACTATCAATGCTATTTCTACTCTCTTGAATATTTTTGGTAATGAGTTCTTTTCGTTTTTCAAGAATCTCTTTAAGCTCTTCAATTTGTTTTCTATTTGCCAAAATAAACCTCTTTTTAAAATTTTGTTGTGGATTATACAGAAATTTTAATAAATTATTTATGATACGGATGGTTATTAAGTATACACAACGCTCTAAAGAGCTGTTCTTGAAGTACAAGATTAGCGATTTTATGAGCCATTGTCAAGTCACTTAGTGTTACAATAGTATTACATTTTTTTAAAAAATCACGTTCAAAGCCAAAGGCTCCACCAATAAAAAAATTGATATTGGGTTGATTTTCCAGTAATTTTGCAAAACCAAAACTGTCCACTTTTTTGCCCAAAACATCTAACGCTATATTATACCCATTCATTAACGGTTCATACAATTCACTGTAAGATTGTTGAGCCTCTTTTTCCCCTATCATTTGAGCTTTGGCTATTTTTTTATTAAAAAGATTAAACGATTCGACTTTGGCATATTTAGAGGACATTTTCATAAACTCTTTGGCAATTTTATCAAACTCGTCGTTACTTGTTTTTGCAATGGCATAAATGTTAATTTTAGTCATGGTACAAATCACTGCTTACTACATTAAACGCAATATTAGGAATATAATCATCAATTTTAACTCCCCCAATAGCACACACAGGGTGTTGGGATATTTTTGCCAAATAGCTGATTTTATCGCCTAAAACAGTAGAAACCTCTTTTGTTGATGTATTTTTATACGCCCCCAATCCAATATAATCCAAATCCCACTCATTGGCTTT
>NPIG01001525.1_pt1 | contig 11677 bp, 9 predicted proteins | sample 8637441 | NCBI WGS metagenome assembly NPIG01 (sample SAMN07420675, study PRJNA396082) | bioreactor metagenome | isolation source: sample BR6 brine-fed electro-methanogenic bioreactor BR | place: Japan: Kochi | collected 2016-06-14
CCGCCGTCGAGCCACAGTTCCCAGCCCTCGGGCAGCATCTTCGCGAGCGGCCCCTTGGTCAACCGCTGCAGCCGCGCCGGCCAAACCGCGGCGCGCATCCCCTCGGCATAGGCCGCGTCGGGAAGATCGAAGCCGTCAAGGCTTTCGGCGCAGGCGACGGCCAGCCCGGCGTTGAAAAGCTGATGCTTGCCCGGCAGCGCCGGCTGCGGCAGTTCCCGCGTCCGCTCGCCGGCCGCATAGAGCATCGTTTCGCCGCGCGGCATGACGAACCAGTCGGCGCCCTCGCGACGCAGAGGCACGCCCAGTTCCTCGGCCCGCTCGGTCAGCACCCGGGCCGCCTTGCGCGTCTGGGTGGACGATAGGCAAGGAACGCCGGGTTTCAGGATCCCCGCCTTTTCCGCGGCGATCTTCTCGATCGTGTCCCCCAGGTAATGCTGATGATCGAGCGAAATCGGCGTGATCACGGTCAGCGCCGGTTTCCTGACGGTGTTGGTCGCATCCAACCGACCGCCGAGGCCGGTTTCCAGCAGCGCGACGTCGGCCCGGGTCCGGGCGAAGGCGAGAAAGGCGGCCGCCGTGGTGATCTCGAAGAAGGTGATCGGCCGGTCCCCGTTGACCTGCTCGCATTCCTCCAGCAGCGCCGTCAGCTCGGCATCGCCGATGATCTCGCCGGCCACCCGGATGCGCTCGTTGAACCGCACCAGATGCGGCGACGTGTAGGTATGCACGCGCAGACCGGCGGCTTCGAGGATGGCGCGCAGAAAGGCGATGACCGAGCCCTTGCCGTTGGTTCCGGCCACATGCACAGTGGGATAGCTGCGTTCCGGATTGCCCGCGCGCTCGAGCAGAAAGCGGATGTTGTCCAGGCCGAGTTTCACCCCGTGCAGGGCCAGGCCGAAGAGGTAGTCCTGTGAAGCGCGGGCTTGTTCGCTCGGGGTGGGCAGGCTCATGGCGCGGGCTTTTGCGGCGTCCCGGTCTGCTCGGCCGGCGCGAGGTAACGCAACAGGCGGCCCAGGTAGTCGCGCATGCCCGCCCGCGGCACGATTTCGTCGATGAACCCGTTTTCGAACTGATATTCCGCGCGCTGGAACCCGTCGGGCAGTTTCACCTTGAGCGCGCCCTCGATAAGCCGCGCGCCGGCGAAGCCGATGTATGCGCCCGGTTCCGTGAGCACGACGTCGCCCAGGCTGGCGAAACTGGCCAGCACGCCGCCTGAGGTCGGGTCCGTCAACACGGAGAGGTACGGGATGCCCGCATCGTTCATGCGCCGCACAGCATCGGCCGTCTTCGCCATCTGCATCAACGCGAGAATGCCTTCCTGCATGCGGGCGCCGCCCGACGCGGCGAAGACCACCAGCGGCGTGCGCGCTTCGATCACATCGGCGGCGAGCCGGCAGAACTTCTCCCCGAGCACCGAACCCATGCTCGCCATGATGAAGCCCGAATCCATGACCGCGATGCCCGTGCGCGTGCCTTCTATCGAGGCGAAGCCGGTCAGCACGGCCTCGTTGAGTCCGGACTGGTCGCGGGCGCGCTGAATCCGCTGCGCATACGATTCTTCGCCCACACAGAACCCCAGCGCGTCCACAGTCTCAAGTTCCGTGTGGGTTTCTTCAAAGGAGCCGGGGTCCACCGTGAGCGCGAGCCGGGTCTTGGCCCCGATGCGATAGTGGTGGCCGCATTCCGGGCAGACATGCAGGTTCTGCACCAGGTCGCCGCGGTAGATGGTTTGATTGCAGCCCTCACACTTGAGCCACAGGCCGTCGGGCACCTGGCTCTTGCGCGCGGTGCTGGGGTCAAAGCGTTTGCGCTTGAGGAAACTCATGGATTGTGTTCAGTCCGGCTTCAGGCGGGCGCCTCGTGGAAATTCCCCGGCTCGTAAAGGAGGCGGCCGCAGTGACTGCACGCGTGCGTTTTCTCGCCCGCCAGAATTTCGTTGACCATCTGGGGCGTTACGCGCATGTGACAGCCGGAGCACGCTTCGTTTTCCAGCGGCACCACGGCCTTGCCTTCTTTCTTCGCCTTGCGGATGCGCCGGTAGCGCGAAAGCAGTTGCGGGTCGATGTTCTCGATAAGGGGTGCGCGCTGCGCTTCCAGCTCCTTGCGCTCGGCAATAGCCTGCTGCAGTTCTTCGTCTATGCGCCCGCATTCCCGCTCGATTTCCGCGCGTTCCGCCTCGATGCGCTGCTTGTCCTCTTCCAGATGCGCCTTCGCCTCATCGGCCTCCACCATGAGCGTGATGATCCGCTCCTCTTTCAGCGCGATCTGTTTCTTGACCGTGTCAATCTCATGCAGCAGCGCTTGGTATTCCTCGTTCTTTTTCACCGCGAGCAACTGCCCGTCATACTTCTTGACCTGCTCCTGTTTCTGCTCGATATCGCCTTCGCATTCACGCTGCTCCACGGCCAGCGTCTTGCAGCGCTCTTCACTTTCGCGCAATTCGTCGGCCAGCCGCACCTTGTGAATCTCGTATTTCTTCTTCTGGAGCGGGATTTCCTTCTCCCGCCGTTTGCAGCGCTCGATCTTCAGGTCGAGGTCCTGTAGGGCCAACAGCGTCTTCAACAGCCTATCCTCGCTGCCGCCTCGCGGCGGCTGGTTGCAAACGTCATTCAAATGAAAAGGCCGCAGCAAGATGCTGCGGCCGTATCAAGCAACGGGCACGGGGCGCACAGAAGCGCCGCCTCCCGCCTCGCGGGAGTGTCGCGCATACGCCAACCCTGCGAGGCAACGCCCATTCGTGTCTCGCCAGTGGCCGCGGCTGCTGTTCCACGTTCTGTGCATCCGGCTTCAATTCTCCTTGCGGGCAGATACCATACCACTTATTTGCGCGAGCGTGCAATCGCAATCTCGCCGGTGCGCACCAGCTCTTCGATTCCGAAGGGCCGCATCATGTCTACGAAGGCCTCCACCTTGTCTTCCGCGCCGGTCACCTCGACAATCATGTGGTCGCCGCCCACGTCCACCACCTTGGCGCGGAAAATGCTCGCAATCTCCACAACTTCGCCGCGTTGGCGGCCGTTCGCCCGCACCTTCACCATCACCAGTTCCCGCTCGACAAAGGATTCCACGGTGAGGTCGCGCACTTCCACGACATCGACCAGCTTGTTCAACTGGGTCATGATTTGCGCCAGCACGTTGTCGTCGCCGCGCACCACGACGGTCATCCTGGAGATGGTCGGGTCTTCCGTTTCGCCCACGCACAGGCTGTCGATATTGTAGCCGCGGGCGCTGAACATGCCCGATACCCGGGCCAGCACGCCGAAGTGATTCTCCACCAGGACGCTGATCGTGTGCTTCTTGTCGGTAGCCACCGTGTATTCCTTAGCATTTTTCGGGCCGCGCCTCGCGGCGCCGGGCGCCCAAGTCCTAGTTGAAAGCGTTCATTGTACGCTCTATGCCCTCCGAAACCCACATCAACGCCGCCTCCACCGCCTGCTCACGGAGGGCTTCGACATCGGCCCGTTCGTCCGGCCGGAACTTGCTCAGCACATGGTCGGCCAGGTCGCCGGTGTCCCGTTCATCGCCGACACCCAGCCGCAGCCGCGGGAAGTCCTGTGTGCCGAGCCGCTCGATAATCGACTTCAGGCCGTTGTGGCCGCCGGCACTGCCGTCCGCCCGCACGCGCAGCCGGCCCAGGGGCAGGTGCACGTCGTCCACCACCACCAGCAACCGGCCGGGCGCGTCAATCTTGTTGCGCGCCACGGCGGCCAGACAATTGCCGCTGCGGTTCATGAACGTCTGGGGCTTCACCAGCAGCAGGCGTTCGCCGCAATGGGTTGCTTCGGCGAGCAGACCCTCGTGTTTCTCGCGGAGGAAACCCGTTCCGAGCCTGGCTGCCAGGGCGTCCAGCACCTCGAAGCCCAGATTATGCCGCGTACGCCTGTAGCGTGCGCCGGGATTTCCGAGTCCGGCGATGATCTTCACCATTAGGTCCCCAAATGGCAGCCGCGTCAACCGGCTGTGCCGCCGCCACGCCCGCATCCGGGGCGGGCTCAGCCTTCTTCGCCGCCTTCTTCGCCGGCTTCCTCGCCTTCGGCAGCGCCTTCTTCGCCTTCCACGCCTTCTTCTTCCGCCGCTTCTTCGGTCACGGCCACGCGCGGCATGTGCACGGCGGCAATGGCGCGGTCGCCTTCCGTCAGGATTTCGACGCCCTTGGGCGCGGCGACGTCGCTGACGTGGCACGTGTCGCCGATGCCGAGGTGGCTCACATCAAACTCGATGTGGTCGGGCACGTCCAGGGCAAGGCATTCCACCTGCAAATCACGCAATTGCTGGTCGAGCACGCCGCCTTCCGTGGTGCCTTTTGCCTGGCCGACCAGGACCAGCGGCACGGTGGTGTGCAGCTTCTCATCCAGGCGGATGCGCTGGAAGTCGACATGCAGCACCGTCTCGCGAATGGGGTGCCGCTGAATGGCCTTCAGCAGGGCGGGGCTGCTCTGGTCCGGCGTGTCTTCAACTTCAAGCTGCACCACGAAGTGCTCGCCGCCCACGCTGTGCAGCAGGTGGTCGAATTCGCGGAAGTTGACGGTCAGGGAAATCGGCTCTTTTTTGCCGCCGTACAGCACCACGGGCACCAGGCCTTGTTCGCGGTTGCGGTGCGCATCTCCCGTGCCCTTGCCCGTTCGCGTTTTGACTGTAAGCTTCTGCAGTTCCATGTTCTCATTCGCCTCCGAATCGCCGCGTCACTGCTTGAACAGCGCGCTCACCGATTCATCCTTGTGAATTCTGCGGATTGCCTCTCCAATAAGGGGCGCCAGCGTCAATACATGAATATTCTCGAGCGCGGCGGCTTCCTCGGTCAATGGAATCGAGTCGCACACCAGCAGTTCCTCGAGTACGGAATCCCGAAACATCTGTACGGCGGGGGGGCTGAAGACCGGATGCGTGGCGCAGGCGCGCACACTCAGGGCGCCCCGGTTCTTGATCGCCTCGGCGGCCTTGAGCAGCGTTCCGCCGGTATCGATGAGGTCATCGAGGAGCAGCGCGTGCTTGCCTTCCACCTCGCCGATGAGATTCATTACTTCGGCCACATTCTCCTTCGGGCGGCGCTTGTCGACGATGGCGAGGGGCGCGCCGAGCCGGCTCGCGAATTCCCGGGCCCGGGCCACACTGCCCATGTCCGGCGACACGACCACCAGCTTGCCGCCGAAATCGCGGTTGTTCAGGGCGTTCACGAAGACCACGTCGGCGGCGAGGTGGTCCAGCGGAATGTCAAAAAAGCCCTGGATCTGGCCGCAATGCAGGTCCACGGTCAGGATGCGGTCGGCGCCCGCGGCCGTCAGCAGGTTCGCCACCAGTTTCGCCGTAATCGGCACACGCGCCTTGTCTTTGCGGTCCTGCCGCGCATAGCCGAAGTACGGCAGCACGGCCGTAATCCGGTCTGCCGAAGCGCGGCGGGCGGCATCGACCAGGATGAGGAGTTCCATCAAGTGGTCATTGCCGGGCGGCGAAGTGCTGTTGACCAGAAAGACGTCCCGGCCGCGGATGTGTTCCTGAATCTGAAGGCGGATTTCGCCATCCTTGAAACGCTCGACGACCGCCTGGCCCGGGGCCACCTCGAGGTGGTCACAGATCCCCTTGGTCAGGCTGCGCGACGCATTGCCGCAGAAGACTTTCATGTCACTGTTGTACACGACGCCCTGTGCCCTTCATCTCACCGGCGCGCCGTGGCTCACTCGGCCCCGGACACCCCGCGGTTATTCTCGTCCCGAACCCGGTCTCCGCACCGCAAGCCGCGCGGCCCCAGCGCCGTGCAGCACCTGAAAATAAGGAGACTGCCGTGCTGGCCGGTCAGGCTTTGCAAGTCCGGCACGGTCCCGGCCCATGTGGCGCAAACGCCGGGGCCAAAGGCCGCTGCAAGGCACACACGCCCGGCGCGGGAATCCAAAGACGGGTCCGCGGAGTATAGCAATGGCAGCCGGAACAAGTCAATTTCAGTTCCGGCTAGCGCGCGGTAACCCCTTGCCGCCAGCGGTTCTGCCCCCCCGGCCGCCGCGCCGCACAGGGGCTATCGGAGGCTCCGTATCTCGTCGAGCAACGCCACTATCTGCTCCGAGAGCCGCTCACAGTCGTCGCGAATCTGCGCGCCTTCCCCGGCGCGCAGCCGCACGCGCAGCCGCGTAAGGTGTTGCGTGTAGGGCAGCAGGCGCAGTCCCAATTCGTGGGCCTGGTCGATGCGGCCCGCGCCCAGCATCCGGCACAGGGCCCCGTCGCAGCCGCAAATGGCCGCGCTGCCCCGTATGAGCGCGGTGCGCGCCTCGTAGAGTTCCGGGGCCGAGTAGATGGCGTTGATCAGCGCCTCGTGCAGGCGCAGGCTTTCCCCGAGCGCCTCGAGCGGCGACTGGCTGTCCAACCGCTCCGCCTGGGCCTCCAATTCCTGGATGTGCAGGTTGTAATGCCGCGCAAGATCCACGTCGATATTGAGTTGCTGCATGTGGATGCGCGTGAGCTGCGTGGCCAGCGTGTCACGCCAGCGGGTGCACACCGGCTCCCGCGCGAACAGCAGCAACTGCCCCTGCCCGGGGAACATCTCCAAGTGCCGGTTCCGTTCCATGGGGGTCCACGGGGCACCGCGCAGAAAGTCGCTGACATCGTAGACGCCGAGGTCTGACGCCAAGTCCTCGGGCAGCCGCAAGTATACCGCCGTTACCTCGGTCACATCGTTGGTCAGCAGATAGAGCAGGTCATAGTCGGGCCCGTTCAGCCAGCACATCTCGACCGGCGCCACGTGCTCGGGCCGCTTCGACCGGGCGTGCGTGCCCACGTCGAGGCTGACATCCAGCGGCGGGTGCGCCGTGGGGCGGGCCTGCAGAAACAGGGGCGCCATGGCGGCAAAGCGCAGAATGCGCTGTCCCAACTCACTCCACAGATCGCTGAAGGTCAGAAACGGTCCCGTCAGCGAGCGCTGGCAACTGCCGCCCAGCCAGATGGGGTCGTTGTGGAAGGTAAAGGAAAACCAGCCGCGCGCGCCGTTCGCGAAGGCCTGGTTCAGCATCAGCCGGATTTCCGGCACGGTGCTCCACTCCGGCGTGTTGGTGGCGTAGACGAAGGTGGGCGCCATCACCCAGAACTGCTGTCCGTCGCTCTGCTCGAGGTGCGTTGCCACCTTCTCGCCGAGCCGCCACTGGTCGTGCGACTTGAAGTGGGTCATGCCGGAAGCGCTGAAAAAGGGCGCGAAAAGGGGGAAGGAATTCGGGTCCCGCATCATAACCGCGACGGGATGATTCGGGTCCGCTTCATTCACCATTTTGCGCGCCTGCAGGTGGGCGACGAAGGTGTGTTCCGGGGGCTCGTTCTGCAGGCTCCATCCCAGAATGGCGTTCGAATCCCGATACGGCCGGATATGCTTCTCCACCAGCGCCGCGCCGGTGCTGTCGAAGTCGTCCATGGGCCAGTCGTGGTTGGCCAGCACGCGCAGGTCGAAAGCCTCCGCCTGGGCGAGCAGGTCTTCCCATTCGCCCTTGGAAAGCTCCTCGATGCCCTCGAGGCTGACACTGTTGTGGCAGTGCCGCGCGATATCCTCGAAGGCCAGCCGCCAGTAGTCGTCGAGCGAAATTTCGAGGATGTCGGCCATGCGCCGCGCCGTGCCGGCGTGCATGCACACGCCCATCGGCAGAAAACGGTCCAGCAGTTCGTGCCGGGGCGCCACATCCTGCGCGCGCAGTTGACCCAGGTGTTTTTCCGTGGCCTCCGCTTCGCCCGCGGTCATCTTGCGGAAACGGACCGACTTCACCTCCAGCGCCTCGGTCGTGCGGCTCGCCGAATAGAGCCGGAGCGTGACCTGGTTGATTTGCCGCGGAAAACCGAAATACGGCACGAGCCGGGCGATGGTGCACCATTCCCGCGTGGGGTGCAGGCCGTCGAAGTGCACGCCGCCGGGGTAGTGCCATTGCCACGCGGGCCGCGCGCGCGCCGTTACACAGCGGTACGTCAATTCCGCAATGGGATATTCCAGCACGTTCAGGGGAAGCCGCGGGTCCTGCCAGTTGCGTGTGCTCAACGCGACCCAGAAGCTGGGGTCGTCCGTCGAAAGGTTGTCGATGCGCCGCACGTCCTGGAACGCACCCTCCAGCAGCACCCCCTCGTCCGTGCGCCGGTAGTTGACCGGGATGCGCTGCCACTCTTTGTCGGCGTCGTCATCGATGGGGAACCAGCCCGCGATATCGTCTGCGGTGAACTCGACAGATTCGAACGCTGCCTGCGCCAGGTCGTCTGTCGCGTGAAGCAGCGTCTTCAGATAGCCCGAGTATTGGTATTGCATCGTCCCGTCCCGGTCCGCCTCGGCGCCGCGCGGCCGGTTTCCAACCCGGCCGCATCCCGGCACCCGGGCAAGTGTACCCGCCGCCGCAGTCCAATGCAAAAGCAACGCGGCGGATATGCGCCTCCGCGCCCATTTTGCTATCATGCCGGTTCCAGACCGGAAACGCACAGCAGGGCGTGCCGCGCGCACGCGCAGCGAAAGGAGAGCGGACCATGGCGGACAAATTCACTATCGGCCTCGACTACGGCACCAATTCGGTGCGCGCGCTGATTGTCAACGTCAACACCGGCGAGGAAGTGGGCACGCACGTCTTCGACTACCCCCACGGCGAGGCCGGTATTCTGCTCGACCCGAGAGACCCGAATCTGGCCCGCCAGCACCCGGCCGACTACATCGAAGGCGCCGTGGCCGCGGTCAAGGGTGCGCTCGCCGACGCCGCGGGCAAGCCGGGTTTCGCCGTTTCCGAGGTCATCGGCATTGGCATCGACACCACCGGCAGCACGCCGCTCCCCGTCGACGAGCAGGGCGAGCCGCTCGCTTTTCAAGCCGCGTTCAAAGACAATCCCGCCGCCATGGCCTGGCTGTGGAAAGACCACACGGCTTTTGCGGAGGCCGCCGAGATCACCGAGAAGGCGGCGAAGATGCGGCCGGAATATCTCGCAAAGTGCGGAGGCACCTACTCCTCTGAGTGGTACTGGTCCAAATTGCTGCACTGCAGGCGCGTGGCGCCCGAAGTCTTCGACGCCGCCTGCACTTGGGTGGAATGCGCTGACTGGATTCCCGCCGTGCTCACCGGCACCACTGCGCCCGGCGACGTCAAGCGCTGTATCTGCGCGGCCGGGCACAAGGCCATGGCCAACCCCGGCTGGGGAGGTTATCCCGACGCCGAGTTTCTCGGCGCGATAGACCCGGCCCTCGCGCGGGTGCGCGAAACCCTGCCGGACACGCTCTACAACGTGCAGGACCGCGCCGGCCAACTCACCGCCGGGTGGGCCGCCAAACTCGGCCTGCCCGAGGGTATCCCGGTGGCCATGGCCGCGTTTGACGCGCACATCGGCGCCATTGCCTGTTGCGTTGCGCCGGGCGTGTTGACCAAGATTGTCGGCACATCGACCTGTGACATGACCGTGGCCCCGCTCGACACCGACCTCCCCGACATTCCCGGCCTGTGCGGCATTGTGCCCGAGTCCATCCTGCCGGGCGCATACGGGCTCGAGGCCGGGCAGTCCGCGTTTGGCGACATCTACAACTGGTTCGTCAACTACCTGCGGCCAGGCGGCGCGGAGGCCGGTTCGCACGAGGCGCTCACCGAAGGCGCCGGGAAACTGAAGCCGGGCGAGTCCGGCTTGCTCGCGCTGGACTGGCACAACGGCAACCGCACCGTGCTCGTCGACCCGCGCCTGACCGGCGCCGTGCTCGGCATGACCCTGCACACCCGTCCCGCCGAGATCTACCGCGCGCTTATCGAAGCCACCGCATTCGGCGCGCGCGTCATTATGGAGCGCTTCGAGGAGTACGGGGTCAAGATGGAGCGCGTCGTCAACTGCGGCGGCATCGCCGTCAAGAACCCGCTCGTCATGCAGATACTCGCCGATGTGATGAACCGCACCATGGAAATCAGCCGCAGCACGCAGACCTGCGCGCTCGGCGCGGCCATGTGCGGCGCCGTCGTCGCCGGCAAGGGCGCCGGCGGACACGACAGTTTCGCCCAGGCCGCCGAGGCCATGACCGCGGTGCGTGAAGAGAAGTACACCCCCAATCCTGAGAACGTGCAGGTCTACGAGCGCCTCTTCGCGCTCTACAGGCAACTGCACGACGTTTTCGGCACACGTGAATACACGGCCAACCTGTTCGGCGTTATGAAAGAACTGCTCGCCCTCCGCGACGAGGTGCGCGGCTGACGAGCAGTGTTCGGGCAAATGCTTCTGAAGCTTCGGGCTCAGTGGTGTGAGAAGCAGCGCTCCAGGGCGAAGACCATGGCGACGTTCTTCTCGTTGCACGCGGCGATAACGTCGTAGTCGTTGACGCTGCCGCCGGGCTGCACGATGGCGGTCACACCTTCCGATGTGGCCGCGTCCACCGCGTCGCGGAAGGGGAAAAACCCGTCGGAGGCCATCACCGCGCCGTCGAGGGCCTGGTCGCCCTTGTACTTGGACTTCGCCTTGATCACGGCCTGCTGCACCGCGCCGACCCGGTCCTGCTCGCCCGTGCCGACGGCCAGCGTCTGCCCGTTCTTCGCGATGACGACGCCGTTCGAGCGCACGTGGATGTTGACGTACCAGGCGAAGAGCAGGTCGTCGAGTTCGCGCTGGTCCGGTTCGCGCGCAATGTCGATGCGCCCTTGCTGCGCGTGGTCGTTGTAGGCCGGCACGAGGTCCGCCGTGCTTTTCACGCGCGACAGGTACGGTTGCGCCAGCACGATGCTGCCGTCGTCGAAGACCTTCATCTCGTAGGCGTTCATGCCGTCCTCGAGGTACTTCGGCAGCCGGTCCACCGGCGGCGTCTTGATCAGGCGGATGGCCTTGTTGCGGCGGAACTGCTCGAAGTCGTTGAGCGCGGCGAGCGCCTCATCGCTGAACCCCGGCGCCACCACGCCCTCGACGATGGTCTGCATGATTTCCGTGGCCGATTCCCCATCCACCTCGACNNTCGCGCGTCCGCGTCACGCGCCTTGCGGTACACGTCGGCGAGGCTTTCGCCCTCGCGCCGGATGGCGACGCCCGAGGGGTTGCAATGCTTCATGACCGCGCATGCCGGGCCGGGCATGTACTTGAGGATGCCCAGCGCGTGGTGCATGTCCTCGAGATTGGTCTGCGAGAGGCCGCCCTTGCCGGTCTTCAGCGTCTCATAGGCGCCGAGCACCAGGTTCTCGCCGTTCTTGGGGCGATAGAACGCGGCGGGCTGGTGGGGGTTGGTGCCGTAGCGCAGGTCCTCGACCTTCTCATAGGCGCGGCCAAGCACCTCGAAGGTGTCGGGCAACGCGCCCTCCGTCTTCGTGCGGTACATCTTCTTCAGGTCCTGATCAGCCATGTCGTGGTCTCCCTGTGTTGCCAGATTCCGGAAACGCTTCGCCCCAGGCGGAGGGTTCCGGTGCCCAGGCGAACGGCAAGACTGCTCAGGCCGCGCCGCTTCCCCGTGGTTCATTCCACGCTCGCTCGCCAGTCACGGCGGGACCCTACTGAAGATAGCGCTATTCTGCCACAGCCCGCCGCGCGGGCTCAACCACCCTTCATCAAGCCGGTCGGGTTATCATATGCCTATGTGCGCTTCCAAAGTACATTTTCATTGTTACTGCAAACCGGTGCGACGGTCTGTTAAGACAGCGCCCCCGCTCCTTATTGCATTCCCATAACCCCTGGAGGCCGGTGGCGATCCACAGAGACAAAGCACAATATCGTCATTGCGAGCCCATGACCG
>NPIG01001526.1_pt1 | contig 11674 bp, 9 predicted proteins | sample 8637441 | NCBI WGS metagenome assembly NPIG01 (sample SAMN07420675, study PRJNA396082) | bioreactor metagenome | isolation source: sample BR6 brine-fed electro-methanogenic bioreactor BR | place: Japan: Kochi | collected 2016-06-14
GCCTCCAACCCGGTGCTGGTGGCCATACCCATGTTTATCTTCATGGGCACGGCGCTGGAGCGCAGCGGCATCGCCGGCGAGCTGCTGCACTGCCTGCAGGTGCTGACACGGCGCATCCCCGGCGGCCTGGCCATGTCGGTGACGGTGATGGGAACGATCATGGCGGCGACCACCGGCATCGTCGGCGCCTCGGTGATCATGCTCACCCTGATCGCTCTGCCGGCGATGATGGAGCGCGGCTACCGCGGCGAACTGGCGACCGGCACGATTGCGTCGGCCGGGACGCTGGGCATCCTGATCCCGCCGTCGATCATGCTGGTGGTGATGGGCGACCTGCTGACCGTTTCGGTCGGCGCCCTGTTCGCGGCGGCCCTGATCCCGGGGCTGGTGCTGTCGGTCCTGTACCTCACCTATATCGGCACCCTGTCGGCGCTGCGGCCGTCCTTCGCGCCGGCGCTGCCGCCCGAGGCCGGGCCGTCGGGGGCCGGCGCCTTCGCCCGCATGATCCTCAAAAGCTTCTTCCCGCCGACCTTCCTGGTGGTCCTGGTACTGGGTTCCATCTTCGGCGGCTGGGCGACGCCGACCGAGGCGGCCGGCGTCGGTTCCTTCGGGGCGCTGCTGCTGGCGGCGGCGCGGGGCAAGCTGGACCGGGCGACCCTGCGCGAGATCATCGAATCGGCGGGCCTGACCAACGCCATGGTGTTCCTGCTGTTCTGCGGCGCGACCCTGTTCGCCTACGTCTTCCGCTCGCTGGGCGGCGACGATCTGGTCAAGGAGGTGATGGCGGCGGCCGGCCTCGACACCTCCTGGGAGATCCTGGTCTTCGTGCTGGCCGTCGTCTTCGTGCTCGGTTTCTTCTTCGACTGGATCGAGATCAGCCTGATCGTGCTGCCGGTGTTCGGGCCGTTGCTGGCCGGGCTCGATTTCTCGACCCATATCGGCACCGGCACGCCGGTGGTGTTCCTGAGCTGGTTCGTGGTGCTGCTGGCGGTCAACCTGCAAACCTCGTTCCTGACGCCGCCGTTCGGCTTCACGCTGTTCTGCATGCGCGGAATCCTGCCCGAGCCGCTCAACATGATGCACCTCTACCGCGGCATCATCCCCTTCGTGCTGCTGCAGCTGGTCGGCATGGCGCTGATTGCCGCCTTCCCCGAACTGGCCCTGTGGCTGCCGCGCGCCGCCGGGTTCCTGAACTAGATCTCCCTCGGAGGGCGGAGAGGGAAGGGGGGACTCCCCGGTGCGCTACATCGAGCTTGACAAATTATGAATATATTCATAATATCGGGATTCGAACCGATCCGGCCAGACCTGTTTACATTTGTTTACATTTTGGCGTTCCGCCGGACCCTATTTTACTTAAAAACAATAACTTAATCCGAATAAGGGGCCTCCAAACCGCGCAGAAACCGGTTCCGGCCGGCCCGGAGGGGCGCTAGAGTGGGTGCATGAGGAGGTCTTTCGCGACGAAACGGCAGGTCTTGCGGCGCGCGGCGGCGGCGTTGCTGCTGCTGTGCGGGGTTGCGCTGGCCGGGCCCGCGGCGGCGGCCGACGAGCCGATCCGCGATCCGATGGACCTCAACCTCGAGGGTATGCGGGCCTTGGGCGCGGGCGATCTCGAGGGCGCCGTGGCGCTCTATTCGCGCGGGATCGACCATCCGCAGGCGTCCGGCCCGATCCTCATCTCGCTGCTGCTCGGCCGTGCCCGGGTGCGGGCGATTCAGGGCGATCTCGATGCCGCCCTGGCCGATGCAGATAGGGCCGTGGCCCATGCCGGCGAGGCCGCGTCCAGCGTCGCGCGCGGCAACGTCTATGCGGTCCGCGGATTGCTGCGTGCCGAGACGGGCAGGCGCAAGGAGGCGCGCGACGATTTCGAGACCGCCTACCGGCTACTGCAGGCGCCCGATCCCGAATACGCCGATATGCTGAGCCGGATGGAGCAGGAAGTCCCCGATCAGGCGCGCCAATTGCGCCGGCAGAACGAGGCGCTTCTCGACTCCGTGTGGGAGAGGCTCAAGGAACTGCGCGCGGAAACCCCATGAGCCTGCCGTCTCCGTCCTGGCCGGCGACGGCGGCCGAGGCCATCGCCCTGCAGAGGGAACTTGCCCCCCGGGTCGAGACCGTCGATCGACTGGGCGAGGTCCGGACCATCGCCGGCATCGACGTCGCCTTTCCCGGCGGCGGCGCCCTAACCCGCGCGGCGATCGTCGTGCTGTCCTATCCCGATCTCGCGGTGATCGAGACCCGGGTGATCGAGGAGCCGACGCGCTTCCCCTACGTTCCCGGCCTGCTGTCGTTCCGCGAGGCGCCGGCGGGGCTCGCCGCGCTGGCGAGGCTCTCGGCGACGCCCGACCTGCTGATGGTCGACGGGCACGGCATCGCCCATCCGCGGCGCCTCGGCATCGCCTGCCATCTCGGCCTGCTGGCCGGGCTGCCGGCGATCGGCGTCGCCAAGTCGCGGCTGTGCGGCCGTCACGATGAACCGGGCGAAGAGAAAGGCGCGCGGATGCCGCTCACCGACGGCGACGCCGTTCTCGGCGCGGTGCTGCGCACCCGCGTCCGGGTCAGGCCGGTCTACGTGTCGAGCGGGCATAGGGTCGGGCTGGAGACGGCGGTCGGCCTGGTGCTGGCCTGCGCACCGCGCTTCCGCCTGCCGGAACCGACGCGGCTGGCCGACAAGCTGTCGAAAGGCCAAGTTGTTTAACCGGCTTCGCCTTGCGCCCGGTTGAAGGGGCAACGCCGGTTGCGGCAGCGTTTGCAGTAGTACAGCAGCACGGTCCCGAAGACCGCCAGGGCCAGCGCCAGGAACCCGGCCAGCAGCGGCGGATGGACGATCAGCCACGGCAGCGGCAGAACCGGGAGCGACAGGAAGAAGACCGTCAATACGGCCGTCTGCCAGATTTTGATCGGGGTCCTGCGCTGCGCGTACAGGGCCGGAACCACGCGGACGGGTAGGAACAGACAGGTCTTGAGCGCGTAGGGGTAGGGACAGCGGGAACAGATGATACTCAGGACCCCGCCGAAGAATCCGATGAACGCGTAGGCCAGGTACCCCCAGGCCCAGGCCGGATCGATGCGGTGGATGCCGTAGAACCCGATGGCCAGGAAACCGTAGAGGCCGAGCTGCATCAGCGTTCGCTCGGCGAACGAAAAGCGGTCGACCAGCTTGGGACAGGACGCGTTGTCCGGGTTGGAGGTCATAACTCTCCCTTCTCTGAAAAACGGCGCCCCACGGCTCAACCGTACTTCCCCTGGGGGCTTGAAACAATCGGGGTCATGAAAGGGTGAGTGCGGTTGCTCCGCCGGTCGCATGCCGGGCTTTTCTATTCCCTCCCGGGCGTATCGGTCGTCCGTCCGGCGGTTTCGGCCAGCGGCAGGGTGAAGGTGAAGGTGGCGCCGCCGCCCGGCGTTTCGGAGATGCGGACCTCGCCGCCGTGGTGCTCGACGATGCCCTTGGCGATGGAAAGGCCGAGGCCGCTGCCCTGCTTGGCGCGGGTATCCGAGGAATCGGCCTGCCAGAAGCGGTCGAATACCCGTTCGCGGTGCCTGGCGGGAACGCCGGGACCGTGGTCGATGACCGAGACCTCGGCCATGCCGCCGCCGTCGGTCCGGGCCCGAATCTGGACGGCGCCGCCGTCGGGCGAGAATTTGGCGGCGTTCGACAGCAGGTTGGCCATGACCTGCAGGAAGCGGTCCTGGTCGGCTCGGACCGTCACGTTGCCGCCGGCCGTCTCGGCGATCTCGATGCGCACCTGGCGGGCGGCGGCATAGGCGGCATTGGCGGCGGCGGAAGCGGAGATCAGTCCGTCCAGCCTGTAGTCGCGGAAATGGAAGGTCATGTGGTCGGCCTGCAGGCGCTCGATGTCCAGCAGGTCGTTGACCAGCATCAGCAGGCGCTGGCTGTTCTGGTGGGCGATGTCGACGAGGTTGCGGGCCTTGTCGGAGATCTCGCCGGCCACGCCGGCCTGCACCAGGGACAGCGATCCGGAAATGGAGGTCAGCGGCGTGCGCAGTTCGTGGCTGACGGTGGACACGAACTCGCGTTGCATGTTCTCCAGCTTCTTGCGCTCGGCGATGTCGTAGGCGATGCCGACGAAGCCGGTGATCTCGTCGCCCGAGCGCAGCATGGAGATGGACAGGAAAACCGGCACCGTGCTGCCGTCGGTGCGCAGGAAGGTCCACTCGCCGGCATGGATGCCCGATTCGGCCAGCATCAGGTGGAAAAGCTCGATGGTCGGCGGCACTTCGCGGCCGAGTTCCGCCGATACCCGGGCCGCCGTATCGGCCAGTTGCCGCGGCTCAAGGAAGGTGGACGGCGCATCGCGGCCCATCACCGCCTTGGGGTCGTGGCCCGTCAACTGCTGGGCGGCGCGGTTGAAAACGGTAACCCGGCCTTCGGCGTCAGCACCGATAATGGCGTAGTTGACGCTGTCCATGACCGCGCGGTTCAGGGCGTCGACGGTGCCCAGCCTGTCGCTGACCTCGGAATAGGCCCGGATCTCGCGGGCCAGCTTGCGCTGGAACCAGACCAGGCCGATGCCGACCAGGATGAACAGGGGAATCCCGAACAACGCGATCTGCAGTTCGTCGAGGCTCTTCTCGACGCCGGCGGCCAGTCCCCGCGAATAACGCTCGCGCCCTTCCAGCCAGGCGGTGTGGAGGGTGTCGAACCCCTGGATCGCTTCGGTATCGTCGACCTTGACCCGGGTGTCGGTTTCGGCCGGCGCGCGGCCCTGGGCGGCGTACTCCCTGGCGATGGCGATCATGCCTTCATAGGTGTCGAAGGTCCGCTCGATGGCGTCCAGGGCTCCGGTCTCGGCCGGCGAGAGATCCAGGCGGCGGTATTCGGCGACCATTTCCCGGAACAGCTTCAGTTCTTCCTCGAGCTGGGCCGGGCGGTAGTCCTCCTGGCGCAGGACATAGTTCTTGAAGTCGTGGATGAAGCCGCCGTAGCCGACGGTCGAGCGCAGCCGGGCCAGGACCTCGCCCTTGCGCACCACCGTCGCCATGTGGTGGGCCAGATTGTCGCGGATGGCCACGAAGTCGCGGGCCGTGCTGGCGGCGTAGGTCGCGGTGCCGAGGATGGCGAGGGCGAAGATCGAGTTGACCAGACGGGAGATGACCTTGAGTTCGCGCAAACGAGGCGGCTTGCGTTCGGTCTCGTCGAACTCGTAGAAACTCGGCGGCTGAAAAAACATCCGGTTTTCGCCCCACCCGGTGCGGACCTGCCGGCAACTCTACCGGAAAACCGCCGATCTCGGAATTTGTAATGTTTTCAGTGTGCTTCAGGCACCGCGCATGACGCGGCCCTTCTTGCGGCCGCGTTTCGGTTTCCAGCCGGCGGCGGTGGCGGCCCGCGGCGCGGCGCCGGCCTTGTCGAGACCGAGGTCCATGGCTTCGAGGCGGCGGATCTCGTCGCGCAGCCGCGCCGCCTCCTCGAACTCCAGCTCGGCGGCGGCGGACTTCATGCGCTTCTCGAGGTCGGCGAGATGGGCCTTGAGGTTGTGGCCGATCAGGTGCTTGTCGCCGGAAACACCGGTGTCGACCGTCACGTAGTCCTGCTCGTAGACCGAGTCGAGCACGTCGGAGATGTTGTTGCGCACCGTCTCCGGCGTGATGCCGTGCAGCTCGTTGTAGGCCTGCTGGCGCTCACGGCGGCGGTTGGTCTCGCCAATGGCGTATTCCAGCGAGTCGGTCATGTGGTCGGCATAGAGAATGACCCGGCCATCGAGGTTGCGCGAGGCGCGGCCGATGGTCTGGACCAGGCTGGTCTTGGAGCGCAGGAAGCCCTCCTTGTCGGCATCCAGGATACACACCAGGGCGCATTCCGGGATGTCGAGGCCCTCGCGCAGCAGGTTGATGCCGACCAGCACGTCGAAGGCTCCTAGGCGTAAATCGCGGATGATCTCGATGCGCTCCAGGGTGTCGATGTCCGAATGCATGTAGCGCACGCGGATGCCCTGCTCGTGCAGGTATTCGGTCAGGTCCTCGGCCATGCGCTTGGTCAGGGTGGTGACCAATACGCGCTGGCCCTTGGCGGCGCAGATCTTGGCCTCGCCCAGCAGGTCGTCGACCTGAGTCTCGACCGGGCGGATCTCGCAGACCGGGTCGATCAGCCCGGTCGGCCGCACCACCTGCTCGACGAAGCTGCCGCCGGTCTGCTCCAGTTCCCAGGGGCCGGGCGTCGCGGAGACGAACACGCTCTGCGGCCGCATGGATTCCCATTCCTCGAAGCGCAGCGGCCGGTTGTCGATGCAGCTCGGCAGGCGGAAGCCGAACTCGGCCAGGGTCGCCTTGCGGTTGAAGTCGCCGCGGAACATGCCGCCGATCTGCGGCACCGTCACATGGCTCTCGTCGACGAACAGCAGCGCGTTTTCGGGCAGGTATTCGAACAGGGTCGGCGGCGGCTCGCCGGGATTGCGCCCGGTCAGGTAACGGGAGTAGTTCTCGATGCCGCCGCAGAAGCCCTGGGTCTCCAGCATCTCCAGGTCGAAGGTGGTGCGCTCCTGGATACGCTGGGCCTCGATGAATTTTCCGTCCGCCGTGAATTCGTCTACCCGCGCCTTGAGCTCCTTGCGGATGGCCGGGATCGCCTGCAGCAGGGTCGGGCGAGGCGTCACGTAGTGGCTGTTGGGATAGATGGTGACCTCTTCCATGGACCCGGTCTTCTCGCCGGTCAGGGGGTCGATCTCCCAGATGCCCTCCAGCTCGTCGCCGAAGAAGCTCAGCCGCCAGGCCCGGTCCTCGTAGTGGGACGGGAAGATCTCGACGACGTCGCCGCGCACCCGGAAGGCGCCGCGATGCAGGTCGGCGTCGTTTCGGCGGTACTGCAGCTCGACAAGCTTCTTGAGCAGGTCGCGGACGTCGAGGGCGTCGCTGGCCGCCAACTCGATGACCATCTGAGAATAGGTTTCGACCGAGCCGATGCCGTAGATGCAGGACACCGAAGCGACGATGATGACGTCGTTGCGCTCCAGCAGGGCCCGCGTCGCGGCATGGCGCATGCGGTCGATCTGCTCGTTCACCGAGGCGTCCTTCTCGATATAGGTGTCGGAGCGCGGGACGTAGGCCTCGGGCTGGTAGTAGTCGTAATAGGAGACGAAGTACTCGACGGCGTTCTCCGGGAAGAAGGCCTTCATCTCGCCGTAGAGCTGGGCGGCCAGGGTCTTGTTGGGGGCGAGGACGAGCGCCGGGCGCTGCGCCTTGGCGATGACGTGCGCCATGGTGAAGGTCTTGCCCGATCCGGTGACGCCGAGCAGCACCTGGTTGACCTCGCCGTCGGTCGCCGCCTCGACCAGCGCCTCGATGGCGCGCGGCTGATCGCCGGCCGGCTGGTAGGAACTGACCAGCTTGAACGGCCGCTCGGCCGGCATGGCGGGACGCCGCGGCGCCTGGAACGCGGGAAAATCATCGAGCCTGGGACGCATGGCTCTGATTTGCGCCCTGACGAGCCGTAAGTCAACGATGGGGATGCTTTCGATGGCCCGACCCTCTCCCGTCACTCCCGCGAAGGAGCTTGTGAAGGAATCCATCTGGCGGCGATTGACGGCTGGGTGACGGGAGTGACGAGAAAAGGGGATGGGCCGGAGCCGGCGAAAAGGAAAGGGCGCGGTGTGGTCGGGAACCGCGCCCCAGGTCGGTCTCTGGGAGGAGAATGGTGAAGGGGCTTTGTGCCTAGTTCTTCTTCTCGATGGCCAGATAGGTCTCGTTCAATTCGCGCTCGGCGGTGAACGCCCCTTCCGGCAACTCGTGGGCGATGCCCTTGTGGCAGTCGATGCAGGTCTCGCCGGTCTTCTCGGCCTCGAAGTGGGCGTTGCGGGCCCGGCGCGGCTGGATGGCGACATCCATGGACTGGTAGTCGTGGCAGTTGCGGCATTCGCGCGAGTCCGTGGACTTCATCGTGTTCCAGACGTTCTTGGCCAGCTGCAGGCGCTTGGCCTCGAACTTCTCGCGGGTGTCGATGGTGCCGAGCGCCCAGTGGAACAGCTCGTTGGAGGCGCGGATCTTGCGCGGCAGCTTGTACTGCCATTCGCGCGGCACGTGGCAGTCGGGGCAGGTGGCGCGCACGCCGCTCGGGTTGTTGTCGTGCACCGAGCCGGCATACTCGGCATAGACGTTGTCGGCCATCTCGTGACAGGAGATGCAGAATTCCTCGGTGTTGGTCACCTCCAAAGCCCAGTGGAAGCCGCCCCAGAACAGGATGCCGACGACGAAGCCGCCGCTCAGCAGGGTGCCGAGCGAGATCTTGCCGGTCGGGGTCCAGAACCAGTTCCACAGGCGCAGGAAGAGGCCGATGAGGCCCTTGCGCTGCTTCGGCGTGGCCGGAGTGTTGAGGTCGTCGCTCATGATCGGTCCCTTTCACCTAGAGGGGCTGGACGGAACGTCGTCACCGCCTCAGCGGTCCAGGATGACGGGCTTGAACACATTCTCGACCAGGGTCGGAGCGTCGGCCTGCGGCACGTGGCACTGATTGCAGAACCAGCGCGTTCCCGCCACGATGTCGAGGCGCTTGCCCTCGCGGGACTCGTAGTGGGTCTCGCTGATCTTTGGCGCGTTTTCCTTCACGTTGTACGGCCAGTCATGGCAGCGCAGGCACTGGTTGACCTTGAGGTCGATCTCGTACTTGTCGATGCGGTGCGGGATCAGCGGCGGCTGTTGCCGGTAGGCCCGCTCTTTCGGGCCGCTCTCGTCGACGTTGAACAGTTCCGGCGTCGTGTTGGGCTCGTCGATGGCCTTGTCGCCGCGCAGCGACTGCAGCTCGGCGGCGAAGGTAACCGGCGCCGGAACGAAGGTCCCGGCAAGGGCGATCAGGACTGTGATCGTCATGGCCGCAAGTATCTTGGACATGGCGCATTCTCCTCAGTTTGGATCCTGCCTGTTCCACCGGGACGGGGATCATGCAGCTTCCTTGGTCTTTTCCTCGCCCGCCGCGGCGCCCGGCTTTGGAAGGTCTTCGGTCCGGTTGCCGAAGCGGGTGGTGAATCTGAAAATGTTCTCCGGGCAGACGTCGATACAGCGCCCGCAGTTGGTGCAATTGGCCGACTGGATGATTGGGCCGCGGCCGTCGCCGGCACCCTTGAGGGCGGGCGTGATGACCTGCGGCTCCGGGCAGACGGCGTAACAGTCGAGGCAGTCGTCGCAGCGGGCGCGGTCGGGGGCGCCGACCCGCAGCAGGCTGACGGTACCGATAACGCTGTAGAAGGCGCCGACCGGGCAGAGGTGCCCGCACCAGGCGCGCTGGCCGACGAACAGGTCGAGCAGGAACACCGCGACGACCACCGCCCAGGCGGCGCCGATGCCAAAGACCAGGGCGCGGAAGACGATGGTCACCGGATTGACCAGCTCCCAGGCCAGAGTGCCGGTGGCCAGGGTCGCGGCCAGCACGGCGGCGAGAATCCAGTACCGCGTGCTTCGGCCGAAGCGGGCACCGCCCTTGATGCCCAGCTTCTGGCGCAGCCAGTGGGCGGCGTCGGTGATGATGTTGACCGGGCAGACCCAGGAGCAATAGGCGCGGCCGCCGATCACGGCATAGAGGCCGAGCAGGATCAGCGCGCCGACGATGGCGTCGGTTTCCGGCCTATGCCCGGCGATCCAGGACTGGAGGTGGATGAACGGGTCGCTGAGCGGCAGCACCTCGAGAACCAGGCTGGAGGCCAGGTTGCCCTTGACGATCCAGACACCCCACAGCGGCCCGGCCAGGAAGGCGGCGATGATGCCGAGCTGGACGGCGCGGCGGATGACCAGCCATTTGAAGGCGGCGGTCCAGCCGCGCGTTCCGATGGCCTTGCGGCCGGGGGTGAAGCGCCCGCTCACGGCTGGCCTCCCGGCAGGCGGTCGGGCAGGTCGATCAGGCCGGGCACGAAGGACCCGCCGTGCTTCTCCTTCTCGATCCAGCCGAGGCGGTAGTGGGCCCCCTGGTGGCCCTTGGCGATGTGCATCGGCAGCACCTTGATCGCCGCCTCGTCGAGGACACAGGCCTTCTCGCACTTGCCGCAGCCGGTGCAGTGCTCGGAATGGACGACGGGCAGGAAGAAGGCATGCTTGCCGGTCCGCGGGTTGGCCCGCTGCTCGAGGGTGATCGCCTTGTCGATGCGCGGGCAGATGCGGTAGCAGACGTCGCAGCGCAGGCCGAGGAAGTTGAGGCAGGTCTCCTGGTCGACCAGCACGGCAAGGCCCATGCGCGCCTTGTCGATCTCGGTCAGGTTCTTGTCCAGCGCCCCGGTCGGACAGGCGACGACGCAGGGGATGTCCTCGCACATCTCGCAGGGAATGTCGCGGGCCGTGAAGAAGGGCGTGCCGCTGGCGACATCGGCGCCGAGATCGGCCAGCTTCAGGGTGTCGTAGGGGCAGTCGCGGACACACAGGCCGCAGCGGACGCAGGACGCCAGGAATTCGCGTTCCGGCCCCGCTCCGGGCGGCCGCAGGGCCATGGCCGGCAGCGATTGCGCCTGTCTTGCGAACAGTGCCATCGCCAACCCGGCGAGACCGGCGCCGCAGGCAGCCCGGGCCGCATCGGCCAGGAACTGCCGCCGGTTGGCGCCGTCACGCTTGTCAGGCTTCCTGCCCATTGCCGGATGTCCCGTGCGTCCGGTTTCCTCCTGCCGCTACCTCAGACCTTCACCACCTTGCAGGCGCACTTTTTGAAGTCCGTTTCCTTGGACAGCGGACAGGTGGCGTCGAGGGTCAGCTTGTTGACGAGCTGGCTCTCGTCGAACCAGGGCATGAAGACCAGGCCGCGCGGCGGCTTGTTGCGGCCGCGCGTTTCGACACGGGTCGTCACCTCGCCGCGCCGGGTCTGGACCTTGACGGCCTCGCCCCGCTTCAGGCCGCGGTCGCGGGCATCGCGCGGATGCATGAAGATGACGGCGGCCGGGAAGGCGCGGTGCAGTTCGGGAACCCGGCGGGTCATCGAGCCCGAATGCCAGTGTTCCAGCACCCGGCCGGTGGACAGCCACAGATCGAACTCCTTGTCCGGCTCCTCGGCGGCCGGCTCGTAGGGGGCGAAGATGACGTTCGCCCGGCCGTCCTTGTTGCCGTAGAAGTTGACGCCTTCGCCCGCCTTGACGTGCGGATCGTAGCCCTCGCGGAAGCGCCAGAGCGTCTCCTTGCCGTCGATGACCGGCCAGCGCAGGCCGCGGGCCTGATGGTAGAGCTCGAACTCGGCCATCTCGTGCCCCTTCTTCGGCCCCTCGAACTGGAAGCGCCGGTATTCCTCGAACAGGCCCTTCTGGAGGTAGAAGCCGAAGTCGTGCGATTCGTCGTTCTCGAATCCCTGTTGCAGCTCGCTCAGCGGGAACTTGTTCACCTCGCCGTTGGCGAAGAGCACGTCGTAAAGGGTCTTGCCGCGGTAGTCGGGCATCTGGGCGACCAGCTCCTCGGGCCAGACCTCCTCGACCTTGAAGCGCTTCGAGAACTCGACCACCTGCCAGACGTCGGAGCGGGCCTCGCCCGGCGCCTTGACCTGCTGGCGCCAGAACTGGGTTCGGCGTTCCGCATTACCGTAGGCGCCCTCCTTCTCCATCCACATGGCCGTCGGCAGGATCAGGTCGGCGGCCAGCGCCGTCACCGTCGGGTAGGGGTCGGAAACGGTGATGAAGTTGTCGGGGTTGCGGTAGCCCGGCCAGCCCTCCTCGTTGATGTTGGGGGCGGCCTGCATGTTGTTGGTGCACTGCACCCA
>NPIG01000461.1_pt1 | contig 11663 bp, 7 predicted proteins | sample 8637441 | NCBI WGS metagenome assembly NPIG01 (sample SAMN07420675, study PRJNA396082) | bioreactor metagenome | isolation source: sample BR6 brine-fed electro-methanogenic bioreactor BR | place: Japan: Kochi | collected 2016-06-14
AAAGCTGCACTCGCCGACCACTATGGTCGCTACCGGGGACACAGAAGCTCCGGCTCTCCTGTTAATATAGTGTCACATGGCAACGAGAACCGCTCTAGGAAAATATCTCCCTTTATTGTCGGTAGTACAAAGGTTTTGCCGTTCTTAGACCAAAAAGAGCCCCTCATGCGCTTGACATGAGGGGCTCTTTTTGTGATTATAACAATACGCGTAGTCTTCTTTGCATTACTTTTTTTGCGAGCTCCTGGTGCTACGCCTTGAAGTAGGAGCAGATGTACTCGAAGGGCTCTGCGGATTCCACCTTGAAGGAGCTGTTGGCGGGAATGTGGAAGGTCTCGCCGGCTTTGTAGGTTTCCCACTCGGTCTTGCCGGGGAGGAGCACCTTCACCTCGCCGTGGGTCATCTGCATCTCTTCCCGATCTGCGGTGCCGAACTCGTACGCTCCCGGCATAATAACCCCCAGGGTCTTTTTTTCCCCGCTGGGAAGAAAGATGGTTCTGCTCTGCACCTTGCCGTCGAAATAGATGTTCGCCTTGGTCTCTACCGTAACGCCCTCAAACTTTGTGGTCATGCTCTGTCGCCTCCTTGAGAATGTAAAAGTGTGACGCCTCGTTTGTATACTCGATACAGCATATCGTATAGAGTATTGTACAATATTTCGGAAGAAGAGGAAATAGCTCTTTCCGGAATCCCCGAGAGAAGGGTCTGTCATGGAATGTATGGAAAAACTCAAAATCCTGGGGGAGGCCGCCAAATATGACGTCTCCTGTTCCTCCAGCGGAGGAACCCCCGGAAGAGGGGGCTCCTTCGGCAGCGTAGCCCTTCCGGGGGTCTGCCATACCTGGACCGCTGACGGGCGTTGCATCTCTCTGCTCAAAATCCTCTACTCCAACGAATGTGTCAATAACTGTGTCTACTGCGTGAACCGTTCTTCTGCGGAGGTGCGTCGTGCCTCTTTCACTCCGGAAGAGCTGGCGGAGTTGGTCACCGCCTTCTACCGGCGCAACTATATCGAAGGGCTTTTTCTGAGCTCCGGAGTGGAGCGTTCCCCGGACTACACCTCGGAGCGGATGATCCGGGCGTTGGAGCTTCTGCGGTATCAGTACGGCTTTCGGGGGTATATCCATGCCAAGGCCATTCCCGGCACCTCCCCGGAGCTGCTCTATCGGCTGGGGCTTCTGGCGGATCGCATGAGTGTGAATATCGAGCTCCCCTCGGAAGAGAGCCTGGTGCGTCTGGCCCCTCAAAAATCCCGGCACTCCGTACTTACTCCCATGCAGAGCATCAGTAGCGCCATTCAGGCCTACGGAGAGGAGCGGCGGCACTCCCCCCGGGCACCGCTCTTTGTCCCCGCCGGGCAGAGCACCCAGCTTATTGTGGGGGCCTCTCCGGAGCGGGATCTTCAGATTCTCCGGCTCTGCGAGCATCTCTACGGGCGGTACGGCCTCAAGCGGGTCTACTACTCCGCCTTTGTGCCGGTCTCCTCCAATCCTTTGTTGCCCCAGCTTGCGAGGCCCCCTCTTCTTCGAGAGCATCGGCTCTATCAGGCGGATTGGATGCTGCGATTCTACGGATTTAAAGCCGAAGAGATGGTGAGTGCCGCCTACCCCGATCTGGATGAAGAGCTGGACCCTAAAAGTTCCTGGGCCTTACGCCATCCGGAGTTCTTCCCCCTGGACGTGAATCGGGCCTCCTACGAGGAGCTGCTCCGAATTCCCGGCGTGGGGGTGCTTTCGGCCCGAAAGATTATCCAGGCTCGGCGCTGCCGGAAGCTCGATCTGGAGCATCTTCAAAAGATCGGGGTGGTGCTCCGGCGGGCCCGGTACTTTCTTGATCTCCCCCCGGGGCAGGGGCATTTTTCCGCTCTTCTCTCCTCCCCGGAGATGCTCCGGCAAGCTCTTCTTCCCCGAAAAAGCTCCCGGGAACACCCCGGACAGAAGCGGCTCCCCCTGGAGGAGCCCTCCCTCCTCTCATCATGATTTCCTGGGGATACGACGGCACCTTTGAGGGTTTTCTCTCCCTGCTCTGCCGCTCCTGGAGCCGTAAAATCCTTCCCTCCGCCGTGGCTCCTTCCTGGCGCCGCCGCAAGGGAATTCTGGGAGATTGGGAGGAGATTCCCACCACCCCCGCCGAAGCTTCCCGAGTATGGAACTACCTCAAAGCGAAACTCTCCTCTCCCGGGCGCCGGCGCCTCTACACCGCATGGCTTCAGGATGGCGATGGCACAGAGCTTATGCTGCTGCGCTATCTTGCCCTGGTGGCGAACCGGGGGCGGGAGATGGAGAAGGATCTGCTCCATCCGGTGGTGCGGCAGGTGGTGGAGGCTGAAAGAAGCGTGCTTCGGGAGAGTCACCGCCTTCAGGGGCTTCTGCGCTTTCGAAAGATCCGCCATGGGTACTATGCCCCTTTGGAGCCGGATTTTCGAGTGCTTCCCTTGCTGGGAGATTCCCTGGCAGCCCGTTATGCTGACACGCCCTGGATGGTGCATGATCTTCGCCGGGAGGAGGTGCTGCTCTTTCTCCCCGGTCAATCCTGGCGGATGGGGGTTCTTTCACGGGAGGATATCCCCCGGAACGCCCCGGAGGAGGAGAACTGGCAGGCCCTCTGGAGGGAGTACTATAAAATCATGGCCGTGGAGGGGCGGGATAACCCCACACTCCGGCGGCAGTTCATGCCCCGACGCTACTGGAAGCATCTGGTGGAGTTGGAGGAGGAGGTGTAGACCGGGGATTTCTGAAGAAAAAGACTTTCTCTCGGGAGGAATCTATAGTACTCTTTAGTGAGAGTTTTAAAATTATTCCGAGAGAGTGCATCTCTCTCCCCGAGGTGTCCCGAGTTGGGGGTGAATGCTGACATGAGCGAAAAAGACGCAGAAACGATACGAAAGATGCTGTTATCCAGACCCTGGGGGTATGCCCATCACAGAATCCTTACGGATGAGCTGGAGGATTTTTTTAATGTGGCCCTGGATCTTCTCTGTATTGCGGATACCGAGGGGAACTTTATCAAGGTGAACAGGGCCTGGGAGGATGTTCTCGGATACGATGCCGGGTATCTGGAGGAGCGGACCTTTCTGGAGTTCGTGCACCCCGAGGATATGGAGGCCACCCTGGCAGCCATGGCAAAGCTGGATGCCCAGGAGCAGGTACTGCGCTTTGTGAACCGCTATCGCTGTAAGGACGGAAGCTACCGCTTCGTTGAGTGGCGTTCTCATCCCAAGGGAAAGCGCATCTACGCCGCAGCCCGTGATATTACGGAGCAGCGGCTCGCTCTGGAAGAGCTTGAAGCTCAGCGGGAGCAGTTTCAGCTCGCCATCCGAGGCACCCATGAGGGAATCTGGGACTGGAATGTGCGAACCAACGAGCTTTTTCTCTCTCCGCGTTGGAAGGAGATGCTGGGGTACGAAGATCATGAGCTGCGAAACGAGTTCCGTACCTTTGCATCCCTTCTCCATGAAGAGGATCGGGAAGAGGTTCTTGCCTATGCCCAGAGATACCTTCGGGGGGAGATAGAAATCTTCTCCCGGGAGTTTCGCATGAGGCACAAAGACGGTTCCACCCTGTGGATTCTTGCGAGGGGGGAGGCGCTTCGGGACGAAAAGGGCATCCCCTATCGTATGGCGGGTTCCCACAGCGACATTACGGAACGCAAAGAAAACGAAGAACGTCTGCGATCCAGTGAGCAGAACTTTCGCACCTTTTTCGAAACCCTGGGAGATATGGTTTTTATCGCAAATCGGAAGGGAAAGATCCTCTACACAAACCCCGGGGTAACGGAGAAGCTCGGCTATGCCCCGGAGGAGTTACAGCGCATGGATCTTTTGGATCTTCACCTTTCGGCTAAAAGAAGCGAGGCGGAGCATGTCTTTCGGGAACTTTTGGAAGAGGGAAGAGAGAGCTCCCCTCTCCCTCTGGAGACAAAAAGGGGCAGGCTGATTCCCGTGGAGACCCGGGCGTGGTTTGGTCAGTGGAACGGTGAGGAGGCCATTTTCGTAATCTCCAAGGATCTCTCCCGGGAGCAGGAGGCTCTTCAGAAGTTCAACAAGCTTTTCGAAGCCAATCCTGCTCTCATGGCTGTGGCGGATGCTTCGAGCCTGAAAATTCTTGACGTAAACCAGGCCTTTCTCACCACCCTGGGCTATACTCGGGAGGAGGTGCTTGGGAAGACCAGCGGAGAGCTGGATCTCTTTGTGGATGAGGAAAAGCGTACCGAGATCCGGGAGGCCCTTCGGGGGTTCCGTTCCATCCGTAATCAGGATCTGCGGGTGCGCACCAAATCCGGAGATATCCGGGAGGGGCTTTTTTCCGGGGAGACCATCGAGAGCCAGGGGGAGCGTTATTTCCTTGTGGTCATGACGGATATCACCCATCGCAAGCGGGCGGAGCGGGAGCTTGCACTCCAGTCTGCCATGCAGGAGATTCTCATGCACACTGCCAAACGCTATATAAACATGTCTCTGGAGGAGGTGGAAGATACGGTGGAGCAGTCTCTGGGGGAGATCAGCCGATTCGTGGGGGCTCACCGAGCCTATGTTTTCTCCTATGATTGGGATGCGAACAGCTGTTCTAATACCTACGAGTGGTGCGATCAAGGCGTCTCTTCTCAGAAGAAGTTCCTGCAGAACATCCCTCTGGATGCTTTTCCCTGGTGGGCGGAGGCTCATCAACGGGGGGAGCCTCTGCATATTCCCGATGTGCCCGCCCTCTCTGAAGAAAGCGGAATTCGGGATCTGCTTGAACCTCAGGGTATTTTGAGCCTCATGGCGGTTCCCATGATGGATTCCGGGAAATGCGTGGGGTTCGTGGGGTTCGACTCCGTCAAAGAGCATCGTCGTTACTCCGAAGGAGAGAAGGTGCTTCTGGAGATCTTTGCGGAGATTATGGTGAATCTTCGTACCCGGCAGGCTCTGGAACAGCGCCTGATTCAGGAAAAAGAAAAGGCCCAGGCCGCCAGCCGAGCCAAAACGGAATTTCTTGCCAATATGAGCCACGAAATACGAACCCCTCTCAACAGCGTCATAGGCTTCACGGAGCTTCTCCAAAGCACCCCCCTTACCCCCCTTCAGGAAGAGTACGTAGCTAACGCCAACGTTTCCGCAGAAATCCTTCTTGGCATGGTGAACGACATTCTCGACTTTTCCAAGATCGAGGCAGGAAGGCTGGATCTGGAGATGGTAAAGACGGATCTTCCGGAGCTGGTAAAGCAGAGCATCAGTACGGTTATGCGTATTGCGGATCAAAAGGGGTTGGAGCTGTTTCTTGATCTGGACTCTGCCATGCCCCGCTATGTTTTTGTCGATCCCGTACGGCTTACACAGGTGCTGACGAATCTGCTGAGCAATGCGGTGAAGTTTACCGAGCACGGCGAGGTGGGGTTACAGATCCGCTTTACCCCCCGGGGAGCCTGCCGGGGAATCTTCACCTTCTCCGTTCGTGATACGGGGATTGGCATAGCCAGGGAGGAGCAGAAAAAGCTTTTTCAAGCCTTCTCCCAGGCGGATGGCTCCACCACCCGTAAATTCGGCGGCACCGGGCTGGGGCTTGCCATATCGCAAAAGCTTGTGAAAAAGATGGGAGGCATCATCAAACTGCAAAGCGTCCCTGAACAAGGATCTACTTTTTTCTTCAGCATTGAGGCTTCCTGGGAAAAGGAGGAGCCAAGGGCATGAGCGATAACGATGTAAAGACCATACGAGAGATGCTGTGGGCAGGTGTCTGGGGATATGCCCACCACAGAGTTCTTCTGAATGAGCAGGGAGAGCCCGTGGACTACGAATTTCTTGACGTGAATGCAAGCTTTGAGGAGCTTACGGGGCTTCGAAGAGAGGAGCTTCTGGGCAAACGAGTGACCGAGGCTCTTCCGGGAATTGAAACGGGGGATTTCGACTGGATCGGTTTTTACGGTGCCCTGGCACTTCAGGGGGGAAACGCCACCTTTGAGCAGTACTCCGAGCCCCTCAAGCGTTGGTATCAGGTGCAGGCCTTTTCCTCCGAAAAAGGATATTTTACCACCCTCTTCGTGGATATCACCGCAGAAAAGCAGCGAACGGAGCATCTGCACCACCTTTCCCATATTGTGGAGCAGACCCGGGAGCCCGTGGTGGAGATCAGCCCGGATTTTTGCATTCTCTACATGAATCCTGCAGCTGAGAAACTCACGGGGTACTCCCTGGAGGAGCTTCGGGGAGAGGATCCCCGAATCTTCGGGGTTGATCCCGGGGACAGAGCTTTTCATGATCAGGTATATGCGAGAATCGAAGAGGAAGAGCTTACATATATGGAGTTCTTGAACCGAAGAAAAAACGGAGAACTCTACTGGGTTCAGGTCACGGTTACTCCTCTTTGGACTACCGCGGGAACTCTCCGGGGATACGTGAGCTTTTACCGGGATATTACGGAGCAGCGGCGCATCCTGGAGGAGTTGGAGCTGCAATCTTCCATGCGTGAGATCCTCATGCATATCGCCAAGGTGTGTATTAACATGCCTCTGGAGGGAATGGAGGAGACTGTGGAGCACTTTCTCGGCGAGATCAGCCGGTTCGCAGGGGCTGACCGGGCCTATGTCTTCTCCTATGATTGGGATGCGAACAGCTGTTCTAACACCTACGAGTGGTGCAGCCACGGTATCTCTCCCCAGAAGGAGTTCCTGCAGGACATTCCTCTGGATGCGTTTCCCTGGTGGGTGGAGGCTCATCAACGGGGGGATCCCCTCCATATTCCTGATGTGTCTGCCCTCTCCGAAGAAAGCGGACTCCGGGATGTGCTTGAGCCCCAGGGTATTTTGAGCCTTATGACGGTTCCCATGATGGATTCCGGGAGCTGCGTGGGTTTTGTGGGATTCGACTCCGTCACGGCTCCCCATGTCTATACCGAGCGGGAAAAGGCCCTTCTGGAGGTTTTCGCAGAGATCATGGTAAACCTCCGCATCCGGCGGGCTCTCGAAAGACAGTTTATGGAAGAGAAGGAGAAGGCTCAGGCTGCCAACCGGGCAAAGTCCGAATTTCTCAGCAACATGAGCCACGAGATCCGTACCCCCTTGAACGGAATCATCGGCTTTACGGAGCTTCTTGAGGAGACTCCGCTTTCCTCAATACAAGAGGAGTACCTGCATCATATCAGCGCCTCGGGGCATACCCTCTTGGGAATCGTGGACGAGATTTTAGACTTTTCTAAGATTGAGGCGGGAAAGCTGGATCTGGAGATGGTGGAGACGGATCTTCTGGAGCTGGCGGAGCAGAGCATGGGGCTTGTCAGATACGGGGGGGATCAGAAGGGGTTGGAGCTGCTTCTTGATCTCGATCTTGCCACCCCCCGGCATGTTCTGGTGGATCCCCTGCGGCTTAAGCAGGTGCTGGTCAACCTGCTGAGCAATGCGGTGAAGTTCACCGAGCGTGGAGAGGTTGTGCTGCAGCTTGAGTATCTTCCGGGGGAAAACTCTCGGGGATGCTTCACCTTCTCCGTTCGGGATACGGGGATCGGCATCGGTCCTGAGAAGCAGAGTAAGCTTTTCAAAGCCTTCTCTCAGGCGGATAGCTCCACCACTCGGAAGTTCGGGGGTACCGGGTTGGGATTGGTCATTTCCCAGAAGCTGGTCCAGAAGATGGGAGGCGAGCTGCGTCTGGAGAGCGCTCCCGGCAAGGGTTCTTGCTTCTCCTTCACCTTCGAGGCGGAATGTCGGGAGGGGGAGAGACGCTCTCATCAGAACATTCCCGGAATAACCCGCATTCTCGGGGTGGACGATAATGCCACCAATCTGCGGATTCTCGAAAAGATGCTGGCTCAAGGGAATATTGCCTTCACTGGGGTCCCCAATCCTCTGGAGGCCTTCCGGCTGCTGGAAAATCCTTCGCAGCACTTTGATACAGTGATCATGGACTATCGCATGCCCTACATGGATGGGCTGGAGGCGATTCGGATCCTTCGGCAGAATCTGGGGTTTACGCCGGAGCAGCAGCCTGTAATTCTTCTGCACTCCTCCATGGATAATCAGGAGATTGCCGAAAGAAGCCGGGACCTGGGGGTGCGTTGCAGCCTTACCAAACCCGTGAAGCTTGAGGATCTCTTTGCCTGTCTTGCCGATGTGACAGAGCCCTGCGGGAAAGTTACGGGAGCTTTGCCGGAAGATGGTGAGCTGCAGGAGTCCTCCTGGTTCCTCCGGGAAGATGCGGCGCCTACCATTATCGTGGCCGAGGATAACCCCGCAAACATGCTTTTGCTGAGTACCCTTATCCGAAAGGCGGTTTCTCATCTCCGGCTGGTGGCGGTAAAAAACGGCGAGGAGGCGGTGCGGGTAGCCTTCGAGGAGCCCAACCCCGGCATTCTCTTCATGAATGTACAGATGCCCGGGATGGATGGCAACGAAGCCACCAGAGTCATCCGGAGCCGGGAGAAGGATACCGGAAGGCGCCTGCCCATCATAGGCGTTAGCGCGGGAGCTACGAGTATTGAGCGAGAGAGAAGCCTCCAGGCGGGGATGGATGATTTTCTTACCAAGCCCATAGTGCTGGAAAAGCTGGAAGCGATTCTGGCGGCCTATCTTGGGGAGACAAGTCCTCCACCTGAAGGCCTAGAGAAGAGAACGAAATAGAAGAGCCGGGAAATCCTTGAAAGGGTTTCCCGGCTCTTGTTATCTCTGAGCCGTCATCTCCCTCCTGCTCCGAAGCAGAGGGGAGAGGTACATGCGAGCTTTCATGAGACATTTTGGGAAGACATCATCTGCTCAATCCCTCTAGAAGAGCGGAAGCCACCGGGGGGAGAAGATTTTCTCCTCCGTCTCCCCGGGATAGATCACGTGGAGGCGCAGGGCTATGGTCTCCCGGGGCCCCTGAAAGTATTCCACCCAGAGGGTATGTTCCCCCGGGGTAAGGAGCACCGAGGCGGATTTGCTCCGGGGGGGATGAATGCCGTCGTTGTCGATAAGCAGTTTGCCGTCTATCCAGAGCCGGGAGCCGTCATCTGAGTGGAGACGGAAGGTGTGATTTCCTCCCCGCTCCACGAGAAATCTCCCCTCGTAGATGATGCCGAACCACTCGAAACGATGGGTGATCCCCGGGAATCCCTGGGTAAATCTTCGAGGAGATACGTTGAGGGATTCCGTGTAGAGAGTCCCCATGGGGGTAAGAGCGGAAAAGTTTGGAAGCCTTGCGGTCCCCTCGGGAAGAGGATAGATAGTTCCCATGAGAGCGTGAGGATTTTTGGAGGGGGAGCCGAAGGGGGTTTCCGGGGTGTTTACGGGACTGCTCCCCTGGGGAAGAGCATACCAGGGATAGAGCTCCGGGGAGCCGCTTCTGCTGAAGGTTCCCGCCATGAAGAAGGTGGCATCCCTGGGGGCTTCTCCCCGATGGAGAATCCATCCCTCCCAGCGCTCTCGCACCCCCTTTCGGGTGCAGTGCAGTACCAGGTGGCGGTCTGTGAGCTCTCCGGAAGCGGCGGCTCCCAGAAGGGTGCCGTAGACATGGTACTTTCCCTGGTTTTTCTGGATCTGTAAAATCCCCCTCTCCCCATTTCCGTTGATCTCCCATACTGTGGGGTAGGGAAGATCCGGGAGAATCTCCTGGGGTCCTTGCCCTTGCGTGTGGAGAGTGATCTCGGAGAAGTCTATACAGCAGACGCAGTCGTCTCGGAGGCGTATTCCTTCGATGGTGCTGTTCAGGGGGAGATCCACCCGGATACGGTGTTTTTCGCTCGCTCCGGAGGAGACTGCCTCCACGGTATGCCGGATTCTCCAGATGCCCTCGCTGAGAACCTCGATGAAGACTTTACTTTTGCAGCCGTAGCCCCGCCCCGTATCGAAGCTGATCTCTGCGGATTGCACGTAGCGGGGGGTGAAGAGATAGGTATGCTTTCCGAGAAAGCAGCAACAGGTTCCCTCCTCGGTATCTCCTTTGGAGCAGGAGAGGGTGAGGGTGAGGGGGGCGCTTCCGCCGGGGTTCGGGAAGATGGCGAGAAAAAGTACCGCAAAGAGGAACAGGGGAAAAGCTTTTTTTGCGAAATTCATGGGAGTGCTCCTTTCCTCAAAGGCCGTGGAGGTGCAAGATGGTGGTTTTTTCTGGTCTGAGAGCTCGGGAAGGGGGAGGAATGTTCCCCCTTTGCTACGGTACTATCATGATCTTTTCGGGGCACATGTCAAGAGGGAGAGGGAGACCCCAGAAAATCTTTCTGGATGTGGGGATGGTTTCTCGGGGTTTTTAGGGGAAAACAAAAAGAAACAGATATACCCAAAAGGTTTCAAAAAAAGAATATTTAAAATCTTTAGATTATGATTGCGGCCGGGGTATTTTCAAAAAAATCACCCTGAACAAGAAGAGAAAATCCCGTTGACGAAAAGAGAAATCTATAGTAGGATACGGGAAAATGAACAGGCATGATGTCAAATGAACCGTGGTTTATAAAAGCGTATAGGGTGAACCAAGTAAAAAAGTAGGTTCAAAAAAAGAAACGAAGAAAACAGAAAGAGGTGTCCGAATGAGTCGTTATTCATCCCAGGAATTGATGGATCTGGAGCATCAGTACGGAGCGCATAACTACCACCCCCTGGAAGTAGTTATCTCCAAGGCTGAGGGTATTTGGGTGGAAGATCCCGAGGGGCGGCGCTATATGGATATGCTCTCCGCTTACTCCGCAGTCAACCAGGGGCACCGGCATCCCCGGATTATCAAGGCTCTCAAGGATCAGGCAGATGTGGTTACTCTCACCTCCCGAGCCTTCTTCAACGACCGCTGGCCCCTCTTCGCCAAAAAGCTTGCGGATTTCACCGGCAAAGAGATGATCCTTCCCATGAACACCGGGGCTGAGGCGGTGGAGACCGCCATTAAGACCATGCGCAAGTGGGGCTACATGGTCAAGGGAGTGGAAAAGGACAAGGCGGAGATCATCGTCTTCGAAGAGAACTTCCATGGCCGTACCGTCACCATTGTCTCCTTCTCCATGGACGAGGTGGCCAAGGATCATTATGGTCCCTACACCCCTGGATTCAAGGTGGTTCCCTACGATGATCTCGAGGCGGTGGAGAAGGCGGTAACCAAAAACACCGTGGGTATTCTCGTGGAGCCCATTCAGGGGGAGGCGGGAGTGGCTGTTCCCAGCGAGGGTTTCCTCAAGGGGCTGGAGCGCATCGCCAAGGAGAACAACGTGCTTCTCGCCATGGATGAGGTGCAGACCGGCTTCTGCCGCACCGGTAAGACCTTCGCTTTCCAGCATGAGGGGATTACCCCGGATATCATTATCATGGGTAAGGCCCTGGGGGGCGGGGTGCTTCCCGTCTCCGCCATCGCCGCCAACAAGGACATTCTCGGCGTTTTCGAGCCCGGAAGCCATGGCTCCACCTTTGGGGGGAACCCTCTGGCATGTGCGGTGGCTACCGCAGCGCTGGATGTGCTGGTGGATGAGAAGCTGGCGGATCGGGCGGCAGAGCTTGGAACCTACTTCATGGAGGGTATCAGGGCGATCAACTCCCCCAAGATCAAGCAGGTTCGGGGTAAGGGGCTTCTTATCGGGGTGGTGCTTCACGAATCCGCCGGCAAGGCCCGAATCTACACCACCGCTCTCAAGGACAAGGGGCTTCTCTGCAAGGAGACCCATAGCTGGATCATCCGCTTTGCGCCCCCTCTCACCATAACCAAGGAAGAGATCGATGCTGCTCTGGAGAAGATCCGGGAGGTCTTC
>NPIG01000595.1_pt2 | contig 11661 bp, 11 predicted proteins | sample 8637441 | NCBI WGS metagenome assembly NPIG01 (sample SAMN07420675, study PRJNA396082) | bioreactor metagenome | isolation source: sample BR6 brine-fed electro-methanogenic bioreactor BR | place: Japan: Kochi | collected 2016-06-14
TCATCGCCGGCATCTTCGCCGCCGCCATGTCATCGCTGGACAGCAGCATCAACAGCGTGGCGAGCGTGCTGGTGAATGACTACTACCGGCGCTGGCGCGGCGCCATGTCCGAGCGCCACGCCCTGCGGGCCAGCCGCGCCATCACGCTGCTCTTCGGGCTCGTCGGCACCGCCATCGCGCTGTGGGCCGCGCAGCTCGAAGACGTGTCGCTGTGGGACCCCTTCCTCAAGCTGCTCAATTACGTCGGCGGCGGGCTCGGCGGCATCTTTGCGCTCGGCGTGTTCACCCGCCGCGCGAACGGCATCGGCGCGCTCTTCGGCGCCGCCGCGGCCGCGCTCGCCGTGCTCGCCGTGCAGCGCACCGAACTGCACTTCTTCCTGCACGGCATGGTCGGTTTTCTTGCCGCATTCATTGTGGGCTACCTCGTCAGCCTGGTCACGCCGGCAACCAAGGCGCCGGAACTCCGGGAGAGAACGGCGGATGAGCAATGACAATGAGATAACGCTGATTCGCCTGCGCGGGTGGCCGGCGCTCGTGGTGCTCATCCTGCTGGCCGCACTCCTGTTCTGGCAGACCCGCCAGCGCTTCAACGACGAATCCATGGCCGAGGCCCGGGCGCTCGTCGTCAAGCGCATCCCCCTGGAACTCGCGCGCGAACACATGCCGGAGATGCAGGCGGCGCTCGACAGCCAGCAGAACCTCGACGCCACCGCCAAGAAGCTGCTCGATGCCTACAAGGTCGAACCCGCGGACATCCACGTCGATGCTTTCACCGCCCACGGCTCCGCCAACGAGGAGGTCACGGTCTTCAAGATCGTGTTCAGGGTCAAGGAAGCGCCGCCGCGCACCATGTATTTCCAGATGGAGTACCGCAATCTGCGCGGCTGGCTCGAATTCTCGCTCCAGCAAACCACCCGCGCCCACTACTGGATGAATATGTGGTGATTCCGGTGCAATAGACATCCTTAGCCCCCGGCCGGGCGCCTGTGCCCGTCCCCGGCGCGTTTGTTACAATGCCGCCGGAGGTGCTCTTGCTCATGGAGAACTACGGTCTGGACGAAATTCTGGATATCGCCGTGGCCGGCGCCGGGCCGGCGGCGCTCTCGGTGCTTTTCGCGGCGCGCGAGGCGGGTCTCCGCGCCGTGGCCATCGACAAAGGCCCCGTGGCCGGCGCGCTCACACGGCACCCCACCTACATGCGCTGGTTTTCCACGGCCGACAAACTCGAACTGGGCGGGTTTCCGCTGATGTCGCGCGAGAAAAACCCGACCCGCGCCGAGTACCTGAAGTATCTGCGCACTTTCGTCGACTATTTCGAACTCGAGGTCGCCACCTACCGCGAGGTGACCAGCCTAATCCCGCTCGACGGGCTGTTCCGAATCGAAGCAGCAGACCGGTTCGGCCGCGGCTATGTCTGGCGCGCGAAAAACGTGGTCGTGGCCACCGGCTTCTACGACAGCCCGCGCATGCTCAACGTGCCCGGCGAAGGTCTGCCGCACGTCAGCCACCGTTACTCCGAGCCGCACTTCTACGCGGGACACGACGTCGTCATCATCGGCGCCGGCTCTTCCGCCGCCGAAACCGCCCTCGAACTGTACCGCGCCGGTTCCCGCGTCACCGTCGCCATGCGTGAGCGCGAGTTCCAGACCAAGTACTGGCTCAAACCCGACCTCGAAAACCGCATCGCCGAGGGCGCCATCACTTGCCATCGCGGCGTGCAGGTCGCCGGGTTCACGCCCGATGAGACACTGCTGCGCGACGAGCACGGGAACGAGTTCGGCGTGTCCTGCGATTTCGTGCTGGCCATGACCGGCTACGAACCGGACACGGCCATGCTCGCGAATATGGGCGTCCATGTCGACCCGGACTCGAAGAAGCCGGCCCTGACCGCGCACCTCGAAACGAACGTGCCCGGCGTCTACGTGGCCGGCACGCTCTGCGCGGGCGTCGAATCAAATGTCGTATTCGTGGAAAACAGCCGCGAACACGGTCCGGCCATTGTGCGGCACATCCTCGAAAAGCGCAACGCGCAAAACGCCGGGGCGCCGCTGTGACCTGGCACATTATCGAAGGCGAGGCGGGCTGCGCGTTTGCGCGGGAGCGCGGGGCGGTGGCGCTCGTCGTCGACGCGCTGCGCGCGAGCGCGACGGCGGCCATGCTCCTGCACCACGGTGCCCGCGAACTCTGGGTGGTGCGCGAGGTGGAAGAGGCCTTCGCCGCCAGGGAGCAGTGGCCGGACGCGCTGCTCTACGGCGAACGCGGCGGCCTTCCGCCCGCGGGCTTTGACGGTGGAAACAGCCCCGCGGAAGCCGAAGCCGCCGCCGGGCGGCGCGTTGTCTTTACCACCACCACCGGCGCGGGCCGGCTGGTGGCGGCCTGGGGCGCCCCCGCGGCCTATCTCGCCACGACCCTCAACGCGAGCGCGGCCGCCGCCGCGGCCAGGTCCCACGGCCACGACGTGGTCCTCATTCCGGCCGGGCTGATGGATGACACGGACTTCGACGCCCAGGAGGACCGGGTGGCCGCCGTGGCCATCGCAATGCAAGCGCGCGAAGTGCCCCGGCAGGGACGCGACACGTACGATATCTGGCGGCCACGCATCGAGAAAGAAGGCCTTGAAGCGCTCTTCCAGGCCGCGCCGCACGCGGACAAACTGCGCGCCATCGGCAAAGAGGCGGACATCGCCCTTTGCGCCCGGCTCGATGTCACCGATATGGTGTGCCGGGCCGTCGAGGCGAAACCGCCCGGTGTCATCGTGCGCGCCGAACCAGCAAACAGGAAGATACTCTGATGGACAAGCAGGCAACCCTTCTGCGGGCCATACTCACGCTGGCGCTGATGCTACCGGCCGCGACGGCGCTCGGCGAACAGCCCGCCAAACCCAATGTGCTCTGGATTATCATGGACGCCTGCCGCGCCGACAGGCTCTCCTGCGCGGGGTATACGCGCCCGCTTACCCCCACACTCGACACACTCGCGGAAAAGGGCGTGCTCTTCCTGCGCAACTACTCCCAGGCGGGGCACACGGTGCGTTCCGTCCCAACCTACATGACCAGCCGCTGCTTCCCCGTGCATTGCCTGGCCATACGCACCATCAACTGGCAGGAGCTCGGGCGCATCCCCCCGTCCAACGAAAAGCTGGCCCCGGCGATTTTCCACGAGGCGGGCTATGCCACGCACGTCATCAGCACGAGTCCCTGGATCATTCCGGGCACCCGCCTGTGGGACGCATTCGACACGCAGGCCCTGGTGCAGCCGGAAGGCTACGCCTTCGCGCCCTTCGAATACCTCACCCCGCACATCCTCAAAGCGGTGGACCAGTCCGGCGAGCGGCCCTTCTTCATCCATGTGCACGCGCTCGACACGCACACGCCGCACTACCACAATGCAGCGCACGCGGCGTGGTTTCCGGACGGCCGGGTGGGCCCACGCCCCGAGCCGCCCTTCGATGCCCGTGACCAGGCCTGGCTCAGCGCCGAATACGACAGCAGCCTGGCCTATGCCGACCGGGAAATCGCGAAGCTCTTCGCCGCGCTGCGCGAGCGTGGCGTCTTCGACAACACCATCATCGTCTTCGCGGCCGACCACGGTGAGTTGCTCGGTGAGGACGGCAAATCGCTGCTGCACCCGTCCGGCGGCTTCACCGACGAGCAACTTCACACACCGCTCATCTTCGCGGGGCCCGGCGTGCCGCGGGGCAAGCGCATCGGCGCGCTCACCGAAAACCTGGACATCCTGCCCACGCTCTGTGCCCTCATCGGCGCCCAAACGGACGCGGAATTCCACGGCAAGAGCCTGGTGGAAACCATGAACGCGGACAACCCGGCCCCTCTTCGCGAATACGCCTTTTCGCGTATCGGCGACTACGCGCCCTGGGCCCTGCTCATCGGTGAAAAGCACAAATACTATGACCCCCAATGGGGCGGGAGCGGCCAACTCTTCACCATGCCGGACGGCCTCGGACAACGCAAGTATGCGAAAGACCCAACCGTCTCCGGCCAGTGCGCACAACGTGTCCGTGAAGTCTACGCACCGCGCTATGAAGCATACCGGTCACTCCCCTTCGAAGCGCCGCCGCTGTTCTACATCCGGCTGGAGGCAACGCCGTTCCGCGATTTGCCGGATGTCGTCACCGGCAGGCACAAGCCGAATGACGGACTGTGGTCTTTCGCGGACGACGTGCTCCGCTGTTTTCCGGACCAGGAACAGGTGAAACCGCTGCAATTCGCTCTCAAAGTGCCCGATGGCCGCTGGAAGGTCGAGCTGTTCCTGCAAAGCAAAGACCGGGAACGCCCGGAAATGGGCGCCACCCGGGTGCGCGTCGGACTCGAAAACGAAGAACCCCGCGGATTGCCCTCCGAAGACGTCGCGCAATCCGCCGCGGCCGCGCCGGGCTACACCTGGTACTGGGTGAACGCCGGCGAACACACGGTCAGCGACGGCAAACTCGATGTCGTGCTCGAACCGCTGGACGACAAACACCTCGTCGGTTTGCGCTGGCTGCGCTTCACGCTGCTCGAAAAGGCCGAGCGCAAGACAGAGGACGCCTCGACCGGCACCCAGGACGAAGAACGCCTCGAAGCCCTGGGCTACCTGTAGTGTGGGTGCAGCGAAGCGCAACCCACCGAAAAAGCTACTCCAGGTAACCGAGCGCTTCGAGCTGCTGCAAGGCCTCGCCCGAGATGTCCGCGTCGCCCACCGGCTCGGCCGCGTTCTCGCGGATGACCTTCTCGTACTGGTTGATCGTGGCCTCGAGTTCTTCGAGCTTCGACCTGTACCCGGCGTCCTCCGCCAGGTTGTGCTTTTCGTCCGGGTCCTTCTCCAGGTCGAACAACTCCGTCGTCGGAATGTTGCGCGGGTTGTCCGGGTTCGCGTGGTTGAACTTCATCGTCTTGCTGCGCACGCCGTGGAGGATGTTCCCTTCGAAGTCGTTGTGCCCGTAACTGTAGCCGATGATCTGGTTGGTGAAGAGGTTGCCGTTCTTATCGTAGAGCGGCTGGCCCGGCATGTCCTCCGGGACCGGCGCCCCCGCGAAGTGGAGCATCGTGGGCGGCAGGTCGATATGCCGCGCCATGTCGGGGTTGCGGACGCCGGCGTGCTGGTTGCCGGGCAGCTTCAGCAGAATCGGCACATGCACTAACTCGTCATACAGCGTCTGGCCGTGCCACCAGCCCTCATGGTCAAAAAACTCTTCACCGTGGTCGGAAGCAAAAACGATCAGCGCATCGTCGTAGATTCCGCGGTCCTTGAGCCCTTCAAACAGCACGCCCAGCGCCTTGTCCAGCCGCGCGATCTCAAGGTTGTAGGCCTTGCGCATCGCCCCTTCCAACTCGGCCGGCGGGTTCTCCATGCGCGCCCGCGCATAGCCACCCTCGGGCGCGTCCGGGTCCATGAACGGGTCGTGCGGGTCCATGTAATGGAGAAACAGATAGAACGGGGTGCCTTCGGGCACGGCGCCCTCGTCCAGCCAGTCCAGGCCAACTTGGGTCACCACCTCGGCCGGCTGATAGAAGTCCTCGATGCGCATGTTCACGCCCAGCCGGCTGAAGACCTTGTGGCGAATCATGCGCAGCACGTTGTACATCGACAGCTTCGAGGCCGACGGGCTCGCCCCGAAATACAGGCTCGGCTTCAGGTCGACGTAGTCGGCATAGCCCTGCTGGAAATTGAACACGCTCGAATTGTTCGGGTTGTTCGAGAATCCCTTGGTGTAGTACCCGGTTTCTGAAAGCAATTCCGCCAGCGTGACCACGCTGTCCGGCAGCGCGGCCGTCTTCGTGTAGGCCGTGTGCTGCTCCGGATACAGCCCCGTGAACAGCGTGGCGAAAGACGGCTTGGTCCACGATGCCTGCGCATAACTGTGTTCAAAAAGCACGGAATCCCTGGCGAAAGCTTCCAGTTCCGGTATCTCCGTCTCGGCGGCCGGGTCGTAGAGCTTGAGGTAGTCGGCCCGCAGCGCGTCTATCGCCACGAAAATGATATTCGGGCCCGCGGCCTGCTTTGCCGGGCGGAAGCCGCCGTCTTCCTGCGCGGGCGCCGTCACTCCCGCCGCAAGAGCGCCCACCGCCACCAACAGCACATACACGCCGAGCCCCCCGCCAATCAGGACGGCGGGCCGCCGCCCGAAGGAGCGCTTCGCCGCCCAGGCCAGCATGAACGCCAGCACGAAGAACACCAGCGCCACCCCGAAAACCGCCACGCCGACCCGCGCGTATTGCGCCATGCTCCCCGCATGGCTCTGCAACACGTCCCGCTTGAACCGCCACAGGCCGATGACCAGCCCCCCGGCCGCCAGCGCACCGGCAAACGACGCCGCGTAGGTGAACACCCAGGACGCGAAACGGTCAAAAAGCAGGTACAAAAACAGCAGGCCGCCCGCCACGCCCACGCCCACGCAGGCGAACAGCAGGCCGTACACCGCGCTGCCCCAGGTGAACATGCCGCTTTCCGTAAGGCCCGACAGCGAGCGCAACAGCCAGCCCGACTCCGCAAGACCGATCAGCGCGCCGGCCGCGAGCCCGCCCAGAAGCCCTGCTCCGAGCGTGCCGAAAACCTTGCGCCGGTAATCGCTCACCTGCGCGGGGCTGAGGTCGAGCGAAACCTCCTCGTACACGGCCGCCGCGCGCCTGCGTTCCTCCGCAAGCTCCGCCTCGAGCTGTTCCTTGCCCGGGCGCCGCCGCATCAAAAACACCGGAATGCCGATCAGGAACGGGATAAGCTCCCCGATCCACCAGCCCAGATGCGCGAAAGTGACCGTGGTCGCCGCCTCTTCCTTGCCGCTGAGCAGCACCGCGAACACCACCTCGCGGATGCCCTCCCCGCCCACGCTCGGCCCGATGACCGTGCCGTAAATCATGATGGGCGCCGCGTAGAGGATGTCGAAAAGACTCGTGTTCGCCGCGCGGATGGCCATCATGGTGCCGAAATACATGAACACCGTGCCCACATGCACCAGGAATCCGAAAAACACCGCCAGCAGCAGGTGACGGCGGTTGCCGCTGTACGCCGTGGCCGCCGCGCCAAGCTTGTTCAGCTTGTTCCGGATAAATCCCGGCGTCGGGATGACCGCCATCATGACCTGGATCACCCGCGGGTTCAGCAGCAGCAGCAGCGCCACCGTCACCATGCCCGCCAGAATCGTCAGGATCACCAGCAGTACCGGCAGCCGGATATCGAGCAGCTTGAAGCCCAGCGGAAAGGTCAGAAACACGAGGCCGGTCAACGCCACGATGCCGATCAGCTTCTCGATGGCGATGACCGTGGCGGACTTGATCACCTCGCCCGTGTACCGCGACGAGTCGTAGAGCCGGTACCCGTCCAGCCCGATGGTGCCCGGCAGAAAAATGCCGATGGTGCGGCCCACGAACCACGTGCCGACCATGTGCCAGAAAGGCATGTGCAGGCCCTGGCCCTGCAGCAGCAACCGCCACCGCACCACCCCCGCCAGCATGCCCGCCAGCTTCACCACCAGCGCGAAAGTCAGCCAGAACGCGATGTTGTGCTTCTCAACGCCCTGGAGTTCCTCCCACATGGCCCGGGGGGTGACGCCGCCGAAGGTGTCCGCCGACAACCCAAAGGTTTCCGGACGGAACAGCAGCAGAAACAGCATTACGGTCACGCCCAGCTTGATTAGAAAAAGTATGGCTCGCTTCATGTGAATCCCTCGGGTATGCCCATAAAAACGCCTACAGTATCCGCCTGACCACCCTCAGCGCGAGGAGTTTGCAGAGAATAGCAGAGCGCCGCGGAAAGGGGCAAACAGGGAACCCCGCGGACCCGCCTCCGCTTGCCGGCGCTTCGCGCCGCGGGACACGCGGCCCGCCGGGCTGCGCCTGTGGTATGGTAAAGCCGTAAGCACAATAGGGAGATTTCGGCATGGATACCAAGCGCAGCACGCGGCGGCAGTTCTTCGGCCGGACCGTCGGCCTAGGCGCGGCCGGGGCCCTGGCGGCGGGCGGCAAGGCCTCCCCGGCGGAGGAGGCCGCGTCCGCCCCTGCAGAACCCAAGCCACTGGCCGCGGCCCCGGGACGCCAACCCTTTGTCTATGAACCCCCCGGGAAACAGCCGCCCCCGCGGCGCCCGCTCGGTGCAAACGAGCGCATCCGGTGCGGGTTCATCGGCGTGGGAAGCCGGGGCTCCTCCATCCTGCAGAGCACCCTCGGCCTCGAGGGGGTGGAAGTGGCCGCCATCTGCGACACCTACACGGTCTGGCGCGACCGGGCGGTGGCCTGGTGCAGGGCCAAAGCCGAGAAGGTCGGCGCCTATGAGCGCTTTGACAAGATGCTGGAGAAGGAGACACTCGACGCCGTCGTCATCGCCGCGCCCGACCACATTCACGCGCCCGCCATTCTGGCCGCGCTCGACCGCGGCCTCGATGTGTACACCGAAAAGCCCATGACGCTTTCCTGGCCGGTGGCGCAACAGATACGGGACCGCGTGCGCCAGACGGGCGCCGTGCTGCAGGTCGGCACGCAACTGCGCAGCATGCCCATGTACCAACGCGCCCGCCAACTCTACCAGTCCGGCGAGCTGGGCAAGCTGGTGCTGGTGCAGGTCAACCGTCATTCCGCCGGCAGCCGCCTGCAGAAAATGCACACGCCCGTCGAGGGCACCGGGGACAGTCTGCGCTGGGACCTCTTTCTCGCGCACACCCCCGAACATGACTACGACCCCCTGCGCTACTTCCACTGGCGCCAGTTCTACGAATACTCCAACGGCTATTTCGGCGACCTCATGCTGCACCATCTCGACATGTGCCATTTCATTACCGGCGCGCGCATGCCCGCGCGCCTCAAGGCCACCGGCGGCATCTACCATTTCGACGACGGGCGCAGTTGCCCCGACACGGTGAGCGCGCTCATTGAGTACCCGGATGAGAAGTTCCACTTCAACTACACCACCACCGCCTGCAACGGCCACTATGGCCTCGTGGAACGCTACCTCTTTTCCGACGGCACGCTCGAAATTCGAGAAATGGAGGAGATGTCCGTGTTCCGCGGAGACAGCGAGGAGGTCGTGCCTTCGGAAGGCATTCTGAACGAGCCGCACCTCGAGAACTTCTTTGGGTGCATGCGCAACCGCGCCACGCCCGTCGCGCCGGTCGAGGCGGGGGTCCTCGGCGCCGCCTGCACCGAGTTGGCCATGGCCTCCATGATGACCGGCGACGCCGTGACGTGGAACCACGAGTCGGAGACGGCCCACTGGGCAGCCGTCTGAACACCCGAAAGGGAAACCATGGACACACTGCTCGGCAAGAAGGCGCGGGCGGCCATCGAAGACCTGCGCCGGCGCTACGATGTCGACCCGCAGCACACCACCCAGGTCTGCCGGCTTGCCCTGGCCCTCTTTGACCAGACCATGGAGTTGCACGGCCTCGCGCCCCAGGCGCGCGAACTGCTCGAGGCCGGCGCGCTGTTGCATGACCTCGGAAGGTCGCAGGGCGACCAGGGACACCACAAGCGGTCGCGGGACCTCATTCTGGAGCACGGTCTGCCCGGCTTTCCCCTTGATGAACTGCGCACGGTCGCCTGTCTGGCCCGCTACCATCGCAAGGCCGACCCGGACCCGGGCCACCGGTCCTTCAACGACCTGCCGGAACAGCTCCAGGAGATTGTGCGCCGGCTCGCCGCCATACTGCGCATCGCCGACGGCCTCGACCGCGCCCACGAGTCTACTGTCGAGGAAATACGCGCCGAGGCGGCCCCGGGCGGCTGGCGCATTGCCGTCAGGCAAACCCGGCCCAGCCGCATGGATATCTGGGGCGCCGAGCGCAAGGCCGGACTCTTCGAGGCCGTCTTCGGCGTCAAGACCGAAATCGCGGCGGAATAGGACGCCCATGACCGGGGCGGCGGGGAACAGGCATGCGGTATAGAAAGGTGCTCTTGGGCTGCGCGGCGGTCGCGCTGCTGGTCTTGTGCTCCCCGCTGCTCGTCATGTGCTCCCTCGCGCCCTTCAACGGGCGCGTGGGCGCGGACACCGCATTCGAGAAAAGCGCCCTCCTGGCCAACCCGCCCGCGCCGCTTGCGGAACCGGTCACCCTCAAGCTGGTCACCTACAACATCGCCAACGCCTACCTCTTCACCTTCAACCGCCCGGAACGCATGCGCGGCATCGCGAAGAAGCTTATTGAACTCGACCCCGACGTCGTGGCGCTGCAGGAGGCCTTCATCGCGAACAACCGCGAACTGCTCTACGACGAACTGGCCGACTCGCGGCTGCGGCACCACGTGCGCTTTCCGAGCGCCACGCTGGGCAACGGCCTGCTCGTGTTGAGCGCGTTCCCCATCGAGGAGGCCTACTTCTTCCGCTACACCCGCGCCGGCAAGTGGTGGAAGGTCTGGGAGGGCGACTGGTGGGCCGGCAAGGGCGTCGGCCTCGCGCGCCTGCGGCTGCCCGGCGGAGGCTGGGTCGATTTCTACAACACGCACGCGCAGGCCCCGCGCAGAAACAACCCCTACAACCTCGAAGTGCGCGCCGACCAGATGCGCGAACTGGCCGAGTTTGTGAACGCGTCGCGCTGCGGCGCCGCGCCCGCCTTTGTCGCGGGCGATTTCAACACCACACCCGAAAACGACGACTACAAAAGCCTGGTTGCGGGCGCGGACCTCGCGCGCGTCATGAGCATGCCGTCGCGCATCGACCATGTCTTCGCCGTGAAGTCGCCCCGCTACCGCTTCGAAGTGCTGGACACCGTCAAGATTTCGGGGCGGGTCCAGGGTTCACAGGCGGCCGTCTTTCTGGTGAAGCCGCCCGACCGGAAAGAATTCAGGAAGATGCTCTTCGGCCCCGCCGAGGAGACCCCCCTCAGCGACCACCCCGGCTACATGACCACCGTGCGCGTCGTCCCGGTCACGCCGCCGGTGGAGCAGTAGCGACGGTCAAATCACCCCGTGGCCATCCCCACGAACGGCCGCCCATACCTTCAGCCCGCCGCGGAGCCCTGGTCCTGGTCCAGAACTTCCCGTACCTTGCGAAGCAGGTCGTTGCGCCTGGCGGGCTTCTGTATGAGGTGCAGCCCCTCATCAAGCACAAAATCGGTATGAATGGCGTTCATGCTGTAGCCGCTGGCGAAAAGCACGCGCACATCGGGACGCTGTTGGCGGATGCGTTCGTAGGTTGCCCGCCCGCCAAGCCTGGGCATCATGACGTCCAGCAGCAACAGGTCAATCGCGGCCGCGTGTTCATCGAACACCGCAAGCGTCTCTTCCCCGTTGCTTGCGGTCAGTACCGTGTAGCCCGCGCGCTCCAGGACCGCTTTGGTCAGCCGCCGCACCATCTCGTCGTCCTCGGCAAGCAGAATGGTTTCGGTGCCTCCCGCCACGGGTTCTTCGGCCCGGCGCACTGCGGCCGGAGCCTCCCGCCGGGTCAGGGGAAGGTAGACCTGGAACACGGAACCCTTGCCCAACTCGCTGCACACACGCACGAAACCGTCATGCTGCTTGACCAGCCCGTACACGGTCGAGAGCCCCAGCCCCGAGCCCTCGCCGACCTCCTTGGTCGTGAAGAAAGNNCGTCTCGGCATCCATGCCGCAACCGGTGTCCTTTACGCTCAAGAGCGCGAATTCCCCCGGACGCGCGTCCGGGTTGCTTTTGCAGAAGGCCTCGTCGATGCGTGCGTTGCGGGTCGCGATTGTGATCACGCCGCCGCCGGGCATGGCGTCC
>NPIG01000922.1_pt1 | contig 11657 bp, 15 predicted proteins | sample 8637441 | NCBI WGS metagenome assembly NPIG01 (sample SAMN07420675, study PRJNA396082) | bioreactor metagenome | isolation source: sample BR6 brine-fed electro-methanogenic bioreactor BR | place: Japan: Kochi | collected 2016-06-14
GTGAGCAAGCCTACGCCTACGGCTCCACTTGGATTATTGCAATATATACCTAATCCATCTATATCTAGATTATTTTCGCATTTAACATATAGACAATGACCACTAGTGGTAAACTCAACTATATAGACATAATTTCCATCTGCTGTGCGAGCATCAGCCCACTTTCCCTCGTGTTTGTAAGAGAGGTTGACCTGAATTTTTAGATCTACCCCTGAACTCCATCCGTCTATTAAAACGGGAGCAGTATATGTTTCGATTGACGGGCCGGTCCTGCGACAGTCAGCAACAGCGATATCTCCGGTGGTATATAACGCCTGCTCCCCTGCTTCCCACAAGGCAATGGAGGCATAATCGGCCCCTCCATTTGGATCTACGGTTTTGGTGTAGGTCGCCATCAGATATCCTCGGTTTCGTCAAGCCCCGTCACGTTATCCCTGATGAACCCCCTAACCTGAGCCCAGGTATAGTCATGGGGGCCGTCGTAANNNNCCTGCGATTGGAACTTTTGCCGCGCCGCCAGAGGCAGGTTGGCGGCCCGCAGTATCCAACGCCTACGGGCAATCAAATCTGGCTCCGCTGATGGAAGACCGGAATAGTGCGGCTCCAGGTATTTTCTTAACTGCTCCGCAGGGACCCCAGGCAGGCGAATCAAATAGAACCTCAGAAATGTGTGGGTGCAGGTATCGGCTACCCCGTCCTCGGTGACCTCAACAGGCATATATTGACGTATGCCACCATGATTGGTGTTGTCATATTTTGAAAACCAGATATCGCACATAGGATTAGGCGCTCACCCCATCCTTGCGCACATAGGCATCGACGGTGACGGTTTCCACCGTTGTGCCTAGCTTGCGCCACTCCAGCCGGAACTTGTAACAACCGAACACGGTGATGGATCGCTCCACGGTGGTCGACACCACTCGACCGATGGCACCAGAGACAAACGCGATCTCGTCGTAAACCTCGGTCGCATCGTCAAGGGTTGTTACCACCCGAAAGGCTAAGTCGTCGACCGCAGCGGCGGGGAAAGCGGCAAGGATTTGAACGTGCGCCATCTCTCCTGGATTGAGGGTGACGGCGCTGCCAGCGAACAATGGGAATTGCGCGTCGTCGTCCACCGTATTGTTGACAGCTAGAGCAGTGGCTATTTGCGTTTTAGCTCCCCATGCCATTTCTATACCCCTGCCAGAGTCACATCAATAGCCCCGGCGGCATACTCGGCGGTATCGCCATTGAGCACCGGCTTGGCCACCGCCAGGGTCCCGAATCCGACCACGTTACCGGCTGTAGCAGCGTCAAACAGCACGGCGTGGGTCAGGTTCTCCCCGGCAGCCCAACTAAGAGTAGCTACAGGAAAGGTGACCGGATTGGCGTTATCGAGCAGGGCCGGATCGGCGGCGCTGGCCACATTCCAGTCGGTGCTGGCCGTTGCCACCCGGGCATAGCCGCCGCCAGAGGGCTCGGTGACGCCGGTCCCGTCGCTGTTGGGGACCGTGCTGGACAGACCGACATAGAGAGTCGGCGCAGTCAGGACGGATTTGCCGAAATAATGGTCGAGCAAGGCCTTTCTGACGGCCCGGGTGAATCCTCCCATGATTTTTCTCCTTTAATAAGCGGTTAAACGGTCTATTGGGCCCACCTCCAGCGCAGCGGCACCCGATCGGCCAGACGCCGCTGCGCTGCGGCGGTATTTATTCGCCGTCCCCCGAGGCGGCCCAGGGATCCTGCGGGCCGTCCTCGTCGATGCGGGCATACAGGGCCGCAAAATCGACATCGGGCTGATGGTAGCTGCCGTCAGCCAACCGGGTGATTTTCAGTGGCTCTCCGGTGGTGGTGGGGATCTCGACGGCCGAGGCGGTTGTGGCCACCATTGCAACAAACAGCAGGACGAGATGTTTCATTGTTCACTCCTTTGGTCAGTGGGAGATTTCTCCCTGTTAACTCCTATTTTATGCCAATGATGAGATGGTCGGCGCTCGAAAGGGGGGATAGTTAAAGCCGGAAACGCTCTCCATGTATTCGGGCGGTGCCGTAGGCTGGCGTCTTTTCATGGCGAGGCCTCCTGAACGATCTTCGTGGACGGGTCATACACCAGCTCGCCGATCGAATGTGTTTCCGGAGTGAACGGGGTTTCTACCAGGAGCCCCGGCTCCTTGCTCCAGTCATACGGCGAGTCGTCATACACGAACATCTTGGGCTTGCCGTTCTCAACATACACTTTCATGATCGCGCTCCTGCTCCAGTCTGTTTTGCACCCAGGTTAAAAAATCGTATTGCGGAAAGTCGGCCTCCAGAGCACCGGTGAGGGTGTAGTGCAGAATTCTTTTCGTCGCCTCGCAGTGGTAGCTGACCCCTGTGGCGGGATCGATCTCCGCCAGGCAGCCTCCAAAGCAGACCCGCCAGAACCTGCAGCCGCGGCACGGCCCCGCCAGAAGCTGCGCGTAACGGTCAACGTAGCGCTGCCGTGCCGGGTGGTTCAGGGCGACCTTAAGGCTGTCGGCATGCACGTTGCCGAAGACCTCGCTACCGGTGTGTCGGCAGCAGGTAGTGATATCGCCGTTAGGCATTATCCCGACGATCTTCCGGTGCAGCTGGCACCCCGAGAAGGAACAGTCTCTTGGGGGCAGCAGCCCGACCGGGTTCTCCAGGTAGTGGGTCCACGGTCGGATCTCGATGCCCTGCTCCATGATCAGCGGGATGCACCGCTTGAACAGTCGCAAGGCCACCTCGGCGTACTCCCCGGGGGAGAGCTGGTCAGGCGTCCCCACGCCGTAGTTGAACTTGAAGCCGATACCGAGTTCCACCAATTGGCCGAGTAGAGCCCCCAACGCCTGTTCCGAGGCGTTCGAACGGGTCAGAACCGCAATCGCGTTGACCCGAACCCCAGCATCGAGCAGCCGCCGGATGTTGGCCTGCACCAGTTCCTGCCCGGGCCGGTGAGGGCTGCCGAGGCCGTCGAAGGAGGCCCCCACAACCACCCCGTGGCGTCGAAACAGAGCAATCAGCTCGTCATCGAGCAGGGTCAGGTTGGTCTGGAGGCTGCGGATCCTGGAGGAGAGGGCGAACAGCCGCTCCAGTGTCGCCGCTCCCAGCAGCAGCGGCTCGCCACCGTGCAGAATGATCCTGGCGCGCCGGATGCCGGCCTTCTCGATGCCCGCCAGCAGGGCCTCGACCGTGGCGCAGATGTCGCCCGCTGGCGGATCCGACCCGGGCCGATCGAAACAGTAGCCGCAGGCGAGGTTGCACCGGTGCGTAGTCTTGACCACAAACAGCATCGCTTTAGCCACCACTATCGGTGTAATTCAGATAATTGTCATAGGCGTCGACGTACATGGTTCCGTAGGTTCCTGAGCGGCGAACGATCAAGTCCACATAGCCGCCGTCATTGAAGCCCGATGTTGCCGTACAATAAACCGTCACCGCCGCGGCATAACTGTGGCTGTGGATCGCCGGGGCCGCTCCAACTTGCGCGAGCGTGACGCCGTGAGGGTTGTCCGTGCGGGTTGTATGGCTGTCGACGGTATCTTTTCTGGCCACATCATCGGCGGCGACGGGGGCGCCCGCCTTGATCTGGCCGCCTGCGCCGCGCACCGGGATGGTGTCGGCGGCCACCGCAGCGCTGGTCTGCTTGCCGTCTACCAGATCGGCGTCGATGCCGGCGCCGGCGCCCATCGGCAGCCGGTCCAGCGGGATCTTGCCGCCAGTGTCCAGGTCGCACAGGCCGCTGGCGGCAGCGTAGGAAAGAATGATTGCGTTGACCTTGTCCACCAGGGCGGCCAGCTCGGCCCGGGCCACATCCCTGATCCGAACCAGACCGCCCTGGTCATTGGTCCGGATGATGATATCCTCGAACTCCCGGGCATCGGTAAGCCGGCCTTTGGCCCGCAGGGNNGTGGCGTCGGCAAGAACGCCGCTGGCGTTGTAGATCTTGATCCGCGGCCCGGTCACGGTGTCCTTGTCGATGATTTCCCAGCTCCACCCGGCCCCCACCCCCTGCAGCGCCACCATCACCTGGGTGATGACGCTATAGCTCTCGCGAATCGGCAGGCGGACGTCACCCACCCCGATACGGTAGGCGCCGGCAAGGGTGGAGGTGGCCAGGTCGTTGACCTCCTCGGTGATCGGCTGGGCGCTGAGCAGGATGTTGAGCGCCCGCAGGATCGGGTAGCTGCCGGTCAGGGAGAGCTTGACCTTGAGATAGCGGGCGGTGACCAACTGCGGCGTCGTCCAGCCGTTCCAGGCCAGGTTGTCGGTGCTAAAGTCGATCTCGATGGTCGCCGCGCCGTCGCCGATAGCGGTGACCAGCGGGGTAAATTCCAGCGTGGCCCCGAGATCGATGACCGTATGCTCGTAGACAATGGGCGAGGTGGCGGCCCGCGCCCAGGTGGTCCACCCCGCCCAGTCAATGCCGTCGGCGGCAAAGTCGGCCCAGGTCTTGGTATCGGTGGCCACCAGAAAACCGTTGCTGTCGACGTAGCTACCGCTCTTGGTTCCCGGCCAGCCCGCCGAGGCGGGATACTCGGTGAGAATGACCCCGCCCAGGCGCGGGTCAGCCAGGTCTGAGGTGATGAAGACCGGCGAGGACTGCAGGCCGCTGGTATCGACGGTTACAATGGCAAAGGTGTAGCTGCCCGCCGCCAGCTGATTCGTTTCGTGCGGGGAGGCCAAAAGCAGCCCGTCATTCAGGTCATACAGATCGTTCCACGTCCATCCCGTGCCGAGCCGATAGCGGATTTTGTAGCCGGCCAGGTCGGGCGGTGCACCGGCCAGTTTCCAACTGAATTCCCGCGTCCCGTCCGGTTGGCGCGACACCAGAAAAATGTCGACCGACGGCGGCGGCTCGCTCTTGCCGACCACGGTATGGTTGACGCTGGTCAGCCAGGCGCTTCGCACGCCGAGGCTGTTGACCGCCCGCACCCGCACATCGTAGCGCTCGCCGTCCTTGAGCGGGCCGATATAGCATTGCGGGCTCACCGCCGGCAGCTGTGTCCAGTCGGTTTCTACGGCGCGCTTGTACTCCACCTCGTAGCGCACCACGAAGGCATCGGCCGGTGCGGACCACTGCGCGAAAATCCGNNCGTGCCGTCTCCGGTCACCAGCAGATGAGCGCTGCCGCTCGCCAGGGTCAGCCCGACGGGCGGCGCACAACTTGCGGCGCTGGCCAGGCTGGTGTCCGGCGCCGGGTCGACGGTGGTCGCCTCGCCGCCGTTCCAGGCGTAGCTGGCCGCCGCCTCCTCCTGCAGCACCAGATCGACCCCGCCGGCTTCGGCCAGGCTCCAGTCGACTACCTTGAACACCTTCTGCGTCCAGCCCAGCTGGGCGATGGAGAGCCGCACGTTGTCGAAGGCCGTTAATTGCAGCGCCTTGTAGGTGGCTGGAAACTCAACGGTGATCCCCTGGCGGGCCTTTTCCAGGTGGATTTTGGCAATCCGCTGGGCCTCGGTCGGGTCGGTGGTGAAGGGCAGCTCGATATCGCGCAGAATCTCCTGGCCGCCGTCCTCGCCCTGATAGGTGGGGTTTTTCACCGGCGGAAAATCGGCCGGCTGCCAGTCGTTGACCGGGTTGACGTAGATCCCCCGCACACCGTTGAACAACTCCCTGCGCGAGGCCCGGGGCCGCACCTTGAGCGGCCCGCGCAGATCCGACTCGTCCAGATCGAGCGCCGGCTCGACGTAGGCCCCGGCGTAAAGCCGGTATTTCCCCTGACTATATGCCAGACTGCCGGCGCCGGCGGTGAGCAGACCCTCGAGGATGTCGGCCGGGCGGTTACCCAGATCGACGGTGCCGTTGCTGGTGTAGCGCGGCTGGGTGCCGGCCGGGGTGGCGGCCTGCTCGTCACAGATGTTGGCTGCGGCGATGAAGCTCGCCTCGTCGATCTCCTCGGCCGGGTCGGCGAACAGGCCATAATCGCTCACCAGGTAGTCGCGCACGCACAGGGCCCAGTTCTCACTCCAGGCGGTGGCGCCGGTGCGCGGATCGTAGAGCTTTTTGCCCTTGACCACCGCGCTGATGTTGGGCAGCCCCAGCGGCCAGATGTCCTGGTCGTATTGGAGGCGCACATAGATATAGGCGATACCCTGCAGTCGGTGGGCGTCGGTCCACTCGGCGACCTCGGCCACCAGGTCGGGGTCGGCCGGCTGGTTGTCGGCGCCCAGGTGCTTGCTGATGCGGTAATAGGCCGGATCATAGTCCGTGGCGAGCTGGTCGTTGAAATACACATCGCCGATCTCTTCCACTTCGTGCCCGGCCAGCGGGATCACCAGGTGGGCGTACTCGTTTTTGGCCCCGGTCGAGGCGGCGAACACCAGCGCCCCGCTGACCTTGGCCTGGCCGTAGACGATGCGATGATTGGCCACCGCCGAGCGGATGATGTGCTGTCGGTCTCTCGCCTCGGCGGTGTAGTTGGGGGCTGCGGCTCGGGTGATTGTCGCACTGGCCACCGAGATGGCCACGGTGATGATGATCTTGGCCGTCAGCGATTCCACGGCGACGGCCACCGCACTGGTGGCGATGGTGGCAATGACCGGCACGACGGGTGGCATCAGTCCACCCTCCAGGCGCCGCGGCAGGCGGCGACCGGCATTCGGGCCAGTCCTTCGGGCGCGGCAAAAAAGCCGTGGGTGCCGGCACAGATCCCCAGGGCCGGGCCGTCCTCGGTATCGAGCAGCAGCACGTCGCCGCGCCGGGCCAGCCGCGGCGCGACCGGCGCGCCCAGTTTGGCGGTGAGTGTCGTCTCCAGGCTGCCCGCGCCGTAGCGGGTGAGCGCCCGCTTGGCGCCGCCGGCGCTGCGGTAGCGGCCGCGGAACTCGGCCGCGTAGTCGGTGCCGGTCATGGCCGCCACCACGTCGGCGGCAAACAGGCAACAGTCGTGTCGGCCCCACTCAAAGGGCCTTTGACGGCCCGCCGCGAGTTGCTCGCTTAAAATCTCCGGCCAGTCCTCGCGTCTCACTGGCGCCCCCAGATGATCGGTTTTTCCACCATGCCGGTCACGTACTCCAGACCCAGATCGCCCGGGTAGCGCGCCTGCTGGTCCTCGTGGTTGTAGCGCCGCACCCGCGGCCGGCTCCAGTCGGCCAGGCGGTTTTCGGCGGAGAGGGTGATGGTGGCGCTCTGCCCCAGCTCGACGTTCATGGTGTCCATGCGAAAGCGACCCACCAGAAACGGGTCGTTGATCAGCCGGTGCTGCTCGTCGAGCAGCGCCAGGTAGACCCGGGCGTCGCGTCCCTGGTAATGTTCGCCCAAAGCCAGGCTGAGCATTTCGGTCGGGATGCCCGACAGCGTCATATCGACGCCGTAGGGCTTGGCCTCGAGCCCCTCGCCGATGGCGCTGACCGTGCCGTAACTGCCCACGCCCAGGTAATCGTCGCCGTTGTAGCTAAGGGTGTTCACCCCCGAGTTGGCCGCCACCACCCCGGAGGCGAAATCAAGCCGAGCCAGAAGCACCGGGCGGATCACCGCGGCCTGGCTGGCCAAAGCCGCTTCGGCGGTCAGGTTGCGGCTCATACCAGGGCCTCCTCGCACTCGATGGTGAAGCTCGAGCGCAGCGGCGACACGGTCGACCACTTGGCCGCCTGGTCGCCGGTCAGCTTCATGATGCAGACCGGCTGGACGGTGATGATCAGGCTGGCATCGGCCGGGCTTTGACGCAGCGGCGGCTCGATGGTCAGGGTGGCCAGGCCGCCGACGTCGCTGTCGGCATCGGCGACCACCATCTTGAGCTCATCGCCCAAACCGATGTAGTCGCCCGCCTTGAGAATGCCGGCAACGCCCGGCGTCCAGCCCGAGGTGGCCAGCGTGGCGCCGGTCTGCCCGGCGCCGGCCACCACCGGAACACCCGACGCGGATCCGCGCGGGGCCGGCAGGCTGTGGTCGTAGAGGTAGAAGCGGCCGGCCTCGCCGCGCAGCCGCACCAGAAAGGCGGCCAGCTCGCGGGCCCTATCCTGGGGCAGCCGGGCAAAAGAGAGCGTCGCCTGCCAGATCGCCCCGGGCAGCTCCAGGGTCTGCACGGTGCCGCTGAGCGGCGAGCGGAAGCTCTGGGTGTTGCTGCGCAGGCTCCACTCGGCGGCGCGGGGCAGGATGTCGGGAAAGGTCAGTATGCTCATCCCAGGGCCTTTCTGATCTGGCCGCGACCGCGAATATCCTGCAGCACCAGCTCATAGCCGCGGCGGGCGCCCTCTTCGGCCGCCTGCCGCACCCGCGCCTCGACCCCGGCATCGGCGCCGCGGGCGTCGACCTGGATGCTCTGGTGCACGGTGGTGCCGCCATTCATGTTGGCCGCCAGGCGCTCGAAGATCTTGTTCTGCTCGCGTGAGAGCACCCGCTCGCCGGTCTGCAGAATGGTCGGCACCTCGTCGGGCAGCAGCCCGCCGAAATGGAAGCGGGGCACCACCGGGCCACCGTCGTGCTTCCGGATGCTGAATGCGCCGTAATCGATACTCGGCGCAAAGCCTCCCGAGGCAGCCGCCGGGGTGGGGTCGGCGGAAAACAGGCCACCGAGAAAGTCGAGGCCGGCGCCCAGCAGAGGCTCGACGATCTGCTTCTGGATCACCATCCGGGTCAGCATGCGGCCGAAGGATTCGAGGATCTTGCTGAAGGTCAGATCCGCCCCCCAGAAGACGTCGGTCAGCTGGGCGCTGAAATCGCTGGCCCAGCCCTGCACGGCGTTCGACATCTCGTCGAATACCCCGCCGGTCTTCTCTCCCAGTTTCTCCACGGCCGATCCGGCCGCGTCGGCCCCCTCCTGGTAGAGGGTCAGGCCCGAGGTGATCTCGGCCATGGCGCCGCCAGTGAGCTCCAGTTGACCGGCGAAGCCCCGGAAGGCGTCCGCGGCCCCCTCCAGATCGCTCTCCAGTGCCTTGGTCTCTTTTTGCAGCAGCGACGATCGAGCAGACTGGATCTTGCGGGTCAGCTTGTCGTAGGTCTTGGCGGTCTCCTCGTCGGTTTCATCGGCCCCTGGCCGCTGGCGGTAACCAGCAGCTCGGTCCTTTCTGAAATTTCCGTCGCTATCCAAGCCGGCGGCGCGGCTGGCCAGCTCTTGCAGCTTGCGCTCGGACTCGTTGTAGCGCCGCTCATACATCGCGTTCCATTCGCGAAACTTTTCGTCCCAGTCGCCGAAGGTGACCAAGGCGCCCAAAGCGGTCAGAGTGCCGCCCACCTTGTCCACCAGCATTCCAAGCCGGTAAAATTCGGCAATGACGTTGGTAACGCCCTCCTTGAGGGATTCCATCCCCTCGAGGAAATCCTTGTCCCACTGGATCTGACCGGTTTTGTCGTCGATGGTGACGATGCTGTCGGCGATATCCTGCAGCTCGGTTTTGACCGTCTCGAACAGCGGCTCAGAAACCTTGGCGCTGATCTGGTTGAACAGATCGAGGGTGTTGGACCACACCCCGGCCCAGGTCTTCTGCGACTCGATACCGGCGATCTTGTAGGCGTCGAGCTTGTCCATGAGGAAGCGGAAAAGCTGATCGGCGTTCTCGGAGTGCTGCCGGACGTCCTCATTGGTCAGCCCGAGCACGGTGGCGATGCGGCTGGTGCGAGGGTTGATGGCCCCGGTGAGGATCGAGCGGGTTTCCTCGGCCAGCTGGTCGAGGGAAAGACCGATAGCCCCGGCGGCCTGTACCATGGCCACCGTGTATTCTTTGACCTGGTGACGATCGAACCCCCGGGCCATGGCCACCGGCAGGGTTTCCTGGTAGGCCCTCACCAGCTGGTCGAGGGTGGCGATGGTCTGGAAGTTGGCGACCTGCAACTCCTCGAGGATGCGCCGCGAATCGGTCTGAGCCGCGGCCAACGCCGCCTGCCCCTCAAGAGCCTTGCCGGTGGTCTCGTCGATGTACTGGCCGCCGGAGACGAAGGCGGTGGCGATGCCCAGGGTGGCGGTCTCCAGGGTGCTGTTGAAGCGGAACACCAGGGCGTCGAGGCCGCGGGCGATCTGCTGCACCACCATCTCCAGCATCATCAGCTGCATCGAGGCGTTCATGATCGATGATCTGAACAGCCCGACCTTCTGCGTGGCGTGGTGCATGTGCCCGCCCATCGCCTTGCCGGCACGCTCCGAGCGGGCCGACATCTGGTCGATGTTGCCGGTCGCCCGCTTCAGATCCTCGCGCAACTCGGCAAAGGCCTTGTCGGTCTTGTTCAGCGCCTCGATGATCAGTTGCAGTTTCAGGTCAGACATCCACTACCTCGATAGTTCGATCGCAGCTCTCGCAGTCATCCTCGCCGAGATCCCGGCAGGCGGCGCAGTATTTGTCCTCGGGGCGCTGCGCCTCGCCCGCGCCCAGGAAGGCCAGCACGGCCTCCCGGAAGAGCACCTCACGGCCGCGGTGCTTCAGCCACGGCCGCGCCTCCTGTGGGGTTACTCCCCAGAGGATGTCTCCTTTTCGGGTGATGTCGCCGGCGGCGAGGAGGATGCAGGTTGACTCGATCCAGTCGGCATCCGGCCCATGATGCCCCCCATTGCCTCGGTCAGCCTGGTCAAAAGTGAGACAATCGGGTTGCAGGTAAAAAAATCCTCCACCACCTCGATGATCTGCTCGTGGGTGATGGAAAACTCCAGCTCCGCCGCCAGGGCGTCGAGGTCCTTGTCGCGTAGGCTTTTGCCCTGCTCGGTCAGCACCACCGCCAGGGCCTGCTCCAGCCGGGTGCCCAGGGCGTCAATAATCTGCAGCCGTCCGCTTCCCGCCGGAATCTCCATCCCCTGCAGCACGGCCATCAGCTGCCGGATCTGGCCCAGCACCAGGGGGCGCTGCTCAAAGGTGGTGCCGCCAATCTGGTAGGTTTTCACGTTGCTCATAATCTCTCCGGAAAAGGGCACGGCGCGCCGTGCCCCTACATGGTTCAAATCGTCGCCTGGGTGTTCTTGAGGATGATCTGCATCGCGCTCGCCTCGGCGCTGTCCTCGTAATAGGCCTCGAAGGGCAGCTCCACCAGAATTCCTTTGGGGCCACTGATCACCGGGGCGTTGGGCGCGAAAGTCAGCTCGGGAAGCTTGAACTCGATACTCTCGTTGCCGGCCGAGCCTGTGCCGTCGCCCAACTGGTAGATGAAGCGCAAGGACGATTCGGTGTCATTCACCGCCTTGGTATAGAGCGCCAGGTTCTGGAAGCGCGCCTTGAGGGTGCCGGAGATGCGCACCAGCCCCTCGGGGATATCGTCGCGGACCCCACCACCGCCGATGCTGTATTGGTCGCCGTCCAGATCGTTCTCGATGGTGAGGCCATCGATACCGGTCACAGCGGCGATCGCCACGCCGCCTTCCTCGATGGTGCCGATGGAGAACCCGTCAAACGAGACCTTGCCAAGGTCGGTCGGGGTGGCGTCAAAGGAGGCTCCAGCTATAGTTTCTTTGGCCCCGAGAAAATCGAAGCTGACATCCTGGAACCCTTGCGGCGAGACGGAAAAGGACATCTTGCTCACCCGGCAGCCGTTGTATTTGAAGAACTGGGCAATGTCGGTAAAGCCCTTTTCAATCAGCAGTGAAGGAAGGCTTGAACCAACCTTGAATGTGTGCACATATGGACCGACGCCGGTAGTCGTCACGCTACCCAGGGCCGCCTTGAGCAGCAAACCGATGTAGGCCTGCAGCTCGACGTTGAGGGGGCCGGACACGTCGGTGTTGCCCCGCGCCGACTTGGTGGGGTTGCGGTTGCCGC
>NPIG01001529.1_pt1 | contig 11626 bp, 11 predicted proteins | sample 8637441 | NCBI WGS metagenome assembly NPIG01 (sample SAMN07420675, study PRJNA396082) | bioreactor metagenome | isolation source: sample BR6 brine-fed electro-methanogenic bioreactor BR | place: Japan: Kochi | collected 2016-06-14
GAGGGGGAAGGCGAAGGCGAGGGGGCTCCTGCAGAGGTTCACAGTGCAGACCAGAACGGGGACAACCAAATTGACCTGTCCGAATTGCTGCGCGTCATTCAGTTCTACAACTCGGACGGCTATCATTGTGAACCCGGCACCGAAGACGGATACAACCCCGGTCAGGGCGCACAGGATTGCGCGGCCCACAGCAGCGACTACAACGTTCAAGACTGGTACGTCAGCCTGAGCGAGTTACTCAGGCTGATCCAGTTCTACAACTCCGGCGGCTGCCATGCTTGCCCGGAAGGTGAAGACGGATTCTGTCCGGGAGCGCCCAGATAGGCGCTTTTCCCAGCTTCGGCCAGCCGACCGAAGAGCCGTTTACTCGTCGAGTTCGCGATAGTTCACCCCAGCCGCTTCGAGCCGATTGAGGTGGGTTTCCAGACGCTTCCGGAAATCGGTGTAGTCGCGCTTCTCCCGGGGCGTCCAAGTGATCTCAGCAAGGGCGCACATCCGCGGATAGGCCATATATTCGAGGTGCTCGGGCGCGGCGATGTATTCGGTCCAAAGCTGGCCCTGAGCGCCCAGGATGTGCCTGGCCTCGGCTGGCGTGAGTTCCTTGGGGATAGGGTCGTAAGTATAGACCCGTCGCAACGGCAGATTGCCGCCAATGGCGAGCGGCTCTTCCTCGGGGTTGCCCTGGTAGTAGTCAAAGTACAGGTAGCTGGTGGGCGCCATGACCACGTCGTGCCCGGCCTGGGCCGCCGCGATGCCGCCCGCTTCGCCGCGCCAGGACATGACGGTGGCGCCTTCCGCCAGTCCGCCCTCGAGGATTTCGTCCCATCCAATCAATCGCCGTCCGCGCTCCGTGAGGTAGGTGTCCATCCGGCGGATGAAATAGCTCTGCAATTCGTGCTCGTCCTTGAGGCCCAGTTCCTTGATGCGGGCCTGGATCGCCGGGCTCGCCTCCCATTGTGTCTTCCGGGCTTCGTCGCCGCCGATGTGAATGAAGGGGCTCGGAAACAGGTCTATCACCTCGCTGAGCACATCCTGCAGAAAGAGAATGGTCTCCTCGTCGGCGTTGAAGATGTTCTCGTTCACGCCCCAGAAGGTGCGCACGGGCAGTTGCTCGCCCGTATTGCCGAGGTGCGGATAGGCCGCGATGGCCGCCTGCGCGTGGCCGGGCATCTCGATTTCCGGCACCAGGTTGACGAAGCGCGCCTGCGCGTAGGCCACCAACTCGCGGATGTCGTCCTGCGTGTAGAAACCGCCGTGGCGCCTGCCGTCAAAGGTCATGGGCGTTTCGCGCAGATGGCCGGCCAGTGTCTCCTCACGCCACGCCCCCACTTCCGTCAGCTTGGGGTACTTCTTGATTTCGATGCGCCAGCCCTGGTCGTCCGTCAGGTGGAGCTGCAGCGTGTTCATCTTGTGCAGCGCGAGGGTGTCGATGCACTTCTTAACCACTTCCTTGGGCATGAAATGGCGGCTCACATCGAGCAGCATGCCGCGCCAGACGAATCGCGGCCGGTCTTCGATGCGTAGACAGGGCACGTTCCACCGGGTATGTTCGTCCTTCTTCCCGCCGTAAACGGCCTCGGGCAGCAGTTGGCGCAGCGTCTGGATGCCGTAGAACAAGCCCGCGGGCCGGCAGGCCGCAATCCGCACGCCATCGCGGGCCGCATCGAGCCGGTACCCTTCCTCGCCAAGGCTTTTTGCTGCAGCATCAAGTGCCAGGACGATGGCGTTATCCGTCGCCGTGGCGACGTCTCCGGCGTCGACAGGGAGCGGCAGGCCCGTGGCCGGCTGCAGCACGGACTGCAGATAGTCCGCCAACCGCGCGGTCTCTTTCTGGCCCTCCGCGCAGATTATCCGCGTGTTTTCGTTCAGGGGGAACCGCCCCTGATGCCGCTCCATGGACATCGGCAAGGGGACAAGGTCCGGCATGGCGGCCGCCGACAACGAGGCCGCAGCCATCGCCAGGGCGCACAACGCTCCGCAGAAATACACTGGTTTCACGGCTCAACCTCCCATTCGTTTGCAGATGCATCATGGTAGCATGCAAGATTACCTCACGCACAGGCGCGACGCTCGCGAAATGTGCTTGGGGCGGGAAGCAGGCACGTCGTTGGTTGACAGGGTTTCCGCAATCCCGTCACAGTTGGGGGAGGGCCAATGATCGAAGGCACGGCGGCAGTGTTCGTGGGCATCGGCGGCGGTTCCGGTTCGGGCAAGACCCGGCTGGCGCGCGCCGTGCAACGCGCGCTGCCCTCTGCCGTATCGCTCATCGAACTCGACTGGTACTATCGCGACCAGTCGCATATCCCGTTCGAGGAACGGATGAAGACCAACTATGACCACCCCGACGCGCTGGATTTAGGACTGCTGCTCACGCACCTGGACGCGCTGCGCGCGGGCGCGCCGGTTGATGCGCCGGAATACCTCTATGACCAGCACGTGCGCGGCGCGGCGACCCGTCGCGTGCCGCCCTCGCAGATAGTGCTCATTGAGGGACTGCTTGCGCTGAGCTATCCACCGTTGCGTAGTCGGCTCGCGGTAAAAGTGTTTATGGACACACCGGCCGCCGTGCGATTAGAGCGGCGCCTTGCTCGGGACCTGGCCGAGCGGGGCCGCGCGCGGGAGGACGTCATGCGGCAGTACACAGAACAGGTGCTCCCCATGCACGAAGCCTGGGTCGAGCCGGCGCGCGCCCGTGCCGACATCGTCGTGAGCGGCGAGGAACCCACGGAACAGGCGGCCGCCAGGGTCTGCGCTGCGATAGAGGCATCGCGTGACGGATAGACCAGTATCATCTTCATATCGCGTGTCCGCAATGCGTTGCTCAACGCAAGCTGCATGCGGCACCATATCAAATCAATGACGCGGAAGGAGTGGGTCATGGCAAAGAAACGCAAGAAAAGCAGCAGCAACCGCGCCTCAGGGCCGGACGCAGGAAAGTGGGCACCGGTCGGCCCGGTGGTGAATCCGGAAGCGGATGAATTGGATTACACAGAAAGTGATTTCCCGACGCGCGCGTGTCTCGATTGGAGATGGAACGTTTTCAGCGCATCGTTCTTGAAGAGATTCAGCGTCGCGGGCTCGAGACGGAGGAGGAAGTCAATGCCCTGTTCGCGGAATTCTCGGGCAAACCTATCGACGCAGTCCTTGATGCCCACCCCATGACGCCCGAAGAAGAGGCGCGTGCCATTCTTGAAGAGTGTAAAACTGCAGACAGCCCTGAGGCGGTCTTTCAGTCAAGCGCGCGCGCTGAAAGTGGACCCGAACTGCATTGAAGCCAGGATGAACCTCGCGATGGCGGGTTCGGATTCCCTGGAGGAAGCGCTGTTGAACATCAAGACGGCCATAGTGACGCACGAGCGCCGCTGGGGTCCCGAGTTCATGGAAGAGAACCGCGGCCATTTCTGGGGGCTACTGGAGACCCGGCCCTACATGATGGTCCGCCTGCAACTGGTCAAGCTTTTCACATTGGCAGAGTTCTATGAACTGGCCGCGCGCGAGGCGGAGGAGATGCTGACACTCAACCCGAGTGACAATCAGGGAGTGCGTGACCCGCTACGCGGCCTGTATCTTGCCTTGGCGTGGCTGGAGGAACTCGAGGCGTTGAACAAGGAATATGACGATGGCTTTTTCGCCACCGCCGCCTGGAGCAAGGTATTCCTGCTGTTTCTCAAGGGCCAGTTGAAGCGGGCCGAAAAGGCCGCGACAAAGGCGCACGAAGCGAACCCCCACGTGGCCGGCCTGCTCTGTGGCCGCAAGAAACCTCCGAAGACCATGCCGGACATGTACAGTCCGGGCAGCCCGGAAGAGGCCTTCATTTGCCACGACTTCCTCAGTGTTGCATGCGCTGAGCACCCCACAATGGTGGAATGGCTTTCCAGTTTGAAAGCGCTGCGTGAAAAGCCGTCTGGCCGGCGCAAGCAAGACGGTTAGAGAAAACGGACCGGCCGGCCCGTTTTGTGTCTGTCGCGGGTTAGACTGCAATTCAAGGAATGAACCTCAGCCCAGTGCTGCATGCGAAAAGGGGCGGGCAGGCACATTCAGTCTAAGGGACAGACTGCCGGCCCCGCCACTTGCGCGCGGCGCGGAAAAGGCGGGCGTATACCAGCACGGAGTCGCGCAGTTTGCGGAAGTGTGACGAAGGGTTGCCCACTTCGTAGCGCGTGGCGATGGGTGCCGGGGTGACCGTGTAGCCCTGGCGCACCGCCTTCACCAGCATCTCCATCTCGGTTTCGTAGCGGCCCGGCGCCACGGTGGCGGCCACATCGCGGGCGAAACGGCGGCTGAGAACGCGAAAACCGCATTGCGTGTCAGGCAGGCGGTGGCCCAGCAGCCAGGCACTCACCGCGACCGTCACCGTATTGCCGAACCGGCTTCGCCACGGCACGCTCGCATGGTCGAAATGGCGCGTGCCGATGACCAGGTCCGCGTCATGCCCGCAAAAGGTTTCCCACAACCCCGGGATTTCGTCGGGGTCGTGCTGCCCGTCGGCGTCGAGCAGGCAGACCGCCTCAATGCCGGGGTCTTCCAGCGTCCGCGCGATGCCCGCCAGCAGGGCGTGGCCTTTGCCCCTGTTGTGCGGAAATGCGACAAACTCCGCGGGCAGTCCGCGCACGGCCTCGACACACCCGTCGGTGCTGCCGTCGTCCACCACGACCACGCTGCGCACGCGTCGAAGCGTTTGTTCGAGCACGGGCCGAAGACGCGGACCGGCGTTATAGCAGGGAATGACCGCGGCAAGCGTTTCGAGGGGAGTCGTCATACCATTTCCAGACCGCCGGAATGCCGCATTGAAGTATCAGCCCGGTGGCGCCTGCTGTTCGCGCCGGTTCTTTTCGGCCTTCGCCATTCTGCTTGCGGCGGCAACCATCTCCGCAATGCGCTCGGCGCTGTGCACAATCTCCTGCAGCGAGGCTTGCGCCTCCTCGTCGGAATCCATGTCGAGGCTGAGCAGGTCGGCCGCGGCCATCACGCTCTGAAGTGGGTTGTTAATTGCGTGGGAAAGCCTGGAGAAATGGTCCAGCATCTCTTCGGCGCCGGTCTCCGGCACGGCCGTGGCGCCGAGCGCGGCCTGCAGGTCGTAGATGCGCATGGTCGCGCGCAGCCACGCGCGCAGCGGATTGCCCTCCACCGGCTTCGTCAGGTAGCCGTCCGCGCCCGCGTCGAGTCCCTCGGCGATGCTCTTGTCGTCGGTTTGCACGGCCGAGATGAGCACAACCGGGATATGCTCCCACTTGGACTGCCGCTTGATGCGGCGGCAGATGTCGATGCCGTCGTCCTCGCCGAGACGGACATCGAGCAACAGCAGCGCAATATCCGGATACGCTTCAAGCTGTTCGAAACAGGCCCGACCCGATTCGGCCTCGATGACCTCGAAATCTTCGCTGTTCTTCGTAAGCAATGTCGTAATCCGGTGGCGGTCGACCGGATTATCGTCTATGACGAGTATTTTTCTCCTGCCCATACGGTTCCTTACGCAGTCCCACGCAGGCCTTCCCAACCGTGCCCGGGCATTCTAGCATACAAACGCGCGCCCCGGCACCCCGAAAGCAGCCTCAGCGGCGCATCCGCTTGCGCGCGCAGTGAGCCAGGCCCATCGCGTTGATGGCAATGTCCTCCCCAAGCCACGCCAAGTCGGCGTCGGGGTCGCTCACGCCGCACCAGGCAAGTTGATCTTTCATGGCCGCTTCGGTGCGCTCGTGGCAAAAGCGGTGGAGCGCGTCATCGGCCAGTTGCTGCTCGACGGCCTCGCGCAAAATGCCTTCGTGCTGGCTGATGGAACGCTCCAGCATTTCCGCGTGCCGGCTCAGGCCGGTGTGAATCCCGAAGTGCGGCAGGTATGCGAACTGCGCGCCGGTATCGACGAGCCTGCGGGCGCTCTTGCGGGCTTCCTCGGCGTCGAAATCGGGCGGCGCGCTGGTCGCCACCACGAAAGGCGGCCCCTCGCGCACCATCCAGTTCAAGGCGAGTCCGAACGAGTCCCCCACGAAAATGCCGTTAGTCTTGTCATCATGGACGCAGACGTGGTGCGAAGCGTGGCCGAGGGTGTGCATGAACCGCAACGTTCGGGAACCCCAATGCAGCGTCTCGCCGTCGCCCACAACCTGCACGCGGCCCTCGGGCACACCATGAATCTCTCCGTATAACTCGTCGAATTCCTCTCCATAGACGGCCCTGGCGCCCGCGACAAGCCGCGAAGGGTCGACAAGGTGCCGCGCGGCCTTCGGGTGCGCGAGCACGGTTGCGCGCGGACACCGCTCCAGCAGCGCCGCCGTGCCGCCGGCATGATCCAGATGGACGTGCGTCACAATGGCGTACTCCACATCATCCGTGGTGAGGTTGTTGGCCTCGAGCGCGGCGATGAGGTGCGGCAGCGCACGCGCAGTGTTATTGTCGACAAAGGCGGCGCGCGCGTCGTCGATCATGAGAAAGCAAGCGGCCTTGTGCTTGCCCGTGTAGTGGCAATCAACGGTGATTACGGAAGGTGGTAACTCGTGCGTGTTCATGGCAGCGCCCCGGTGCGGATTCTGGGTTCTCGGATACGACGCCATAATAACCGCCGGCGCGCGGCGGCACAAGAGGAAGCGTCCGCGGCCGTCATGGTACACTGAGTCTCATCTGTGCAAGCCGACACCACCGTGAAAGAGGAGCCATGGGCGCCGTCCGTTTCTGCATACGCGTCGCACTGCTGATGCCGGTCACATTCGTGCTGCTGTTGTGCCGGCTGGCGATACTGCCCTTGTCCCTGGTTTCAGAGCGGCTCGACCGGCGTCTGCGGCGCACCTTGCTGGTCCTGTGGTCCCGCTACTACCGTTTCCTGCTCGGCGCTCGAGTGCGCATACACGGCGCCCCGCCGAAGCCCCCGTTCTTCCTGGTGGCAAACCACGTCAGCTACATCGACATGCTGCTGCTCACCAGCATTACGGGCTGCATCTTTGTGGCGCGCGGCGACGTCGAGAAATGGCCCGTCATCGGGCCGATAGCGAAGTCGCTCTACATCATCTTCATCAACCGCGAGAGCAAGCGCGACACGGTGCGCGTCAACGGGCTCATCGAGCACGCGCTTCAGCAGGGCGACGGCATGGCGGTTTTCGCGGAGAGCCGCATCTCGCGCGGGCGCAGTGTCGAGCCGCTTAAATCTGCGCTTATCGAGCCTGCGGTGCAACTTCAGTTGCCGGTGCACTACGCCACGCTGCACTACGCGACCCGGCCCGGCATGCCCGCCGCCAACGAGGTGGTCGGCTGGTGGCGTCCCGAACCGTTTTTCAAGCATCTGGCGCGGCTGTTCTGCCAGCCCGGCTTTACGGCCACCGTGCATTTCGGCGCGGAACCGATTCGCGGCGACAATCGAAAGACGCTGGCGAAAGACCTGCGCAAGGCCGTGCTCGAGCATTTCACTCCGATGGAATAGGCGCACCGGCGGGCGGCGCGCGCAACAGCGGTGTCGTGCGGCCGACGGTGAAGCAACGCACGGTTTCCCCCCGCCAGGGAATCTCCACGGTTTCGAGGTGCGCGCCGCCATCGACAAGCCCCGCCGCAACAAGCTGGCCGATGCGCCTGTGCAACTGTTCGGGGCCGCCGTGCACCACCAGGAGCGCCTCGCGTCCCACCGCCTGCTCCCAGCCGCCCCACAAATCGTACTGGTTGCGCTCCCGGTCCCCGAAATCCAGCAGGTAGGCGCGCGGATGGTCCGCACCGTAGAACGCCGACCACGCGGCGAGGTCATCCATTTCACAAAGAACAACCGGGGCGCCGTCCAGCGCCTCCATGCCCCGGCTTACCATGCCGCCCAACTCGCGGCCGCCCACGGTGAACGGCGAATAGGCCATGCGGTAGGCGACGCCCTGGGCGCAGCCAAGCGCCAGCGCCAGCGCCAGCGCCGCATTGGCGAACGCCGGCCGGGGCCGCGCCGCCCACAGCCACGCGAAAACCGTAATCAGCGCCCAGTAGGCGGGTGAGGCCCAATTGGCATAGACGGGGCGCGTCAATGCCACCCCCGCATAGAAAAGAAACAGCGGTGCGAAGCAACACATCAGATAACAGGCATCCGCATTGCGGCGGGCGCGATGCGCCAAACCCCACAGCGCCCAGGCAAGCGCGGCGCCCATCGGCAGGCCCGGTATCAGCAGCGCCTGCTCAGCCAAATAGCGGAAGAGGTATGTGAAACGGCCAGCGAGACCGGGGGCCATGGGCACATTGAGGCCGGCCGTGTGCAGCAGGGAAGGCCAGCCGTGCCGCCAGTTCCAGTACGCCACCCCCGACAGGAAGCACAGCGCGCAACCCAGCATGAGCCACGGGCCGGCGGTGCGGAGCACGGAACGCCTGCGCAGAAGCAGATAAAGGAAGAACGCCAGGACCAGCAGCGCGGCCGTGTACTTCGAGAGCATGGCGAGCCCGAGGGCGGCGCCGGCAGCCGCCCACATCGCGCGTTCGCCGGCCAGCGCCCGGTGAAACAAATACATGGCGAGCACCCAGAAGAACGCGAGTGGCCGGTCGGTGAGCAGCAGCGTGGGCGCGAGCCAGCTCTCGGGCATGCACATGGAAAACACGACCGCCAGCAAGGCGGCCCTCTCACTGTGCGTGATACGACGCACGAACACAAAGAAGACAGCGAGCGTGCCAGCATGAATCAGCAGGGCCACGCCCTTGAGCGCGTGGTCCTGCGCGCCGGTCAACGCGGTCACGCCCGCAATGATGTAGGCAATCAGCGGGGGCTTGGTGTAGTAGCCGAGCGCGAGGTGGCGCGACCACTCCCAGTACTTCGCCGTGTCGTGGTTGAGCCCGTGCCGCGTGGTGAGCACCCAGGCGAAGCTGCCGCAGAGCCACACCAGCACCAGCAGCACAAACAGCGCGCGCACGCGCCACGAACCGTCAACGGCAGTGGCGCCGGGCGCTCGCGGCTGCTGGGATGTGGGTGGCGGGTCCATGGCAGGGATGGTACAGCGTGCGCAGACGGGGTGCAACGGACGCGGCGGGCTCAGAACTTGCGATAGAGCTTGCAGCAGCGCGCGCACGCCGGGAAAAGCCCGCCGGCGCGCTGGATGCCCTGTCGGAATTCGACGAATTCCGGGCTGTTCATCAGCGTCATCAGCGGGGCCTCCCGAAGATTGCCGACCACTTTCGGGATGAACTGGCAGACAATTACATCCCCCCTGGGGTTGATGCGCGCGTCCGTGTAGAGATAGGAGCAGCGCCCGTCCGCGTGGAAGCGGTCCCCGTACCAGTTGCCGAGGTCGGCCTCCGCAAGGGTCGGCTTGAAGTACACCGGCACGCCCAGTTNNGTGGCGCGCATGCCGGCGGCGAGCGCCTGGATGTCCATTTGAGCGGGGTCGGCCTTGATGTAGCTCAATTCGACCTCGTTGGGCCGCCCGAACAGTTCTTCCCACAAGGCCTCGTGCCGGGCGAGGTCGTTTTCGGTGAGAAAGGTTTCGTGCTGGAGTGTCAGCATGTCGGCCCGGGCCTCGGCCGCGATGTCGACCATCTGCGGCATGGCCGCCTGCGTGTCGGGTGTGATGACGTGGTTGATCAGCACGCGCGTGCGCGAGGGGCGGCGTTTCCAATAGCGCAGCCGCGACATGGCCCGCCCGAAGGTCGCGCCGCCTGTCACCTCGTTGTGCACTTCCTCGGGCCCATGCATCGAAGAGATGACGTAGTCGAGCCCCATGTCAATCAGCGCGTCGATGTCGCGCTCGCTGAGGCACGACTGGTTCGTGTTGACGCCCACCTTCAGCCCGCGCTCCTTGATCGCGCGGATGATGTCAACGGTGTCTTTGCGCACGAACGGCTCACCGCCGGTCAGGAAGAAGCTGAGGCCATGCCCGGCCGCTTCCTCGACGAGTTCCAGAATCTCTTCGTAGCTGAGTTCATCGACGCGCCGGTTGAGCACATTGTCGCGCAGAAAGCAGAAGTTGCACTTCCAGTTGCAGCGATACGTCACTTCGAGCGTGATGTTGACCAGGGAATGCGTCTCGCCCCGACCCGAGAAGTAGTCGGGATAGAGGTGCACCAGCGCGCGCGCCAGCGTGCCCCAGTTCACGCTGTTGATGTGCCTGAGGTGATTGATCTTGTCGCGAAAGGACATATATGCTGAATCCTGTCTTCGCCCGCATCGATAAAACAGGCGGGAAAGGTATTGTATTCGATTCCGCGTCGTTATGCAGGGTTTTCCGGGGCGCACCAGGGGACAGCCGCGTGAGCAAGCTCGTAAGCATCGTTATCCCGTGTTACAACGAGGAAGAGAACGTCCCCCTCCTGTTCGGCGCGGTGGCCGGAGTGTTTGCACATCTCGACGCGTATCATGCCGAGGTGCTTTTCGTCGATGACGGCAGCACCGACGGCACGCGTGCGGCCATGCTGCGGTGCGCCGCCGAAGGGGTGCGCGTGCGCGTCATCGCGATGCCGGCCAACCTGGGGCAGTCCGCCGCGCTGGTGGCGGGGCTGCTGCGCGCCGAAGGCGACTTTCTGCTGACCATCGACGGCGACCTGCAGAACGACCCCGCCGATTTCCCGCGTGTGCTCGAACTGCTTGAAGACCATGACTGCGTGTTCGGCTACCGCGAGAACCGGAAGGACAACGCGGTGCGCCGGGCTTCGGGACGCGTGGCGAACGCGGTGCGCAATGCGCTGCTCCACGATGGCGTGCGCGACAGCGGCTGCGGTCTCAAGGGGTTCCGGCGCGCCTGCGTCCGCTATGTCATCCCCTTCAACGGCGCGCACCGTTTCTTCGGCGTGGTGATGCTGCGCGCGGGATTCAGCATCGCACAGTGCCCCGTGGCGCACCACCCGCGCCGCTACGGGGTCTCCAAGTACGGCATCAACAACCGGCTCTGGCGCAGCCTGTTTGACCTGGTCGGCGTCGCCTGGCTTCGCCGCCGCTACCTGTTCGTCGAAGCCGAAGAGGTGAGCGGCGCGGGGGACTGAGCGGCGGCGCGCACCTCCGGCTCCTGTGCGCGAAAGCAGGCCACTGTGCGCCCGTGCGCCACGGACGCAAGCGGCGGCCGCGCCGAAGCACAGGCATCCACTGCAAATGGGCATCGCGGAAGAAACGCGCAGCCTTCCGGCGGTGCGGCAGAGAGCGCGGCTTCCCGGGGAGCGCACCGGTGTTCCCTGCGGGCGCGTTCCCGGTCCGGGTCGGGCAGCGGGATGGCGCGGACCAGCGCCTGCGTGTAGGGGTGCCGGGGCGCCGTAAACACCGCCTCAGCAGGCCCTTCCTCGACGATGCGCCCGAGATACATCACCGCGATGCGGTCGGCCATCTGGCGCACCACGGCGAGGTCATGGGAAATCAGCATCATCGTCAGGCCTTCCTCGGCGCGCAGCCTGCGCAGCAGATTCAGAATCTGTGCCTGCACCGACACGTCAAGCGCGGAAACCGGCTCGTCGGCGAGGATGACGCGGGGCCGCAACGCGAGCGCGCGGGCGATGGCAATGCGCTGACGCTGGCCCCCGGAGAATTCGTGCGGGTACTTGCGCATGGTCCGCGGCGCGAGCCCGACTTTCTCCATCAATTCGCCCACCGCACCGGCCAGTTCGCGGCGGCGCGCCAGGCCGTGCACCAGCAGCGGCTCGGCAAGGGCGTCGAAGACCGTCTTCCGCGGGTTCAGCGACGCGTACGGGTCTTGAAAGATCA
>NPIG01001531.1_pt1 | contig 11608 bp, 9 predicted proteins | sample 8637441 | NCBI WGS metagenome assembly NPIG01 (sample SAMN07420675, study PRJNA396082) | bioreactor metagenome | isolation source: sample BR6 brine-fed electro-methanogenic bioreactor BR | place: Japan: Kochi | collected 2016-06-14
TCGCTGTCCACGGTAATGCCGATCTTCGTGACTCCCATCTCCACCACCTCTGGTATGATATTATATCATACCCATCGTAAGTTTTGTCTGCTTCCAGCCTGACAAGCGAAACAAAGTTGTTTTTCCGGGTTTCCCCTCAGTCGGCACAAACAAAAATTCGCTCCCTTCTTCACGCAGTTTTTCCGATCGTGCTTACCGGTAATTTGGCGGATGCTTCACAGAAAGTCCAGCCGTAGGGTAAGAAACGTGCCGCAGGAGATGAGGCAAGCCACAGCAGCCGACAGAACGCAGCAGGAAACTTCTCGAACACCGCCTTCTCTCATCTGCATGACGAGTACCTCCCAAACCCTCTTGAACGAAGCCCCGGGGAAAATTCCCCGGGGCTTCGTTTTTATGTGCCCGGCAGGGCACACAACACAATAACAAAGGCCCCGATATAGAGGGGCCTTTATGTTTGTGACTTGTAATATCAGAGTGATCCAAATTTCTCCTTGTCTTCCGGTGTCAATGTCCCCAGCATCTGATATTTTTCGGGGTATTTTTTCCTTAAATATGTCATAACCACATGGATCACGTAACCAATCAGGAAGTAAATTGCCAGGGAGACATAGCCTCCAATTTCTAGTTCAAGCGCTGAACCAATAATTATCCATATTGAAATTGCTATTCCTGCGATGAACAGGGCATTGCCTCCGGGGGCTTTAAATGGTCTTTCCCATTCAGGGTGGAGCTGTCTCAATTTCATGGCATTCAGGCAGCATACAAGATATACAACACCTGCGGCTATACAGGAGACTGCATAGATATACTGAACCCAGTTAGTCCCGGTGAAAAGGCAGAAGAAAACAGAGAAGAAAAGGACCGTAAGGTTGGAAATCCATGGCTGTCCGTGTTTGTTGACATCCATAAACATCTTTGGAAGCTGGTTAAGCTGGGCTGCTCCATAGAGTACACGGGCTGATGATGCCCAGAATCCCATCAGAGTGGTGAGGGCATGCAGTATTCCTGAAAATATGGCAATTATCCCGATTATGGCAGGCAACCCTAACTTTGCTACCAGTTCCGGCTCGGGCATTGACATTTCAGCTATCTCCGTCCAGGGAGCTAATCCTCCTATGGCTAACACAACGATAAGGTAAAGAATAGCTGGAATAAACAAGGCTGACAAAACGACTATCCACATTTTGCTGGCAGGGAAATTTGTCTCTTCAATAAGTGTAGGTGTGAACTCAAAGCCGATGAATTTCAGGGAGAAGACGGCCATTGCGATAAAAATCCCGTAGCCTCCTTTGGGAAAATATCCTCCGTGGCTTGTTATGTTGGACATGGACCAGCTGTCGTTCATGAAAAATACGGTTGCTACGAACAGAGACATTACGATCATTGAGTAGAAAAAGATGTTTGCAAGCATTCCTGTGAGCTTGATATCAAAATTGGACAGGATGTACCAGAGGAAAACAATTCCTATGGCTACAGTCTTCGCCATACTTGCAGGTATAGGAATAAAGTGATTTATTGCTGTCAGAAAAATGAAAGCCATCAAAGGCGGTTCCACAACCTGGACCAGAAACATCATCCACTGGGCACTCCAGCCTGCCTTATGCCCGAAGGCGTTAGTAGTCCACACATCGACAGCTGAAGCGAAGGGCAACATGGCGGTCAACTCTGCAAAGGCAAGTCCCACTGGTACAAGAAGAACGGCTAAGATCGGAAAGATAAAAGCTGACCCGGCGCCGCTTACACTAAACCAGTATGGAGCTTCCGCCAGCCATCCACCTATAACTGAACCGGCTGCAATTGATACCATAGAAACAAAAGTTAACTCTCGTTTTAGTTTGCTTTGTGCCATTTCTCGCGCCTCCTCTCAAGAAAAACACAAATAGAGCTATTTCATAGCTTCCAATAATTCTTCTGTGTTAATAACGTGACAGTAAATGTTATTCAGCACCGTTAATTCGTGTTTCTGGATCTCCTCTGTAGCTGCCATGCAGGCATCTTCTATCAGCCAGACCTTAAAACTCTCGTCAGCGAGACTACGCACGGTTCCTGATACGCACTGATCTGTGAATACTCCTGTTACCACAACAGTATCGATACCCATGTTGCTTAACATAAGTCGAAGAGTTGTACCTGTAATTGCACTGTCTGTTGTTTTGCAGACAACTATTTCGTCCTCAATGGGGGTTAACTGTGGTATAATCTCTGATTCCCGGGACCCGGGAGGAAGGAGCAGTTCATTGAAGCCTGTTGCTTTCTGTACCAGGGACCTGTCCCTGCCGTCTTTCTTCTGGCTCTGTATCTTTGCAAATACGACCTCCATCTTCTTATTCCTGAAAGCACTAAGAATTTTCTGGTTGTTTGGAATTACAACTTCATCGATCTTGTCAAAGAAGTGTTTCCATCTTTCTGCAAATTGTCTTTTTTCCTCTGGCAAATTATCCCCGGTAGGTCTTTCGACAAAAACTCTCTGCATATCCACTACTAAAAGGGCAGTCTTTCCCTTTTCGATCTCGACCTTTCCTCTGTCGGTATCCAGCTCGTAGTAAAAAGACACATATCTGTCGTTGACTCTCACAGAGAATCGCCTCCTTAAGTGAAAATCAAAAAGGTTTGGATAATCAAGTAAAGATTAAGACGCCTTGTTATCATCGGAAAAAGAACAGAAAAAGTATAACTGAAAATCTTTTAAACCCTTTAACATGACTCAAAAACTAGTATTGAGCTACTGGGGTAGGGAAGTCAAGACCCGGAACTGCTGTAACTTCGGACCCGGTTACATATTAACCACCACGGCCTCGGGTTGAGCCATGTTTACTGGCTGTTTCGCTGAGGCCTTTCCCTTTCGTTCCTCTTCCGCCTTTGTCTTTAGCGCATGCTCGATGAGGTCCTTGACCACCGATTGAAGGCAGGTCAGGTCGCCCTGCAGCAGGGACTGGACAATTTCGTTGTCGAGACTCCCCTCGGCGACAGCCTCGTGATCTTCAAGCTCTGGGCTCAGGCATACCGTCCGTCGTCTGTGAGGGAGAAGCGGCCTGTCTTGAAAACGAGCTCTTGGCTCAAGAGCTACTTCGGCCTCTCTGTCCCCCCTGATATCCCAAAGTTTGAAACCGTATCTGCTTTTCGGTTCATGCTTTGGGGTCTCTCCATAATAGACGAGGATTAGCGTTGGGCCAAAAAAGAGTGAAGCATCAACCATTCATCGAGGTGATGAAACCCGAAAGCCAGATTAATGCCAACGTTTCGCGTACCCCCGACTGCTTCCTCTTCTTTTATCCCGAAACCGGCTGCCTTGAGAGATTGCATATATGTTCCGAGATGAAAATTCTGCTCCCAAGCTTCAGGATAATCGATACAATGCTGCCGAACTGACGCGGAAGGGTGTCTGTAATGAAAATAGGTGGCAAGTATTTTCGCATCAGTCGCCAGGCACCAGGAAAGGGAGTCCATGAGGCTATAGTGATGGTAAAAACAATGTTCGTTGGATCCGAAAAAATCCACAAACAAATTGACGCATCCTTTGGAAACGGGCAAATTTTCCGTGGAATCGGCTATGAAAAGGATATTGAGAGGTATTCCCCAGAGTTCGATCTTTTTCTTGTACATGGCAAGCATTTCGGGAAATTTATCTGTCACGATGCATATGGCACTTTCAGGTATGCGTTTCACGCAAAGATAAAGGAAAAAATAGGCGTTGATGTGTGTTTCCATGATGACCTTGTTTTCAAGATCCATGGCTGACATACGCTTGACCATCCAGTCTTGGGATTTGGTAAAAAGAGATATCAACGGCGACGAAAGATCCTTGTAAAGTTCCCTGGTAAGGTCGGGCTCATCCCACTTGCTCTCGTTAACATTCCCGGTGTGAAGGATCCCGTTTTCGATGGTCATCTGCCTGCCGCAAGAACATTGGACGAGACCGCTGGTGATGTACTTGGAATTCATTTTGGCGTTTTGGATCTCGGGGGTCCTTCCACATTCGGGACATCTCAAGAGTGAAACCGCACGTAGAGGAAGCCCCGTTTCGACGGGTTGTGGTGAACATTCGGCAGTGGTACGGTCCATGATCTCATCTACGGCAGAAATGGATTCTGAAAGGGCAGCACGTTTCTTGACCAATTCCTGCCGCTTCTTTCTGTAAATTGAGAGGATATCGGAGGCATCCTCGGGATCCATGAAATTGGACACCCGTTTGAGCGAAAGAATCCTGTGGATCTCCTTGAGGCTAAAATCCATATTCTTGAGTTTTTTGATTAACAGGAGATCTTCAATGGCCGCCTCTGAAAAATAATAATGGCTTCCCTTTCTTTCAGGAATAAGAAGCCCTTTCTTCATATAGAACCGGATCGTGTCCACTGTAAGCCCCGTATAGTCAGCCGCCTCACCGATCCTCATGGACCAAACCTCCCACTGAAAGTCAAATGCTTTGCACCACGAGTATAATAACAAGAAGCTGGGGCGGGGCCCTTCATTGCCGGGCCCCACTCCGGCCGGTGTAGTTTAACTAAAGATGAAGGGTACGAAACAAAGCAGAAGGGCGAGACAAAAAAGGGTCAGAACTATCAATCTCCAGCGTTTGAACTCGTTGTCGAGGGCCTGTTGTTCCTCAACTGTCGGGGTGGGTTCTTCTACGATCTCTACATCGAGACCGGGTTTTTTCTTGCGAACAAGGTAAATGACCGCACCAAGGACACACCAGATGAAACCGGTGGTAAAGGCATCACCCGGCAGCTGGCTCATCATGACAAGGTAAACCACGATGCTTACCACTGCGCCTGCTGCACCACCAGGTGCGACAAATGGACGTTCCATTTTCGGGAAACGTTTCCTGAGCCCGATAAAAGCTCCAAATCCGATGACATAGTAGAGCAAGTCGGCGAAAAGGCTCAACGAGGCAATATAAACGATTGATCCAGTGGCGATAAGTAATAACGTAATAACTCCCATAAAAGCAATGGCCACATAGGGTGTCTTGTATTTGGGGTGGAGCCTTCCAAGCGCTGTGGGAAGCACTCCATCGACAGCCATGCTGTAGAGGTACCGTGCCGGGGCGCAAATGGCGGGATTCATGGTTGAAAAGTCTCCGCCGAAAGCAATACCTGCCGAAAGCATGACCAGAGGGAATCCAAGTATGCCGGCTTGTTTCATCGCTTCTGCATATGGAGCCGATGCCTCCTGCAGCGCAACAAGCTCCGCGGGCTGTACCATTCCTATGAGATACCACTGGAAGGCAATGTTGACGATGAAAATAATAAAGGGAGCCAGAAAAAGCGCCCTTGGGATGTTGATCCGAGGCTGGTGGATCTCTTCTCCCATTGCGCAGCATGTTTCAAATCCGGCAAAACACCACCACACAAGGGATGTGATAAAAACGAAACTCCCGAAATTCAGATTTTCGCCAGAGGGCATGACGTGAAAATGCTCGAGGCTGATGTGAGGTATCATTGACATGAACCAGACGATCGCCGCACCCCAGAAGAAAAACATGAATCCATTCTGAAGCCTTCCCGTGATTTCGATCCCGCGCCAGTTGATCAAGACAAAAAGGAGGACCACTGCCACCGCAATGACACGTTCATCCACAGCAAAATCGAACCCGAGTGCGTTGATCAACGTCGAGAAATAAAAGGCAAAAGCCAAGGCTTCTCCACTCGCTACGGCAATAAGAGATATCACGAAACTCCACCCGGCCTGCATGCCCCAAAAACCGTTCAATCCCTTACCAGCAAAACGGTAGGTCCCACCTGCATAGGGAAGAGCCGCACCCATCTCTCCATAAAGAAGAGCAGGATACAAGCTCACCAAAAATGCGGCGAAGGTGGCCAGCAATGTTACAGGTCCCAAGTACCCGACGCTATTCGCTCCCACTGTAAATAGCCCGACACCAATGACGGTTCCTACCGTAAGGGTTACGGATTCCTTGAGTCCCAATCCTCGCTTGAAAGTCGCTTCTTGTTCCATGTCAAACCCTCCTTGCATAATCAAACCCAAAGAGCTAAATCTGCGAGAAAATGAATTCCTTCCCCTTTCGAAATAGTTATTCTAAGTTGCTGCTCGTTCAGGTTTTTATTTTGTGCAGCTTATTCAGCTTGCCCTCTCAGACGAGCTGCTAGCGCATGAGCCATGAGACCTTCCTTTTTCGCCAAGGCTTCAGCTATGGGCGAAAGAACCTCTGCTCCTTCTGGTGTAACCTTCTGGATAGTACAGGTCTTCAAAAAACTTCCGACCCAAAGTCCTCCTGTATACCTGGCAGCCCCCATTGTTGGCAAAGTGTGATTTGTTCCCGCCACGTAATCGCCGAAGACCTCCGCCGATCCGTACCCGAGAAAAAGAGATCCGTAATTTCTCAGGTCCTCAACAAGAGATTCGGGGGCTTTTGTGTTGATCTCAAGGTGTTCTGGTGCTGTCAAGTTGGAATAATCAACGGCCTCCTGGACGGATTCCGCGACAAGAATTTCACCATGGGATTCCCATGATGCCCTTGCTGTTTCTGCTGTTTCGATTTTAGCTAAAAAATCTTCGATCACTTCGGAGGTTTTGAAGGCAATTTCTTCACTGAGAGTTACCAATATTGCCCGGGCTTCGGGGTCATGTTCGGACTGGGCTAAAAGGTCCGCTGCAAGCAGTTTCGGGTCTGCTGTCTCGTCAGCAATGATAAGGACTTCGCTCGGGCCCGCTACAAAATCGATTCCGATCCTGCCATAGACCTGACGCTTCGCTTCTGTAACATAAACGTTACCGGGACCAACGATGAGACTTACCGGCCTGATTTTCTCCGTCCCGTAGGCTGCCGTCGCTATTGCTTGAGCTCCGCCTATCGCATATATTTCGTTGACCCCGGCCATATCAAGGGCTACCAGCGTCGTCGCGTGCGGCAATCGGGTCCCTTTCACTACTGGCGTACAGGCGCAAATACGCCCCACACCTGCAACTTGAGCGGGAATCGCAAGCATCAAAGCAGTGGAAAAGAGGGGGTATCTGCCACCTGGGACGTAGCAACAGCATGAATCGACCGGAATAGTACGATGTCCTAGTAAAACGCCGGGTCTAAGTTCCTCCAACTGCAAGTCATGAAGAGTCTTCCTTTGCCGTTCAGCAAATTTTCTGATATTGTCTGCCGCAATCTTCATCATTTTGATCAGGGATTCAGGTACCTCCCGGTACGCTCCACCAATTTCTTCAGCGGTAATCCTGTAGTTTGTTCTCTCGTTTTTACTCAGTTCTCTTTCATATTCAGCAAGTGCGAGATCCTTCCTCTGGACAATATCTTGGATGATTTCGGTAACCGTTCCGGAAACATTTGAAGTCGAGTTCCCAGAACTTCCTTTTTCTAGAGAACACGGGATTTTGATGTTTTTCATAAGAATCACTCCTGTCTTGGCAAAGGGAGGCAAAGGCATAAAATGTTTTTGGAGAAACCTGCTCTTTAGTTTCCAAATGGACAAAAGTCTATGTCAACCACAAAACCAAGTGAACTTTTTTTAAAAGGTGAAGTGTGCTCCAGTCAAATCCCAGAACTGCTGTAAATTCGGACCCGGTTACATATTAACCACCACGGCCTCGGGTTGAGCCATGTTTACTGGCTGTTTCGCTGAGGCCTTTCCCTTTCGTTCCTCTTCCGCCTTTGTCTTTAGTGCATGCTCGATGAGATCCTTGACCACCGATTGAAGGCAGGTCAGGTCGCCCTGCAGCAGGGACTGGACAATTTCGTTGTCGAGAGCTACTGTCGTTTTTGCCACCGGGATCACTCCTTCGGTTTGTGTTTTCTCTTTGACTACACTGTAACCGAAGTCCCGGTGGCTTTTTCGTCTTTCCACCGACTGCTGTCTTTTTCAGACGACCTTTTTACAGCAGTTTAGGGGCTTGGTTGCACAATGGGCGGACAGCAAGCCTGACGAGCAAGTATCGATCTTGACTCAAATATAGAACAAATATACTATAAATATACATTCTATGTTTATATCTTCTGTGTTTACACGATGGAGGTTCTCCATGATTGGGCGAGAGAAGGAAACGACTTGGCTTTTGGAGAAATCCCGCAATAAATCTGCAGAGCTTCTCGTTCTGTACGGAAGAAGGAGGGTCGGCAAGACCTATCTTCTCGAAAACACCTTCCCCGACGCCATCTTCCTCACAGCTGACCTGAGCGATACTCCCGGGCTGGTGCGCCGTTTCGCGGAACCTGTCATTGCCAGACTCGGTCTGCCTGAAGGAATATCCGTCTCCGGGTGGGACGACTTCTTCGGCCTGCTCCAACGGCTTGTGACAGAAAAAGACAATCCGGTCATCGTCTGGGACGAGTTTCAATACATACCTCAGCGGGACCCCGCCTTTTTGTCCATTTTCCAACGCTGGTGGGACGGTGTCTTTTCAAAAATCCCGGTGACCATGGTGCTTTGCGGATCCCTTATCGGCATGATGGACCGGATCGCCCTTTCCCAGAAAAGTCCTCTTTACGGACGCAGGACAGGGCAATACCATCTTCGCCCCCTGGATTTTTCGTCGGCCCAGGGCTTCATCGGGAAAATGTCGCCAGAAGACAGGGTCCTGACCTGGTCCGTCACTGGCGGTATCCCGCTATACCTCAGGCACTTTTCGGGGTTCGACTCCTTCGACCGGGCCCTTCTGGAAAAAGTCCTCTCGCCCGGGGAGTTCCTGGTGGAAGAAGGCCGCTTCCTTGTCCTCGAGGAGTTCAAGAAAGACCCTGCGACATACCTGACCATCCTGAGGACCATCGCCGCCGGCAGAACCAGATCCGCCGAAATCGCGCAGCTTTCGGGGATTCCGCACCAGAACCTGCCTACGTATTTGCGGAACCTGCTCAATCTGCATCTCGTAAAAAAAGAGTTCCCTTTCTCGCTCAAGCGGCCCAAAAAGACCCCTCTGTATTTCATTGACGATGAGTACCTGCGGTTTTACTTCCGGTTCATCTCAACGGCTACGGAATTTATCTACAGGGAGCGCGGCGGGGATCTCCTTGAGGAAATCCGGCCTCAGATGGCCGACCACGCATCGATGACCTTCGAAAAAATTTGCAAAAGCTGGCTTGAAAACACAAAAGGCTTCGACCGCACCGGTCGCTGGTGGGACAAAAACGAGGAAATCGACATCGCCGCCGTAAAGGGGGACCTCTTCGCCACGGCGGAATGCAAGTTCACCAGCCAGCCTGCAGGGCTGGCCGTTTACAGGAACCTCCTGAAAAAAACCGCCCTGCTCCAGGAATCGCTGGGACAGGATTTCACGAAAGTGGAAAGCTACATCTTCTCCCGCTCCGGCTTCAGGAATCTGAAACCGCAGGTGGATCTGCACCTCGTCCACCTGGAGGAGCTCTGCCGATAAAAACAGTGCTTATTTAGTCGAAACAGCCGCCGGGGTTTGCCTTTGACGGCGTCAATTTCCCGCGTGCCCCTGGCCTGCTTCCTGAACGAGATAGTCGAAGGCTTCCTCGAGCTCGGGCAGGCTGTCCTTCAGCACCATCTTCGTTCCGGTCATGTCGCGAAGGGGCTTGAGCAACCCGTAAAGCCATTTGCTCTTTACTTCCAGCCGCTTCGGGAAGGCTCCCGCCTTTTCCAGCATCCCGACAAACTCCTCGCAAAATTGCCGGGACAGATCCTCCAGGTCTTCCCCGGTAAAAGCACGAAACCCCTCAATGAAACCCGAGGCACCGTCCACGATCATGGCGCCCACGACCCTGACGGGGTCTTCCGGGTTCTCGACCACCAGCCCCGGAAGCCCCTTCCACCCCACCTGCCAGGACCCGACGGCGCGCTTCAGCCTCTTTATCCTCCTGATGCCATCTTTGGGGAAGGCCGCATCGAGAACCTTTTGCGGATCCTCCGGCGAATCGGAGAGCGCAACGGCCTTCCAATTCAGTGGCTCCACTTCCTCAAGAACCGGCACGTCGGCAACCTCGAACCATTTGGCCACCTCTTCGTCCTTTTGAACTATCTCGGCTACTACAAGAACCCTGGGAATGACCTCGAGCAAAAGTTCCGCCTCTTCGGACGTTATCCTGCCGTCCAGGCGCAGGCCCCGCATCCGCCTGAACTGCGCCCAGCCCTTCTTTCCACTGAAGCTCACGCCAAGGGAGCGCATCAGGGACACATCATCCTCGCTGAGCATCTCCCGGTCCAGAAAAGACAGCAGCAGGTTGTTGTGGGATGCCAGGTAGACGGGGTCGTCGGCATCCATGTCGGAGGTCGTCATGAGATAATGCAACAGGCCCTTTGCCCCCCTGTAAACGGAAAGGCCGAAAAACTCGCCCGCGTTCCCCATTACCAGCGGGTAGACCGTCTCCTCCATCCATGGCAGTTTCAGCCCGAAAATGTCGCAGTCGGACAGCACTTTCCACGGTTTCACCCTCTTGTACTCCCTGGCCAGCTCGAAAAGCATCCTCCACTGCACCTCGTCGGGCCTTTCGCTGCTTTTTTCCAAATCACTCAACTCCTCTTGAGATCTTAACAACATTCTACCCGATCGACACAGACATCTGAAATGCCGCCACAAACTTGCACCCGGTGTTTTCTGCAACTCTGTCCCACAATTCCGCAACATCCGCCAGGTACCGCTCCTGTGGGGTTTGAGGGCTTTCCCTCTTCAGGGACACACTGGTCGGTCGACAGGAACAACAGCGCAAAAATTTCTGCCTCAATTTATAAATACGCGCAGCAGCGATCACTGGAAAAACCACGAACGCTGAAATGTTTCTGTTATGTCACATGTGTAGATCTGGCTCCTCTGCTGTGCAAATCAGCCTTGAACACACTTTTCGTTGCCTTGCGTTTGCAAGGGATGCAGGGCAAAATAACAATAAGCAGAGGAAACCAAATACCCGACCCGCTTGCCATATCCCTTATGGAGTACTAAAATTACTCGTAACGAAACAAATAAGAAGGGGTCTGACGTTTTAAGGGGGTCTGGCGTTGAATTTTTGCGTCGGAACGATGCAAAAATTCCAAGGCCTGACCCCCGAGGTCTGACCCCCGAGGTCTGACCCCCAAGGTTCCAAAAGGTCCACCTAAAGGTCCAAATTAATGGGTTTTAAGGGGTCTGACGTTTATCTTTTGTGTTTTCGCGAAGCGAAAATGCAAAAGTAAAGGTCTGACCCCCAAGGGTTCCAAAAAAACCTGACCCCAAACCACCAAAAGGAGCTCCAAATGATCGACTCCTTCATCACATCAAAAACACGCGTCAAACTGATGCTAAAATTCTTCACCAACCCGGACACACGGGCGTACCTTCGCGAACTCGCCGAAGAATTCGGCGAGAGCACCAACGCCGTGCGGGTGGAGCTCAACCGCATGTCCGAGGCGGGGCTCCTTGAAAGCCAAAACGAGGGCCGCACAAAGCTCTACCAGGCCAACACAAAGCACCCTCTTTTCCCTGAACTCCGCAGCATCGCCCTAAAAACCCTCAAGCTCGATTCTTTGGTGGACGACATCATCCAGCGCCTGGGCAACGTGGAACTCGCCTTTGTCACCGGCGACTACGCCAAAGGCATAGACTCGGGCCTGGTGGACCTCATGCTCGTGGGCGACATCGACGAAAGCTACCTCAAAAACCTGGTCGAAAAGGTCGAAAAAATGACCAGGCGAAAGATCCGGTATCTCGT
>NPIG01001532.1_pt1 | contig 11607 bp, 11 predicted proteins | sample 8637441 | NCBI WGS metagenome assembly NPIG01 (sample SAMN07420675, study PRJNA396082) | bioreactor metagenome | isolation source: sample BR6 brine-fed electro-methanogenic bioreactor BR | place: Japan: Kochi | collected 2016-06-14
TGACTTTTGTATAGCTAGCTCTTTATAAATATTATATTATTTATAATATAAAAAGCAATCGATATACGTATATTTAGGTAATATCTAAAGATGATTGATTGACACTAAAAGCACTTTATTTTGAAATTCAAATAATTTATTATATACTTAACATATAAAGTGAAATAAACTATTTTCTTATAAGGAGGAAATAAAATGAACAATGAAAAGTTAATTAAACTACGTAAATTTAACCTATTAATGGGTGGTTTACATCTAGTACAAGGAATTGTTATGTTATTACTTGCAAGTTCAGTTATACAAACAATTGCGGAATTCCAACCAACAATTACACAAATTTACTTATATTATGATACAGAATCAATGTCATTAATGACAGGTATGAAAGCATTATTTGATTTACCATTTGGTGTATTAGTCGCAAGTTTTTTATTCTTATCTGCTATAGCACATGCAATTATATCGATTCCAAAGAAAACGAACGATATATATAATAAAGACTTATTACAAGGCATCAATAAATTCAGATGGTTTGAATATGCATTAAGTTCTTCTGTTATGATTGTTTTGATTTCTACATTATTTGGAATTTATGATATTGCAACATTATTATTAATATTTGTTGTTAATGCCTTAATGAATATCTTTGGATTAGTCATGGAACAGTTAAATATTGGTAAAGATAAAAAAGACTTACGTTGGGGTCCATTCATTTGGGGTTCAATCGCAGGGTTAACTCCTTGGATTGTTATCATTCTATACATGACAGGAACAGGTAATTATGATATGGTACCATGGTTTGTATGGGCAATTGTAGGAACTTATTTCGTCGCATTTAACACATTCCCAATCAATATGATCTTACAATATAAAAGAGTTGGTAAATGGAAAGATTATTTATACGGTGAACGTGTATATATCATCTTGAGTTTAGTCGCCAAATCAATTCTAGCTTGGTTAGTATTATTTGGTGCAATGCAACCATAATTCTCTTAAATACTTTTCTCCAAAAAACCAGACATTCATTGTTTGGTTTTTTTTTACTAAATTGGTTTTTCTTAACTATATACTAAAAAAGATGATAATACCCGATATTATCATCTTTTCTTGAATTCATTACATTTTTTCTAATTCTAAAACATTGGTTTTTCCAATAATTGTCTTTGGTAACTCGTCTAAAACAACAACCTCAGATGGAACTGCGTAAGGACTGATATTTTCCTTAATAAGTGTCTTTATTTTTGATTCTTCTAAAGGAGTAGCTCCTTTATTATAAGCAATAAATAATTTAACTTTATTACCTTTGAATTCATCCGGTTTCGCAATCGCAGCTACTTCTTTAACATTTTCTAAGTCCATTAAGAAGTTTTCAATTTCAGAAGGCAATACTGGAATTCCAGAAACTTTAATAATCCTTTTCAATCTTTGTTTAAAGTGTACAAAACCTTCTTCATCTATATTTCCTAAATCACCAGTTTTAATCCATTTTTTTCCATCTAAATTAATGATTGTACTTTGTGTTGCTTCCTCATCTTTTAAATACCCATTCATCATAGTTTTACCTGAAACTAAGATTTCTCCATCAATATTTGGTCCTAGGATTTTAGTTTGGTCTTCTAAATCTATAATCGCCATTTCAATATCTAATACAGGCTTCCCTACGGTTCCAGGTTTGTGATCTTTTAAGGTATTAACACAACACACTGTAACAACTTCTGTCAACCCATATCCTTCATACATTCTAGCTTTGGCATAGTAATATTCCATAACAGCATCAAATCTTTGCTTCAAATCTTCTGCAACATAATCTCCACCAACAAATGCTTGATCAATATTGGCGATATGTTTTGATTTAAATTCTTTGTTTCTTAATAAGGCTTCATATAATGAAGGGACACCTATCAAGAAATTTATTTGATTCTTTTCAATAAGTTTGACAGCTTCATCACTTGAAAATTTAGGCATTAATGTATTAACTCCACCCACCATTAACATCTGGTGAATTCCCATACACAATCCGAACCCATGAAACATTGGTAACACGGATAACATATGCTTATCTTCAAACTCATCTGGATCAGCATCTAAAATCTGTGGCCCAGATGTTGCTAAAAAGTTAACTGCATAATTCGATAGTTCAATCGTTTTAGGTGATCCTGAGGTTCCTCCACTATGTAATAAAAACGCTGTTTTCTTTGGAGACACTTCCAAAGGGTCTAAATCGCCTATGACATATAATTCTTCTAATTTTAAGACTCTATTTGAATATTCTATGTTTTTTAGTTTTTTTCTATTTAATAATTTATATCCTAAATTTTTAATAAACCCAAATTCAGTTACTGGTTTAGCTAAAATAAATTGCGTTCCTTCTTCTTCTAAAATATCTTTATAATGGTCATAAAATGTATCCAAAATAATTAAAGTTTTAGACCCTGTATGTTTCATGTATTTAATCATTTGTTTAACAGGTGTTAATGGATGAACCAAATGAAGTCTAACGCCTAATTTATTTAATGCATAAAAAGCAAAAATCGCTTCAAATACATTCGGCATTGCTATAGTTACAGTATCACTTTTTGTGATTCCTAATTCATTAAATCCATTTGCTAAATTATCTACTCTACATATAACTTCGTCATAATTAAAATATTTATTCATGAATAATAAAGCATGTCTCTCAGGAAATTTAACTGATGTATCTTTTAAAGATTGATAAAGTGTTTGATTGTATTTCATATTCCCTCCTCTATAAACTGTAGCCAAAGATAGACATGACCACAAACATTAAAATAAATAACACAATTTGATGTAATAAGAAAATATAAATTGAATATTTCCCTGATAATACAACGATATTTTTTTCAGTAATCCTAGCTTGAGGAAATAAAGTAACTTTTTGAGCATACATTCTATTTCCTATAACTGTACCGATCATGATAACCCCTGCATAAGGCACTAAACTAAAGTAATCAACTCCATACGCCTTTGTCCCTAATAATAGCCCTGGTATATCACTAAATGATACGCTTGATAAGTATCGACCACTTAAATTCCAAAATTCTAATTCGAAGCCCCAAATAATGATACCTAATCCAATAAGTAAAACAACGAGATCACTCTTAATCACTTTTCTAATCAAATATGTTAAAAAAGTACTTAGTGCATACATATGAATGACTCCCATTACGATAATCAAATTCATACCAGTTACAGCATCTAGAATAATCGTAACGATCGAAATACCTAGAGCAACGAGTAACATTTTGACACTTCTACTTAAATTATTTTTAGAAAATGTGAAACTAATTCCAGAGACCAATAAAAAAATTGCGACAAAAACATAATGTCCCCAGAACCTTAATCCTGAACTCCAATATGTTTCTCCCAATTGATTCAAGCTATTAAAGAATCCAATATCAATTTGGGTAAAATTAGAAGAAAAATAATCATTCAAATGTGCTAAATCATACATCAAATGATCAAAAACCATTAATAATATCGCAAATCCTCTTAGGAAATCTAATTCCCATATTCTCTTATTTTTCATTGTCTCACCATCTTAGAACAATTATATCATAGAATATTATTCTTTTATAAAAAAATACCAATAAATATTGTTGTTTCAACGTATAGTATATGAACATAATAAAATCAATCAATTTTGACGCTTCATTATGCTATAATTATCTTATAGGATGGTTTTATGATAAATTACAACGAATACATTGATGACTTAATTAAAAAAGATAATGAAGCCTTTAAAGTAGTATACGAAAACTCAAAAAAAGGTGTTTTTTCTATGATTATAAGTATTGTCAATAACAAGGCAGTCACTGAGGATTTAATGCAAGATACTTATATCAAAATGATTCAGAAAATTCACTCATATAAAAAAGGTAGAAATTTCTATGCCTGGTTATTACAAATAGCTAAAAATACTGCCTTAGATTATTATAGAAAAGAACATAATGTAGATGTTGTTGACCCTGTAGATCAAAAAGTCACTAACATTGAATCGACATATAACGAGAATAGTTTTGAAGTCTATGATATGATAAAGGACTTAGAAGACATTGAAAAGCAAGTTGTTCTACTAAGAGTTGTATCAGATATGAAATTTAAAGATATTGCAGCTTCTTTAAAAAAACCTTTAGGAACTGTATTATGGATATATAACAAAGCAATAAGTAAATTGAAGAACTCTATTGGAAAGGAGTAAATCATGAAAAGAAAAGATTTAATTAAAGAAATCAAATTTAAAGGTTTAAATGATTTTAAAGATGTTAACATTGATATCTCTAACATCGACATTGAAGAACCAGTCTTATATACTAAAAAAAGCTTCTCTTTAAAAAGAGGTGTTGCATTAACCTTTGCATCAATTTTTATATTGATAACTGGATTTTTTATCTATAGTTTTAATGTTGGAAATGCCTTTAGCGATGTAACTCCTTTAAATTCAGAAACCGAATTTCTAGGATTTCAAACTGTATCTGGAGCTGCTTTAATAAGTTCTTATGATATAACAGAATTAAGTTATACAGATAGTTTTTTAGAACCTGTTGAACTAAGTCAAACTACATTTGATATCACAGATGAGTTAGATTTGTTATCTGATTATATTAATATGGCCGAAACTATGTTTGGATCGAGTCATAATTATATTTATAATGATATAGAATCTAACAATCCAGACTATGAATATGCATTTGACTATAAAGGTATGGATTTAGGTGGAAATCTAATTGAATATTCAGGCTACTACAATAAAAACATAGATGAAACTGGAATTGAGTTAACAAATGGAATATTAATCAACAATCAAAAAACTTATACATTTACTCAAATGGTTAGCAACTCATTATCTAAATTCACAGTTTATGTAAATACAAATAATTACGTCGAAGTAATTAATATGAGCTTGGAAAATTCTCAAAGTTTCCAATATAACGTCTACAAAGGAAATCAACTATATAATTCAAGCGTTGTAAATATTTCACAATTTCAAAATGACTTTGAAGCGACGATTACGATTACAAATAAATACAATAAACAATTAGAGCTTAAGGTGACTAATCAAAATGATTTTGATGGATTTAATATTCAATATAATTACAACAATAACCAATCAGGAAAAATCAAAGTAAATCTTGTCTATGATGAAACATCTCAAATGTACAGATATCAATTTGAGTTTGAAAATCAAACCATGACAGCCAATCGCTTTGAAAAAGGAAATAAACCTGCAGAGGATGATGATTTTATAAACATGAATAATAGTAATGATAATCAAACAACCAATGATGATTCCACAGGACCTGGTTCAAGGAGAAACGCTTTAAAAACAACACCCGTTCAAACAACTTATTTGTAAAATAAGTAGGAAGAAATCAAATGATTTCTTCCTTTTTTTATGCATTTTTAATAATTGCTGTAATTGGAATTAACAGGAATGCTATCCATGAAAATGCCCAAAGTTGTAAGAAAAATCCTAATGAAAAGAATATGATCGTTGCGATAAAAGGCATTAAGGCAACTAGTTTGTTTTTTCTTCCTGCGTGTTTTATGATTGCATACATCGGAATCAATAAGAAGATCATCCACATATATGCCCATGTCTCAGGAAATACAATTCCTAAAACTACATAAATCAATATACATAAGACTGAAAGCATAAACATAGGCAAATCTTTTCTACCTACTTCAAATGAGAAAACATTATTTTCACTTAATAATATTGACACACCTATAGGTACTAAAAATACCAATGCCGCGATCAATCCTACTTCTGTAGCTATTTGGAAATATAGAAACACTCCAACAGCCCCTAATAAAGCTATTTGAAATAATAATACTTTCCAAGGTTTCTCATAATGTAATCCACCAAAGAATGGAATTAATAAGAATGACAACCAAGCAAACTCTGCACTTGGTAAATATTCTAACCAAATAAAGAATAATGTAACTGCTATAAATGGACTCAGTGAAACCATCAACGTTATAAACTTCGTTCCTTTCGAACCATTTAAAATTCCAAAAACTGGTATAATAAGGAAAATTAACCATCCTGGATGCCAAAGCTCAAAAACAAATCCTAAAATCATATATCCAACAACAGCTATAAATGGGCTAAGCGCAACGAATCCATTACCTCGCTTTTCAAAAGCATTTACAATAATAGCGACAATTGGAATTGATAAGAAAACCATCCATCCTGGATGCCATAAATTATAACCTAATCCTAAAATCATAAATACAATTAAAGAGATAAACGGCATTAAAGCAACGATACGATTATCTTTACGTCTTTTGTGAAGATGAACATGATGTACTTCCCCAAATTCATCATCTCTATGACTGAGTGTATCAGCTAAGTTCTTCACGACTTTCTTAGGCGTACCAATAAGTTCGATAATCTTATCTTCTGACAAACCTTTGTCCATAGCATCGTCAATCATTTCTTCATAATCAGACAATATATCATTTAATTCTTCTTCACTTATATTATACTGATTTAATTTTTCCTTTAGTTCCTCAAGATATCTTTCTTTCATTTAGAACCATCCCCCTCCAAAATTCTACTAACTCCTTTAATAAAAGTCTTCCATTCTACTAAGTTTACATCTAACTTTTCTTTTCCATCTTCAGTTAGTTTGTAATACTTCTTCGGTGCACCTACCGCTGAAGGAACTTTATAGGTATCAAAATACCCTTGTTGGGTTAACCTTCTTAATAGCGGATAAATGGTATTTTCATTTACCGGTACTTCATCTGATAGTTTCTCAATAACATCGAAACTACTTAAATCACTATCTTCCATGATTTTTAATACACAGATTTCTATGATTCCTTTTTTAAATTGTGAATTCAACACTCACCCCTCCTTTTTGTGTTATACACATTATTTATATAAAAAAATTATTGTGCTTAACACATTAATAGAATATCACCTTTTTGTGTAAAACACAATAACTTTTTTATAATTTTTTAATGATGATGGTGTTGATGCCTTTTTTTAGGACTTTCTTTAACTTCACAATTTTCATTAGAACAGGTTTTATTTTGAAATTCCATTTGAATTGTGGAATGTCTAATATTAAACTCCTTCAAAACATCATTAAGGTTATTTCTTATCTGTGTCATGCTCACAGAACTCGTCTCTTCTTTAACAACAACATGCATCGTTAATAAATGAGTTTGACCTTCTAGTGACCATAAATGAAAGTGATGAATCTCTATCACACCTGAAACTTTCTCTAGTTTATTTTTAATATCTTCTATATTTAAACCAACTGGGACTCTTTCTAATAAAATATCAAACACTTTTTTTATACTCTTATATGCATGTGATAAAATAATTAAACTAAACACAATCGATAAAATTGAATCTAATAATATGAATCCTGTAAAGTGCATGACGATACTACCTATCAACAATGCAACCCATCCAAATACATCTTCAAACAAATGTAAGGTTATAACTCTTTCATTTAATGATTTACCTTTTGATATATTATAAGCAGCTAATCCATTAACTACGACTCCTAAAATTGCAAAGTATATGAGTATTTCTGAATTAACTGGTTCGGGACTAATTATTCTACCCACTGTTTCGTAAATAACATATGCTGTTCCTAAAAGTAAAATAACACCTGATATTAAAGCTCCCAATAAAGAATATCTTCGATATCCATATGTGAACTTATGATCAGGCTTTTTCTTTGACTTTCTTTCTAAGACTAAAGCAAATCCTAATGATAGAGAATCCCCTAAATCATGAACTGCATCACTGATTAAAGCAATTGAGTTCGTTATGATTCCACCAATAATCTCGATGATCGTAAAGATTAAGTTTAATAAAAAAGAAAGAAAAATTCTATTCTCAGATTTCATTAAATCACCTACTTACTTATAACTCAAAAAGTATTCTTTTATTCTAGAGAAACTCATTTCTATATATTCTTTTGGGTTAGGATTAATAAAGAGACTATAATTAAAAAAATTAATTCTTCTCGCCATCATCACAAGTTCTAATGATTTCTCTGTAAGATTATATGGCGCGTCAGTGATCGATTTATATCCATCCATAAAAACTTCGTACACATGACGATAATCTTGTGTCTCATCAAATTTATAGTAATACATAAATGTTGCTATATCATGTAAAGGATAAGCTAATAGTGCTTCTTCAAAATCATAGAGAATCAATTGATTGTTAAGTTTCTTAACATTCCAAGGATTGATATCTCCATGAATGAGTTGTGGTTTGTCTTCTTCGTATAACTCTTTTAGTTTTTGATTAATATAAGGAATTAATTTATCTAAAATCTCAATCATTTCTTCTGTGACTATTTTACTGTATTTGCTATCTTTATAAAGGGCTTTTTCATTTTCATAGTAGAATACTTTATCCCATTTTTTAGGATTTACGTAATCAGGGAAAAAGATATCTTTCGTCGCTACGTGCATCTTAGCGATTAATGAGCCTATCGCTCTGAAGTAATCATCATCTTCTAAACCTACGATTGATTCTCCTGATACATATTCATATAAAGCAACTCTTTTATATCCTCTTTGATTATTGTAAAGTATTTTAGTTACGGTTGATCCTTCTTTATTTTTAACTGGTATTGGTGTTAAAACATCAGTTTTCGCTTTTACGACACTAATTAGATAATGTTCAGCTAGATTATCATTTAAGTTACTAGATTCCTCTTGATATATTTTAAGTGCATAATTTTTATCTTTCGTTTTAACATAATAAAAAATATTTGTTTCTTCAACTAAAAATTTTAATTCTTCTACTTTAAAATCGTAATGAGATAAAGCTTTTTTAGCAACACCTTTGAATTTCATATTTCACCTCAGATAATATCTATATTACCAAATAAATATATATTTGCAAATGTTTTAATCTTTGATAACTTTCTTAATGATATCTTTGTCATCATTTATGACTTTATTCACTCTTGAAGATACTTGATGTAATTCCATATCATTTGGATTATATTGTCCTAATATGGATTTTAAGACATCTTTATCTTTAATCTTTGGATTCATCCACAGTTTAGCTTGCTCCTCATTTAGAATCACTGGCATTCTGTCATGAATGTCTTTCATTAATGAATTTGCTTTTGTGGTTATAATTGTACAGGTATATAAGACCTCATCATTTGATTTTCTAAAGGCAGTATACAATCCTGCAAATCCAAAGATTCTTTTGTTCTTTAAATAAAAATAATATGGTGTCTTCGTTGATGTGGTTCTATACCATTCAAAAAAACCATCTGAGATAATCACACATCTTTTCTGATAAAATGATTTTTTGAATGCTGGTTTTTGGTCAATAGTCTCAGACCTTGCGTTAATCATTTTATAACCCATAGATTCATCTTTTGACCATGGAGGAACAAACCCCCATTTTAATAAACCCACCTTAAACTTTGACCCATCATTAATCAATGAGATAACATTTTGACCTGGTGCTATATTATAACGAGGTAACGTCATTAAATCATCTAATACTTGAATATTGTAGTGTTGTCTTAAATAGTCAGCTAATTCTTCTTTAGTGACCGAAATTCCATATCTTCCACACATAACCATTAATACCTTTCTTTATATATATCTTATCATAATTATTAAGTATTCATAAGATGACAGTATGATATAATTATTTAGAGGTGATCATTTTGAAACATATTAAGACTTTTGATTATAGAGATACTTTAAAAGACCAAGTCATTAATCGCGTAGCGGTTAGAGGGGTTATCAAGAAAAATGATTTGTTTTTAATGATCTATCTAACTCAATCGAATGAGTATAAATTTCCTGGTGGTGGTGTTGAAGAAAACGAAACATTATTAGATTGCCTAACAAGAGAAGTATTAGAGGAAAGTGGATATTCTATCTCAAAAGTCATTAAAGAAATCGGATATATTGACCAGTTTCATAATGATATCTATGAACATGATAAAGACTTCACTATGAGAAGTATTTATTATGAATGTGAAGTCTCTGACACATATTTTGAATTATGCTTAGATGGGTATGAATTAGAGCTTGGATTTAAACCTGTATGGGTTCGTTTAGATGACGCCATAAAAGTAAATGAAAAAAAACTAGAAATCGGAAGTGAATACCATTGGACTGAACGAGAACTATTTATGTTAAAATACCTAAAAAAAGCTTAATTTGCGCCAATTTATATCTTATTATTTTTAAGGTATATTTGTTATAGATTTTTATGATAACTTTCTTAAAAATTTCTAAAAAAAAGGGTTGACATTTTAATTTAAAGATGTAAAATATATACGGCTTAAAAACGGGTATACTTTAAGCCAAAATATATTATTAAGATTTCTCTTAACATCTCTCCTCTCTAATTTATGTTTTTAGAATCTTAATCAAAAATTATAAAGCTTAGTTTTTCAACTAAGCTCTTTTTATTTATTTAAATATTAGTTTTAGAAATTCTATAATTTCTTTATCTTCACTGCCTTCTAGATACGGTTGGTCACACATGTCAATTGCATCATAAAAATCATATTTTTTTAATCTATCATATGTATTTATTTTCATTAAATATTCTAATAGTGCTAAAGCAGTTTCAGAATAAGTTTCTTTTCTTTTGATTGGTAATTTTCTAAACATTTTTGGAAATTCTATTTCTAATAACCTTTTTAAAGTGATTTTTTCTGGTTTTGTATTCTCTTTGAAAAACATACTTAGTTTCGTTGACTTTAGCTTTATAATGTTCTTCATAATTTGGTTATCAGTTGGAACGTTTAAAAAATAATACTCTAATCCTTCCAATTTATGAAAAACTCTAAGACAATCTAAATAGCCCATTTCGAAGTTTTTAAGAGATTGTTCCTTATCAAAAATCAAAAAATTACCAGTGTTTTCAGATGGGACAATACTTATAATATTTATTCCTTGCACTTTCTTAATTTTTCTTTGCCTTGTCTCAACAGCAATGATATTTTTATACCCTCTATTTATTGCCATATTAATAGGAAAACGATCATGGATTCCTCCATCTGCTAATCTCGTTGGAAATTCTTTATCGCCTGCAAAACCTGGAACTGTTGCTGAGCCTAATACATAGTATTTCATATCATCATATTTAATGTCTTCTTTAAATAATTTCATTGGAACTCTTTTATCAAGATTATAAGTAATAAAACCATAATCAATATGAGATGATCGTATTTTTTCTTCATCTAATACGTTATATACCGTTTCTCTTAAAGGTGTAATATCAAAGCCTTTATTTTGTTTTATATAACTGGTTAATTCTTTATAAAACGTTATATTATTTTGAAAGATTCTGCCTTTAAAAGTATCTTTTAAGCCCTTTAAAATGTCTGGTTCTGCTTTAAATACTGTCTCCATATTCATATGTGTCCAAAAATGTTTTGCGACTTCGTAGTCTTGTTGAGCATATAAAGCGCCATTTAAGGCTCCTACTGATGTTCCAACAACTAATCTTATATCTAGACCCATTTCATCTAAAGCTCTCCAAACGCCGATTTGATACGCTCCTTTAGCGCCTCCACCAGCAAATACTAACCCATACATATAATCACGTATAATTAAAACTGT
>NPIG01000393.1_pt2 | contig 11560 bp, 6 predicted proteins | sample 8637441 | NCBI WGS metagenome assembly NPIG01 (sample SAMN07420675, study PRJNA396082) | bioreactor metagenome | isolation source: sample BR6 brine-fed electro-methanogenic bioreactor BR | place: Japan: Kochi | collected 2016-06-14
CCAGTTCGGCACCAACTGGGCCACCTACTCCCGTTTCGTGGGGGACGTCTTCGGCTCGGCCCTCGCCGCCGAGGGCATTTTCGCGTTCTTCCTCGAATCCGGCTTCCTGGCGGTGCTGGTCTTCGGCTGGGACCGGGTCGGCCGGCGCATGCACTTCTTCTCGACGCTGATGGTCGCCATTGGCGCCACGTTCAGCGCGGTGTGGATCGTGGTCGCGAACTCCTGGCAGCAGACGCCGGCGGGCTACCACCTCGTGGAGAAGAACGGTATCATGCGGGCCGAGATCACCGATTTCTGGGCGATGGTCTTCAATCCCTCGAGCATGCACCGTCTGAACCACGTGCTCATCGGCGCGCTCCTCACCGGCGCCTTCGTGGTGATGAGTGTCAGCGCCTGGTACCTGTTGCGGAACAAGCACGAGGACTTCGCGCGCCGCTCGATGCACATTGCGCTGGTCTTCGCCATTGTGTTCGCGCTGCTCGCGCCGATTTCCGGGCATTTCCAGGCGGACGCGGTGGCCCACACGCAGCCCCCGAAGCTGGCTGCTTTTGAGGGACACTTCAAGCAGGACGGCAAGGGCGCGCCGCTGTGGCTTTTCGGGCTGCCGGACGAGGAGACGCGCACCGTGAAATACGGCATGGCGGTTCCCGGCCTGCTGAGTTTTCTGGTGCACTGGGATTTCAACGAGCCCGTGACCGCGCTGGAGGAGATCCCGGAAGAGGATTGGCCGCCGGTCGCCATGTCGTTCGTCAACTACCACGTCATGGTCGCCACGGGCCTGCTCATGGTCGCGCTTGCGTTGCTGGGCCTGTTCTTCTGGTGGCGCGGCTCGCTGGAACGGCAGCGTTGGCTCTTGTGGGCGTATGTGCCGGCGGCGGTCTTGCCGTACATCGCCAACCAGACCGGCTGGATAGCGGCGGAAGTAGGGCGCCAGCCGTGGATTGTGTGGGGGGAACTGCGGACCAGCGACGCGCTGTCGGCTTCGGTGACCGGCGGGCAGGTGCTGGGCAGTATCCTGATGTTCCTTGTGATCTATGCGCTGCTCTTCATCCTGTTCATCTTCGTGCTGAACGACAAGATTCAAACCGGACCCGAGGCGGTAACCGAGGGCGCCGGGAAAGCGGAAGGGTTTGTTCGCGTGGCGTCCGACCTCGCGGAGCCGGGCGGCAAGTCAATGACGGGCATGCGCAACGACACCTCGGACGACACCGAATAGGGAGCCTGCGGAATGATTCCTGATCTCAACACCATCTGGTTCTTGCTGCTGGGCGTGCTGCTGGCCGGCTACGCCATTCTCGACGGCTTCGACCTCGGCGTGGGCATTCTCCACCTGGTGGCGAAAGGCAACCGCGAGCGCCGCATCTTCATGAACAGCATCGGCCCGCTGTGGGACGGGAACGAGGTGTGGCTGGTCACCTTCGGCGGCGCCATGTTCGCCGCCTTCCCCAACACCTACGCCACCGTCTTCAGCATGTTCTACACCGCGTTCATGCTGCTGTTGTGCGCGCTCATCTTCCGGGCGGTGGCCATGGAGTTTCGCAGCAAACGGCCCGGCGGCCTCTGGCGCGGAACCTTCGACTGCCTGTTCTTTCTGGCGAGCGCCGTGGCCTCGCTGCTCTTCGGCGTGGCGACGGGCAACGCCATGCAGGGCGTGCCGCTCAACGCGCAGGGCGACTACACGGGCACCTTCTTCGACTTTCTCACGCCCTACCCGCTCCTGGTGGGCCTGCTCGTGGTGGCGCTGTTCGCGATGCACGGGTCCATCTATCTGTACCTGAAAACGGAGGGCGACCTGCAGGCCCGGCTGCATCCCGTCATGTGGCGGACCTTCGGCATCTTCCTGGTGCTCTACATGCTCACCACGATGTACACGCTGGTCAGCATCCCGCACGCCGTCGAGAATTTCCGCGTGCTCCCCGCCGCCTGGATTATCGTGGTGCTCAATGTGCTGGCCATTGCCAACATCCCGCGCGCCATCTACCAGAAGAAGCCCGGATACGCGTTCATTTCCAGTTCCTGCACAATCGCCGCGTTCGTGTTCCTCTTCGGCATTGCGCTCTTTCCCAACATGGTGATTTCGAGCGTCAATCCCGCCGAGCATTCGCTGAACATCTACAACGCGGCCTCGAGCACCAAGACGCTGGGGATCATGCTGCTTATCGCCGTCGTCGGCATGCCGCTCGTGCTCACCTACACCGCCATCATCTACTGGACCTTCCGCGGCAAGGTGGAACTGGGCAAATTCAGTTATTGAGCCGGCAGCACAAACCGGCGCGCCCGCGGGGTCGAACTGGACACGGGTCCGGTGCGACGTGTGCATTGGCGCGCCCCGATGCAGTCAGCGACCACGCGACCCGGGAATTTTCATCGACAGCATGTGCAATACCCCTCGTCACTTGGAACGCCGGGGTCACTTTGTCGTAGCATGTTTCACCCTGCGGCTTCGCCGCTGGTGAACCATGCGGACCAGACTGGGCGTTCCAATCAACGCGCAAGGAGATTCGGGCCATGATGAAATTCACAGGCACACACAAGAGCACGTGGACGGCCGCGCTTCTGGCGGGCCTGTGCGCCGCGGCCGTGGCGCACGCCGCGCCGGACGCCCCGGAGTGCATCCAACTCTTCAACGGCAAAAACCTGGACGGCTGGCAGCCGAAGATCACCGGCTATGACCTGGGCGACAACTTCGGCGACACGTTTCGCGTGGAAGACGGCGTGTTGAAGGTCAGCTACGACGCTTACGAGCGCTTCGACGGCCGTTTCGGGCACCTGTTCTACAAGCATGAATTTTCGGACTACCGGCTCCGGGTCGAGTACCGCTTCACTGGCGAGCAGGTGGAGGGCGGCCCGGGCTGGGCCTTCCGCAACAGCGGCATCATGATTCACGGCCAGGCGCCCGGCACCATGGACAAGGACCAGGACTTCCCCGTGTCCATCGAGGTGCAACTGCTTGGCGGCGACGGCGACAACGAGCGCACCACCGCCAACCTGTGCACGCCCGGCACCAACGTGGTCATGAACGGGAAACTGCACACGCCGCACTGTACCAACTCGACGTCGAAAACCTATCACGGCGACCAGTGGGTGACGGCCGAGGTGGTGGTGCGCGGCAACACCATCGAGCACATCGTCGAGGGTGAGACGGTGCTCACCTACAGTGACCCGCAACTCGACCCCAAAGATGCCGACGCCAGAAAGCTGCTCCAGGCGGACGCGAAGAAGATGCTGACGGGCGGCACCATCTCGCTCCAGTCGGAGAGCCATCCGGTCGAATTCCGCAAGGTGGAACTGCTCGAGCTGAAGTGAGCCGCGCGCCTCAGGCCGATAACAGGCTCTCAATTCGCGCGCCTGGTTTGACAGTGTGGCCATGAAAGCAGAGAATGGACCTCTTCTCCCGTGAACACTGCGTGGGGATTCCACCTTGGGGTCGTGCGGGAGTGCGGAAGCGGCAGGCGGATGCGGCAGGGGTCTGTGATGATGCGCGTGCAGCATTTGTTGGTGGCGTTCTTGTGTGTCGCGGCGACAAGCGCGACGGCCTTCGAGGTGGATGAGTGCCTCATCTGCCACGGCAATCCGGAGGCGACCGTCGAACGCGAGGATGGCGCCGTTCGGAGCTTGTACGTGGACCAGGAGGTCTTCTCCGCTTCGGTACATGGCGAGGCGAGTTGCGACATCTGCCACGCGGACATCGAAGAACTGCCGCACCGGCCGAAGCTGGGCCAGCCTGACTGTGGCGTGTGCCATGTCGAGGCCGAGGAGTACCAGGCGAGCCTGCACGGACAGCGGCTGCAGCGCGGCGACGAGGACATTCACGGCTGTTCCGACTGTCATGGGGTGCACGATATCCGCCACACCGGCAACCCGCTTTCGCGGACGCACCCCGCGAACCTGCCCGAGACCTGCGGCCGCTGCCACAGTGACCCGGCATTGGCGCAGCGGCACATGATCAGTGTGGTGAATCCTTCGGACAGCTACCTCAAGAGCCAGCATGCCCAGGAAATCCGGGAGGGAAATCTCGATGCCGCGGCATGCAACGACTGCCATGGTTCACACAAGCTGCTGCCGGCCATCGACCCGGCGTCTCGCGTGTACCGGCGCAATATTGCCGGCACCTGCGGTGAATGCCATCCGGACGCACTCGCGGAATACGAGGCGAGTATCCACGGGCGCGCTTTCAAGGCCGGCATTAAGGATGCGCCGACCTGCAATGATTGCCACGGCGAACACGACATACGCAGCCCGGAGCAGGCGGCTTCCCGGGTAAGCCCGCGAAAGGTGGTGACGGACACCTGCACCCGCTGCCACGACAACGAGCAAATCATGACCAAGTACGGGATTGCGACCGCGCGCCAGGCGAGCTACATGGACAGTTACCACGGCCTGGCGAGTGCGGCCGGCTCCGACATCGTAGCCAGTTGCGCCAGTTGCCACGGGAACCACCTGATTCTGCGCCACACCAATCCCGAGTCGTCGGTGTATCCGGACAATCTGCCGCAAACCTGCGGCAAATGCCACGAAAATGCGGGGCCGAATTTCGCCAGGGGCGCGGTGCACATCATGCCGACGGACCCGGGCCAGCGCGCACTCGGCATCGTGCGCCTTATCTACCTCGTGCTGATTACGGGGGTGATCGGCTTCATGGTCGTGCACAACACGCTGTCCATGGGCCATCGCGCCATGTTGAAGTTTCGCGCGGAGCTTGGCGGGCGCAACACCTATCGCCGGTTCACCACGGGGATGACCGTGGGGCATATGGTGCTCACCATCGCGTTTATCGCGCTGGCGCTATCCGGTTTCGCCCTGCGTTATCCGGAGACCTGGTGGGCCAGCCTGATCTTTCACGGGGAAGAAGGTCTGGCGGCGCGCGGCATAGTTCACCGTGCGGCAGCGCTTGTCCTCGTCTTCGTCGCGGTGTGGAATGCGGCTTTCCTGCTCGGTACGCGCGCCGGACGCCGTGAGCTGGGCTACCTGATGGTGCGGTTCAAAGATGTGCGCGACCTCTTCCACAATGTGTTCTATAATCTGGGCCTTGCGAAAAAGCGTCCAGAATATGACCGCTACAACTACATGGAGAAATTCGAGTACTGGGGCATGTGGTGGGGCAGCATGCTCATGATTGTGACCGGTTTCTGCATGTGGTTCGTCAACCTGTTTCTGCAATTGTTCCCGAAGATTGCGCTTGATGTGGTCGCGCTGGTCCACTTTTACGAGGCCTGGCTCGCATTACTCACGATCATCGTGTGGCACCTCTACTATATGGTCTTCGACCCCGAAACCTACCCCATGAACTGGTCGTGGATCACCGGACACATCACGATGGACGACTTCAAAGAGCGCCACCCCCTTGAGTACGCGCGTGAGATGGACCCCCAATCCGCCGCCAGGGAGAAACGCGGATAACGCGGCGCTGCCTGTACGGGCGGCCTTGTCAGCACCGGTAACCGTCCGGAGACTGGCGTGAAACGCTCGGAACAGGTACAATCCCCGGGAGGCGAGGCGACAGCAATCCTGCAGGCACGATGAGCTATGGAAGGGCGCGCAAACAGGAAGCTTGCATCGGCGGGGCCGCCCAGGGGCACACATGGAGCGGATTGGGAAATACGAGGTGACGGGCACGCTCGGCCGGGGGGGCATGGGGGTTGTGTATCTGGGGCGCGACCCGGACCTGAACCGCCTGGTGGCGCTGAAGGTGCTTCAGGAGAGCCTCTCCAACGATGACTCCTTCCTCCGGCGTTTCGAGGAGGAGGCGCGCGCCGTGGCGCAGCTCTTCCACCCGCACATCCTGCCCATAAACGCCTTGTCGCGTGAGGGCGCACGCCTCATCATCGAAATGCCCTATATCGAGACGGGTTCGCTGGCGGACCTCATTGCGCAGCGCGGCCTGCACTGTCCCGACGCGGCCGTCTATTGCGCGGACACGCTCGACGCGCTCGCGGCATGCCATGCGCACGGCATCGTGCATCGCGATGTGAAACCGAGCAATATTCTGCTGGACGCGCAGGGCCGGGCGTTGCTCAGCGATTTCGGGCTTGCCAAGGCGCTGGATCTGCCGGCGGCCGTGCCCGCGGGGGACATGACCGCGACGAGCGTGTTCGTGGGCACGCCGCGCTATGCGCCGCTCGAGGCCTGGGACGGGGCCCCCCCTTCGCCCGCCTGGGACCTCTATTCGGTCGGCGTCATTCTGTACGAGGGCTTGAGCGGTACGCGCCTCGTTGAATCGGACACCTTTCTGGGCTACGTGCGCGCCATGGAGCGCGGGACCTTTCCCAGGTTGACGGAAGTGCGGCAAGGAGTCTCTGAAGAGATGAGCGCGCTGGTCGAAGGGCTGCTGTCCCCGGACCCGGCCGCGCGACCGGAGACTGCCGGGCAGGCGCTGGAGAAGCTGCGTTCGACCCCGGAGTATAAGCATCGCCGGGAGGGGCTCGAAACCACCGGCGTGCGCTCCATTCCGCGCGGGGTCCGGGTGCGCGCGCTGCGCGCGACACGGAAACGACGCGCGTCCCGGCTGGCTGCGCTGGCCTTCGTGCTGGTGTCGGCGCTGGCGATCGGTGCGCTTGCGCTGGTGTTCAGCAGTTTCTTCGCCGGGTCTACCGGGGAATCTCCGGCAACCCCGCGCGGCGGTACAACCGCTGAAACCAGTCAAGCGGACGCCCCCGTGCTCGCCGCGCTGCTTGGTCAGCCCCGTTTCGCGCCGCCCGCACGCGCGCTCACGTTCGCGGCCTCTGTCGCCGGGTCGCCCGACCGGCGGGGCCGGTTCATGCTGGTGTCGGGGCCGGAACCCGGCATGCTTCGGGGCCTGCTGGTATCCGGAATGCGGGTCTGCGACCTGGAATTCGAGAAACTTGAGACGGACGGATTCACCGTGACCGGCGTGTGGGGAACCTTCACGGACGCCAGCGCGCTGGAATGCGCGGCGGGGGAAGTCGCCGGCTCGGCACGCTGGCTGGCGGAGGAAGCCAGCCTCTGGATGGCGCTCGTCTTCACAGCCCCTAACCATGCGCTGCGCTGGGAGGAACACCTGACGCTGACGCGCACGCAACAGACGGACACCGCCCTGCTCTGGGAGGTGGAAGAAGACGACTACCTGGCGCCGATGCTGGTCAACGAACTGGCGCCGCGCGAGGGCGCCTGGCTGGCCGCGGCGAACCGGTGGCTGCCCGCGCTGCCGGGGGCCCGGCTTGCGCTGGGGGACGGCAAAGGCCTGGGCGGCCCGCAGATGGACGCGCTGTGGGTGGACGCGGAGACTGCGGGTGTGCCCGCGTTTCCACGGGAGGCAGGGGGACAGCTTGCCGGACTGGTGGTGGATGACGGTGTGTTGTTGCGGCTGCAGGCCGCGTCGCCGGCGCCCGAAGGCTGGTCGCTGCGGCTGGCGTTGCAGACCGGGTTTTCCATTCCACAGCGCCATTCCAAGCGGTATGCGGCAACCTGGCGCGACGGCGCGTGGGCGGACGGCAGGACGGTAGAGCATGAACGGGCATCTGCGTGGGAACCCCCCTGGCAGACGGTATCGCTTGCGGTACCCGGCCGCTGGGGCGTGGAAGTATTGCTGAAGGTCGAGGGGGGCGCGTTGCCGTCCGACGCGGCGCCCTGGCGCCTGAACGCCGCGCTGCTCGCGCCGGACACCGAGGGTGCGGCGGCGCCCGTGTTGTTCTGGGGCGCGCCGGAGACCGCGGAGACCCCGCACGGGGTGATGCTCGTCGGACCGGCAGAATAACCGTTGAGGGAACCGGCATGCGAAGAATGGGTAGAACCGCGCGGATGCTTGCCGCGCTCGTTGCCGCCGCCACGCTCTTCGCCGCCCGCGACGCCGCGGCCGGGCAGGGGGTGTCCCGGTTCGTGACTGAGCCGGGGGAGGCCGGTTCCGCCCCGGAAAACCTGTGCGTGGCTGGGGACTCGCTCTACTTCGCGGCGGACGACGGGGTGCACGGCAAGGAGTTGTGGCGCATCGACATCGATGGCGCGCCCCATTTTGTGGGGGATTTCCGGCCCGGGCCGGAAGGTTCCCTGCCTCGAAGCCTGGTGGCCGTGGATGACCGCCTGTGCTTCGTGGGCCTCCGCCAGAATTACCAGTTCGGGGAATTGCTGGAGTATGTCTGGCAAACGCGCGGAACCGCCGCGACTACCCGCTGCCTGCGCCTGCCGCCGAGCGCGCAGGCGCAACCCGGTGACGCAACGCTTGTGGCTCTGGCCGGGTCGGTGTACGGGGCGCAGTCCAGCCCCAACAGGGGCCGTGAACTCGCGTGGTTTGACAAGCCCAGAATGTGGGACACCACGCCGGGCCAGGAGAGCGGGGTACCCAGGGAGCAGGAGTATTTCGCCACGCTGGGAAGCAGGCTGCTTTTCACGACGCAACTTACGGATGTCTCCAGCCGGAGCCTGCGGGTTCTCGAGACCGCCCCGGGCCAGGAGAGACACGAGGTCGGATTCCTGACGGGCCAGGGCAAGACCGGCATTGGGTTTTCGATCCATTGCCGTGTGGCCAATGGCGCCCTGTGGTTCTGCGGGTCGACTGAGCATCTGGGCATGGAATTGTGCGTAACCGACGGCACGCCGGAAGGCACGCGGCTGGTCAGGGACATCCATCCCGGGGTCGGTGATTCCAATCCGAAAGACTTCGCCGCGCACCGGGGCATCGTGTATTTCCAGGCGAATGACGGCGAACACGGCACGGAACTCTGGCGCACCGACGGCACCGAAGCCGGAACGTGGCTGGTGAAGGACCTCAACCCGGGGCCGTGGGATTCGAACCCGTACCACATGCGCAGTATCGGCTCCTGCCTGCTTTTCGCGGCCAGGAGCGAGGAGGAGGGCACGGAACTCTGGCGCACCGACGGCACCGCGGAAGGGACGGAACTGGTGCGGGACATCTTTCCGGGCGCGGACGGCTCGGACCTCTATCAACCCACCGTTTACGGGGACCTGCTGCTGTTCGCCGCGGAGCACCCGGAATACGGGGAGGAACTGTGGCGAAGCGACGGCACCGCCGAAGGAACGCGGCTGGTGCGGGAGATACACCCGGGGCCGGGCGACGCCGAGCCGTACTACCTCACGTTGTTCCGGGACCAGGTCTACTTCACCGCCAACGACGGCGTGCACGGCGAAGAGGTGTGGTGCTCGGACGGCACCCCGGAGGGCACGGCGCTTGCGGCCGATATCCGCCCGGCGACGCGCATCGTGCGCTCGGGGAATCCCACGCACCTCGCCGCCGATGCCGCGCATGTCTACTTCGCCGCGGATGACCTCCGCCACGGCAACGAGTTGTGGCACAGCGACGTGAGCACGCTCGAGACGCGCATGGCCGCGGACATTCGCCCCGGAGCGGAGGGCTCCAACCCGGAGGAACTGGTGTTTTTCGAGGGCGTGCTGTTCTTCACCGCGGACGATGGGGCGCATGGCCGGGAGATTTGGCGCAGTGAAGGGGCCGGCGAGGTCCGGCTCGCCGCCGATGTCCTGGAAGGCGGCGCGGGGTCGAATCCCAGACTGCTCACCCCTTCCGGCGCCGGTCTGTTTCTTGCTGCTCGGGGGCCGGGTGAAGGAGACGCGCTCTACCACCTGGCCGGGCCGGATGCCGAACCGGCGCGCATCGACACGCCGGGCGTGCCGGGCGGCCCGCTCCGGGTCGAGAACCTGGTCCTGTGCGACGAGCGGCTGTACCTGTGTCTGCGCGGGCCCGACCGGCCTTTTCGTTTTGCCGTGCTTGACACGGTTGCCATGCGTCTCGAGGCGCTGCCCTTTGAAATCTCCGAGCCGGTCTCCTGGGAAGGGCTGCCGGCCGTCCGGGGTGCGCCGGAAGGGAATGCCGCGGGCGCGCATCTGCTGCAATCCTATTTCAGCCTGCCGGGCATGCGCCGCCGCGCGGCCCGGCTGGGAGACCGCTGGTACTTCGCCGCCCGCGACGGGCGGCACGGCGCGGAGTTGTGGTCGAGCCGCGGGGACGTGGAATCGGCGGCTCTGTTGTACGAGTGCTGCCCGGGCATTGCGAGCGGCAGCCCGGGCGAATTCCGGGTCGCGGGTGGGGAGCTGTTTTTCGCGGCGGACCGGCCGGGCCGGGGCCGCGAGCTTTGGACGACCAATGGCGCGCCCGAAGGCACGCACGTCGTTCACGACTGGCCCGGCCAGACGATGCGGGGGGCCGGCCCGCGGCACCTCACCCCGCACGGCGGCGCGTTGTTTTACAGCGCGCCGGGCAGCGGCTGGTACGCGGAGCGGCGCGCGTTGACCAAGTGCGAGCGCACGCCGAACGGCCTCTTTGTGACCACGGCGGCGGAACCGGACCGGCACTGGCCCGACAATCCCGGTGAATTCGTGAGCGCCGGGGACTGGCTGTACTTCGCGGCGGACCACCCGGCAACCGGCCGTGAGTTGTGGCGCTACGGGGAGCCACTGTACCGGTCTGCAGGCGGTGCCATGAGAAAACTCACGGTTTACACGATGGTGTGCAACATCGGCCGCGAGCAGTGTTACGCGCTCGACGCCGAGATAACGGGCCGCACCTGGCACAGCGCGCCTTGAACCTGTGATTTGTGTTAGAATGCCGCCAGTTCAGCGGGGGATAATGCTGGGGTGAGCGGCATGCAGGCACAGTTGGTGGCCATAGAAGGGCCTTTGCGCGGCGGCGTGTGGCCGGTTGGCCCGGACGGTATCACGCTGGGGCGCGACCCCGCGTGCATCGTGCGCCTCCACGATCGGCTCGCCTCGAGACGCCACTGCCGCATCTTTCCCGACAGCGGCCGCATGCGCATCGAGGACCTGGGCGCGCGCAATCCGGCACTGGTCGCGGGCGAGCCGCGCCGTGAAGGCCTGGTGCGCATCGGGGACACCATCGCCGTGGGCACGGAGCTGTTCCTCCTTGCGGGACCGCCCAGCATTGGGCTCGACGAAGCGGAAACCAGCGATGAGACCTTGTCTCTCGGGCACTATCTGGCCCTCCATCTCCCCGGCGACCAGACCATTCGCCTGGAACGGCATGTCAGCACGGTGGAACAGCTCGCGTTTCTTTTCGAATCCGTGACACGCATGGCCGCCTGCGACACGGCCGCCGCCCTCACAGGCGTGGGCCGGCACGCGCTCAGCGAGTGGATGAAACCCGCCGGCCTCTGGATGGCGCGCCCGAGGCAGGGAAACAACACCACCTTCTACGCCTGCGCGCCCCACGGCGAGGACGGCGGCGGGCATGGGCTGCCCGAGGCGGTGCAAACGGCCATGGACGAGCAGAAGCCCGCCCTGCTGCCCGGCGTGGAAGAAGGGCGCGGCACCTTTCTCGTTGCGCCGCTGAGCCTCAATTCCGCCTCGCTCGGCAGCATTGTGCTCGAAAGCGGCGAGACGCAGTACCGCAATGCCGACCTGCGGCTGCTGCAGTTGTTCAGCATGGTCTTCGCCGCCTTTCTCGAATCGCTGCGCTCGCACGACCAGCTCAAGCGCGACAACGAGCGGCTGCGCATGCGCGCGGGCGAATCACTCGAGTTCGTGGGCGAATCCGACGCGGCCCGGCATGCGCGCGAGCAGGCCATGCGCGCGGCCCGCTCGAATCTCAACGCACTCATCCTCGGCGAGACCGGCA
>NPIG01001212.1_pt3 | contig 11545 bp, 13 predicted proteins | sample 8637441 | NCBI WGS metagenome assembly NPIG01 (sample SAMN07420675, study PRJNA396082) | bioreactor metagenome | isolation source: sample BR6 brine-fed electro-methanogenic bioreactor BR | place: Japan: Kochi | collected 2016-06-14
GCGCGACACCCTGTTCCTTCGCGGCGACCAGCGCATCCTTGCCGATGAAGGCGTCCTTCTCCCAGTCGATCGTGAACTCGAGGCCCGCCTCGAGCACGTTGACTTCCTCGTCGATGTCGTTGCCGTAGAGCGGCAGCGAGGCTTCGAGGCGCAACGAGTCGCGTGCGCCGAGCCCCGCCGGCTTGATGCCGTCTTCCGCTCCGGCCTCGAGCAGCGCGTCCCACACGGCGGGCGCGTCCTCGGGCGCGAGGAAGATCTCCCACCCGAGCTCACCGGTGTAGCCCGTCCGCGAGCAGATCGCCGGCTTGCCCGCGATCGTGCCTTCGACGACGCGGTAGTACTTGACCGACATCCCCTCGAAGCCCTCGGCGAGCCCGGCGAGGATCCGCCGCGCCTTGGGGCCCTGGAGCGCGAGAAGCGCAGTCTGGTCCGTCTCGTCGTCGAGAGCGACGTCGAAGCGGCCGACGTGCTCACGAAGCCAAGCGAGGTCCTTGTCCTTGTTCGACGCGTTGACGACGACGAGGGTGTGCTCCTCACCGAGTCGGTACGCGAGGATGTCGTCGACGAAGGTGCCACGCTCGGTCGTCAGGCAGGAGTAGAGCGCCTTGCCAACCGGCAGCGCCGACATCCGCGACGGGGTCACGTGGTCGNNGACCAGCCGCTCCATCGCGCGGGCCACCTGCGGGTAGCCACCCGGCGCGCGCAGGATCACCTGTCCCATGTGGCTGACGTCGAAGAGCCCGGCCGCCTGGCGGACGGCGCTGTGCTCGTCGATCAAGCCGGTGTACTGCACCGGCATCTCGAATCCGGCGAACGGGACCATCTTCGCGCCGGCGGCGAGGTGCTTCTCGTGAAGGGGCGTCTGCTTGAGCTCTGACATGGCGTCCTCCGGCTCGGCCCAGCCGGTGAACCTCAGTCGAGAATCCGGTCGGCCGGCCCGCTCGAGGTGGGCCGGGAGGCGGGTGCTACGAACGAGGTGGAACCGAACAGGCGGGGAGAAGGAGCGATCCTAGCACCGGGTCCCGGGAGCCAGCAACGCACTCGCGAAAGGTTCCGCCAAAGCTCGATTCCCCTGGAGACCGCAGCGCTTCAGCGCTCCCGCCAGCGCCCCTCCCGGCGGTCGAGACAATGCACCCGGACGCGCCCCGTGCCGCCGTGGACGACGACGCGGCAAACTCGCTCGCGACCGTCCGTCAGCATCACCGAACCCGGCGTCGCGTGTCCCTCCGGAGTCAGAACGAGCACGCGTTCGGTCCCCAGGCGGACGGGGTCGCTCGTCGGGTCGAGCAGGCCGCGCCCCGGCGGGGGCGCCGGAGCCCCGGTCCAGCTCGGGACGCCGATCCCCGCCTCCCCGTGCTCGGCACCAAGAGCGAGCCAACCGGTGCGGCGGTCCTCGCCAGCGCGCAGACCCGCCCGAGAGACGCCGTCCCCGCTCGTGTCCCGCGCGAGGACGATCGGGAGGTCGGCGTCCGCGGCGGCAGGAAACACGAGCGCCCGCGCCCGCCCGTCGAGGCGCGCGGCCAGGGACTGGCCCCGCACGGCGGCCGCGAGAGTGCGCGCCGCGCCCAAGGTGTGCCGGCGCCGGGCCGCCGGGAGCAGCGATGGCGCGAGGCCGACGAGCGTCGCGAGCGCACCGAGCGCGGCGAGAAGGGAGAGGAGGGCGCGCCCCCCCTCCCTCCCTCGTCGCGGCTCGCTCACTTCTTGCGCGAGCGGGAGGCCGCCTTCTTGCTCCCGCCGAAGCTGAGCCGATCGCGAATCTTGTCGAGCAGCTTCGCGCCGACCCCGCGCACGGCGAGCAGATCCTCCGGCTTCGCGAACGGCCCGTTCGCCTTGCGGTGCTCGACGATGCGCCCCGCGAGCGCCGGGCCGATGCCGCTCAGCGTGCTCAGCTCCTCGACGCTCGCCGTGTTGACGTCGATCTTGGTCCCGCCCGCCGCCTTCTCCGCGGCCGAGACCGGCGCCACGAGAGCCACACTCATCGCCAGCGCAATCAGCGCGGCGAGCGCGAGATTCACCCTCCCCTTCTTCGAGATCACAGTCCTCACGAGAACTCTCCTTTCGCGTCGGCCCCACGGGCCCCGCACACCTCACCAATGCAGGAACGAGGCCAGCGNNTTGTCCACGGCGTCGGACGGGTGGAATCCGTCTCACGCCGCACACTTCGGTGTCTCGCGCGGTACACTCCCCGGGCCGACCGAGGAGGAGCGCGACCATGGAGCGGGAGTTCACTTACACGAAAGAGCGACTGCTCTTCATCATGGAAGACCTGCTCGAGACCGACGTCCGTTCGCGCCTCGAGTACCAAACGGAAGAGAACGCCGAAGAGGGCTTCGAGAAACGCGCGGCGGTCGAGTTCGTGCTGTGGTTTCTCGGCGAGGCCTTCCCGGACGGCTTCAGCTTCCGGTGCGCCTTCCCCGACCTCGAGAACGAGTACCCGCAGGCCGTCGCGGAGCGCATCGTGTCCGGCAGCGGCTGGTCAGCCCGTCACGTCGACGACGACGAGGGAGAAGGCGGCAACGTGATTCACGTCGACTTCGGCAAGGAGTAGCGAGAGCTACCCTTCCCCCTGCGACCGGACCCAGGCCAACGCCCCCTCNNTGTCGAAGTGACCGTCGAGCTGAGCCTCGTAGGCTGCGTCGAGCAAGACCCCGAGCGCGGGGCCCGGCGCGTGCCCTTCCACGAGCAGGTGCCTCCCGAGCAGGATCCGCTGCGGGACCGCGTCCGCGAGCCGAATCTCCTCGGCGCGCTCCTTGAGCCGCCGGGCCGCGTCCGGCAACCCGCCGGGCAGTGGCGGCCGGCCATTGGCGTCGGCCTCGACCAGGCGGAGCAGCGACTCGATCGTCTCGCCCCCCTTCTCCCCGAGGCGCCGTGCGAGCCGCCGGATCGCACGGGCGGTTCCCTGGAAACCCAGGTGGTCGAGATGGCACTCGTCGAGAGCGATCACGCGGCGGCATAGAGCCGCGGGCGCGCCGATCGAGTGCAGGAACGCCGCATAGGTCTCGGAGGCCTGAGCGTGTCCAGGAGAGCGGACCCGCCCGTCCTGGTCGACGAAGCTCGTCGCAGGCTTGCCGAGGTCGTGGGTCAGCGCGGCGAGCAGCAGGACTCCGCGCGCCTCGGGCTCGAGCGCGTCGCGCTCGGCGATCGCGGCGGCCGCGTCACACACGAGCAATGTGTGGGTCCAGACATCCCCTTCGGGATGCCACTCCGGGTCCTGGGCGCACCCCTCGAGCGCCTCGAGCTCCGGGTAGAGCGCGCGCCAGGAACACTGCGCGAGCAGCGTGAGTCCCCGTGACGGGCTGCGCGCGAGCGTCGCCCACTTCCACCACTCCGCCCAGACGCGCTCGGCGGCGAGCTCTACGTACTCGTCACGCAGCGCGCGGCAGAGCGTCACGGTCTCGGACGCGGCGTCGAGCTCGAAGCGCGCGGCGAGTTGCACGCCGCGAAGCACACGAAGCGGGTCCTCGGCGAAGGCGGGCCCCACGTGGCGCAGGACGCGTCGCTCGAGATCCTCCTCCCCGCCGTGGGGATCGAGGAGCTCGTTCCCGACTGGATCCCAGCCGAGCGCGTTGATCGTGAAGTCCCGCCGCGCGGCGGCCTCGGCGAAAGGCATCGCGGGATCGGGCGTGACGACGAAGCCGCGATGACCGCGCCCTTCCTTGTTCTCGCGGCGCGGCAGCGCGACATCGACCGTCACGCCATCGGGGCCCGTAGCCTTGAGGACGCCAAACGCGCGGCCGACGGCGTGGACGCCGAGCTGCCCGGCTTCGAGCGCGGACGCGACCGCGTCGACGTCGAGGTGGTACACCTCGATGTCGAGGTCACCCGCTTCGAGCCCGAGCAGGGCATCGCGCACGGCGCCCCCGACGACGATCGGCCGGCCGCCGCGCACCGTCAGTGCGTCGACGACCGCCTTCGGGGTCGGGCCGAGCGTGATCATGACGCGGGGGCCGGAGCCAGCTCCTCCTTCGGCGCGGGCTCTTCGGTGGATGTCGCCGGCGGAGCGCCCTCGCCCTCCGCCGATGGAGGCGTGGTCCCCCCGCTCTCCCCGTCGACGGGGGCCTCACCTTCCGCGGCAGCGCTCTCCTCGACGGGTTGTTCAACTCGCTGCTCGGCTTGTTGTTCGGCCCGGTGCTCGGCCTGGAGGCGCCGGAGGATGAAACTCTTGCGCACGTCCATGCCGACGACGAGCACCGCGAAGGTGATCAGGAACACGAAGCCGACCTGGAGGATCCGCTCCTTGATCGCGGGCGAGAGGTCGCGCCGGATCGAGGACTCGACGAGCAGGACGAGGATGTTGCCGCCGTCGAGGACGGGAATCGGCAGCAGATTGAAGATCCCGAGGTTGATGCTGATGAATGCGATCAAGCCGAGGAAGGGCTGCAACCCGTACTGCGCGACCTGGTGCGAGATCCGCGCGATCTCGAGTGGGCCCGAGATCGACTTGAGCCCGATCTGCATCGTGAAGAGCGCCTTCAGCGTCCGCCCGAGGACGACGACGTGATCCCACGTCTTCGACAGCGCATGGGGGAACGCTTCGAAGAGGCCGTATTTGAAAGTCCGCATCGGGACGGTGAGGGTCGCGTTGATCTTGCCGCCGTCGGCGGTCGCCTCGGGCGTGATCATCAGCGCAAGCTCCTCGCCATCACGGCGGAGGAGGAACTCGAGCGACTTTTCCGGCTGGGTCTTGATGATTTCGATCAGTCCAGGGAGCGACGCGACGGGCTGGCCGTCGACCGAGGCGACCACGTCGCCCTGCATCAGGCCCGCTTCGCTGGCCCGGCCAGGGAGCACGGCGGCGACATGGATCTCTCCGCCCGGGTAGACGCCATCGGTGCCGACCCCTACGAGCTCGTGGGAGCCGAGCTCGAGAGTGAACTCGAGTGGCGCGCCTTCGCGCTCGATCTCGTAGACGACACGCTGCCCGGGGCGCAAGGCGACTTCCTCGCCGTAGTCGTCGAGGCTCTCGATGTCCCGGCCCGCGATCCTCAGGATGCGGTCGCCGACCGCGAGGCCTGCGACCGCCGCCGGCGAGTCCGGCTCGACCGCGCCGACGAGGATGTTGCTCGTCGCCGGGCCGTCGATGCCCACGATGAACATGCCCCACCAGATGAAGATGGTGAGCAGGACATTCATCGCCGGTCCCGCGAAGAAGACGATCAGCCGTTGCCAACGCGGCTTCGCGTTGAAGAGTGAGGGGTCGTCGGGGTCGACGCTCTCTTCGTACTCGCCGGCCATCTTGACGTAGCCGCCGAGCGGCACCGCGGCGACGCGATAGTCCGTGTCTCCCTTGCGGAAGCCGGCGAGACGCGGACCGAAGCCGAGCGAGAACACCTCGACGCGCACCTTGAAGAGCTTCGCGGCGAGGAAGTGACCGAGTTCGTGGACGAAGACCAGCGACCCGAGCACGATGATGAAGTAGAACGCGCGTTCGATCATCTCCATCAGCTCAGCTCCTCCCTGATGACGGTGCGGGCGCACTCCCTGGCCCGCCGGTCGACATCGAGCAGCTCCCCGAGCTCCTGCACGGGACCGCTCGCCTCTCGCTCGAGCGTCGCTTCGATGACGCGGGGAATGTCGGTGAAAGAGAGCCCGCCGTCCAGGAACGCCGCCACGGCGACTTCGTTCGCGGCGTTGAGGCGCGCGGGGGTGTCCCCACCCTGCTCGAGCGCTCGGTACGCGAGCGCAAGACAGCGGAACGCCTCGCGGTCGGGCTCTTCGAAGGTCAGAGGAGGCATCGCGACGGGGTCGAGACGCTCCGTCACGCCGTCCCAGCGCTCGGGCCAGGTCAACGAGTACTGGATCGGGTGACGCATGTCCGCGTGCCCGAGCTGGGCGACGACGGAGCCGTCGCGGAACTCCACCATCGAGTGCACGACGCTCTGCGGGTGGACGACGACGTCGATGCGGCTCGCGGGCAGGTCGAAGAGCCAGTGGGCCTCGATGACTTCGAGTCCCTTGTTCATCAACGTGGCCGAGTCGATCGTGATCTTCGGTCCCATCTCCCACGTCGGGTGCTTGAGCGCCTGCTCGCGGGTCACCTTCTCGAGCTCGGCGAGGCTGCGGCCGCGGAACGGGCCGCCCGAGGCGGTCAAGAGGAGACGCTCGACCTCTCCGCGCTCACCGCTTCGCAAGCACTGGTGGATCGCGTTGTGCTCGCTGTCGACGGGGAGCAGCANNAGTCGCGCGCCGCGCGCACCATCAGCTCGCCTGCGATGACGAGCGCTTCCTTGTTCGCGAGGGCGACGACCAAGCCCGCGTTGACGGCGGCGAGGGTCGGCACGAGGCCGGCCGCGCCGACGATCCCGGCGACGACGATGGCCGCCCCGGTGCCCACCGCGACCTCGGCCGCGCCTTCGGGGCCGAGCCGGATCTCCGGCGCCGCGTCGCCGAGTAGACCGCGCAGCTCACGCGCCGCCGCCTCGTCCGCGACGGCCACCGCGCGCGGGCGGTAGCGCCGGATCTGCTCGGCGAAGCGCTCCATNNGCCGCCCGGCGACCATCCCGACGACCTCGAACGCACCGTTCGTCTTCTCGATCACGTCGAGCGTGCTGCAACCGATCGAGCCAGTGGATCCGAGAACGACGACGGAGCGGGACACGCGAAACTCCTCCAGCTACATGGGATGCGGCGGGCCCTCGGCCCGCCCGCGCTCAGCGCAGAAGATACCAGTGGTACCAGTAGAGTACCGGCGCGGCAAAGAGCAGACTGTCGATCCGGTCGAGGACGCCGCCGTGCCCCGGCAGCAGACCGCCGGAATCCTTGATCGCCGCGGCGCGCTTGAGCAGCGACTCGGCGAGGTCGCCGAAGACGCCTGCGACGACGAGGAGCACCCCGAGAGCGAGCGCGTGAGCGATCGGCAGGGCCGTATAGAAGGTGTACGCGGCGATCACCGCACCGACGAGGCCTCCGAGCACGGCGGAGATCGCGCCCTCCCAGGTCTTCTTCGGCGAGATGCGTGGGGCGAGCTTGTGCCGGCCGAAAGTCTTGCCGCCGTAGTACGCGAAGGAGTCCCCGAGGTAGCAGACCAGGAGGGCGAAGATCAGGAGATCCTCGCCGCGCTCCCGATCCACGAGGGAGCCCGCGGTGAGCAAGCCGCCGACGTGACCGACGCTCAGGCCGAGATAGAGCGGCGCGATCAAGGTCCCGACGAGCCGGCGCGCGACCCGGACGGGTTCTTCGCGCACGAAGACGGCAGCCCCGGAGACGACGAGGAGCAGCCCGACGAGAACCACCGGGAGCGGCGGCGCGTAGGGCTCCGGCCCGAAGGAGAGCACGACGAGCAGAGTGCCCGCATACGCGAGGGGCGCCAGCGGAGCGAGTTCGAGCCCCCCGAGGAGCCGGTTGAGCTCGCGCTGCGCCATCATCGCGAGCGCCGCGACCCCAGCCCAGAACACGGGTAGCGGTGCCCAGCGCGTCCCCGCGAGGACGAAGGCGATCAGGACGGCGGCGGTGAGGATGCGCTTCACGGCTGCCGCGACCCCCGCGTGACCTTCGCGGCCTTCGTCGAGCTCCCGGGCGGCGTCACGCCCCCGAATCGCCGCTCACGTCCCTGGAAGTCGAGCAGCGCCTCGAGCAGGTTCTCGCGCCGGAAGTCCGGCCAGAGCACCTCGGTGACCCAAATCTCCGCGTAGGCGATCTGCCACAGGAGAAAGTTGCTGACGCGCAGCTCGCCAGAGGTCCTCACGAGCAGGTCCGGGTCGGGCGCACCGCTCGTGTAGAGCCCTTCCGCGATCACGTCCTCGTCGATCGCCTCGATGTCGAGCTCGCCGCGGGCCACGCGTTGCGCGGCCTGGCGAGCCGCGTCGACGATCTCCGAGCGACCGGAGTACGAGAGCGCGACCTGGAACACCATGCCGGTGTTCGCGGCGGTCTCGCGGCGGGCGCGTTCGAGCGACTCCTGGACCGTGGGCGGCAGCTCGTCGAGCCGCCCGACCGGCTCGAAGCGCACGTTCTTCTCGGTCAGCGTGGGAAGCTCGCTCTCGATGTACTCCTTGAGCAGCTTCATCAGGGTGCCGACCTCGGCTTCGGGGCGCTTCCAGTTCTCGCGGCTGAAGGCGTACAGCGTGAGGGCCTCGAGCCCGAGGCGGGCCGAGGTCTCGAGCGCCTCCCTGACCGAGGTGATGCCGGCGCGATGCCCGGCGACGCGCGGGAGCCCGCGCTTCTTCGCCCAGCGCCCGTTCCCGTCCATGATGATGGCGACGTGCCGAGGCAGACGGCGGAAGTCGAGCTTGCCGAGCAGCTCACTCTCCCGCTGCGAGCGTTCGGAACGCTTCTTGCTCGTTCGACCTGCCATCACCACTGGACTCCTGGGACCGGCGCGCCCGACGTCGCGGGGCGGAATCTACCACTCTGCTCCCGATTATGCATGGACCGAGGAGTCCGAGGATCAGGGAATCGAGAAGCGCTCCGGGAAATGGGCGCGAACGAGGCAGAGGCCACGCGCAGGCGCCGTCATCCCCGCCGCGGAGCGCGACTCGGCCGCGAGGATCGCGGCGGCGTCGCTGGCCGGTCGACGGCCGAGCCCCACCTCGGCGAGCATCCCGACGATGTTGCGCACCATGCGGTAGAGGAAGCCGTCGGCTTCGGCCGCGATATCGAGGACGCCGTCGTCGCGTTCGAGCAGCTCGAGCCGCGTCATCGTCCGCACGCTCGTCTTCGACTGCCCCCCCGAGGTCGCGAAGGAGGCGAAGTCGTGCCGGCCGACGAGCGTCGCCGCCGCCTCGCGCATCGCCGCGACGTCGAGCGGGCCGCGCAGATGCCAGGCCCAGCGCGCTTCGAACGGGAGCATCACGGGGCGCCGGACGATCCGGTAGCGATAGAGCTTGCCGATCGCGCTCCGGCACGCGTGAAAATCGGGGGGCATCGGCGCGACGCCGAGCACCCGCACGGACTCGGGCAGGAGTGCCGCCAGGCCTGCCATCAACGTCTCCGCGCTCCGCGGAGTCGGAGGCCGGTACGAGGCGATCTGGCCGAGCGCGTGGACTCCGGCGTCCGTCCGCCCCGAGCCGACGACCGCCGCGCCGCGACCCGGCACGCCGTGGATCTTCGCGAGGGCCTCTTCGATCAGCCCCTGGACGGTTGGGCTCTTCGGCTGGAGTTGCCACCCCGCGAGCTCGGTGCCGTCGTAGGCGATGCGCAGGGCCCAGGGATCGACGCTCTCCCCGTTCACGCGCCGCGACCCGGAGGCGCCAGCACGAGCTCGCCGCGCCGGGTGTCGAGCTTGGCGGTGTAGCCGATCGGCAGCGCCCGCGCCTTGCGCCCGTGCCCGGCCGGGATCCCGGTGATGACCGGCACGCCGAGTGGGGCGAGCGCGTCTTCGAGGATGCGCCGCATCGAGCGCGAAGGCCTCCCGGGCACGGGACGGCATGCGGTGAGCTGGCCGACGGCGACGCCCCGGACACCGTCGAGGAGTCCGGCCTCCCGCGCCTGCCACAAGAGGCGGTCGATGCGGTAGGGCGCCTCCCCCACCTCCTCGAAGAAGAGCACGGCTCCCGAGAGCTTCGGCTGCCACTTCGTCCCCGCCAAGGAGACGAGTACGCTGAGGCAACCTCCGACGAGCGGCCCCTCGGCGCACCCTTCGCCGAGCACGGCCCGCGCCCCGAAGGAGAAGCGCCGCTCCTCGGCCGGCGCGGTGAGCATCTCGAGGAGGTCGCGGCGCACGAAGCGCTCCTCACGCGCGAGGTCGGCGACGAGGGGGGCGTGCCACGCGGCGATGCGCGCGCGCCACAGCGCGAGGTGCAACGCGGTGATGTCCGAGAAGCCGATCAGCCAGCGGGGGTTCTTGCGCAACGCCTTCCAGTCGATGTGCTCGAGCAGCGTCGCCGAGCTCCAGCCGCCGCGGGCCGCCCAGACCGCGTCGATCGACGGGTCCTCGAGGGCCCAGCGGAGGTCCGCGACGCGCTCCTCGATGGTGCCGGCGAGGTCACCGTCTCGGCGCCGGAGCCCCGGAGAGAGGCGAGGCTCGAAGCCCCAGCTCTCGAGACGCGCGAGCCCGGCGTCGAGGGCCTCGGGACGGACGGAGGAGGCGGGCGCGACGATCGCGATGCGGCCCCCCCGCGGCACGGCCGGGGGCACCTTGATGGAAGGACGCGCCATCAGGCTTCCTCCTGGTGCTCGACGACGGTGGCGGCGTGGCGCGGCGGCAGGTCGGCCACGGCCGCTTCGTGGGCCTTCGCGGCGCGCTCGCGAAGCGACGCGTCGGCGAGGAAGTCGAGCCCGGTCAGGGCGAGCGCGCGCGTCGCGCGCAGGGTGTTGCGGTAGGCCGCCGGCGCATTCGCTGCCGCGACGAAGGCTTCGGTGTGGCTGGCCGGAGCGTTGTCCGCGACGGGAAAGACCGGATGGAGCACCGGGATCGCATGCGAGAGCGTGCCGACGTCGAGCGAGCCGACGACCGGCGCCTCCGAGACCTCGGGGAGCGCGGGATCGAGCCCCGCATCCCGCGCGTGGGCCGCGTAGCTCTCGGCGAGCACGGGGCTCGCGACGATCTCGTCGTAGAGGTTGTCGATCGGGAGCACGTCGGCCGTTGCGCCGCGCCGCTTGGCGATCGCGCGCACCGTGCGCTCGAAGCGCGGAAGCACCTCACCCGCGAGCTTCGCCGAGGTCGCCGCGCGCAGCGAGAAGCGCGCCCGTGCGCGCGCCGGGACCACGTTCGGCCTCAGCCCGCCTTCGAGGATGACGCCCGGAATGCGCACCTCTTCGCCGAGCTCGGCGACCAGGCGCTCGCGCGCCGCGAAGAGCTCGATNNGCGAGCGCGCGCGAAGAGCTCGAGCATCGCCTCGAGCGCGTTGACGCCCTGCCGCCTCGCCGTGACCGCGTGGGCCGCCGCGCCGGAGAAGACGACCTCGACCGACCAGGACGCGAGAGAGCGGACGAGGGCGGTGTCCCGGGTTCCAGGGTGCGCGATCAGGGCGGCGTCGACGCCTTCGAACGCGTCGCGCACGGCGAGGACGACCTTGCCGCCAATCGTCTCCTCCGCCGGCGCCCCGAAGACGAGGACCCGCGCGCCAAGCTCCTCGCTGACGCGAGAGAGCGCGAGCGCGGCGACGATGGCGCCCGCCGAGATCAGGTTGTGCCCGCCGCCGTGGCCGAGCCCCGGCAGCGCGTCGTACTCGGCGAGGAATGCGACGCCCGGCCCGCCTTCGGGACCGCGCACCGCGCGGAAGGCGGTCGCGAGACCGGCGACGCCGGTCTCGACGCGAAAGCCCTCCTCCTCGAGTTCACCGCTGAGCCGCGTCACGGCGTGGAACTCGCGGCAGCCGAGTTCCGGGTCGCGATGCAGGTCCTCACCGAGTCTGTGGAGCTCTGGAGCGAGGCGGTCGATTTCCGCGACCACGCGCGCGCGGAGTGAGTCGATCGTGGCGCTCGTTGGTGATCGCATGCCCTCTACTCGACCTTTCCGTCCTGCCGCGGCGAGCCGCGGATCGTGCTGGTGCCAGGAGAAGCCGGTCGTAAGCCGGATTCTGTTCCCCTTCCGGGGGAGGATCATTCATCTGGGACGACGGTCACCCGCCGCCTCGAGCAGCCTACCCGGGAGCGACGCGGGCCC
>NPIG01001543.1_pt1 | contig 11528 bp, 12 predicted proteins | sample 8637441 | NCBI WGS metagenome assembly NPIG01 (sample SAMN07420675, study PRJNA396082) | bioreactor metagenome | isolation source: sample BR6 brine-fed electro-methanogenic bioreactor BR | place: Japan: Kochi | collected 2016-06-14
CCGGGTCGCTGACCATGGAGGAGCTGCAGGGCGGCACCTTCACCATCTCCAACGGTGGCGTCTACGGCTCGCTGATGTCCTCGCCGATCCTCAACCCGCCGCAGTCGGGCATCCTCGGCATGCACAAGATCCAGGACCGTCCGATGGTCATCAACGGCGAGATTGTGATCCGCCCGATGATGTATCTGGCGCTCTCCTACGATCACCGCATCGTCGACGGCAAAGGCGCCGTGACCTTCCTGGTGCGCGTCAAAGAAGCGCTGGAAGACCCGCGGCGTCTGCTGATGGATCTGTGAGGAGGCCCAATGCCCGGTCACGTCCGACATAGGGCAGCGCCCGGCCGCCAGGTGGGCGCAAAGCGCCCGCCCGTCACGCCGGAGGCGTGCCTACTATTTGCTGCGCACCTTCGGTGCGACGGGGGCGGTCGGGCGCTGCCCGGGACGCAAGCGCCCCGGGCCGGTCTTCTGACAAAAATCCGCACACATCTGCCAAACGTACAAAACCGGGCAAAAATTCCCCAATCCGGCCGATGCGCCGCTTGAACGCCCCCCTGAAAACGTACGGAACGCCCTCCATTCCGTACAAAAGACAACAGGAGACCTGAGATGGCAAACTATGACGTGATCATCATCGGCGGCGGCCCCGGCGGCTATGTCTGCGCGATCCGCTGCGCCCAGCTGGGCCTGAAAACCGCCTGCGTCGAAGGCCGCGGCGCCTTGGGCGGCACCTGCCTGAACGTGGGCTGCATCCCCTCCAAGGCGCTCTTGCATGCCTCCCACCAGCTGCACGAGGCCGAGCACAACTTCGCCAAGATGGGGCTCAAGGGCAAATCCCCCAGCGTCGACTGGAAACAGATGCTCGCCTATAAGGACGAGGTCATCGACGGCAACACCAAGGGCATCGAATTCCTGTTTAAAAAGAACAAGGTAGACTGGATCCAGGGCTGGGGCACCATCCCCGAAGCCGGCAAGGTCAAGGTCGGTGACGAGGTGCACGAGGCCAAGAATATCATCATCGCCACCGGGTCCGAGCCCGCCTCGCTGCCCGGCGTCGAGGTCGACGAAAACGTCGTCGTCACCTCCACCGGCGCGCTGTCGCTGAACAAGATCCCGAAGAAACTGGTGGTGATCGGCGCCGGCGTCATCGGCCTGGAACTGGGCAGCGTCTACTCCCGCCTGGGCGCGGAGGTGACGGTGATCGAATTCCTTGATGTCGTCACCCCCGGCATGGACGGCGAGATTCAGAAAACCTTCATGAGAACCCTTAAGAAACAAGGGCTTAAGTTCATTATGGGCGCCGCCGTGCAAAAGACCGAGGCGACCAAGACCAAGGCGAAAGTCACCTACAAGCTCAAGAAGGACGACAGCGAACACGTCATCGACGCCGACGCCGTCCTGGTCGCCACCGGCCGCAAACCCTATACTGAAGGACTCGGCCTCGACACCCTCGGCGTCGAGATGACCCCGCGCGGTCAGGTCAAGGTCGGCAAGGACTGGCAGACCAACGTCAAGGGCGTCTACGCCATCGGCGACGTGATCGAAGGCCCGATGCTGGCGCATAAGGCCGAGGACGAAGGCATGGCGGTGGCCGAGCAGGTGGCCGGCAAGCATGGCCATGTGAACTACGGCGTGATCCCCGGCGTGATCTATACCGCGCCCGAGGTCGCCAATGTGGGCGCAACCGAAGAAATGCTGAAAGACCAAGGCCGTAACTACAAGGTCGGCAAGTTCATGTTCATGGGCAACGGCCGCGCCAAGGCCAATTTCGCCGCCGACGGTTTCGTCAAGATCCTCGCCGACAAGGACACCGACCGCATCCTGGGCGCCCATATCATCGGCCCGGCGGCGGGCGAGCTGATCCACGAGATCTGCGTCGCGATGGAGTTCGGCGCTTCCGCCGAGGATCTGGCGCTGACCTGCCACGCGCATCCGACCTATTCCGAGGCGGTGCGCGAGGCCGCTCTGGCCTGCGGCGACGGGCCGATCCACAGCTGACACCGGGTCTGGGCGGCACGTCGGGTGCCGCCCGCCCCCTTCTCACCCCTCCTAGGTCCGAAGATGTCCCAATTCGACCTGACCGCCTATCTCGACCGGATCGGGATCGACCCCGTCCCGGTCACCCTGCAGGGGCTGCGCGATCTGCAGCGGGCGCAATTGCGCGCCATCCCGTTCGAAAGCATCGACGCCTATCTGGGGCACGTACCGGCGCTCGACATGGCGGTGATCTTCGACAAGATCGTGACCGGCGGACGCGGCGGATACTGTTTTGAACTCAATGCCTTGCTGGGTGCCGCACTGGCGGCGCTGGGGTTCTCGCCGCGCCGCAGCCTCGCCCGCGTGCGCAAGGGGGCGCCCGAGGGCGGTCCGCGCAGTCACCTGATGATGCAGGTCCAACTGGACGAGGGGCTGTTCCTGGCCGATGCCGGCTATGGCGGGCCCGGGTCGCTGGAGCCGCTGCGGCTCGACACCGACACGGACCAGACCGCGCCCAACGGCACCTACCGCATCTGGCGGGACGAAGCGACCGGCGAGCACGTTATCGACAAGCGCACCCCGGCGGGGTGGTTCCCGCTGTTCGGCTTTGACGACGCCCATGTGGGCGACATGGACATCGCGGCGGCCAACCACCTGTGCGCGACCTGGGACGCGATGCCCTTTCCCACCCACCTGATGCTGGCCGGGTTCGACGGCGACACGCGGATCGGCGTGTTCGACCGCGCCGTCACCCGCGAGGGTCCGGCGGGCGAGGAGAAGTCGGAAATCGCCGATTTTCAGGGGCTTGAGCGGCTGGTGACCGAAGAGCTGGGATTGACCGTCGATGGCGGCACATTGCGGGCGGTCTGGGCGAAGCTGGAGAGGGCCTGAAGACGGTCGCCTCGGCCGCAGGAGGGGCCAGCGCGATACCCTAGGGCGGTTGTCCGCCTACCACATGGTCTTTTCCGCCCGCGCGCCCCAGGCTTCGTCATAGGCCTTGCCACCTTCCGCACCGTCGGTCATCTCGGCCAGGATCTCGCCCACGCTGGGCACCTCGCCGCTTTCGTCGCCGCGGCTCCAGGTGCCCGCCCGCATCAGCGCGCGGGCGCATTGGGTATAGATCTCGTCGATGGTGATCACGATCACCGTGGCGGGCTGGCGACCCTTCTTGTCGAACCGGGTGCGCAGACCCGCGTCGGCGGTCAGTCGCGCGGCGCCGTTCACCCGCACCACGTTGTTCGATCCGGGGACGAAGAACATCAGCGACACGCGCGGATCGCGCACGATGTTGCGCAGGCTGTCGATCCGGTTGTTGCCGCGCCAGTCCGGCAGCAGCAGGGTGCCGGGATCCAGTTCCTGCACCACCGGGCCGTCATCGCCCCGCGGGCTGCCGTCGGTGCCTTCGGGCCCCACGGTAGACAGGATGCAAAGCCGTGCCGCCATGATCCAGCGGCGATACAGCGGCGTCATCCGCCGCGCCACCTTGCTCAGGGCCGCCGACGGGGGCGAGCCATAGAGCGCCTCAAGCGCCTCTATGCCGTCGATATACTCCATTGCCCTCAGCCCCCCTGCGCCTCGCGCATCAGGGCGTCGGACTGGCTCTCGATCGCCTCTTCCAGCCGCGCCATGAATTCCTCGCGCCCCTCGCCCGGCTGGATCGGGTCGAGGAACTCCACCACCCCGGTGCCGGGTTTGCGCAGGATGCCGGTGCGCGGCCAGAACAGGCCGACATTGGTCGCCGCGGGCACGCAAGGATACCCGGTTCCCTCGTAAAGGATCGCCGGCCCCACCTTGTAAGGCTTGTAATCGCCGGGGGCGACGCGGGTGCCCTGGGGATAGATGATCAGCTGCCCCGCCTCTTCGAACTCGGCCGCCACATCCTTGACCATCTTGGCGATCGCCGCGCCCCTGCGGCCGCGGTTCACCGGGATGCAGCCCAACCGCTTGGCATAAAGTCCGATGAAAGGGGTCCAGAGCAGCTCGCGCTTCATGATGAACTTGGGATGCGGCACCGCGTTGAAAATCACCAGGATATCGAAGAACGACTGGTGCTTGGCCGCGATCATCACCTCGCCGGTCGGTACGGTGCCGCGCACCTCGCTTTTCAGCCCGATCATCCAGCGGGCCGACCACAATGCGTAGCGCGCGTAGATCTTGCAGGCGATCAGCGCGCCGCGTTTGGATAGGATCGCCCAGGGGGTGAACAGGATGCCCAGAACCGCCATCGCGACATAGACCTGGATCACATAGATCAGCGAGCGCAGGTATTGCATCAGCTCAGCTCCTTCAGGCGGCGGCGGGCGGCGGCCCAGGTGGCCCCGAAGGCCACCCCGCCGCCCAGCAGCGGGATCAGCAGCGGCCAGAGCCAGCCCGCCCCGCGAAAGCCCAGACCGGTGAGAAAGCCGCCCTCGTCCGAGGCCGCGGGCAACAGCATCACACCGCCCAGCCCCAGCGCCATGCCGACGCCGGCACCGATCAGCGCGCGCAGGGTAAAGCGGCGCACGAAGGCCCCGGCGATATAGCTGTCGCGCGCCCCGACCAGGCGCAGCACCTCGATCACCTGGGCATTGGCGGCCAGCGCCGCATTGGCCGCCAGCGTGATCATCGCCGCCATCGCGCCGCCGATCAGCAGGATCGAGATCCAGCCCAGCCGACGCAGGCTGTTGGCGGCCTCGACCAGCGGCTTGCGCCAGCGGGTGTGGTCGTCGAGCACGGCGCCGGGCACCTCGGCCGCCAGCCGCAGGCGCAGCCCGGCGGCGTCATAGCCCTGGTCATCCTCCATCACCTCGATCAGCTGCGGCACCGGCAGCGCCTCAAGGTCCAGCCCCGGCCCGAACCAGGGGGTGAGCAGGGCGGATTGTTCCGCCTTGCTCAGCGCGCGGGCGCGGTCCACGCCGGGGGTCTGGCGCAGGACCTTCAGCGCCGCGTCGGTCTGGGCGGCGATCTGATCCTCGGGCGCGGTGATGCGCAGCGTGGCGCTGCGTGCCAGTTCGCTGGCCCAACGGTCGGCAAGTCGGCCAGAGGCCAGCGACAGCGCCAGCGCGAAGACCGCGAGGAAAGCCATCGCGCCCGAGGCGAACAGGGTCAGCTGCGCGGTAAAGCCGCTGGGCGGCACCACGCGGTCGGCCTGGGCATCGCCCAGCAGCACGCTGCGCAGCGTCCCGGCGCTCACAGGTCCGCCCCCGCCAGTTGCAGCCGCTTGTTGGAAATCCGCAGCACGCGCGCCTGCACCTGGCTTTTCGCCGCCCGGATCAGGCCCAGGTCATGGCTGGCGATCAGCACGGTCTTGCCCATCTTGTTGAGCTCCACCAGCAGGGTGAGCAGCCGCATCGACATCTCCCAATCCACGTTGCCGGTGGGTTCGTCGGCCAGCACCACGTCGGGCGACAGGATCACCGCGCGGGCCAGCGCCGCGCGCTGGCGTTCGCCGCCGGACAGTTCGGGTGGACGGGCATCGGCCCGCTCGGTCAGGCCGACCCAGGCCATCAGCTCCCTGAGATTTCCCGCCTCCTGCGCCATGTCGCGGCCCGACACGATCAGCGGCAGGGCGATGTTGTCCGCCACCGGCAGATGATCGAGAAAGCGGCAATCCTGGTGCACCACGCCGATCCGGCGGCGCAGCATCGCCATCTGGTCGCGGTCCAGCCCGCGCATGTCGGCGTCAAAGGCCCGCACCATGCCGGTGGTCGGGGTCAGCGCGCCGTAACACAGTTTCAGAAGCGTAGTCTTGCCCGCCCCCGAGGGTCCGGTGAGAAAGTGGAATGACCCCGGCGACAGCTTGACGGAGACATTGCTCAGCAGCTCGCCGCCGCCATAGCTATAGCCGACATCGTCCAGCTCGATCACGCCCTGCCCCCTGCGGTGGTCACAGGGTCTTGTGCCCCAGTCGCGGGACAGTTTCAATGGGGTCGGGCGCAGAGCCGCCGCATCACGCGAAAACGAGCGGGTTTCCACCCTTTCGTTGATCGCGGCAGCGGCCTATGATCACGGAAAACCAATGGGTTCGCGGTCCAGGAGGGGCAGCATGCGTCTGACATGTCCGAATTGCGGAGCACAATACGAGGTGCCGGACGAGGTGATCCCGTATGATGGCCGCGATGTGCAGTGTTCGAATTGCGGGCACACCTGGTTCCAGGCGCATCCCGAAACCGCGGCGGAACAGGATCGCCACCACCTGAACGCGGCGCTGGAGGCCGCGGACAGCGGGGCGCCCGCGCCCGAAGCGGATGATTGGGACGCGCCGCGGCCGGATACCGCCGGCGGACCCGAGCCGGAGGCCGGTGCGGACATCGCCCCCGGGGCAGAGCCCGATTTCGACGAAGACGCGCCGGAACCGCCGAAAACCCCGAGCCGGCAGGAACTCGACAGTTCGATCTCGGAAATTCTCCGCCAGGAGGCCGAGCGCGAGACACAGCTGCGCGCGGCCGAAGCCGGAGGTTTGGAAAGCCAGCCGGAGTTGGGCCTGGAAAGCCCGACCCACGAGGCGGCGCAGCGCGCCCGCGAGGCGCGCGAGCGCATGGCCCGCATGCGCGGCGAAGAGCCGGGCGGTGCGGCGCGAGAGGATCACCCCGCCTCGCGGCGCGAAGTGTTTCCCGACATCGAGGAAATCAACTCGACACTGCGGTCCTCGGGCCTGTCATCCGGCGCGACCCAGAGCGAACTGCCCACCGGCGACGACATCCCCCCGCGCCGCAGCGGTTTCATGCGCGGTTTCGCGGTGGCGCTGCTGATCGGGGCGGTGCTGCTTCTGGTCTATGCCAAGGCGCCGCTGATCGCGCAGAAGCTGCCGCAGGCCGACCCGATGCTCAGCGCCTATGTGGCGATGGTCGATCAGGCGCGGTACTGGCTCGACGCTCGGCTGGGAGACGTGGTGACGAAGGTTCTGCCCGAGTAACCCGCTTCGGGCTTAGCGGGCGGGGCCAGGCAGCCGGCCCGCCCGGATCAAAACCGGTCGAGTAGCCGCCGCAGATAGTCCAGTTCGATCTCCGGCCGCTCCCCCTCGCCCGAGCGGCGCCGGATCTCGTCCAGCAACTCGCGCGCCCGGCGATAGACATCCTCGCCCTGCAACATGCCCTCCTCGGTTCCGATCGAGCCGTTGGAGCCCGCCTGGCGGCCCAGCGGATCGCGCTCGTTGGCGCGCATGTCGCCCTCGGCCATGCCCTGGCCCTGCTGCTGGCTGTTCTGTTCCTGCGCCATCGCCTCGCCCAGCGACCGCATGCCCTCGCGCAGGGCTTCGATCGCCTCGGCCTGGCGGTCGATGGCCTCGGCCAGGTCGTCGGCCCGCAGCGCGTCCTCGGCCCCGTCCATGGCGCGGCCGGCACGGCCCAGCGCCTCGCGCGCGGCGTCGCCCTCGGGTGTGCCCGCGCCGGGCAGGTTGCCCTGTTGACGGCGTAGCTCGTCGCGCAGCGCCTGTTGGCGGTCGGCAAGCGAACCGGGGTCCTGCGCATCGCCGGGCTGTTGCCCGCGCTGGCCCTGCCGGGTGCCATCGCCCTGCCCCTGGCCCTCGCCGTCATGGCTTTGACCGCGCCCCTGGCCGCCATTGCGGCCCTGGTTCTGCTGGCTCTGGCCGGAATTGGCGCCGGGGTTGAATTGCTCCTGCAGGTCGCGGAACGCCTCGTCGCTGAGCCCCTGCTGATCGCGCAGGGTGTCGGCCAGCCCTTCCATCGCGCGCTGTCCTTCGGACTGACCGCCCTGGCCCTGTTGGCCTTGGGTGACGCGCATATTCTCCATCAGCTGCTGCAACTCCTGCAACGCCTGCTGTGCCTCGGCCATGCGGCCCTGTTCCATCAGTTCCTGGATCCGGTCCATCATGCGCTGCAGGTCGTTCTGGGTCATCTGCATGGTGTTGCCGTCCTGCGGCGCCCCCTGTTCGCCCTGCTGCCCCTCTTGCTGGGCCTGGCGCGAGAGCTGGCGCAGATAATCGTCGGTCGCCTCGCGCAGCTCCTGCATCAGCTCCGCGATCTCCTGGTCGGAGGCGCCGTTCTTCATCGCCTCCGACAGCCGGTCCTGCGCCCGGCGCAGCCGTTCCAGCGCATCGCCCAAATCGCCCTCTTCCAGCAGCACCGCCAGGCCCCACAACGCCTCGGCGATCTCGTCGCGCTGCACCTCGGTGAGACCGTAGCGGGTAAAGGTCTCCAGCCGCCGCAGGATCACCCGCAGCCGCAGATAGGCGGTTTCCGAGCGGAACACCTCGTCCGGCCGATGCGAGATGGCGCGCAGCACCTGCGCCACGCGCGGCGCATTCCCGCGCGTCCACAGAAGGTCGCGCCGCTGTTCGGCGATGGCGGCGGCCAGAGGATCGAAGAAGCGGCGCGCCGGCAACACCGCGGCAAAGGGCGCCGCCTGCCCGGTTTGCCCGGCGGCATCGGTGGCGGTGAGCGAAAAGGTCACCGGCAGGTTGGCCCAGGGGTGCTTGGAGAAATCCTCGATCAGCTTTTCGGTGAATTCGGCCCGGTCGCCGGTGATCGGCATCGGCAGGGGCACTGTGATCGGATCGCGCGGCTCCGGCGCGGCGGCCAGGCCATAGCGGCGGTCGAGCGTGCCCATGTCCAGCGCGATCACCGCCTCGCCGCCGGTCACGCCGTAGTCGTCCCGCGCCTCGAACGGCAGGGTCATTTCACCGGCGGCGCCGGTTTCCGCCGCGCCCGCCACGCTGATTTCGGGGGCGGTGTCGGCAATCACCGTCACCTGCCAGGCGCGGCCGCCAGGCCCGTCGATCCGCATCTCGCCGTCCCCGGCCACGGTAAAGGCCTGCTGCGGATCCGCCGCCGACGGCAGCTCGCCAATGCGGCCCGACACGGTTTCGGCCAGGGTCAGGGCCCCGACCTCGCCATAGAACCGCAGGGTGACCTGGCTGCCTTCGGGCACACGCAAGGTCTCGCCGGTGATGTCGTTCAGGTAGAGTGTCGGCAGACCCGTATAGCGCGGCGGCTCGACCCACCCTTCCCAGGCCGGACCGCCGGCCAGCGCGGCGCCGCCCGGGGTCATCTCGGTCACCGAACCCACGCGCCAGACCGAACCGAACAGCAGCGCGACCGCCAGCGCCAGCAACGCCACATAGCGCAGCGCGAAGGGATCGCGGGCGGCAAGCCGCAGATTGGGGCGCACCGGCCGGGCGGCAGAGGCGCGCGCGGCCATGCGGATCTGATGCGCGCGCCAGACCGCGGCCGACGCCGCATCGCCCGCACCAATCGCCTGCTCGTCCATCAGCGCCCGGATCGGGCGCCCCGGCAGGGTCTCGTCCAGCCGGGCCAGCGCCTCGTCCCGCCGGGGCCAGCGGAACCGCAATGCCCCGCGCAGCGCGAATCCCAGCACCGCCAGCACCGCCAGAACGCCAGTGCCCCAGACCGCCTCGATCGGAGCCAGATCATGCAGGCCCAGCATCAGCGCCGCCAGAACGGCCATGACGATCGACAGCACAGGCCAGAAACACCGCAACAGACGCTCGGCCAGCATGCCCGACCGCGTCAGGGTCAGCGGCAGGCGCAGCCGGGACAGGATCGGATCGCGCTCAGGCGCAGGGGCCATCGAGGTCTCACTCCTTTCGGCCCGCGCGGGATCGCGTCAAAGCCATTCGGGAATGGTATCGCGATTTATGATCTCGTCAAAGGTCGGGCGTCGGCGGATAACCGCGAATTGATCCCCATGCACCATCACCTCGGGGATCAGCGGGCGGGTGTTGTATTCGCTGGCCATCACCGCGCCATAGGCCCCGGCGCTGCGAAAGGCGATCAGATCGCCAGCGGCCAAGGGCGGCATCGGGCGCTGGCGGGCAAAGGTATCGCCGGTTTCGCAGACCGGGCCGACGATGTCATAGGGGTGCTCCTCGACCGCCGGAGCGGGCTGGACCACGGGAATGATATCGTGGTGCGCCTCGTACATCGCCGGGCGGATCAGGTCGTTCATCGCGGCATCCACGATCAGGAAATCGCGGCCTTCGCCCTCTTTCACATAGATCACCTGGCTGACCAGCAGCCCGGCGTTGCCGGCGATCAGCCGACCCGGCTCGATCTCGATCTCGCAGCCCAGGTGGCCCAGCGTCCGCTTGATCAGCGCGCCGTAATCGGTCGGCAGCGGCGGCGCCTCGTTGGAGTGGGTATAGGGAATGCCGAGCCCTCCGCCGAGGTCGAGGCGGCGGATATCGTGGCCGTCGGCGCGCAGCGCCTCGGTCAGCTCCGCAACCTTTTTGTATGCCAGCTCGAAGGGCTCCAGCTCGGTCAGCTGGCTGCCGATATGCACGTCGATGCCCACCACCTCGATCCCCGGCAGGGTGGCGGCATGGGCATAGACCGCGCGCGCGCGCGAGATCGGGATGCCGAACTTGTTCTCCGACTTGCCGGTGGCGATCTTGGCGTGTGTCCTGGCGTCCACGTCCGGGTTCACGCGCAGTGCGATCGGCACGCNNGTGACGCCCAAGTCCTGCGCGACGGCGCTGATCGCCGCGATCTCGGGTTCGGATTCCACGTTGAACTGGCGGATGCCTCCGGTGAGCGCGGTGCGGATCTCGTCCGCCGTCTTGCCGACGCCGGAGAACACGATCTTCTCGCCCGGAACGCCCGCGGCCTTGGCGCGCAGGTATTCGCCCACCGAGACCACGTCCATGCCCGCCCCGGCCTGGGCCAGCGTTTTCAGGATGGCCTGGTTCGAGGCCGCCTTCATCGCGTAGCAAACCAGGTGCTCGGTGCCCTCCAGCGCCTCGTCGAACAGCCGGAAGTGCCGCAGCAGCGTGGCGGTGGAATAGACATAGAACGGCGTGCCCACGGCGGCCGCGATCTCGGCCACCGGGACATCTTCGGCGTGCAGGGCGCCACCTTTGTAGAGAAAGTGATCCATGCCGCGCGCTTAAGAGAAAGCGCCGCGCAGATCAATTGGAATCACGTCACCGGGCGGCTGCGCAGAAACAGGTAGAGCGGCAGGCCGCAGCTGACCCCGATGCAGAAAGTCGCCGGAATGGCGAGCAGCGCGATCCAGTTGCGGCGCACCGACACCTCGGCCACAACGAAGACGGTCAGCGCGATGGCCGAGATGGTCAGGTCCCAGACCAGCCCGCTGCTGGCGACGTTCACGTTCCAGGCCGCCGCCATGCCGGCCAGGTCGAAGCCGTTATCGGCAAACCAGGTCACGAAGTAGTACATCGGGTGCACCGCCCCCCAGATCGCGAGGGCGAGGTAAATCATGCGCAAGGGCGACATCGGCTTCTCCCTGTGGTCCCGCGCAGAGAATAGGGCGGGCCGGGGCGCGCCACCAGTGCTAGAGGCCCGCGGCCGGCCCGGCATGGGCGGCCCGCGTCGGCGGCACCGGATCCCCATCCGCACCGCAGGCCGCGAGCAGGGTCAGCGCCGCAAGCGCGAGGGCCGCGATCCGGGTCATGCCAGCACCTCCTGCCAGCGGGCGATCTGTTCGCGCACCCGTTGGGGCGCGGTGCCGCCGTAGGACAGGCGCGAGTTCACCGAGTTGTCGACCCCCAGAACGGTGAAGACGTCTTCAGCAATCTCCTTGTGCACCGTTTGCATGTCCGCAAGGCTCAGGTCCGGCAGGTCTCAGCCCTTCTGCTCG
>NPIG01000187.1_pt2 | contig 11514 bp, 10 predicted proteins | sample 8637441 | NCBI WGS metagenome assembly NPIG01 (sample SAMN07420675, study PRJNA396082) | bioreactor metagenome | isolation source: sample BR6 brine-fed electro-methanogenic bioreactor BR | place: Japan: Kochi | collected 2016-06-14
GTTTCGTCGTCGGCATGGCGATGATCATGCGGCAGTCCCAATCGCGCATCACCGGCTTGATCTTGCCCGCCGCCGTCTCGGCGGCAAGACGGAACAGGTCGGCGGCGCGTTCGGGCACGTCGACATGGGGGTATTCCTTGAAGGCGACCAGCAGCGAGGCCTGGGTCATCATCTTGTCGGTGAGGTTGGAATGCGGGTCCAGCAGCCCGCCGATCACCGCACCGGGGCAGACCGCGCGCAGGTTGGCAATCAGGTCGCCCTCGCAATCGTCATAGCCGTCGGCGATCATCGCGCCGTGCAGCGCCAAGAGGACGATATCGGCGCCACCGGCGGCCTTGAGCTCGGCCACGATCTCGTCGCGGAAGCCCTCATAGACCGATTTGACGGTGGGGCCGGAGGGCTGGGCGTGGGCCGAGAGGCTCTCGATCACGTGCCAGCCCTGTTCCTCGGCCTTTTCGCGCCAGATGTGCAACGGCGCGGTCCAGTACATCGGCGCGTCTTTCGTGGCGTCGCCATGGTGAACCGAGCCCTCCTCAAAACTCGCCATGCCGGTCGGCAGGGGCGAAAAGGAATTGGTTTCGGTGCTCAGTCCGGCAATGAAGACTTTCATATGCGTATCCTATTGGGTCGTGGACACCGGCCGTGAGACCGGCAGTTGCCCGGTGGCCTGCATCGCCAGCCGCGCGGCGAGGTGGATCAGGATCAATGCGAAGGCGAGCGGCACGGCGGCGGTGAACCAGATCATCGGGATGTCCAGCATCTCGGCCTGCCGGTTCAGGCTGCGTCCCAAGAAGCCGCGTGCCATGTCCATCCGCGCGTTGAACAGCGAATACCAGATCACCGGCACGGCAAAGGCCACCACGCCGCCCGCCCGGATCAGTGCCAGCGCCATGCCCTGCGCGCCGCGCACCGCCTGCATCGCGGGAAACAGCGTCGGGTCCGAGGCGGCGCGGAAGGCGCAGGAGGCCCCCAGCATGCCCGCCCAGACCATGGCGCGTCGGGCCAGTTCCTCGGTCCAGATCGGCGGGGCCTGCAGCACATAGCGCGCCAGCACCTGCCACCCGGCGGCAAAGACCATGACCAGCACCGCCAGCACCGCCCCCCAGAGGGCGATGCTGTTGAGGCCTGCCGACAGCCGGTCGAGGGTTCTGGCCAGGCCCTTCATCGGCTCAGTTGCCCTTGGCCGCTTCCCAGGCCGCGATCTGCTCCTGGCTCAGAAGGCCGCTGTTATAAGCGGGGGCGGAGGCGGCGCGGAATGCGTCGCGCGCGGCCTGGTCGAGCTTGATCACGGCGACGCCGGCCTCTTCCAGCTTGCCGAGAACGGCGTCCTGGGTGCCCAACCAGTCGCGGTTCGCCTGGGTCGCGGCGGCGGTGGCGGCATCGACGGTGGCGCGCTCCTCATCCGAAAGGCCCTGATACCAGTCCTCGGACACGATGGCGATGCGCAGCGAGGGGGCTACGCGGGCATCGGTGAAGTGCTTGAGGAAGTCGGTGTGGCCGAACAGCAGCGGCACGAAGGCGGGGTTCATATAGCCGTCCGCGACGCCGGTCTGCAGCGCGTTCGGGACCTCGGCCCAGCTGACGATGGTGCCGGCGGCGCCCCAGGCTTCGTAAAGCTCGATCTGGCTTTCATCCAGCGCGCGCATCCGCAGGCCGGACATATCGGCGACCGAGGCGACCGGTTTCTTGGTGTTGAAGATACCGGTGGCCTGCCCGACCGTGTTGACGGCGAGGACGCGGACGCCCTCGGGCGTGGTGGCCTCGTTGATCTTGGCCAGCATGCCGCCCTCGTTCAGGGCGCGGTCGACCTCGGCCATGTCGGTGAAGAAATAGGGCAGGCGCAGGCCATAGATCAGCTTGTCGATGGAGCCGACGATGTTCAGCGGCGACATCGAGACCTCGAGCAGCCCCTGGCTGACCTGGTCGAACAGCTCATCGTCGCCGCCCAGCGCGCCGCGCTGGAATTCCTCGGCCGCCAGGCCGTGATCGTTGAGATAGGTGCTGAACGTATGCGCCCAGACATAGGAGCCCGAGCCATTCAGGTCCGGCGGGCTGTCCAGCGCGATCTTGACTTGGGCCGTGGCGGAACCTGCGCCCAGCGCGAGGGTGGCCGCGACCAGGCTGCCAGTGAAGAATTTCGAGAATTTCATGTTGTTTCCTCCTATTGGGATTTCAGTATTTTCTTCTTGTTATCAGTCAGATATCAGGGCGATCCGCCAGCGAGTCCGAACAGGCGCGGCAGCCAGAGCGTGAGCGTCGGCACCTTGACCAGCAGCGCCAGCACGGCGATCTGGGTCAGCACGAAGGGGATCACCGCGCGCGCCAGGTGCCAGTAGTTCACCCCGGTGACCGCCGAGACCACCAGCAGACATCCCCCCATCGGCGGCGACACCAGCCCGATGCAGAGGTTGAAGCAGAGCACGATGCCCAGGTGCACCGGGTCGGCCCCCTGGGCCAGTGCGACGGGGGCCAGAAGCGGCACCAGCAGCGCCAGCGCCACGGGGATATCCAGCACCATGCCCGCCAGCAGGAACACCACGTTCATCGCCAGCATGTAACCGGCGGGGCCAAGCCCCAGCCGCGCGACCATGTCCGAGATCGCCTCGGGCACGCGTTCCAGCGCGCCGAGATGGCCCAGCGCGGAGACCGCGCAGATGATGATGAAGATCGATCCCGACAGCACGGCGGTGCGGCGCAGCGCCTCCAGCACCTCGGCCCCCGACAGCCCGGCATAGAACCAGCCCGCCCCCAGCGCGGCAAAGACGGCGACGGCGGCGGCCTCGGTCGGGGTCATCCAGCCGAAGACGATGCCGCCGAGGATGATCGCCGGCAGGGAGAGCGCGGGCAGCGAGTGGACCAGTGTCGGAAAAAAGGGCGGCATATCCGCCTTTTCGACACGCGGGTGATCCTGACGCAGGGCGAAGGCGCCGTTGACGATCAGCAGGGCGGCGGCCAGCACCAGCCCGGGCACGATACCCGCGAGGAACAGCGCGGTGACGGAGGTGCCCATCAGCGCGCCGTAGAAGATCAGGATGATCGACGGCGGCACGATCGGCCCGATGATCGAGGAGGCCGCGGTGACCGCGCTGGCGTAGGTCAGCGTATAGCCGCGCCGCCGCATCTCGGGCACCAGCGTGTTGGACAGGGCGGCGGCATCGGCCACGGCCGAGCCGGAGATGCCGGCGAAGAAAACGCTGGTGAGGATGTTCACATGCCCCAGCCCGCCGCGCACCCGGCCCACCAGCGCCATGGAGAGGTTGATCAGCGCCCCGGTGATGCCGCCCCGGTTCATCAGCTCACCCGCCAGGATAAAGAGCGGCATCGCCATCAGTGCGAAAACGTCGATCTTGGAAAAGATCTGCTGCGGCAGGATGGCGAGGTAGCGGGCGTTGTCGGTGGCGAGGAAGGCCAGAACCGCCGCGCCGCCGATCACATAGGCGATCGCCAACCCCGAGAACAGGAAGGCGGCGGCGGCGAAGGCGACCCAGATCATCATGCGGCCAGCCCCGGCCGCGCGGGAGAGAGCTGATCCGGCGTGACGCCCTCGGCGGCGACATCCTCGGGCAGGTCCGCACCCCGCGCCAGCGCGGCGGCGGTGCGCGCCATCGCCGGGGCGGTCTGGATGCCATAGCCGCCCTGACCGGCGAGCCAGAAGAACCCCGGCGCCGCGGGGTCGAAACCCACCGCCGGGTTGCCGTCGGGCAGGAAGCTGCGCAGGCCCGCCCATTTATGCTCGATCCGGCGCACCTGGATGTCGAAGGCGGTCTCGATGCGGTCGACGCAGATCGCCACGTCCAGCTCTTCGGGCTGGGCATCGCAGGGCGGCGAGGGGGTTTCGTCGGCGGGCGAGATCAGCAGCTTGCCCGCGTCCGGCTTGAGATAGAAATCCTCGGCCACGTCCACCGCCATCGGCCAGGCGTCGGGGACCATGCCCGCAGGCGGCGCCACCAGCAGCGCGGTGCGCCGCAGCGGCCGCAGCCCCAGCGCGCGCAGGCCCGCCATCTGCGCCATCTCGTCGGCCCAGGCCCCGGCGGCGTTGATCACCGCCGGCGCGCGCAGGGACCCCTGCCGGGTCTCGACCCGCCAGCCGGCACCATCGCGGGCAATGCCCTCGACCTGCGTTTTCAGGTGCAGGGCACCGTCGCGGGCGCGAAAGGCTTTCAGGTAGTGCTGGTGCAGGTTGTGCACCTCGATATCCGCCGCGAACCGGTCGATCAGCGCCGCGCTGGCGTAGCCGGGCCGCAACAGGGGGACAAGATCGCGCGCCGCCTCGGCCGTGACCGGCTCGACCGCCGCGCCCAGCTCGGATTGCAGCGCGGCAAGCGCATCGGCCTGGTCGGGGCGGGCGACGAAAAGCGCACCGCGCGGCCGGATCAGCCCCTGTGGCGGATCCCCCGGCCCCTCGCCCCGGAAAAACGCGTGGCTGGCGCGCGACAGCGCCCGGATCACCGGCGGCCCATAGGCCATGGTGAACAGCGCCGCCGAACGCCCCGTGGTGTGATAGCCGGGCTGGGCCTCGCGTTCGAGCAGCACGACACGCGCGCTGCGGGCCAGTTCCGCGGCCACCGAGGCCCCGGCCATACCCGCCCCGATCACGATGAAATCGGCCGTTTCTGCCGCTTGCGACATCCATCCCGCCCCTGTCTGGCCCGCGTTTCGCAAAAAGCGTAGCACCGATTTTCCAATCGGAAAACAGAATTTTTCCTATTGGAAAATTCCTTGGCGACACAGGGATTTGCGCCTAGACTGGCGGCATGATCGACGTGACAGACGCCGCGAATCCGCGGGAAGATTTCGGGCGGCGCCTGCGCCAGTTGCGCCGCGACCGCGGCTGGACCCTGGCCGAGGTGGCCGAGCGGTCGGGCTTGGCCATTTCCACGATCTCGAAGGCCGAGCGCGGGGTGATCTCGCTGACCTATGACCGGCTGGCACAGCTGGCGCGCGGGCTGGAGGTGGACCTGGCCGCCTTCTTCAATGCCGAGGGGCAAAGCTTCGAGCCGGGCAGCTTCGCGGTCGCCCGCAAGGGCGAGTTCGAGCGGCAGGAAACCAAGAACTACGTTTACGACATGCTGTTCCCGGACATGTGGAACAAGGCGATGACGCCGATGATGGGGTCGCTGAAGGCCCGCGAATTCGTCGATTTCGAGGATTTCGTGCGCCACCCCGGCCAGGAGTTCCTGATCGTGATGGAGGGCGCGGTAACCGTGTTCGTGGAGGGCCGCGACCCGGTTCACCTGCAGGCGGGCGACAGCATCTATTTCGACAGCGCGGTGGGCCACCTCTATGCCTCGGACGGCGACCGCGACGCGCGGATCCTGGTGGTCTGCGCCCCCGGCCCCGGAACCTGAGCCGGGTCAGCCGCGCAGCACCGCGCCGGGGTTCATGATGCCATGGGGATCGAGTGCGGCCTTGATGGCGCGCATCGCGTCCAGCTTGACCGGATCGCCGTAGCGTTCCAGATCCTCGACCTTGAGCCGCCCGATGCCATGTTCGGCACTGACCGAGCCGCCCATGGCGTGCACCAGATCATGCACCGCGCGTTTGACCGCGTCGCTCTTGTTGGCGTAGTCGGCCTTGCTGCGCCCTGCTGCGGGAAACACGTTGTAATGCAGGTTGCCGTCGCCCAGGTGGCCAAAGCAGTTGATGCGGAAATCGCCCAGTGCGGCGACCACCTTGTTCCCGTCGGCAATAAACTCCGGGATCCGGCTGATCGGCACCGAGATGTCGTGGCTGGACACCGCGCCGACGCGGCGATTGGCGAGCGGGATATGTTCGCGCACCGACCAGAAATCTGCGCGTTGCGCCTGCGATTGGGCGATCAGCCCGTCGCTGGCCAGATCACGCTCCAATGCCGCCTCGAACAGGTCGGTCAGCGCCGCCTCCGGATCCAACCCGCGCGCCAGCCCCAGCTCGATCAGCACGCACCATTCGGGCGGGGTGGCGAAGGGCTGGCGGATATCCGGCAGCTCGTCCGCGAGAAAGCGCAGCCCCTGCCCCGCGATCAGCTCGAAGGCGGAGACGCCCTCGCCCAGACGGTCGCGGGCCAGCGACAGCAGATCGACAGCCGCCTGCGGGTCCGGCACCACGAACAGCGCGGTGCCCTCGCCCGCCGGGCGCGGAAACAGCTTGAGCGACGCGGCGGTGATGATGCCCAGCGTGCCCTCCGCCCCGATCAGCAGGTTGCGCAGGTCATAGCCGGTGTTGTCCTTGCGCAGCCGCGACAGCCCGTGCCAGATCCGCCCGTCGGGCAGCACCGCCTCGAGCCCCAGGCACAGATCCCGCGCATTGCCATAGCGCAGCACGCCGGTGCCGCCGGCATTGGTCGATAGGTTGCCGCCGATCCGCGCGGTGCCCTCGGCGGCCAGCGACAGCGGGAACAGGCGCCCGGCCTCTGCCGCCGCCGCCTGCACATCGGCCAGCACCGCGCCGGCCTCGGCGATCAGCACGTTTTCGGTGGGATAGGTGCCGCGGATCGCGGCCATCCGTTCCAGCGACACGATCAGCGGTGCGGGCCCGTCGGGCGCGATCTGCCCGCCCACCAGCCCGGTGCCGCCGCCATAGGGCAGCACCGGCACCCGCGCCTCGGCTGCTGCGGTGACCAGGGCCGAAACCTCCACGACGCTGCGCGGCAGGGCCAGCAGCCCGCATTGCCCGGCCCAGCGCCCGCGCGGCTCTTCGAGATAGCGCGGCTCGGGCGCGCGAAAGGTGTCGGCGGGCAGGGTGTCGCGCAGCCGGGCGGCGAAGGCATCATCAGCAGGGGTCAGTGTCATGCGACAGTCCTGCCCAAACCCGACCCCCAGCGCAAGCGTCATCAATCGATCAGAAAGCGCGGCTCCAGCACCAGTACCGTGGGGCGCGACGGCAGGTCCCGCAACGACAGCTCGATCGAGGCGGTGCCGGGCCGGTCCACCGCGAAGCTTGCGGCGATCTCTTCGAGGAAGCGGTTCAGGCTGTAACCGCTGAACCAATGCATCGGGATCACCACCGACGCGCGCAGCCGCTGGATCACCCCGATCATCTCGGGCAGCGGCATGGTATAGCCGCCATCCACCGGCGCCATCACAACATCGAGCCGCCCCAGCGCCGCGAATTGTGCGTCATTGGGCACGTGATGCAGATGCCCCAGATGCCCGATGCACAGTCCCGCCACCTCGAACACGAAGATCGAGTTGCCGCGCGGCTCCACCCCGGTGAACGCCGACCGGATGTCGGTCGAGACATTGCGCACCAGCATCTCGCCCAGGTCGAGGTGGTGCTCGACCCCTTCGCCGAACGCGCCCCAGCCCCGCAAAACGTGGGGAATCGCCGGATCGGGATCGGCGGTCCAATGGGTGTCATGGGCATGGTTCATGGTCACCACGTCGGGTGTCAGCTCGGTGCCGCCGAGAAATCCGGTGTAATCGGTGACCGCCGTCACACCGCCGGGCGTCTGGATCAGGAAGCTGGCATGCGCGATGTAGTGGATCCGCACACTGTGCTCGGGCAGCGGATCGCGCCAGGACGCCTTGTGCAGGTATTCGATCCCCGGCGCGGCCTCGGCGATGGCGATGCAATGGCTGGGGCGGCGGTCCTGCGCCCCGGCGGCCCCGGCCAGGCAGACGAAAAGCAAAGAGATGAAGACGCGCGCCACCGGCCCCTCCCTGTTGGATTGTGTGGTTCAAAAAGATGGTAGCGCGCGGGGGAGCGAGGTCCAGAGGGCCGCGTGGGAGGGGCAGGACGCATAGACGCCGGCGCGGGGCCACGGCTCGGGGGGCATGGTCATTCCTTCGACGCTGGCCTCCCCTCCCCCTTCCAGGGGGAGGGCTAGGGAGGGGGTCAAAGGAGAGGATCAGAGACGGGTCAAACGCGATGCCCTGGCGTCAGCCGCTTTTGGACCCTGCCGGCCCGCTCACCCCACGTCGGTCTTGCCGCGCCTGTCACTGCGCAGCGCGGCATAGAGCACATGGGTGCGCCAGCGCCCGTTGATCTGCAGATAGCTCTGCGCCACGCCCTCGTACTTGAACCCCGCGCTTTCCAGCAGCCCGCGCGAGGCGGCGTTTTCCGGCAGGCAGGCGGCCTCGATGCGGGACAGGTCCAGCCGGGTAAAGGCGTGGTGCACCACCGCGCCGATCGCCTCGCGCATATAGCCCTGCCGCGCGAAGGGCTGGCCGGTCCAATAGCCCAGCGTGCCCGATTGCGCCGGCCCGCGCCGGATATTGTCCAGCGTGATCGCGCCCAGCAGTACCTCGTCCGCGCGCCGGAACAGGAACAGCGGCAGCGCCGAGCCGTTGGCGACCGACCGCTGCGCCCAGTAGACCCGGTTGGTGAACGCCTTGCGCGACAGATGATCGGCGGCCCAGGACGGCTCCCACGGGATCAGGTAATCCTGGCTGTCCTGCCGCAGCGCCGACCAGGGCCGGAAATCGGAATGGGCGGGCGGACGCAGCGTAAGGCGCTCGGTCTCGATCCTCAGCTTGCGTTTGGCCAACAGCATTTCGACGGTCCCGGGCGCGTCAGGCGGCGCGCCGCTCCTGCAGTTTCTCCAGCGTCGGGGCCGAGGTGATCGGACCGTAGAGCGCCATCGCCGCCGGCGCCGTGGCCGCCATATGTTCGGCAAAGTCGCGCACATTCGCGGTGCCCACCGCGTCGATCCGGGCAACGGTGTCCTCCAAGGGCGGCACCCTGTCCCAGATATGCACCAGCCGGGCCAGCCGTTCGGCCCGGTTCGAGGGACTCTCCAGCCCCATCAGCATGCCGGCCTTCATCTGGGCGCGGGCGCGGGCGACCTCTTCGTCGGTCATGTCGTCGGCGGCGCGCTTCATCTCGTCGATGGTGATGCCCGCCAGTTCACCCAGTTGCCCGGCCGAGGTGCCGGCATAGATGGTGGTGGTGCCGGTATCGGCATAGGCGCCGGCCTGCGCGAAGATGGTGTAGCACAGCCCGCGCTTTTCGCGAATCTCCTGGAACAGGCGCGAGGACATGCCCCCGCCCAGCGCGCTGGCATAGATCTGCGCGGTATAGATCGCGTCGTCACGATAACCGGGGCTTTCCAGCGCCAGCGCGAAATGGGCCTGCTCCAGCTCTTTCGCCTTGCGGTATTCGCCGCCGGTGAACCGCCCCGGTTCGGCGGTGCTGGCCGGGCCCGGCTCCAGATGGCCGAACAACGCCTCGGCGGCCCGGACCAGGGCGTCGTGATCCACCGCGCCGGCGGCCGACAGGATCATCTGGCCGGGGCGATAGTGTTCGGCCACGAAACCGGCCAGATCCTCGCGCGAAAAGGCGCGCACGCGCTCGCTGGGCCCCAGGATGGTGCGGCCCAGCGGCTGATCGCGATAGCTTTCCTGTTGCAGCCAGTCGAAGATCACGTCGTCGGGGGTGTCGTTGGCCTGGCCGATCTCCTGCAGGATGACGCCGCGCTCGACCTCGATCTCGCGCGGGTCGAACACCGGGTTCATCAGGATGTCGGCGATCACATCCAGTGCCAGCGGCACGTCGGCCTTGAGCACGCGGGCGTAATAGGCCGTGACCTCGCGCGAGGTATAGGCGTTGATGTAGCCGCCCACATCCTCGATCGCCTCGGCGATCTGCAGCGCGCTGCGCGTCGCGGTGCCCTTGAACGCCATATGTTCCAGGAAATGGGCGATGCCGTTCTGTTCGATCCGCTCATGCCGGCCGCCGGCACTGACCCAAATGCCGATGGCGGCCGATTGCAGCCCCGGCATGCGTTCGGTCACGATGCGGAAGCCGTTGGAGAGTTGAGCCTGTTGCACAGTCACGCGGTGATATGCCCCTTGATGTGGGTTTCGATGGCGGCGAGATCGTTGGCGATCCGGCTCACCCGTTCCGGCCTGTCATACAGGTCCGCCATGCGCGGGGGAAGAGGGGGACGAATGCCCGAGGACTTCTCGACCGCATCGGGGAACTTGGCGGGGTGCGCGGTGGCGAGCGTGATCATCGGAACGCTTGGGTCGCGAAGCTCCTCTGCCACCTTCACGCCGACGGCGGAATGGGGGCACAGAAGCTCGGTGCTGGATTTAAGCGTCGCGGCGATGGTTGCAAGGGTCTCCTCCTCCGACGCGCGGCCGGAGGCGAAGCTTTCGCGCAAGGCTTCGAGCGCGCCCTGGCTGACGTTGAAGCCGCCGTCCTTCAGCTCGTCCATCAGTTGGGCGACCGCGTTACCGTCCTGGCCGTAGGCGTAGAACAGGGCGCGTTCGAAATTGGAGCTGACCTGGATATCCATCGAGGGGCTGATCGAGGGGATGGTCTCGCCCTTGAAATAGCCATGGCCCGTCAGGCAGCGGTGCAGGATGTCGTTCTGGTTGGTGGCGACCACCAGCTGGTCGATCGGCAGGCCCATGCGCTTGGCGATGTAGCCGGCGAAGATATCGCCGAAGTTGCCGGTGGGCACGGTGAAGCTGACCTTGCGGCCCGGCGCGCCCAGGCTGACGGCGGAGGAGAAATAATAGACCACCTGCGCCAGCACCCGCGCCCAGTTGATCGAGTTCACACCGGCGAGTTTCACCCCGTCGCGGAACTCGAAATCGTTGAACATGTCCTTGAGCCGCGCCTGGCAGTCGTCGAAATCACCGTCCAGCGCGAGGGCGTGGACATTGGCGTCGGCGGGCGTGGTCATCTGGCGGCGCTGCACCTCGCTGACGCGGCCGTGCGGGAACAGGATGAAGACGTCGACCGCGTCGAGGCCACGGAACGCCTCGATCGCCGCGGACCCCGTGTCGCCGGAAGTGGCACCGACGATGGTGACCCGCTCGCCGCGCCGCTTCAACGCCACCTCGAAGAGCTGGCCAATGAGCTGCATGGCGAAATCCTTGAACGCCAGCGTCGGCCCGTGGAACAGCTCCAGCAGGAAGTGGTTGGGGGCAAGCTGGACCAGCGGCGCGCGGGCGATGTGGCCGAACCCGGCATAGGCCTTGGCGATGATCTCGCGGAACTCCGCGTCGGTGAAGCAATCGCCGATGAACGGGCGCATCACGCTGAAGGCGGTCTCCTCATAGCTGAGGCCGGAGAGCGCGGCGATCTCATCCGCGCTCATCTGCGGGATGGTCTCGGGCACATAGAGCCCGCCGTCGCGCGCCAGCCCGGTGAGCATCGCCTCTTCGAATGTCAGCGCGTGCGCCTGGCCACGGGTCGAGATGTATTTCATCGCTGTCAGCTCCGGGATCGGGCGCGGGTGCGCCACAGGAAGTAAAAGGTCATCACGGCCCAGACCAGCGCCAGGCCGAACCAGGTCACCGCGTATTCCAGGTGATCGTTGGGAATGCCGGCGCTGTCCACCGGCAACGGCGTCACCTTCGGGTCGGTTTGCGACCGTGCGATCAGCAACATCGGTTCGGTGTTGAGCGCGGCGGCCAGTGTGGGCACGTCGCGCGCGAACCAGATGTTCTTGTCCGGCTCCGGCGCTGGCGTGAAACCGTCGATCTCCTGCGGCCAGTGCAGGTTGCCCACGACCTCCATCGCGCCGGTTTGCCGCGCCGCCTCCTTGGCCTCGGTCGGCACGAAGCCGCGGTCGATCATGAT
>NPIG01000682.1_pt1 | contig 11511 bp, 8 predicted proteins | sample 8637441 | NCBI WGS metagenome assembly NPIG01 (sample SAMN07420675, study PRJNA396082) | bioreactor metagenome | isolation source: sample BR6 brine-fed electro-methanogenic bioreactor BR | place: Japan: Kochi | collected 2016-06-14
GAGAGCCGGGTCGTCGCGACGAGCCAGCTCGAAGAACTCTACGAGCGCTACGCCGCCGCCACCTACGCCTTCTTCCACGCGCGGACGCGCGTGGCGCACGACGCCGCCGACCTCAACCAGGAGCTTTATCTGCGTCTGTCGCGCTCGCTCGACACGTATCGGGGCGAGTGCTCGTGGCGCACCTGGGTCTTCGCGATCGCGCGCACGGTCCTCGCCGATCACCGTCGTGGGCGCTGGCGCGCCCTGTCCCATCGCGAAGTCTTGCTCGACCCGGCCGAGCTCAGTACCGACCTCGGCTACGAGAACGACCCCGATCGCGAGGCGGCGGCCATCCTCCTGCGCAAGCGCCTCGCCCTATGTCTGAGGCGGCTCGACGAGCTCGCGCGCGCGGTCGTCATTGGGCACTACTTCGAGGGGATCACGCTGAGGGAGCTGACGGAGAAGCTCCGCTTGCACAACGCGAGTGGTTCTCGCGCGGTGCTGATCGCCTCGCAGCGCAAGCTGCGGCGTTGTCTCGACGAGGGGAGGGGGGATAACTGAGACGGGGGCCTATCGCTTGGGCGAGCTCCTCGGCACGCTGCCGAGCTGCGACGTCCTCGGGCTCGAGGGGCTCGACGCGTTGCTCGAGGACAGATTGACCGCCGACGAGCGCGTGCGCTGGGAAGCCCACGCGCGCACGTGCCCCGATTGCGCCGAGCTGCAGGCGGAGCTCCTCAGCTTCAAGGCGCTGACCGAGGGGCCGCCGCCCCGACTCTCGCGCGCCGCCCGCCGGGCCGATCGCAGACTGCGTCGTCACCTCGGCATCCCGGTTGGCAAGTCCGGGTCGAATGCGCCACGTCTCGCCGCTGCCCTGTGCGCCGCAGCCCTGGCTATGGTGGCCCTCCTTCTCGTGCGCGCGCCTTCGGGGGAGCCCGGTTTCCCCGTCGCAGTGGAGTCCGCGTCGCTCGTCGCACCGCACGCGCTGAGAGCCGCGGGTCCGCTCGCGAGTATCGAGAGCGCGCGCCGCGCGATGACGCTTGGCGACCTCGAAGAAGCGGAGCAACTCCTCGCCGAGGCTCTGCGCACCGCGCCCGACGACGCGCACCTCCTGCACAACCTCGCTGTCGTGCAACTCCGGCGCGGTCGCGCCGAGGAAGCGGCGGAGGCGTTTGCGCGCGCCGACGCCTTGCAGCGCTACCTGCCCTCGGAGGAGACGCGTTTCTGGCGGGCCGTGGCACTCTCGCAGCTCGGGCGCAGGAGCGAAGCCTGCGCTCTGCTCGAGGACGTCGTCGCGATCGATGGCGAGCGCGCGGCGCAGGCGGAGGAGATCGCGAGCGAGGGCTGCCCTCAGTCGGCGCCGTAGAGCACGAAGGGCGCCCACGCGAAGGGGTGCAGGGAGAGCTCCCGGGCGACCTCGCGGCGCGCCTCGAGCAGCGCCTCGGAAGGTGGCAACTTCTGGTGAAGGTGGCCGTGGAAGGCGGTCATCAGCGTCGCCGACGCGCGATCGTCGACCGGCCAGAGACTCGCGACGATCCCCGGCGTTCCCGCGCGCTGGAAAGCGCGCACGAGGCCGAGGACACCCTCTCCTCCGAGCAACTCGCCGCCCCCGGTTTCACACGCGGAGAGCACCGCGAGCCGTGGCGCTGGCTCGAGCGTCTCGATCGAGGCGGCGTCGAGCATTGCTCCGAGGTCTCGTCCAAGGAGGATGCGCGGACCTTCGCGTGGTGTCAGCTCCGCGTGGGCGATGACGTGCAGCAGCTCCGGTGACGTGCCCAACGCGCGTCCCAACTCGCCGAGGCTCGCCGACTCGCCGTGGAGGTGGAGTCGTTGGCTGGGAGGGTAGAGCTCGAGGAGCGCCCGTGACTCGGCGCTCGCGTGCCGTAGGTGAGGCAGCCCCTTCTCGGGCCACGCTTCGGGAGCGTCGACGAGAACGAGCGACGCCCCGACGGTGCCGATGCGGCGGCTCCGCAGCGCGCTCGCCGGGAGGTAGCTCACGGCGCGTTCGAGGCCGAGGAAGGACGCCCCCTCACCCGTGGAGCGCGGCTCGGACGGTAGAGCTTCGAAGGGGAGGCGGTAGAGCGCGCGGTCGGGAACGATCGTCAGACGCGCTGCACTTGGCAAACGCTCTTCGACCGGGCGCAAGAGCGTCCGTGCCAGTGAGCTTCCGATGCGGCGGAGCTCCTCGAGGCCCCTGTCGAGCTCGTCGAGCTCACCCACGTGCTGGATGGGCGCCGTGAGGGCCTCGCGGTATTGCGCCACCTGCTCTTCGATCGCACGCCTTCCAGGGAGCGGGTGTGCGGTGCTCGCCGCGCGGGAGACCGCGAGCACGAGCGAGTGCGGCTCGCCGAGCTGGTACACGAGAAGGAGCTCGTCCTCGTCGAGGAGCGCGCGCAGCCCGGCGAGGGTCATCGCGTCGAGTTCCGGATCCCCCGCGCTCCTGTCCCGGGGCGTGACGAGACTCTCCCGGAGCGCGCGTGCGTGGGCGCGCTCGACGGTGGAGAAGGCCTCGTCCAGCGCCGCGGGAGCCTGGGCGGCGGCGCTCTCCGCCAGCACCGTGTACGCGTCGGCCCGCAGGTGCAGGAACGACAGCGGCTCCGTGCGCGCGGCGACGGCGCCCCGTCCACGCTCGATGATCGCGACCGCGCGGCGCGCGCTGGCGACGGCCTCGCCGAGCTTGCCCGCGCGCCTCTGGCAACTCGCGAGCCAGCTCAGCGACTCCCAGACGAGATCTTCGTCCTGACTCTGGTCGGCGCTCTTCGCCGCGCGGTGAAAGGCGCGTTCGGCGCCGGTGATGTCGCCTTGCTCGAGCAGGGCCTGACCGCGATAGAGGTCGAGGTGGACGCGCGCGAGCCCGCTCAGCGCGGCTTCGTCGGTGGGCAGCGCGTCGAGCTCCTCGAGGGCCTCGGCGGCGCGTCCCTCGGCGAGAAGCGCCGCCGCGGCGAGCACTCTCGCTTCGTTCGCGAGGCGGGGGCGCTTGGCCAGGCGAGCCTGCTCGCGCGCGTCGAGGAGTCGGCGCCGTGCGTTCTGGGGCTCGTTCTCGTCGAGTGCAGTGATTCCGAGAGCGAGCTGCACGTAGGCAATGTCCCGGGGCGACTCCGAACGCCGCGCGTGCTCGAGGGCTCGCTCGAGGCTCGCGCGCGCGTCGCGCGTTCTGCCGAGGCGTCGCTCGGCGTCGGCCAACGCGAGCTCGGCTTGCGCGCCGTGACGCGCGTCGAGACCGTCGAGGAGCCCGACCAAGGTCTGGGCGGCGCGAAGCTGGTCGGCGAAGAGGCCGAGTCGTCGGAAGCTCGCGCTCGCGCCGTGGAGCGCCTTGCGAGCCGTCTTGATGTCGCCCGCTTCGAGGGCGAGGCTCGTCGCGCTGTCGAAGTGCTCGAGCGCGCGGCGAACGTCGTCCCCTTGGCTCGCACGAGCGAGATTGAGGTGGACACCGGCGCGTACTCCTGGGGCGCCGTTGCGCTCGGCCTGGGCCAGCGCGTCTTCGAGGGCGGCCCACTCGTCGTCGGGGCGGTCTAGACGGAAGTACAGCCAGGAACGCAGGATGTCGGGCGCGGGGTCTCCGTCTGCCGTCGCGGCGCGCTGGAGCAGCTCGGCCTCGAGTCGCTCCGAACACGCGGCGCCCTCCGAAGCGCAGCGGCGGGCGAGGAGCGCGCAGCTCCTCGAGTCCCCGGGAGCGGCGAGGCACTCCTCCCAGAGCGCCTCGAGCCCGACCCGGGGCTTGGGAGCGGGCTCGGCGGTACAGCCGTACAGCATCGCGAGGAGAAGCGCGACGCCGAGAAGGGCGCTAGCGCTGCGATCACATGTCGCGAATGAGCGGGCCGTCGACCGGGCCCTCGCAGTCCTCGCAGTGTGGGTTGGGGTCGTCCTCATCGAGACAGCATGGCAGCGAGGGACTGGGGTTGCCATCGTGGCAAGCGTGAGGCGCCTCGGTGCCGGCTGCCGCACTCCACGGCGTCCCGATCGCGAGTGCTGTCGGGGTGCGCTCGACTCCGCAATCGCCCGCGGCCCACGGCGAGGCGACACGCTCGACGCACTCGAGAGAGGCCAGGCCCTTGGACGCACTCGCGTCGTAGCGGAGCGCGGTCAGCTCCCCGAGGCCAGGGGCGCTGCTCGCGACGAGCACCCAGAACGAGCTCTGATCCGAAGCGGAGAGCGCGATCCCCGTCGGGGCGTAAGGCAGGGCCTGGTCGTCGGTGAACGCGGGTATCCCCTTGCCACAGGACGCGAGCGGGGCCGCACGGAGCATCCCTCCACTCGTGTCGCCCCCGACGACGAAGCGCAGCTCAGGCAGGGTGCTGAAGAGCGGGGGACCCCAGAGCGCGAGGTCGGTCGGCACCTCGTCGAGCGGGCAGGCCCGGCTCGCAGTATCGAGCGCGGTGAACTCCCGCTCGGGCTTGAAGGTGCCGTAGGCGCGCTCACCGCGTGCGTCGAACGCGACGCCGATGTGGCGAGGGCTCGCGGAGGACCACGGGTTCCCCTCGTTCCATGGCTCGAGCGTGACGCTCCACGGTGCGGAAGCGTAGGAGCCACGGGCAACCCGCATCATGCGTTGGCGCATCTCCTGGCCCGGCGTACGCGTCACGGTGGCAACGTATGCGACCTCGGCGTCCGTCGAGGCGCTCGGCTGGCCGGTCGCGGCCCCGGATACGCTGCCGAGGCAACTCGTGCCTTCGGGGCAGAGGGAACCCCACCCGAGGAGGCACTCGGCGAAGCTCGCCTCGGCGAGCAGCTTCTCCTGGTCGAATACGAAGAAGAGCGGACCGTTTGCGTCGTTGCCGAACACGTACAGAGGCGTCTGCGAGACCAGGGCGCCGCTCTCGTCCTCGACGACGAGTGGCGCCGCGGCGACGAGCTCCGTGAGTCGAAGATCCGTCAGGCCGAGACCTTGTTCGATGTCGACGGTGAGGATGACTCGTGAGCACTCGAAGGTGTCACCCTGCCTCAGTGCGCGCAGGTAACGCCCCTGCGTCACGAAGGAGACGCGGTGCGACCAGGCATCGAGAGAGCTGAACGCGATGCTCGTCAACGCGTGGGAGCCGCCGTCGCGGAGGTCGACGCTGTCGAAGCGCTCCGCAACTCCCACCTCGTAGATGGCGACCCTCGCGTGGCATGGATCGACGACATGCACGAACTGCTGTGCTGCTGCGAGAGGGACGAGCGATGCTGCGAGGAACCCGAGAACGCTGCCGAGCCGCAAGGCCTTCATCGTGATCACCTCCGAGTGCCGTCTCGCGACCGTCGCGCTCCGTCCGACCATCGCGGGAGTCTGGGAGAGTATTCGACGAGACCGCGGCGAGAATCCAGTCCGAAATTTTTTCTTCGATCCGTGAAAAAGGCGCTCTCGGCGCGACAAGTGGGGGGGGTGAAAGGCGGCGCGTGGTAACTCGCTTCAGGCGCGTTCGCTCGCGGCGCGTGCCGGCTCGTCCGGGCGCGCGAACCCGGTGACGAGTTCTCGATAGAGGCCGCCCTCGGCGAGCAGGGTGTCGTGGCTCCCGCGCTCGACGATCCGGCCTCCGTTCAGAACGACGATGAGGTCGGCCGAGCGCACCGTGCTGATGCGGTGCGCAATGACGACTCGTGTGCAGCGCATCGACTCGAGCACGGACTGGATGGCGCGCTCCGCGACGCTGTCGAGAGAGCTCGTCGCCTCGTCGAGGATGAGAAGGGAGGGCTCGCCGATGAGCGCGCGGGCCAGCGCCAATCGCTGCCGTTGGCCACCCGAGAGCGAGCCGCCGCCATCTGCCAAGGGAGTCTCGTAACCCATGGGGAACGCGGCGATCTCGTCGTGGAGTTGCACGGCGCGCGTCGCGCGCTGCATCGCTTCTTCGTCGAGCGCCGGGTGGGTCAGACGGAGGTTCTCGCGGATCGAAGTGCCGAACAGGTGCAGGTTCTGCATGACGCAGCCGATCTGCCGCCGGACGCCGCGCGCGTCGAGGTGGCGGAGGTCGTGCTCGTCGACGAGGACGCGGCCGGCGTCGGGTGCGTGGAGGCCGAGCGCGAGCTTCGCGAGCGTGGACTTTCCCGCTCCAGAAGGGCCGACGATCGCGACCATCTGTCCCGGAGCGATCTCGAGATCGACATCTTCGAGGACCGGGGGGCTCTGCTCCGAGTAGCGGAACGACACGCCCTCGAAACGGAGCCCGCCCTGCAGCTTCGGTGCGGGACGCGTCTTCGTATCGCTCTGCTCGGGTGCCGTCCCCATCACGTCGTCGATGCGCTCGACGTAGCTCCCGAGCTCCTGGAGACGCATCGCCGTGTCGGCCAACGAGGAGAGCGGGGTGAGGAAGCCACTCGCGAGGACGCTCATCGCGAGCATCGTGCCGACGCTGAGCTCCCCCGACAGGACGAGGGAGGCCCCGGTGAGCAGCACGACGAGAGGCGACGCGAAGGTGAGCGTCGCGATCGCCGACTCCGTCAGCGCGAGCAGCCGGCCTTGCGCGAGGTGGACGTTGAGGACATCGACGAAGAGACGCGACCACTGCTCGACGGCGCGGGACTCGGCGCCGGAGGACTTCAAGGTCTCGATCCCCGAGAAGAGCTGCACCTGATAGGCGCTCGACTCCGCCTGGCGCACGAGCCCTTCGCTCATCAGCTCGCGGTAGCGGGTGCGGCTGGCGAGGAAGACGCCGATCCGCGCCGCGCCGAGCGCGAGCACGAGCAGCCCGAAGCCCGGGTTGATCACGAAGAGGACGAGCAGGTAACCGAGCACGAGGCTGCCGTCGAGGGCACTCGACAACGCACCCGAAGTCAGGAGCTCGCGCACGGTGCTGTTGCTGTTCAGGCGGAGCATGAGGTCGCCGGTCGAGCGCTGCTGGAAGAACGCGAAGGGGAGGGAGACGAGGTGCGTGACGAAGTCGAGAGTCATCTGCGCGTCGAGCTCGATGCGGAGATGGAGGAGCAGCCGGGCACGGATGTAGGTCGTGAGAGCCTGGATGGCGACCATTGCCAGAAGGCACGCACCGAGCACCTCAAGGAGGCCGAAGTCCTGACGGGGGAGGACGCGGTCGACCAGCGCGCCCGTGAGCAGTGGGAGCCCCAGCCCGAGTCCCTGGAGGAGCGCGGATGTCACGATCACCCGTGAGAGCAGGTGCGAGTGGGCGGCGATGCGGCGGACGTAGCGCCAGACGCGCGAGTGGCGGCGGGCCCCGGGCGAGAACGCTTCGGTCGGCTCGAAGAGCAAGGCGACGCCGGTGAACTCGCGGCTGAACTCGGCGAGCCCGACGCGGCGCCGGCCGAGCCGGGGATCCATCACCTCGACGGCGTTCCTGCGGAGCCTCAGGAAGAGCACGAAGTGGTTGAAACTCCAGTGCAAGACGGCGCCGGCCGGCAGGTGGCGCAGCCCGTCGACGTCGACGCCGACGCCACGGCCGCGCAACCCGAAGTGGCGGGCGCCTTCGATCAAGGCGAGCGCCGTCGAGCCTTCGAGTCCGGTGCCGCAACGGGAGCGCACCTCTTCGAGCAGGACGTCGCGGCCGAGATGTCGCAGAAGCGCGGTCAGGCAGGCCGGGCCGCAGTCCGCTTTGGTGGTTTGAAGCACGTTCGGGATGCGGCGGCGCCGCATCCCGCGCAGGCGTGCGAGTGCCGGGAAGCGGTCGAGCAGCGATCTGTGCGTATCCTCGGGCTTCATCACCGTCTCCAGGGCCCGTCGATCGAGGGGAGGAGAGCCGCGTAGAGCGGACGCCGTGCGAGCTCGACTTCGAGTCGGCCGCTCATCCCGCTGTGAAGCGCGTAGCGTGAGCCGAGGGCGGTGAACTCGAGGCCGTCGAGGTGGGCTTCGACGAGGAGGACGGGCCCGTCCATGGCGACGATGTCGCCGAGCTCGGGGCCGAGAAGACGCCTGGCTTCGCCGGGGCCGACGATCTCGTGTGAGATCGGCGCGACGGTCGCGTCTATATAGACATGTTCGAATCCATGGACCTCGAAGCGGGCTCGCTCGCCGGGACGGATGCGCGGGCCTGCGTGGCCGGGCAGCGCCGCGACGATCGTGCGCGCGCCGGCGGCGTCCTCGAGAACGACGGTCGTCTCGCCTGCCGCGACGAATCTCCCGACTTCCGTGCGGAGCTCCTGGACGAGGCCATCACAAGGTGCGGTCAGGGTGCGCGCGGAGAGCGATTCTCTCGCGCGCTCCATCGCGGCTTCGGCGGCGGAGACGGCCTGTCTGAGCCCGGAGTTCGAGCGGTCGCGCCAGCGCGCGGCGAGCGCGCGTTCGTAGGCCTGCCGAGTACGCTCGAGCTCCTCCCGCGCCCGGGTCGATTCGAGTGTCACGAGGGCCTGGCCGCGGCGCACGGTCTCGCCCGGACGCACCGAGAGCTTCTCGACGAGACCCGCGTCTCTCATCCGCACGTGCACACGGGCAGTGGAGCGGACGAGCGCTGGGCCCCCCACGTACTCGCTGACACGCAAGCCCCCGAGGGCGAGCGCGGCCAACCCGACGCTTACGACGAGCAGCGGGTAGGCCCAGCGGATCCAGAACGGGGAGAGCTCGAGCAGGCCGCCGCCCGCGCTTCGCGCCGTCGCGTGGTGCTCGACGGCTTCGCGCCGGAACGGGGAGTTCGGGGGCGTGGTCATCGCGTTCCTCGATTCACGTGGGGAGCGGCTCGTCTTCCAGCCATGGAGCATCCGAGAAAGGAGTTCACGCCCATGAACGCGATCGTCAGGACGAGTCCCCCACTCCGGCGCGCGGTCCTCGCACTCGCGGCCCTCCTCACGGCCGTGGTGCCGAGCTGTCGCGCAGCCGATGGAGAGCCCGGGGTCGGCGTCGTCGTTCCCCGCTTCGAAGTCGAGCTGTGCGCGGAGCGGAGCGGGCGCCTCGTCAGCGTCGACGCGGAGCTCGGGGAACGTGTCCCGGCAGGAGAGCGGGTCGCCGTGGTCGCGCGCGGCGCTCTCGAACAGGAGCTCTCCGTTGCGCGGGCGCAGCTCCGCTCGGCGCGCGCCGCGCTCGACAAGGCCAAGCTCGCTCGCCACCACAAGGATGGGTCGTTGACGCGACGCCTCGCGGCGAGCGAGAGCTGGTCGAAGGAGGAGCTCGCCGCTTCCCGGCTCGAAGCGCAGCTCGCGGCGGCGAGCGTCGAGGAGAGCATCGCGCTCGTCGCGCAGCGCGAGGCGGCGATCGCGCGGCTCGTGTACGAGATCGCCCGCAGCGACGTCGTCGCTCCCTTCGCGGGCCGGGTCGCCGAGCGTCTCCGCGACCCCGGCGGCTTCGTCGGGGTGGGCGAGCCCATCCTCCGCCTTCTCAGCGAAGAGTTGATCGTGCGCTGCGGCGTGCCCTCGGAGCGCGCCGCGCGCTTGACCGCGGGCGATCCGGTCTCGCTGGTCGCGGGTTCCGATTCGCGCACCGGGCGGGTGCTGCACGTCGGCGTCGAGATCGACCCGGCCTCACGCCTCGTCGCGCTCGAGATCGCCCTGCCTGCTCCGCGGGACGGCGACGCGGTGTGGACTCCGGGGATGCCGGTTTCAGTCACGCTTCTTCCTCCGCGCGCGCCATGAGCCGTAAGTGCGCTCCAGGTGGTCGTAGAGCACGAGCTCCTGGGCGCGTGGCGCGCTCCGCACCATGCGGTTGACGAACATGTGAACGAAGCTCTGGGCGATCTCGATGTCCGAGCGCACGAGCCGCCCCACGTGGGCGCGGCGGCGCAACTCGACGAGAGCGATGTGGGGCGGCGCGCTCTCGCGCCCACGGAGCGCCGCCTCGATTCCCGGGCGCGCCTTGCGGTAGCGCTGGCCCAGCGCGATGCGGAAGGGCTTGTCGACGTGGAACTCGGTGAAGAACGCGTCCCGAAGGCTCGCGAGGATCGTCCAGCGCTCGTCGAGCGAATACCCGAGACCATCCATGAGTTCGTCGATCCCGGCGAGTGTCGCGAGGCTTCTCGCCTCTGGCACCTCCGTGTCGCGGAGCTGAGCGAGCGCGCGTAGGACGCGGTCACTGTCGCTCTCGAACCACCCCTCGGCGAGCGTGATCCCCTCCGGCCCGCCGTAGCGTTCGAGTTCGCGCTCGTAGGTGTCGAGCGCGAGGCGCGTGACCCGGCCGTCGTCGAGAGGCGCCGCGGCGCATTCCGAGAGCGCGGCCAAGGCCACGCCGTGATCGTTCGCGTCTCGGAGCGCGAGGCGGAGACGGATGTGCCAGTCGGGGTCGCCGAAACGAATGAAGAACCAGCGCTCGAGGCGGCCTTCCGCGCGAAGCCGCGCCACGAGGGGAGCGACGACGTCGAGGAGTAGCCGGTCGGACTCGGCGCGGGCGCAGTAGAGCTTCGCGTAGAGCCAGTCCCCACCGGGCGCGACGCGGCGCGGGAGCGTGGCGGGGGCGCAGTCGAGCACGGTGTGCGGGCGGCGCTGAGGCCGCTCTCTCTCGAGCGGCGCCTTCGCGACGAGAGGGACGACGAGCTCGTGAACGTAGCGCCCGTCGGGCCCGTGGGCTACGAGTTCGTCTGGCGCCGGCAGCATCTCCCGCAGGGCCACGCCCGGGCGTTTGCGTGCGGCGTCGAGGAACGCATCGATGGAGTCGTCGTCCTCGAGGTCGACGTGGAGCGCCCAGTCGTTTTCGACGAGTTCGACATGGCGCGGCCAGCCGTGTTTCGAACGCAGCGCCGCCAGGCGCGCGCCGCGCTCCCGCCCTTCAGCTTCGGCGAGTTCGCGAATCGACTCGCGAGGGAGGCGCCACATGGCGCGCGCGAGCACCGCCCGCCCGCATCGGACCCGCGGGAGGAAGGGCGAAGCCCCGAGGTGGTGCCAGCTCCACATCAAGGCGCCGCGGCGATTCTGGGACTGGAGGTCGCAGAGGAGCGTGTAGACGCCGATGTTCCCCTCGTGGAAGGCATGCGCGCTCGAGAGGCGCGGCAAGACCTCGCAGCCGAGCCGCCTCGAGCGGAGGGTCAACGTGTTCCCGTGGAGCTGCAGCTCCAGGTCGGCGAGGGGAATCACGTGCTCCGGATCGACGCCCGCCGATGCGAGCATCCGGATCTCGTGCCGCCGCAATGGAGGGCGTTCGAGGACGGGCGCCGCGGCGGTTGCGGGGAGGTGGACGATCTCGGCGTGGACCGCGTCGGGCGCGAGCGCCTCCTCGGCCTCGAGGTGGCGCGCGAGCAACGTGGCGATGGCGGCGTCGTCGGCCGCGAAGCGCCCGAGCAGGCGTGCTCCCGACGGACCGACGGCGACGTCGACGCGGACGAGGGGGTCCAGACCGCTACGTACGATCGCACCGACGATCGCGAGCGCGTCGGGGAGCTCCGGGGGCGTCTCGTCCGGGAGTGCCTCGAGCTCCGCCAGTTCCAGCACGATCTCGCGGCGCCCTTCGGTGAGCGCTTCGAGGAGCTTGCGTTGGACGAGGGCGCTCGCCGGGTCTTGGGAGACCGTCCCGCTGCGTGATGCCGTCGGGAAGGGGAGGCCCGCAATCAACGGCTCGTCGGTACGGGCGAGCTCGTCGTCTTCGCCGTAGCCGAGACCGAGCTCGTCGTCGAGCGCTTCGAGGAGCGGGACGCTCCGGTCACCGTAGCGTGCGGCGAAGCGTTCTTTGAAGCTCTCGAGTCGAGGGGACACGGG
>NPIG01000638.1_pt1 | contig 11510 bp, 10 predicted proteins | sample 8637441 | NCBI WGS metagenome assembly NPIG01 (sample SAMN07420675, study PRJNA396082) | bioreactor metagenome | isolation source: sample BR6 brine-fed electro-methanogenic bioreactor BR | place: Japan: Kochi | collected 2016-06-14
CCCCCCATGTTCACCATCACCCCTTTCGGCATGATTCCTAAGATGAAGCCCTTCCGGGTGGTCGGCATCTTCAGTCAGCGTGGCGGCTTTCTCGATACCTATTTTGCTTATGTGGCCATGGATCAGGCCCAGGTTTTCTTCGATTCTGTCGATAAGATTTCCGGGATAGAAGTCGAGGTGGACACTTTCGACCATGCCAACCTGGTTGCCTCGCAATTGCGACGGGCATTCAACTACCCCCTCGTGGTCCGCTCCTGGGAGGATCTTTTCGGATCCTTCCTTTCCGCTCTCAAACTCGAGAAGCTCGGGCTATTTATCGTGCTGGGGATTATTGTGCTGGTGGCCGCCTTCAATATCGCGACCACCCTCATTATGGTGGTTATGGAAAAACATAAGGACATTGCCATCCTCCGGGCCATGGGCGCCACTTCGCAGAGCGTGATGAAGATTTTTGTCCTCGAGGGTTTCATCATCGGCATCCTCGGGACCGGTCTTGGTACGCTGCTGGGCCTGCTGGTGGCAAAAAACGCCGACCCTATCATCAAGGGGCTCGAAGGACTGCTTCACGTCAAGATATTTGACCAAAGCGTCTATGGCATGGATCATTTCCCTTCGGTGGTTAACCCTTCCGATGTGATGGCGGTTATGGCGGTGGCTATGACAATTTCACTGCTGGCTACTATTTATCCGGCCTGGCGAGCTTCGAAGATGGATCCCGCCGAGGCGTTGCGCTACGAATAGGTCGGAGAGTGCCGTGATTGAAATCAAGGGGCTAACCAAAAGTTTTGCCGCCGGCCAGGGGCAGGTGGATGTCATCAAAGGAATCGATTTGACCATCGGCAATGGCGAGCGGGTGGCGGTGGTCGGTACCTCCGGCGCTGGCAAAACCACCCTTATGCATATTCTCGGTGGGCTCGATCACCCCACATCAGGTTCCGTCCTTTTTGAGGGGAGCGACATTTTCGCTCTCAAGGGCGCCGCGATGGATCATTTCCGGAATCGTACCGTCGGCTTCGTTTTTCAGTTTCATCAGCTGCTGCCCGAATTTTCCGCCCTGGAAAACGTCATGATGCCTGCCCTGATTTCCCGTAAGGGCCCCAAAGAGGCGGCGGGAAAGGCCGAAGTGTTGCTCAAGGAGGTTGGTCTCGGGCACCGGCTGACCCATAAACCCGGCCAGCTTTCGGGTGGTGAACAGCAGCGCGTGGCGATTGCCCGTTCCCTGGTCATGTCGCCTCGACTGCTGTTGGCAGATGAGCCGACGGGCAACCTGGACAGCGGAACGACCGATGAAATCTATCGACTGCTGCACCACCTTCACCAAGCTCATGGATTAACCATGGTTATTGTGACGCACAGCGAAACCCTGGCCGCCAGACTTGACCGGATCGTGCATATCGAGGACGGCCTGATCAGGAGCTAGGCTCGGCCCGAATTTAATTTACACCCCCGGTGGGGTTACTTATAATTGTTCGATTTAAGCTTCAACAGCGGTACCCGACGGAGATATGTTGCATGCGCATGAGGGTTTTTGTCACCCTGGTTTTGCTGATTGGGGGGTCCATTGGGCTGGCCTTGGCTCAGTCGTATCAATTCAGCGATGTGGTCATCGAGGGCAACCGTCGGGTAGAAACCAGCGCCATCCGGTCCGTGATTTCTACGGCCCCCGGGCAAAGCGTGTCCATGGAGGACATCGACGCCGATATCCGCGCCATATACAAACTCGGCCGTTTCAAGGATGTTCAGGCGGAGGTCAGCGAGCGCAATGGCGCCACGATACTGATCTATCGGCTCGAAGAGCGACCCTTGGTCCGGAAGGTGGAGTTTGAAGGCAACAAGGAACTTTCCACGGACAAACTAACAGGCCTGGTTGTGTTGAAAACCCCGGACATTTATGACCCGGGCGCTGTGGACCGCAGCGTCAAGGCGATCAAGGATGCCTATCTCGAAGAAGGATTCTATGCTGCTCAGGTTGACCCTGAGATCGAGATAAACGATCAGAACGAGGCCTCGATAATCTTCCAGATCGAAGAGGGCGAAAAGGTTCTGGTCGACACGATCTCTTTCGAGGGGAATAAGGTTTTCTCCGACAAGCAGTTGAAGAAAGTCATGGTTACCAAGGAGCGCTGGTTTCTTTCGTGGCTGACCGGCCGTGGTACTTATCAGGAGGAGATGCTGCAGAACGACCTCGAAATCATTGCCGACCAGTACTACAACGAGGGGTATGTGCAGGTTAAAGTCAAGCAACCCCAGGTCACCCTGTCCGAAGACCAGCGGTTGCTGACTCTTCTCATTGAAGTCGAGGAGGGGGATCAGTTTCGGGTCGGGGAGGTTGATGTTCAGGGAGATCTGCTGAAGAGCAAGGAAGAGATACTTGAGCTGATCAAGCTCCGTCCGGGGGATGTTTTCAGCCGCAAACAGTTGCGCTCCGATGTTTTCTCAGTCAACGACCTTTATGCCGACCAGGGGTACGCCTACGTCAACGTCTCGCCGTTGACCAGTATTGACCCGGAAAAGCATTTGGTGAGCCTCAAATTCGATATCGAGCAGGGGATTCAGGTCCATATCGATCAGATCCGGATTACCGGAAACACCAAAACCCGAGACAAGGTCATTCGCCGGGAAATGAAACTGGCCGAGGGCGATCTTTACAGTGCCACCCAGCTCAAGGAGAGCCGTCGTAAGATCAACAATCTGGGTTTTTTTGAAGAAGTCAATGTTTCAACAGCCAAAGCCGGCGATCCGGCCCACATGGACGTCAATGTCGAGGTCAAGGAACGGCCGACGGGTACTTTCAGCCTCGGTGCCGGTTATTCCTCCGTCGACGGTATTATCGGCCAGGGGTCGGTTTCCCAGGAAAACTTTCTGGGCAGGGGGCTGAAACTCAATCTTTCCGGCTCATTCGGTGGTAGAAGCACCACGTATACGGTGGGACTGCTCGAACCTTACTTTCTCGACAAGAACCTGTCTCTTGGCTTCGACGTTTACAAGACCGAAAGGGAGTGGACGGACTTCACCAAAAAGACGGTCGGCGGGGACATCAAGCTTGGCTTTCCCTTGGGAGAAGATAATCGGGCTTTCTTCATCTATCGCTACGAGGAAAAGGAGATTCTCGATGTCGATGATGAAGCTTCTCTGTTCATTCGCGACCAGGAAGGTACCTCGACTCTGTCCTCCCTTTCCGGCTCCCTGACCCGTAATACCACCGATTACCGTCTCGACCCATCAAAGGGGTATGTGGCCGAGGGGTCCATCGAGTTCGCTGGGCTCGGAGGCACCCAGAAATTCAGCAAATATATTCTCGACTACAGGCACTTTTTTCCTTTTAAATGGGGAACTGTCTTCTCCGCACACGGCCAGTTGGGGTATGTGCAGCGAATAGGTGGCGAGGATGTTCCCATCGACGAACGATTTTTCCTTGGCGGCATCAACTCCCTGCGCGGCTTCAATTCGCGGGAAGTCGGTCCCAGGGTGCGGCGATCCTCTCAAGGGGTTGATCCCAATACGGGAATTCCGATCGGTTCGGCTGGTGAAGATTTCGAATTTATCGGCGGCAACAAGGAGGCTTTTTTCAACCTTGAATACGTTTTCCCCATTATCAAGGACCTGGGGCTGAAGGGGCTGGTCTTTTTCGATACCGGCAATGCCTGGTCGGAAGATGAGGAATATTTTTCCAATATGCGCTACAGTGTCGGAACCGGCATCCGCTGGTTCAGCCCGATGGGGCCTCTGCGACTGGAGTTGGGGTACAATCCCGACCCGCGCGAAGACGAGGACACCACCGAATGGCAATTTTCCATTGGTCGATTTTTCTAACCACTATACGTAATTTCAAGGAGAGCGTTAATGAAGCGAATTCTCGGAATCTTGATCGTCATTGCACTGTTGACCACCGTCCCGGCCTTTGGGGCGGAAACCAGGATCGGGTACGTCGACCTCCAAAAAGCGTTGAATCTTTCCCAGGCCGGAAAGGAAGCCAAGGATAAGATTGCCGCTCGGGTCAAGGAATATGAAGGGACGATTGACAGTCGGCAGAAAGAACTCAAGAAATTGAAGGAAGAGCTTGAAAAGCAGGCGGTTTTGCTTTCAGAGGATGCCCGTGCCAACAAGGAACGGGATTATCAGCAGAAGCTCAAAGAATTTCAAAGATTTACGAAGGATATCCAAGAGGAGCTTCAGCAAAAGGACGCCGATTTTACCCGGCAGATTCTTGAGAACCTTTTCAATGTTCTCAAGGAAATCGGCAAGAATGAAAGCTACACCATTATTCTTGAAAAGTCCGAAAGCTCGGTTCTTTATGCCGATGAATCGATTGACCTTACCGAAAAACTGATCAGCAAGTACGATGCGAATTTTCAGAAAGAGAAGGGCAATTAATCCCTTAAGGAGCAGGCCGTGGCGACACTCAGAGACTTGGCGACACTGGTGGGGGGAGAAGTTATTGGGGATCCCGAGCTGAAAATCGATCGCCTGGCGTCTGTCGACAAAGCCGGGCGGGGGGATATCACCTTTATCTCCAATCCTAAATTTCTACCCGGGCTTGGGACATCCGAAGCCTCGGCGGTCATTCTGTCCGAGGCGCTTGATACCCTGCCCATGGCCCAGATTGTCTGCGCTAACCCCTATCTTGCCTTCGCCAAGGTGCTGACCCACCTTCAGGTACAACGACCCGAAGCCAAAGGGGTTATGGATGGAGCCGTCGTGGCTGCCAGTGCAACGGTTGCGGAGGGTGCCACCGTCCATCCGGGATGCATTATCGGTGAACGGGCCCGGGTGGGGAAGGGCTCCATCCTTTATCCCGGCGTGGTCCTTTATGATGACGTGGTCGTCGGGCAGGACTGCACGCTTCACGCCAATGCCGTGGTAAGGGAAGGGTGCCGCCTCGGCAACCGGGTTATTCTGCAACCCCTTGCGGTTATCGGCTCCGACGGGTTCGGGTATGCTCCGGATGGATCGGGATATTTTAAAATCCCTCAGATCGGAATTGTCGAGCTCGAAGATGATGTTGAGATCGGTTCGGCAACCTGCATCGACCGGGCCGCCCTGGAGGTTACCCGGATCCGGCGGGGTGCCAAGATCGACAATCTGGTGCAGATCGGACATAACTGCGATGTCGGCGAGGACTCGATCATGGTTTCCCAGGTAGGGATTTCCGGCAGCACGGTGATTGGCAGGCACTGCACCTTTGGAGGGCAGGCGGCCACCACGGGACATTTGAAGATCGGTGACAATGTGACGATCGTTGCCCGAGGCGCCGCGACCAAAGATGTGGCCTCCAATCAGGTCCTCGGCGGCGCCCCGCTGCTGCCGCATAAAGAGTGGCTCAAGGCTTCCATGTCCTTTGTCAAACTTCCTGAATTGCGTAAGGAAGTCAGCACCTTGAAACACAAACTCGAAGAACTAGAGAAGCAAATAAAAGAGAGGTCATGAGGATGGTTCTCGACACCCAGCAGATCATGGAAATGCTCCCGCACCGCTACCCCTTCCTGTTGGTGGACAAGATCGTTGAAATCGAAGAGGGCAAGCGCATCGTCGGCATCAAGAATGTGACGATCAACGAACCTTTCTTTCAGGGCCACTTTCCCGGCCACCCGATAATGCCGGGGGTCCTGATCATCGAGGCCATGGCTCAGGTCGGTGGACTGCTTTCGATCTTGACCGACAAGGTGGGCCGGGACAAGGTCACCTACTTTGTCGGTATCGATAACGCCCGTTTCCGTAAACCCGTGGTTCCCGGTGACGTTTTGCGCATGGAAATGGAAATGGTCAACTGTCGCCGCGGTCTTTACTGTTTCAAGGGCAGGGCCTTTGTCGATGATGTTCTGGTGACCGAGGCCGATCTCAAGGCGACCTTTGCCGATCGATAAAAAGAGAATTCTTATGATTCATTCAACAGCCATAGTGCATCCTGGAGCGCAGGTCGAAGCGGATGTGGAAATAGGTCCGTACGCCGTGATCGGAGATCTCGTCTCCATCGGCTCCGGGTCGAAAATCGGCCCCCATGCGGTGATCGAAGGGCCGTCTGAAATTGGCAAGGACAACACAATTTTTCAGTTCGCATCGGTTGGCGCGGTCCCTCAGGACCTCAAATTCCATGGTGAAAAAACCCTGCTCCGCATCGGCGACAGGAATACGATCCGCGAATTCGTAACCCTTCACCGGGGGACGGAAAGCGGCGGTGGCGAGACCGTCATCGGCAACGATAACCTGTTCATGGCCTATTCCCATGTCGCTCACGACTGTATTGTCGGCAACCGGGTGATTCTGGCCAACGGGTCAACCCTCGCCGGCCACGTTGAAGTGGACGATCACGCCATCCTGGGTGGCCTGTCGGCGATTCACCAGTTCTCCAAAATCGGCTGCCATGTGATGATCAGCGGTGGCGCCATGGTTACCCAGGATGTTCCTCCGTATACCATCGCCCAAGGGGATCGGGCTAAAACCGTCGGCCTTAATCTGGTTGGGCTCAAGCGGCGAGGATTCTCCGATTCGGCAATCCGTGGCCTCAAGCAGGCCTATAAACTCATGTTTCGATCCGGCCTGCGGGTGGATGAGGCCCTTGAGAGGATGGAGGCCGAAATCGAGATGACTCCTGAACTGACGGTGTTTATGGAGTTTATTCGTAACAGCCAGCGGGGCATTGCCCGCTGAGGCAGGGTATTTTATGGGACGATTGGATACGCTTCGCGCCGCCGTCATCGGGGTTGGCTACCTTGGGCGGTTTCATGCACAGAAATATGCCGGACTTGAGGGTGTCGACCTGGTGGCGGTGGTCGATGCAGACCGTGATCGGGCAGAAGAGGTGGCTGCTGAGGTGGGGACCACCGCGTACACGGATTTTCGGCAGATTCTCGATCAGGTTGATCTCGTTTCCATTGTGGTGCCCACTCAGTTTCATCATTCGGTGGCCAAGGCCTGCATGGAAGCGAACTGCCACATCCTGCTTGAAAAACCGATCACCCAGACCGTTGCCGAGGCCGACGAGCTTATCGAGCTGGCCCGTGAACGGCAGCTGGTGTTTCAGGTCGGGCATTTGGAGCGTTTCAATCCTGCGGTGATGGCCCTTGAGGGAGTGCTCAACAAACCCCAGTTCATCGAGTCTCAGCGCCTAGCCTCGTTCAAGCCCCGGGGGACCGATGTCAATGTCGTCCTTGACCTGATGATTCACGACATCGATATCATTCTCAGCATGGTCCGTTCGCCGATAAAACTGGTTAATTCGGTGGGCGTACCCGTTCTCTCGGACGAGGTCGATATTGCCAACGCCCGGCTGCAGTTTGAAAACGGCTGCGTGGCCAACGTTACCGCCAGCCGGGTGAGTCGGGAGGGGGTTCGTAAAATCCGCATTTTCCAGGCCGACGCCTATATCTCCATCGACTATCAGGCCCGGCAGATTGCCATCTACCGAAAACAGCCGGGGTTGAGCATGATCCCCGGGTTGCCGAATATTTCGGTAGAACAGAAGAGTTTTGAACAGGGAGACGCCTTGATGGCTGAGGTTCGCTCTTTCGTGACAGCCGTTAAGGAGGGATCCGCGCCGGTTGTCTCCGGCGAGGACGGTAAGCGTGCCCTGGAGCTTGCTCTGCAGATCAATACCAAGCTCTGGCATGAAGTCACGCCGTAAGTTGCCACGATCGTGAAGAACAACTGAACGGGCGAGGGTCTGCCAATGCGGGCCTCGCTTTTCGTTTTTTATAACCTGGCTGAAAGGGGTTGTCGATATGAACATTCCGATGGTCGATCTCAAGGTTCAGTACGAAAAAATACGTCAAGAGATAGAAACCGGCATGCGGTCTGTCCTTGACTCAACGCATTTCATCATGGGGCCGCAGGGCAAGGCGCTGGAGGAGGAGATCGCCGCCTACTGCGGCGTGAAGCATGCCGTTGGGGTTGCATCCGGCACCGATGCCTTGCATCTGGCTCTGCTGGCTGCCGGGATTGGCGAAGGCGATGAGGTGATCACCACGCCCTTCACCTTTATTGCAACAGCCGAAGCCATCGCTTATGTCGGGGCGAAACCGATTTTTGTCGATATCTGTCCGGACACCTTCAATATCGATGTTTCACTCATCGAGGAAGCGATTAGCGAAAAAACCCGGGCGATACTGCCCGTCCATCTGTTCGGCCAGCCTGCCGATATGGCCCCTATTGCCGAACTCTGCCGCAAATATGACCTGCAGCTGATTGAAGATTGCGCCCAGTCTTTCGGGGCCGAGTATGGGGGAAAAAAATCCGGTTCTTATGGGGACCTGGGGTGCTTTTCCTTTTTCCCGAGCAAAAACCTCGGATGTTACGGCGACGGCGGCATGATCATCACCAATCAGGACAGGGTCGCCGAAAGGGTACTGGTTTATCGCAATCACGGCAGCCGTCAGCGGTATCACCACTCGGTGATTGGTTTTAACAGTCGACTCGACGATTTGCAGGCCGCGGTTTTGCGGACCAAGCTTAAACACCTTGATTCCTACAACGAACTCCGTCGGCGCAACGCACACCATTACACGGCCAGACTCAGGGGCAGCGGTGTTCTCCCCCCTGCGGAGGACGGTAAGGGAATGCACGTCTACCACCAGTACACCATTCTCACCGAGGCAAGAGACGCCATTCACAAGGCGCTTGGCGAAGCGGGGATCGCATCGGCCGTTTACTATCCCATTCCTCTGCACCAGCAGGAGGTGTTCGCGGCTGAATGTGCCGGCATTTCGATGCCGGTCAGCGAAGAGGTGGCCGGCAAAGTCCTTTCCCTGCCGATGTACCCGGAGCTGACCGTAGCCCAGATCGACAGGGTTTGCGATGTTCTGCTCGGGGCGCTTTGAAGTAGGCCGATGGCAGGTTCCATGAGCAATGACGCAAGCCCTATGCGGGGCGAAAAACGCACGGCCATGATTGTCACCGGGGAGGCCTCCGGCGACCTGCATGGAGCCAACCTGATCAAAGCTGCGCGGGAGATTGACCCGGGGCTGTCCTTTTTCGGCGTTGGCGGCCAGAGAATGGCAGAGGCGGGGTGCGAGATTCTGATCCCGGGAGAAGAGATTTCGGTGATGGGTCTGGTCGAGGTCATCGGTCATTTTCCCGTTATTTACCGTGCCTTTAACCGACTGAAAAAGATCCTTTTGGGTGAGCAGCGCCCCGACGTGCTGATTCTGATAGATTTTCCCGACTTTAATCTGCGTTTGGCCCGACAGGCTCAAAGGGCTCGGGTGCCGGTGTTGTACTATGTGAGCCCTCAGGTCTGGGCCTGGCGGCGGAAGAGAGTCAAGAAGATTGCCCGGGTCGTCGACCGGCTCGCAGCGATCCTGCCCTTTGAACCGGCCTTTTATGATGGCCAGGATATGGACGTCGAATATGTGGGCAATCCTCTGCTTGACGAATTCGGCATCGGTCAGGACCCGGCGGACTTTTTTCAGAAACATGGCCTGCAGACAGGGATCCCCACCGTAGGCCTTTTCCCAGGCAGTCGCCATAATGAGCTGCGTTACAACTTCGATACGATTCTGGGTGCAGCGCAGCGGATCAGGCAGCATTTGCCAGAGGTGCAGTTTCTTCTGCCGGTGGCCTCCTCTTTGGGCAGGCACGCATTGGAAAGGTATATGGGGAAGGTTAACCTGCCGGTCACGCTGGTTGAGGACGATATCTACGACGTGGCCAATGCCTGTGATGCGGTCATTACCGTCTCCGGGACCGTGACTCTGCAGATCGCTCTGGCCGGCACGCCCATGGCCATCCTGTACAAGATGGCTCCGGTGACCTTTTTCATCGGCAAACGCCTGATCAAGGTCTCCCATATCGGTCTGGCCAACATTGTGGCCGGCCGGGGAGTGGTCAGGGAGTTTATTCAGGACCAGGCCACGCCGGCGACCCTTTCGGCAGAAATCCTCCGGATTCTCTCCGATTCCGAGTATCGGCAGAGCATTCGCCAAGGCCTTGCAACGGTAAAGGAAAAAATGGGCGAAAAGGGGTGCTCGTCAAGGGTTGCCCAAATGGCCAGTGAAATGAGCCGGGGGATTCCGCGCCGCAAGGGAAGACAATGAGCCGAGCCTCTGCAGCAAAAAATTTCCGTCGTTTATTCGGCTATGTACGCGCTTATAAGTGGCGGATCGCTTTTTCCATGCTGGCCAGCCTCGGGGTTGCCAGCTCTGAGGTCGCCTACGCCAAGCTGGTTCAACCACTGATGGACAAGGTTATGGTTCCGGGTGGCATGGTCTATATTCAATACGTGCCGATCATTGTCATCGGCCTGGCGGTTCTCAAGGGGGTATCACGTTTCTGCCAAGTCTATTTCATCCGTACGGCAGGACAGCTGGTTATTCAAGATCTCCGCAATGACGTCTTCAATCATTCCATGGGGTTGTCCATGGGGTATTTCTCCCGAAATACCTCCGGCAATCTCATGTCCAGAGTCCTGAATGATGTTGGGGAGATAGAGCGGTCCGGGAGCTCGGTCCTGGTCGATCTTCTACGGGAGGGGGTCACCCTGATCGGCCTGACCGCCGTAGCTTTCTATACCGACTGGAAGCTGGCCGGTTTGGCTTTTATCGTGATGCCGGTCGTGTTTGGCCCTGCTTCCGCGATCGGCGGCAAAATCAAAAGCTATTCCCGCCGGGGCCAGGGTGCCATGGGCAATCTGACCGCTTCTCTGGAACAGGCCATTTCCGGGATCAAGGTGATCAAGGCCTTTGGCACGGAAGATACCGAAGGCCAGAAGTTTATCGGCGAAAACCGAGCCTTTTACGGATTCCGGCGCAAGCTGATAAAATACGAGGCTTTTTCCGCCCCGTTGATCGAGATCATCGCCTCTTTCGGAATCGCCGCGGTGCTATGGTACGGGACCCAGCGGGTAATTTCCGGGGCCATGACCCAGGGCGAATTCAGCTCGATCATCGTGGCGATTCTGATGATGTACACTCCGGTGCGGCGTCTGATCAAGGTCAACAACACCATACAACAAGGGATGGGAGCAGCCGAACGGGTGTTTGAGATCCTCGATGAAAAGCCGGAAATTAAGGACGCCGCAGCCGCGGTTGATCTGGGCCGAGCCCGTGGTGAAGTTGCATTTGAGAAGGTCGATTTCGGTTACGGGGATGAACCGGTGTTGAGGGATTTCAACCTCAGGGTCATACCCGGAGAGGTGGTGGCTCTGGTCGGACCGAGCGGCGCCGGCAAATCCACCATCGCCAGCCTTCTCAACCGCTTTTATGATCCACAACGCGGTGCGGTGATCGTGGATGGTCATGATATCCGTGAGGTTACTTTGAACAGTCTGCGGAAAAACATTTCCCTGGTGGATCAGGAGACTTTTCTGTTCAACGACACGATCGCCAACAATATTCGCTATGGCAGATTCGATGCCACCGAGCAGTTGGTGCGAGACGCCGCCCGCCAGGCCTATGCCGATGAGTTCATTGAAGAATTGCCGGGCGGATATGACACCCGGATCGGGGATCGTGGTTTACGCCTTTCCGGAGGCCAGCGGCAGCGGATCTGCATCGCCCGGGCGATTCTGCGCGACGCGC
>NPIG01001482.1_pt1 | contig 11482 bp, 12 predicted proteins | sample 8637441 | NCBI WGS metagenome assembly NPIG01 (sample SAMN07420675, study PRJNA396082) | bioreactor metagenome | isolation source: sample BR6 brine-fed electro-methanogenic bioreactor BR | place: Japan: Kochi | collected 2016-06-14
CCCGAACCGCGCGAGGAAAAATCCCTCAACCAGCGCAACGGATGCTTCGTCACCATCAAGCAGAACGGTCGGCTGCGTGGCTGTATCGGGAACTTTCAGTCCGAGCGCCCCCTTTTCAAAGAGGTGGCCGAAATGGCCATTTCCTCTGCCACCCGTGACCCGAGGTTCTATCCTTTGGGAAAGGAAGATCTCGACAACTTCTCCCTCGAGATCTCCGTCCTTTCCCCCCTCAAAAAGATTGACGACATTGAGGAGATCGAGGTTGGCCGGCACGGGATCTACCTGGAGAAAGGGTTCTACCGGGGGGTGCTTCTCCCCCAGGTCGCAACCGAGCATGGCTGGGACCGCACCACTTTTCTCAAGCAGACCTGCATCAAAGCGGGATTACCCACCCATGCCTGGCAAAGCGAGGACGCCGAAATTTACATCTTCAGCGCCCAGATATTCTCTGAGCAGGAATAGGTTTTATATTTACTTCTCCCTATGCTCGATCACCTGCACCAATTGCCCTACCCCGGAATCGATCACCCTTTCTTTTTAGATGTGGCTTGTGTTTTTGAGACGTTTTCGGTTAGGATTCCCACTGTTCAGCAATACTTCTACCAAAAAAAGAAAGGATTTCACTCATGACCCAAGCCAAAATGGGCGACCGGGTAAAACTTCATTTCGTCGGGAAGCTCGACGATGGAACCATTTTCGAATCCAGCGAGGAATGCCTCGATGATGCCTGCGGGTGCGATGATCACGCCGAATCGGATTGCGGCTGCGGGCCTCAGCCTCTGGAATTCACGATCGGCGATGGCGATGTTTTCGCCGCGATTGAACAGGCCGTCATAGGCATGGCGCCGGGCGAAAAGCGCACCGTACGCTTGAGTGCCGAAGAGGCTTTCGGCGAGAGGGACGAAGACCTGATCTTCGAGATGTCGCGGGAGGAGCTTCCCGAAGGACTCGAGCCGGAAGAAGGCGAAGTTCTCGAACTCGGGGGAGAAAGCGAAGAAGAGGAAGGGTTCCCGGTCTGGGTTGCCCAGATCACCGATGACATGATCGTTTTTGACGGCAATCACCCTCTGGCCGGCAATGCCCTGAATTTCGACCTTGAACTTGTGGAGATCACGGGACAATAAGCCGCGGTCATTGAAGCACTGAGGTTAAAACCCGGGCAGAATCTGCGTGGTGCAGGTTCTGCCCGGGTTTTTCATTTCTGGCAGCGGGGACAGAAAAAGCTGGAACGCTGCCCGACCACTATTTTGCCGATCGGCTCTCCGCACGCCGGACAGGGCTGCCCCGCCCGCCCGTAAACCTTGAGTTCCTGTGCGAAGTATCCCGGCTGCCCCTGCCCGTCGACAAAATCCCGCAGAGAGGTGCCCCCGGCTTCGATTGCGCGGGTCAGGACATCTTTGATCGCAGCGGCCAATTTTTCAGCCAGCTTTTTGGTCAAACTGCCGGCCAGGCGGTCGGGACGAAGCCCTGCCTGAAATAAAGCCTCACTGGCGTAAATATTGCCGACGCCCACCACCACCCGCGCATCCATGATGAAATTTTTCAGGGGTATTTTTCGGCTGCGTGAACGGTGCCACAGATAGGCGCCGTCAAATTTATCCTCCAGCGGCTCTGCCCCGAGATGGCTCAACAGAGGATGCTCAAGGGGATCAGCCTCCGTCCACTCAACCAGGCCGAAACGCCGCGGATCACGGTAGCGCAGGCAGATTTCGCCCTCAAAAACAAGATCGATGTGATCATGTTTTTCTGCCCTGCCTCCATCGGTCAGGATACGCAGGCTGCCCGACATACCCAGATGCCAGATCAGGGTGCCGCGCTCGGTGTAGAAAAGAAGGTACTTGCCGCGGCGACCAACTTTCTGCACGGAAGCGCCGATGCATTCGTCCTGTAAAGCCTGGGGCACAGGGCGCCGCAGACGGGATTGCCGCACCGTGGCCTGACGAAGGGTGCGTCCGATAAGATGGGGCGCAAGTCCCCGTCGGATCGTCTCGACTTCCGGCAATTCAGGCACAACAAGCCCTCCACCCGCTGCGCATCAGAAAAAAACCTTATCGGTGAGGCGCTTAAAATCGCTGAAGTCGATCTCAGATGGATCGCCCGGGAAATCATCCTTCAGCATTTTCTGACTGCTGTGATACCGCCAACCCTGTGAGGTCGAGAAGAAGCGGCCCATTTCAACGGATTCAACCACTTCATCCGCAAGCTCGACGCTCTGGTGAAAGATCAGGTGATATTCTTCAGAGCTGAGCTGGCGTTCACGCAGAACGACGCACCGTCGGATTTTGAAATCCCGGCGCAGATGATTCCAGGCGTAGCGGATATATTCGTCACGTTCTGGAAATTGAGCGCGGAAAAAGGAATCCGGGTGGTAGCTGTCGTAGATCAGGCCGAACTCACCGAGACGGAAAGCTCTGACACGCAGTTCGATAATCTCGGCCGGAGCAGCCTTGTCCAGGGGGTTATCGGGGCTTGAATTGTTTTGAGAATCGGTCATTGCTTACAGCTCATTGTTTCAGGCGTGGATCGAGGGCATCGCGGATCCCCTCGCCCAACAGGTTGTATCCGAGAACAGTCAACAGGATGGCCATTCCGGGGAAAACAGAAAGCCACCACGCCGTTCCAAGAGTTTGCTTGCCGGTAATCAGCATGTTGCCCCAGGATGGGGTTGGAGGCTGTACACCGATGCCGAGAAACGACAGGGCGCTCTCGGTCAGAATCGCACCGGCCACGCCCAGAGTCGCCGAAACCAGCACCGGCGAGAGGGCATTGGGCAGGATATGACGAAAGATAATGCGTCCATCCGATGCGCCGAGTGCCTTGGCGGCAACCACGAAATCACGCTCCCGCAGGGAGAGAAATTCAGCCCGTACCAGCCGCGCCACACCCATCCAGCTGGTGAGGCCGATAATGATCATGATGTTCCAGATGGAGGGTTCGAGAAAAGCGATCACCGCCAGGATAAGAAAAAACGTCGGGAAACACAGCATGATATCAACAAACCGCATGATGAGGCTGTCCACCCACCGCCCGTAATACCCGGACAGAGCGCCGAGAAACACCCCGATCAATGTGGCCAGCCCGACTGCGACGAATCCCACCAGCAGTGAAATCCGTGCGCCATAAAGAATGCGCGCCAGAACATCACGCCCCAGGTCATCGGTTCCCAGAGGATGAGCGAGGCTCGGCGGTTCCAACTGGCGCACCACCTCGATGGCGGCAGGGTCGTGCCACAACGGGGCAATCGCCGCCAGCGCGAACATGAACAGCACAATGCCGGTGCCCGTCAGCGCCATGCGATTGCGCCTGAAACGCGGCCAGAAGACATCGCGCAGAAATGAGGCTTCCCCCTTGGCAACAGGTGCGCGGCCGGTCATCGCAGTTTTTCAACCTCCTCTCGTGACAGGATTCCCTTACGAAGCAGCAGATCGATCAGCCGCTGCAAACGGTCCGCTGCCGAACCTTTCTCTTCCCTTCCCTGTTTCGGCGTCGCATCATCGCTCTGCAGAATATCATCCAGGGCCTGCGCCAGGCTCTGTTCATCATCATTGCTCAGGGCAGGATAATAACGATCGATCGCATCCCGAATGCCTTTCTCCGTTTCCAGCGCAGGACGGACGCGGCAGCCGGTAATTGCCTCTAGCTCGTCGATAAGTTCCGGATTGGTCGGGTCGCTCATGGCTACCAGCAGATAAACGGTTCCCCCCGACTGCTTGCGGGCCACCGGGATCACGTTGTGCTGCCGCGCCTTCTGTTCCGGCAGGCAGGCAAACACCTCTTCAGCAATGCGCCGCTGTCCGACATCGACACGCATGAGCTTGAGCTGTTCCGCAAGAAAATCGAGCAGCGTCTCTTCCGAAATATACTTGAGGGTAATCAGCGCCGAACCGAGGCGGCCGCCGCTGTTGCGCTGATAAGACAGGGCCGAATTGAGCTGAAAACTATCAATCAGCCCGGCCTCCTTGAGCATTTCCCCCAGTTTCATCCCTTTTCTCGGTCGTAGCACGGTCGCTCCCCTTATCCGGCCTCTCATCCTGCCGAATCGTCTCAGTTGTTGCGGATGCGCGGGTCAGCCAGCGCATAGCTGACATCAGCAATCAGGTTGCCGATCAGAGTCAGGATCGCCCCCATCACCAAAACTCCCATAATGACCGGATAATCACGCATCATCACACTGTCGAAAAATAATTTTCCCATTCCGGGAATCGCAAAAATTGTCTCGAAAATAACGCTGCCGCCGATGAGTCCTGGCACCGAAAGCCCCAGAATCGTAATCACGGGCAGCAGTGCGTTGCGTAACGCGTGACGGTAAATCACCGTCCGCTCAGAAAGCCCCTTGGCCCGGGCGGTCAGAATATAGTCCTGCCGGATGACATCAAGCATATTGGAGCGCATATAGCGCGAAAAGCCCGCCAATCCGCCAAATGCGGAGACCAGGACCGGAAGAATCAGATGGTGAACGATGTCCCAGACCTGTGCAGCGGGACTCAAATAATCAAACCCCAGGGACTTGATGCCCGAGATGGGGAAAACTCCAAGGCGCGCGCCCAGAAAATCCATCAACAGAAGAGCAAGCCAGAATGAAGGCGTGGCAAAACGGACGAAAACGAAAATAGTGGTGGCGCGGTCAAACAGGCTGTTGCGCTTAACCGCCGATAGGACGCCGATCGGGGTGGCCACCAGAAGAATCAGCACAATGGACAAAACATTGATCGCGATAGTCACCGGCAGTCTTTCGGCAATTTTTTCTGCCACCGGTCGCCGGTCCTGAGAAAAGGAGTTACCGAAATCAAGCCGGGCCAGCCGGCTGAGCCACAGCCCGTACTGAGTCAACAGCGGCTTGTCCAGATCATACTGAGAGCGCAGCCGCTGCTTAAGCTCGACGCTCGCTTCAGGGTTGAGCTCAGTCTGCAGATCGGTCGGCTCGCCTGGTGCCAGATGGATCACAACGAAGGAAATAAGTGTGATCCCCAGCAACAGGGGCACCATCATCAGCAGGCGGCGAGCGAGATAATGCAGCATGATCCTATCCCAGTCTCTTAGCGGGTGTATTTGCGCAGTGCCTGCGGCACATACCATCGGATGAAATTATGCGTGATCCCCGCAGGTGCCGGCTCGATGCCATGCACACGGGCCGCAACCGCAGGGAGTGCATCAGGGACAAAAAGAAAAACATAAGGTTGTTCCTCCGCCAGGATTTCCTGGAACCGGTCATAGTAGGCCTTGCGCTGCTCCTGATCAAGGGTGCGCCGCCCCTTTTCCAGCAGTTCATCGACTTCGGCATTCTGAAAATTGATGAAATTAAGTTCCCCCGGGCGCGTCTTGCTGGAGTGCCAGACATTATAACCGTCCGGGTCCATGGGGATATTCCACCCCATGATCAATGCATCGAAATCACCGGGGTTGATAAATTCCTTGAGAAAGCTGGCCCACTCCACAACCCTGAGCTTGACGTCGATGCCGATATCGGCCAGACGCCGCTGAATGATTTCGCCCGCCTTGATCCGTGAATCATTGCCCTGATTGGTCATGAGGACAAAAGAAAAATCACGACCGTCTTTCTCCACCACGCCATCCCCGTCGCTGTCGCGCCAGCCGGCTTCAGCCAGCAGGGTTCGAGCCTGTTCCGGGTCATAAGCATAGCGTCTGACATCGGGATTATAGGGCCAGGTGCCCGGCTTGTAGGGGCCCGTGGCAATCTGCCCGAGGCCTAGAAGTACGCCGTCGACGATCTCCTGTTTGTTGATGGCGTGAGCAAAGGCCTGCCTCACCCGCTTATCCTGAAAAAGCGGGCGCCTCAGATTGAACCCCAGGTAGGTATAGCCAAAGGCAGGGTAGCGATATTTGTTGAAATTTCGCTTGAAAGCCGGCGTCTCCGTCTGTCGGGCGTACTGGATCGGGGTCAGGTCCATCATGTCAAGGCCGCCCGACTGCAGTTCAAGAAACATCGTGGATGGATCAGGGATGAAACGATACACCACTCTCTGGATGAAGGGCTCCCCCTCGAAATAATCGGGATTGGCCTTCAGTTCGATTTTTTCTCCAGTCTTCCACTCGACGAACCTGTAAGGGCCGGTCCCGACAGGTGAGCGTGACAGGGGACTTGCCGTCACGTCCTGCCCTTCCAGCAGATGGCGGGGGTGAATGCCCACCCCCCAGCTGATCAGGGCCGAGGCCAGCGGCTTTTCATAATGAACGCGAAATGTATGTGCATCCGGTGTCTCGGCTTTTGAAACCTGCATGTAGCGCTCGGCATACGCTGTCGGCGTATCGGGATCAACAAGAAGCTGATAGGTGAAAAGCACATCAGCGGAGGTAAAAGGTGTCCCGTCGTGCCAGCGCACCCCTTCACGCAAATGAAAGGTGATGGTCCGCCCGTCATCAGAGATTTCCCAGGAATGAGCCAGTTCGCCTTCAATGTTCAGATCCTTGTCGTAGCGCACCAGTCCGTTGTAAACCAGACCATTGATCGCTGACGACGCACCATCGGATGCGATAGCCGGAATCAGATTGCTCGGCTCTCCGATGGTTCCCTGAATCAGGGTTCCGCCAGGGGCGGGTACGGTCGAAATGCTTTTATCCGCAGCCTGCTCAACAGGCGCTTGCTCACAACCGCAGAGCAGCCCCAGCAATAACAGGCATATAAACGGAAATGACATCGATAATTCTCCTTACAATGACTTACATGTTCAAGGGAAAGGCAGGACTCTGACCCCGTCTGGAGGTGTCAGAGAGAACCGTTTCTCCGGAATATCGGGGTTGATTTCAGGTTCCCGGAATGAGAGCGATACGTTGGTTCGGTAAAAAGGCATATCGATCTCGATGGAAAGCGGAAAGGCGGGGCCGGATTCGGTAAAATTATCGTACTCAATCTGGAATTGCAGCTCATCATCGACAAAATAGCCCGTCTGCAGCATCCGCAGGCGATCATCGAACAACAGCGCCTGCCGCACCCCGTTATCTGCAAGCAGATCGAGGCGATACCCTGCCCCTTCAAGCGCTGCTCTGCGGACCTGGAAATCAATCATCAACGGATCATAGAGCATGATATGAACCAGATCGGTCAACCGCAAGGGAATCGGGATAAATCGCTGAAGGTTTTCAAGATCAGGTTCCCCGCGGTAAAACCTTCCCTTGCTCGGGATATAGGCATCAAGCTGCCGGCCGTTGGCCGCCGTCATCAACAGCGGGTTGCCGAAAGGGCTCAGCACTTCGGCACGAAACCGGTCGGGTTTCTGCACGAACAGCACCTGATTGGCGTTGATGTTCCGCTCGGGATGACTGATGCGAACCTTGGCCATGCCGCTGAGACTGTTAAAAGCGCCGGCCTGGGCTTCGATCCGCGCAAGCAGTCGATCCGCCATCCGTTCGGGTGATTCGATCGGGGCGACAGGGGGTCGCGAAGGCGGCGCAACCGGAGCGCAGCTGCTCAAAAATACGAGCCCAATCAACAGTATAAGAAATTTCACAATCCCTCCGGGGACAACTGATTCAGTTTTTCCCGCACCTGTTCGGCAGCGGGATCAATATCCAACGCACGCTGATAGGCTTGCTTCGCCTTTTCGAATTCCCCCAGGGTCTCCCACACCTCGCCAAGATGTTCCCACACAACGGGGTCTCCGGGGAGTTCACGGGAGGCTCGTTCCAGGTGCCGCAGCGCTTCACGCGGCTGGTCGAGACGGTAGTATATCCAGCCCACCGTATCGTGAATATAACCGAGATTTTTAAGAGAGAGCGCCTTTAAACCCAACTCAAGAGCTTCTTCAAGGTTCTGTTCAGTTTCGGCAAAATGGTAAGCCAGATAATTCAGCGCATCGGCATGATCGGGCTGGTCTTGAAGAGCCTGGCGCATTTCGTCAACGGCCTGCTCCCATTGTTCAAGCTTTCCGTAAAGGATGCCGATGCGATAGGAGAACTCCGCCTGGGCGCTCGCGGTGGTCTGCCGCCCCTGCTGTAATCGTCTGATCGCCTCCTCGTAATGGCCCTGTTCCTCCAGAAGCGATGCCAGGTAGATATAATACTGGTGGCGATCCGGCGCTTTCTCAACCGCTTCTTCCAACCGCAGGCGGGCAAGATCATTTTCACCAAGCCGCTGATGAAGGTAGCTCAGGTGAACCAATGCATCGGGATAGAGAACGGACTCCGGTGACACCCGGCTGAATGCGTCGATTGCATCCTCCCAACGCTGCTGCTCCTCAAGGGCAGATCCCAGATGGTACAGACTTTGGGAATGATCTGGTTTGTGCCGAAGAATCTCTCTAAAAGTGGATTCGGCAGCCTCCCAATTGCCCTGCTCCATCTCGATCAACCCCAGCTTGCGCATGGACTCGAGATGATCGGGGGACTGAGCCAGCATCCATTCAAGTTCCTGCCGCGCATCATTGAGTCGCCCCTGCCGAAGGAGGATTTCGACAAGCTGGTGGCGGACCTCGAACTGGCCGCTTTCATCCTTCAGACCTTGTCGCAGAACTTTTTCTGCTTCATCGCTGCGCCCCGATTCCATAAGCATTTCGGCCCATTCCCCATAGGTCTGAAAGAGATCGGGATGGCGTTTCAGGAGGTCCTGATATACAAGAGACGCGGACGAAACCAATCCGATTTCCCGATAGATGCGCGCCAGAGCCAAACGCGCATTGATTGTATCGGGGTCACGGGCAAGAATTCGCTTGAGGAGATCGGTCGCTTTTTCACTCTGCCCTGTCTGAACATAGGTCACGGCAAGATTGACTGCGACCTCTTCATGCTCCGGCTGCAGCTCAAGGACCCTTTCCATATGAGTGACCGCCTCAGAAAGACGCCCTCGCCGCATCTGGATATCTCCCAGAAGCATATGCGCCAGGACATTGTCCGGATCACGCACAAGAGCATCCTCGGCTGCCCGCACTGCCTTTTCAATTTCACCACGCCGCAGATGCAGGTGTGCGAGGTCAACCAGCACCTCGGAGTGTTCGTCGTCGAGGTCAGCCGCTTTTTCAAGGAAAACTGCAGCGGACTCCAGGTCGCCGGTTTTTTCTGCGTAGCGCCCTTTGAGATAGGCAGCAAAACCACGTGCACTACGATCATCCGTGCGAAGCCGGTGCTGAAAATCCTTCTGGGACGCTGTCGCCAGCGGGCCTGCCTGTTCATTTCCCGTGACCGTACCGAAACACCCGGTCAGTAAAAAAAACAGCAACCCGAACGTTGCGCTTTTAATCATGATCCCCGCCTTCGTTATGGGGGTCGAAACAATATCGTTTACCCCTCTGAATATCCGAGTCACTATACGTCAGGGGTCACAGACCGGTCAAATTCTTTCCCCCGGTCCGCCCCGGCTTTACACACCCCATCACTATGCTAAAGTTCTAAAGTAATTTCGCTGCTTATACGCACTTTATCGGAAATTCGTCGGTTGCCCCGCGGGGATCGACCCAGCAATTATGGAAAGAGCATGACCACCGAGTCCGTACACAAAGCCCTGATGCGGACAAGCACCTATCCGGAGACCACCTCTGAGGTGGCCTATATAGAGACTCACGTCTCCAAACTCTATTTAACCGATCAGTTCGTCTACAAACTCAAAAAACCTGTCAATTTCAAATTTCTTGACTTTACGACCTTGGACCGCCGCCGGTTTTACTGTGAGGAAGAGGTTCGTCTCAATCGCCGGTTTGCCCCTGACACGTACCTGGGGGTGATGGAAATTCGGGAGGACCACGGCCGCATCTCCATAGGCGGCCCGGGCACAACAATCGAATACGCCGTCAGAATGGTCCGTCTGCCTTTCGACCGCATGCTCGACCATCTCATCGACCGGCAAGCTAGCGAACTCCCCGGTCAAATAGATCGCCTGGCACCTTTACTTGCGCGCCTGGAGGATGAATCGCCTGTCTGCCAGCGCAACGGGGGCCGAAATAATTTTGACGCGGTGTGCGGCAACTGGCAGGAAAATTTCGAACAGATGACGCCTTTTATCGGCCAGACTCTGTCAGCCGAAGCCGAAGGTATCTGCCGTCGCTATGTCGAGAAATTCCTGCAGGAACACGAAGAACTTCTCCTGCACCGTGAAGATGAGGGGTTTGTCCGCGAGGGCCATGGCGATCTGCATGCCGAGCACATCTGCCTGACCGACACGATCCGGATTTATGACTGTATCGAATTCAATCGACGTTTTCGAGTGGCCGATGTCGCCGCTGACCTGGCCTTCCTGCTGATGGATCTGGAATATCGTCAACGCCGCGACCTTTCAACCCGTCTCTTGTCCGGCTACCGCGCTCATGCCAGGCCCGATCCGGATTTACCCGGACTTCTCGAATTTTACAAAATCTATCGCGCTTATGTGCGCGGCAAAGTTCAGACATTTCTTCAGGCGGACGCACAGGCCCAGGATGCAACCCGTCGTGAAGCACGCCTTTGTGCCTGCCGCTATTTCAACCTGGCCCTGGGCTACCTGCTCCCATCCTCTCTGATCCTGGTCGGCGGATTGATGGGAACAGGCAAGTCAACGCTTGCGCTGGAACTTTCTCGTGCCAGTGATGCAACCCTGCTTCGCTCCGACGTGGTACGCAAGCATCTCGCCGGCCTGCACGAATCGACTCCGGCGCCCGCAGAGTTCGCACAGGGCATCTACACCCCGGAGTGGAATCGCCGGGTCTATAACGAAATGCTGCGACAGACCGAAGCGCTGTTGAGCGAGGGCAGGAGCGTCATCGTGGACGCCAGCTTCTCCAGAAAACAGGATCGCGTCCAGTTCCAGGAGCTGGCCCGCCGGATGCAGAAGCCGTCCCTGTTTATTCATCTCGCCTGCGACACCGAAACCCTGGGACGCCGATTGCAGCAACGCCGGCAAGATCCCCATGAAGTTTCGGACGGCCGGCAGGAATTGCTGGCGGATCAGATGGCACACTTTCAACAACCCGGGGAAGAAGAATGCATCCTTTCCCTTGATGGCGCGCACGACCCGTGTCAGAATGCCCAGAGCGTTTTATGCGAAATCCTTTCCCGAAAGGACCCTACGGCATGAAAGATCCCAAACCTCCACAAATTCGCGAAGCCTGGGTGCTTTTTTTCGTTATGGGAATGATTATGATTAATTATCCGTTCATCCATATTTTCAATAAAGACATCACCATTTTCGGGATCCCCCTGCTGGTTTTTTATTTTCTGGTCGGGTGGCCGCTCTCCATACTCGTCGTGGCGATCTTTGCCCATGTCCTCGAAAACGCCCCTCTAGACCAGTAGCGCCGTATGATTCCGATTCAGACCGTCGCCCTTATTACGCTGACCTACTTCGCGCTGCTTTTCTTCGTGGCGTATTATGCCGACAAACGGAGGCAGGCCGGGCGCAGCATCATTTCCAATTCACACATCTACTCGCTCTCCCTGGCCGTCTACGTGACCACGTGGACCTTTTACGGCAGTGTCGGCCGTGCAGCCACCTCGGGACTCGATTTTCTGCCCGTCTACCTGGGCCCGACCCTCATAGCGTTTACCTGGTGGTTTCTGCTGC
>NPIG01000515.1_pt5 | contig 11476 bp, 12 predicted proteins | sample 8637441 | NCBI WGS metagenome assembly NPIG01 (sample SAMN07420675, study PRJNA396082) | bioreactor metagenome | isolation source: sample BR6 brine-fed electro-methanogenic bioreactor BR | place: Japan: Kochi | collected 2016-06-14
GGCATCACCCTTGCGGCCGGAGCGGATATCCTCTATCTCGATGCCACCTTGAAAAACAAGATTCCCTTTTCTGCCGACCCGGCGGATGACGGGGAGCAGGAACTTGAAGGCGACGGCACAGGGGTCGGCTACAACCTCGGCCTGCATATCAGGGTAACCGACCATATCTCCTTCGGCGCGGCCTATCGAAGTGAAGTGGAAATGGACCTCGGGGGTGCCGATGTACAGTTCAGCGATATACCAGGCGCGGCTCAGCCCCTGTTTTCCAACACGAAGGCAACCGCGACCATCAAACTTCCGGCCCAGCTGGTTGCCGCCATTGCCGCCCAAGTCACCGAGAGTTTCCTCGTCGAAGCAGGACTGCGGTGGGAAGAATGGTCGACCTTCGATGAACTGGTCATCGAGCTGGATCAGGCCGTAGCTGGTGCGACCTCATCGGTCACCCCCCGCGACTGGGATGACACTTTCGCGTTCAACCTGGGGACCAGGTACCAGCTCAACAATACTCTCACCCTGCTGGCCGGCTATCTCTACGGCGACAGCCCGGTCCCCGACAACACCTTCGAGCCGGCGATTCCCGATTCAAGGACCCATCTGTTCACCATCGGCACCGACATCGATTTGGACCGCCTCACCCTTTCGCTCAGCTATGGCTACCAGCTGCAGGAAGACCGAACGAAGAACAACGACATCGGCGCAGCCTTCGGCGCAATGGCCAACGGGGAGTATGACAACGACATCCACCTGGCGGCCGTCAGCGCGACGTACCGGTTCTGACCACCGGCGACTCCACCTCAAACTGAAAAGGATGGGCTTGTCCCATCCTTTTCAGTTTGAGGTCCGACAAGCTACCGACTTTTCAGAAATTCCAGCACTTCGTTCGGATGGGTCTCGGCCTTGGAAACCCTGGGCCAGTGCTTGAGAATCGTTCCATCCGGGCCGACCACGACCGTGGACCGGATCGTTCCCATCGCCGTTTTGCCGTACATTGTCTTTTCCCCGAACGCCCCGTAGGCCTTCATCATCTCGGTATCCGGATCAGAGAGCAGTACAAACGGCAGGTTGAATTTGGCGATGAACTTGTCGTGGGACTGCAGGCTGTCCTTGCTGACCCCCAGCACCCGGGCATCGAGTCCCTGGATTTCCCCGTGGAGATCGCGAAAGGTGCAGGCCTCCTTGGTGCAGCCCGGGGTATTGTCTTTGGGATAGAAATAGATGACGAGAGTTTTACCCGCATAATCCTTGAGGGCATGAGGTTTGCCGTCGCTGCCCTGCAAGACAAATTCGGGGGCTGTCTTTCCTTCGAGATCTACCATCACCTGGCCTCCTCTCTTTCCCATCCGTCATGCCGCACGGGACACTAGCTGGTCCCCACCGGGGTCGCCGATTGGACATTCGGCCATAAACCTAGCGAGAAAAAACCTTCCGCAGCAATTCGGTGGTTCGGGCGGCAGGGTTTTCTCGAATTTTTTTCTCCTCCAGAGCCAGGGTGGCAAAGAGGCCTTCAAGCCCCCGCTCGGTAACGTAATCGCTCAGATTGACCGCCGGCTGGGTCACAAATGGCAGCGCGTTGTAGGTTGCGGCCAGTTGATTGTAGTTCTGGTAAAGCCCGACCTGCGCCATCTTCTGCTCGACGATGGGCTGAAATCGGGACCGCAGGGTGTCACCGGTCCGGGCCCGGAAATAGTCGGTGGCGGCGGTATCCCCGCCATTGAGGATGCCGTAGGCGTCGGCCAGGCTCATCCGGGAGATGGCCTCCCAGAAAACCGTCTTGGCTTCTCCGGCGGCCCGCTCGGCAGCCCGGTTCATGGCGACCTCCAGCTCGTCGACCTGCCTGTCGAAGCCCAGGGAACGCAGGGTGCCGGCCATCGGATCGAGCTGTTTCGGCATGGTGATCCGGATCAACTCGTTGGCCAGAAAGCCGTCGACTCGGGAGGTCGTTCCGACCGCCCGCTCGGTGCCGACCCGCAGCGCCTCCTTGAGTCCTTTGGCCACCGTGGCCTCGTCGAGCGATTGGCCCGGTACGCCCTGCAGCGACCTCAGCATCTGATCGGCCAGAGCCCCGTTGCGCATTTCAGCGCAGCCACCCACCAGCAGGCCGAAGCCGATGATCAGGCCGGCGCGCAACCACTGGCCAGGATTCCTTGTCATTCGTTGCTCCTGTTTAAAGTCCAATGCCATCCAGCGCCCCAAGACAATGGCCGCAACGGCCCCCCTGGACATAGGTTCGCCCCAGACGAAAACCGCGCCTTTCGATCACGACCTTTTTGCAGGCCGGGCAGCTGGTATTTTCGCCCCCCTCTCCGGGAACATTTCCCTCGTAGACGTATTTGAGTCCGGCGTCCAACCCGATCTGCCTTGCCCGGCGCAGGGTCTCCACCGGGGTGGGCGGGGCCTCGCGGAGCTTGTAGGTAGGATAGAAGGCCGTGACGTGCCAAGGCGTTTCCCGATCAAGCTCCCGGGCGACGAAACCGGCGATCCCTTTCAAGTCGGCATCCGAATCGTTGTAGCCGGGAATGATCAGCGTCGTAACCTCGATCCAGATTCCCAGCCGCTTATAGTCCTTCAGGGTCTCGAGCACCCCTTGCAACGTGGCGCCGGCCACCTCTTTGTAGAATTTTTCCGAAAACCCCTTGAGATCGACGTTGGCCGCATCGAGATAGGGGGCGATATGCTCAAGCGCCTCGGGGGTGGTGTAGCCGTTGGTGACGAAGACATTGCCGACCCCCTCCCGTAGAGCAAGGACCGCCGTGTCATAAGCGTACTCGTAGAAGATGGTCGGTTCGGTGTAGGTGTAGGCGATGNNCCGGCCTCTCTGGCGCGCCGGACAATTTCCGCGGGCGGTAGGTCATGACCGGGAATCGGATCGGGAGTCCGCGTCCATTGGGAGATCTGGGCATTCTGGCAGTGGAGGCAACGAAAGTTGCAGCCCACCGTAGCGACCGAATAGCTCAGGGAGCCGGGATGGTAATGAAACAGGGGCTTCTTTTCGATGGGATCGACATTTTCGGCGATGCTCCTGCCATAGACCAGGGTATAAAGAACGCCGCCACGGTTTTCACGAACGCCGCATACCCCCCTGTGCCCCTCGGCGATCAGACAACGGAAACGGCACAGGCCACATTTGACCTTGCCGCCGACGGCCTTCTCCCAGAACATCGCCTCGCGCATCGCTTCCTCCCTGGTTGGCAAGGGTTGCTGATTTACCGAGGAAGTATATCAAAAAATCAGTGAGCAGTGACTCACTTCAGAACATAAACCGCCGCATACTCACGCTGAGCAGCAACCCGGTGCCGATCATCGTGGTCACCATGCTGGTCCCGCCGTAAGAAAAGAGCGGCAGGGGCACGCCGACCACGGGGAGCAGACCGATCACCATGCCGAGATTGACCACGATATGCCAGAACTGCATGGCAACCACGCCAATGGCCATGAACATGCCGAACCGGTCACCGGCGCGCCTGGCAATGTAAATGCCCCAGATGATAATGAAGAGATAGAGAAGAAGAAGAACCAGGGACCCGCTGAAACCCCACTCTTCGGCAAACACCGAAAAGGCGAAGTCGGTATGACGTTCGGGGAGAAAGGAGAGCTGGGACTGAGTCCCCCTCATGAAGCCTTTGCCGAAAAGCCCGCCGCTACCCACGGCGATCTTGGACTGGATGATGTGATAGCCGGCCCCGAGGGGGTCCCGCTCGGGGTCGAGAAAGGTGCGTATCCGCTCTTTTTGATACCCCCGCAACAGAAACCATCCGCCGGCCATCGCGCCGGCTCCGAGAACCGCCAGGACCGCCAGTGTCGAACGCCGGATGCCGGCAAACAGGGCCAGGGTGCCGCCGATGAAAATCACCATCATGGCGGTGCCGAGATCCGGCTGCTTCATGATGAGCAATGCCGGGATGCCCAGCAGCAGAAAGGGAACCAGCAGCCCACGCAGTGAGTACCCTTGAGGGGGAGGTTTTTCGCTGAAATAGCGGGCTAGGGTAATGATGATGACGATTTTCATTACCTCGCTCGGCTGCAGATTGAACAGCCCGAGATTAATCCACCGGGTTGCGCCCATGGAGGTTTTACCGAAGAACAGCACGATCAGCAGCAGCGCGACGTTGGCTCCGTAGAAAATAAAGCCGAGGTATTCCAGGTGGCGATAATCGAAGGCACAGACCGCGGCAGCGATGATCAGTCCGAGACCAAGCCAGTAAGTCTGCTTGAGGTACACGGGTGTCCCGACCGTGCCCCAGGAGGAAGTCGCGCTGTAGAGGTTAAGAACGCCGATGGCCGCCACCAGCAGAACGGTCAGCAGCAGAACCCAGTCGAAATGGGTCAAAAGTCGCCGGTCAAACATGGTTATCAGTCTCCCGGAGCAACGGGCAGTTCGGTTTGCGAGGCGGCATCGACCTGGAAATAGGCGGCCGCAATAGCCTGCGCGATGGGCGCCGCCGCGCGGCTGCCGCTGCCGCCATGTTCGGCCACCACGGCAATGGCGATGCGGGGATCCTCGGCAGGCGCATAAGAAACAAACAGGGCATGGTCCCGGAAGCGATACTTGATGTCCTCGATCTTTTCCTGGTCCCGGTCTTCCTTCAATTTAACCACCTGGGCGGTGCCGGTTTTACCCGCCACCCGCACCCCCTCCAGACGGTGCGACCAGGCGGTTCCCCCCGGCTCATTGACCACGGACTCGAGACCCCGTTGGACGGCCTTGAGATCGGCCTGGCTGACCTGGATCCGGCTGATCACCTCGGGAGTCGCCTCCTGCACCAGGTTGCCGGCCAGATCCTCGATTCGCTTCACGACCTGGGGCTTCAGGACCGTGCCGCCATTGGCTACGGCCGCCGTCATGACCGCCAACTGCAGGGGGGTCGCCAGGACATAGCCCTGGCCAATGGCGGCAATGACCGTCTCCCCGTTATACCAGCTGGTGCCGAAACGGTTTTTTTTCCACTGACGGGTAGGGATCAAGCCGCCCTTTTCCCACTCGAGCGGGAACCCCAGGGGCGCTCCCATGCCGAGGTCCTTGGCCATGGCGGACAACCGGTCGATCCCCAGATCGAGGGCAACCTGGTAAAACCAGACGTCGCAACTTTCCTTGAGGGCCTTTTTGAGATCGGTCCGGCCGTGCCCGTATTTTTTCCAACACCGGAATACCCGGTTCCCAAGAGGCATGCTGCCGGTGCAGTCCACGGTCGTTGAGGTCGTGGCCGCCCCCGCTTGCAGGGCGGCAAGGGCGGTAACGATCTTGAACGTCGAACCTGGAGGATACTGCCCCTTGATCGCCTTGTTCTGCAAGGGGTGCTGAGGGTTCTGCAGCAGCTCGATCCACTCCTTGCCGGTAATCCCCCGGGCGAAAATCGCCGGGTTGAAGGATGGGCGGCTGACCAGGGCCAGCACTTCGCCGGTATGAACATCGATCACCACCGCAGCCCCGGCAAAATCGCCGAAGGCCTTTTCCGCCGCCGCCTGGAGATCACGGTCCAGGGTCAGATAGACCTTGTTTCCGGGGACCGGCTCCCGGGTTTTGAGCAAACGCAGCTCCTTGCCCTGCACGTCGACCTCGACCAGGCGCTCCCCGGCCTCTCCCCGCAACTGGGGCTCAAGCCGTTTTTCCAGGCCGCTCTTGCCGACATAATCGCCGGGTCGATACCCCTCGGATTCCCCCTCCTGCAACTCCCGCTCGGTGATTTCGCCCAGATACCCGAACAAATGGGCCGCCATCTCTTCGTAGGGATAGGATCTCATGGGCCGGACCTCGACCAGCACCCCGGGCAGATCCACGGAATTTTCCTGGATCTCCTCAAGGGTGTCGCGGTCGATGTCCTCGGCCAAGGGGAAAGGGCGGTAATTGGGAAAGCGCCGACCACCCTCCCAGCGTTTCAGCAGTACCTCGGGATCTTCTCCGAGATAGGCCGCCAGACGATCGACCAGTCCATCCCGGTCCTCCACCTCCTGTCGCAGCACCGATATGCCGAAAGCCGGGCGATTATCGACCAGCAACCGGCCATTGCGGTCATAGATGGGGCCACGTGGCGCGGAGATGGGGACGTAGCGGATCCGGTTTTTCTCCGAGAGCAGCTGGTAGCGATCGACACTGATGATCTGCAGATACCAGAGCCGCAGCAGCAGCAGCAGAAAAATGAACGTGGCCGCCAGGGAAATGATCAGAAACTGCTTTCTGGGACCAGGGATATCGGACCATCCCGAATTAAGACTCATAACGGTTATCTAAATGCTGCAGGCCGGGAATCCACGATTGCCGTCCCAGGCGCTTCTGCAGCCAGAGCGCAGTCCTCAGCACGACCAGCGCGCCAGCCAGGTTCAGAGCCAACTGGGGCAGCAGCCGCCCCAGCACAATCGGCCAGACCGGACCGGTTTCGGCGAAAAAGCCGAGGGCGAAAATGAGAACCCCACCTTCGAGCAGGGTGCCGCAGCAGATGACGAACATCAGCAGCAGCGAACTCTCGGTATTAAGGCGATCGGCCATGCTCCGCACCCCTAGAAAGGTCACCAGAAAGACAAAACTGTACAGACCCAGGTGAGTCCCGGCGAAAACGTCCTGCAGGCAACCGACCAGGGCGCCGAGCGCGCCACCGCGCACCAGATCTTCGGTCAGCCCCAGGTAGATGACCAGAATGAGCAGCAGGTCGGGCTTGAGAGAGAAAGGAAGCAGCCGCGGAAAAAGCGAGGTTTGCAGAACCAGAAAGCCCAGCGACAGGCCGACGTAGGTCAATACCCGTTTCATGGCTCTTCCTTGAGCAGGACCAGGACTTCCTCGAGGCGGGAGAAGTCAACTGCCGGAGCCACAGTCACCGACTGGAAGAGGCCATACTCCTCCTTGACCACCCGGGTGACCTTGCCGATCGGGATCCCCTTGGGAAACACCCCCCCGGTCCCCGAGGTGATGATCAGGTCGCCGACTGCGATATCCTCCTGGCGCAGGGCGAACTCAAGGGTCAGCGAATCCCCCCGCCCCCGGCTGACACCGCGGGTGCGGTTACGCTGGACCAGGGTGGCAACGGCCGAAGAGGCGTCGGTGATCAGCAGCACCCGTGATTCGTGGGCGCTGCTGCGGATCACCCGCCCCACCGCCCCTTCGGCCACGACCACCGGCATCCCGTCCCGGACCCCGTCGGCGGTCCCCTTGTCGATGAACACGGTACGGAACCAACTGGCCGCATCCTCGGCAACGACCTGGGCCGGCAGGGCCTTGAGATCCACCTCATCCCTGAATTCGAGCAGTTTGCGCAGCCGCTCGTTGGCCAGCCGGACTTCCTCCAGGGCAAACAGGTCGGCCCGCAGCTGGCGGTTTTCCTCCCGAAGCTGCAGGTTCTCCTGCTCGGTGCCGATCAGCCAGACGTAGCGAAACCAGGTGTCGGACAGGGTTTTCCAGGTCAGGTCCAGACCCTTTTGGAAGGGCGCGGTGAGCTGCAGAATGGTCTTTTCAAACAGAGTGGTCCGGTCTTTGTGACGCAGATTGGCCGAATAAAGCAACAAAACGGCCAGGATCAGGCATCCCGCCAGCAGCGGAGTGCGGTATTTTCTAAACAACTCCAGCATGAAAAAAACTCCCGACGCCAACGAAAAGGAGGGCCATGGGCCCTCCTCGGCGGTCGTTCTTTGCGCCCCTCAGATTCCGGTGATGGCAACTGGCAGGTCAGGAGGTAACGGTCACCCGTTTGAGCAGGTCGAGTTCGTCGAGAACCTTGCCGGAGCCAAGCACGACGCAGGACAGCGGGTCTTCGGCGATCACCACCGGCAGGCCGGTTTCTTCACGCAACAAGATATCCAGGTTGCGCAGATTGGCTCCGCCACCGGCGAGGATAATCCCTTTATCGACGATATCCGCCGCCAGCTCCGGCGGAGTCCGCTCCAGGGCGATGCGTACGGCCTCGACAATGGCGTTGACTGTTTCGGAGAGGGCCTCGCGGATTTCTTCGGAATTGATTTCAAGGGTTTTGGGAATTCCGCTGACCAGGTCACGCCCCTTGACCTCGATGGTCCGCACCTCGTCATCGGGGTAGGCACTGCCGATTTCGATTTTGATCTGCTCTGCGGTCCGTTCGCCGATCAGCAGGTTGTATTTGCGCTTCATGTACTGCACCAGGGCTTCGTCCAGCTTGTCGCCGCCGACCCGAACGCTCTTGGCATACACCACACCGGCCAGGGAGATAACCGCCACTTCGGTGGTGCCCCCGCCGATATCGACGATCATGTTGCCGGAGGCCTCGGTGATCGGCAGGCCGGCACCGATAGCAGCCGCCATCGGCTCCTCGATCAGATAGACCTCGCGGGCTCCGGCCGACTCGGCCGACTCCTTGACCGCCCGCTTTTCCACCTGGGTGATCCCCGAAGGGACGCAGATGACAATGCGCGGGCGCACCAGGGTCTTGCGATTGTGGACCTTCTGAATGAAGTAGCGCAGCATCTCCTCGGTGATATCAAAATCAGCAATGACCCCGTCCTTCATCGGCCGGATGGCGACGATGCTGCCCGGGGTGCGGCCCAGCATCTTCTTGGCTTCCATACCGACGGCCAGAACCTTTTTTTGCCCCATGCTGTCTTTCTGGACCGCTACTACCGAGGGCTCGCTGACCACGATCCCCTTGCCTTTTAAATAAACCAAGGTGTTCGCCGTACCCAGGTCGATCGCCAGGTCGTTGGAAAACATCCCCCAGATTGCGTCGAAGAGGTTGAACATGTTTCGGGTGACTCCTTTCAGCCGACAGAAAGAGGGCTCGCGGCCCTCCAAAAAATGCTGTTCACACTACCAAAAAGCCCAGGTTTTTTCAAGCATGAAAAGGAAAAAGTTATTGCATTTCGAGGCCTGATTGTCTAACATTCGACGCTGTTTTCCACGCCCGAATGATCACCTCAAAGGAGACACATTTTCAATGCTGGACCTGATTCGCAAAAAGCAGAAGTCGGTTATTGTGAAGGTCGTGTTCTGGACCATCATCGCCGCCTTCGTCGGCACCATTTTCCTCGTCTGGGGTAAAGGCTCCGACCGGTCGGGGCAAACCTCGACGGTCGCCGCCACCGTCAACCAGACCGAAATCAGCTACGAAGAATTCCAAAGCGCCTACAGTAATCTCTACCGCCTTTATCAGAGCATCTATCGCGATCAGTTCACTCCCGCCCTGGAACGGCAGCTCGGCCTTCGTCAGCAGGCCCTCGACTCGCTCATCGAACAGGCCCTGCTGCTGCAGGAGGCGGACCGCATCGGTCTGGAGGTCAGCAAAAAGGAGTTGGTCGATTCCATCGCCGAATTCCCTGCGTTCCAGGAAAACGGGGTTTTCAACAAGGATCGCTACCTGCAGGTCCTCAATTACCAGCGGATGACCCCCGAAGGCTTCGAGGCCCAGCAGCGGCAGCAACTGCTGGCGGAGAAAGCCCGCCAGCACCTGCAGGAGGGAGTCAGCGTCAGCGATGAGGAAATCGAGCAGGAGTTCCGGGACCAGAACGAAAAGATCAATCTTGCCTTCCTGGGCCTCGCCCCGGCTCTGTACGAAACCCGGGTCAAGATCGACGAAGAGGCGCTGAAGGCCTTCTTCGCCGATAACCTCGAGAACTTCCGCACCCCGGAAACCATCGCCTTGAGCTACCTGCAGTTCGAGCCGGCCCGCTACGCGAAGGAAGTCGCCTTTACCGAAGAGGACCTGGAAAAGTACTACCGCCGTCACCTGGACCAGTTCGAAATCCAGGAGCAGGTGGATGCCTCCCATATTCTCATCAAGGTTGCCGCAGACGCTGATGAAGCCACCAAAAACACCAAGCGCGAACTGGCCCGGAAAGTCCTCGACGAAGCCCGTGCCGGCAAGGATTTCGCCACCCTCGCCCGGACCTACTCCGACGATACCGGCAGCGCTTCCAAAGGCGGCAAGCTTGGCTTCTTCACCCGCGGCACCATGGTCGGTCCGTTCGAAACGGCAGCCTTTGCCCTCAAACCGGGCGATCTCAGCGACATCGTCGAAACCAACTTCGGCTTCCACGTCATCAAGGTGGAAGGCTACATTGAGGCCGGCATCAAGCCCATGGACCAGGTTCTGGAAGAGGTCAAGACCGGCGTGCGCAAGGACAAGGCCCATCAGCTGGCGATGGAAAAAGCCATGGACACCTATAACATGAACCGCAAAACCGGGGATCTGGAAAGCGCGGCCAGTGCCAACGATCTCGGCATCAAGCAAACCGGTTTCTTCAGCCGTGACGAGCCGGTTGAAGGCCTCGGCGAGGCGACGGACATCAAATCACTGGCATTTGCCCTGGGGGAAAACGAGCTGGCCCGGCCGGTGGACCTCGGCGATAAGATCGTTCTGTTCAAGGTCAAAGAGCGCCGCGAAAGCCGCCTGCCCGAACTTGAGGAAGTTCGGGTCGAGGTCGAACAGGCCTACCGCCGCACCCAGGGAGAGGGTCTGGCCCGCGAGACCGCGGAAAAAATCCTTGCCGGGCTCAAAGACGGCAAATCCCTGCAGACACTGGCCAAAGAGCATAATGAGAAAATCGAGGAAACCGACTTCTTCACCCGCTCCTACGGGGCGTTCGTCCCCCGTCTCGGCAGCTCTCAGGAGTTGGCCGATGACGCCTTCGCCCTGGGTGAAGAAGGCTCTGCCGCTCCGGAAGTTTATTCCATCGATAATCGTTTCGTGATTGCGGTTCTCAAGAAACGCCAGCCAGCCGACCTCTCACAGCTGACCGAAACCAAAAAAGACGAGCTGCGCCTGGCGCTGGAAACCCGCAAGGAAACCGAAGCGCTCAACGACAAACTCCAGGAGCTAAGGACGAAGGCCCAGATCACCATCGCCCCCACCCTCCTGGCATCACTGGAAGGAAACTGATACGCCATGACTCCGATCGTCACCCAGACCGATTTTGCCGATCTCAAAAAGGTCAACCAGGGCAAGGTGCGCGACATCTACGACCTGGGGGAACATCTGCTGCTGGTCACCACCGACCGGATCAGCGCTTTTGATGTGATCATGAACGAGGGGATTCCCAACAAGGGCTATGTGCTCACCCAAATCTCCAGGTTCTGGTTCGAAAAGATGCAGGACATCATCCCCAACCACATCATCGCTACCGAGGTCGGCGACTTTCCCGCGATCACCCACAAGTACCGCGAACAACTCGAAGGACGCAGCATGCTGGTCAAAAAGGCCAAGCCGCTGCCGGTAGAATGCATCGTCCGCGGCTATGTCTCGGGCTCGGGCTGGAAAGAATACCGGCAGACCGGATCGATCTGCGGCATCGAGCTCCCCAAGGGGCTGGTGGAGAGCGACAAACTCCCCGAGCCGATCTTCACCCCCTCCACCAAGGCCGAACTGGGCGAGCACGACGAAAACATCACCTTTGCCCAGGCGACCGAGCTCTGCGGCAAGGAACTGGCCGCAGAAGCCCGGGATGCGACGCTGGCCATCTACCAACGCGCCCGCGATCTGGCCGATGCCAAGGGGATCATCATCGCCGACACCAAGTTCGAGTTCGG
>NPIG01001096.1_pt3 | contig 11475 bp, 12 predicted proteins | sample 8637441 | NCBI WGS metagenome assembly NPIG01 (sample SAMN07420675, study PRJNA396082) | bioreactor metagenome | isolation source: sample BR6 brine-fed electro-methanogenic bioreactor BR | place: Japan: Kochi | collected 2016-06-14
AATCACTTATATTTGTAAAATTATCTCTCTTCTTATTAGCGTTTTCTGTAACTTAATGCTTCTAAAATATGCTCTTTTTGTATGGGTTCACATAAACTTAAATCAGCAAGAGTACGTGCAACTTTTAAAACTTTATTGGTTGCACGAAACGATAAACTCAAAGATTGCACTGCTTGTTGAAGTGTCTCTTGTGCTTCATCATTCATACAACAATATTTACTTAGTTCTTCATCACTTAGTTTCCCATTTAAGTTGTTTTGTCCTCGTTCTTTTTGCATGATAAAGGCTTGTAAAACTTTTTTATGTAACATCTTTGAATTGACATCGGCAATATCTTCACTTGAAACTTCATTCATCGTAACAAAAATATCAATACGGTCTAAAAAAGGTTCAGAAAGTCGATTTTTATAGCGATTAATCTCCAATTCATTGCAACGGCACTCTTTCTTTAAACTCAATAAATTCCCACAAGGACAAGGATTTTGTGCAGCTACAAACATAAATTTTGTATCGTAATGAATTTTTGAATTCACTCGACTGATGAGTATTTTATAATCTTCCAAAGGCTCTCTTAAAGCCTCTAAAATATTTTTATCAAAATGGGGCAATTCATCAAAAAACAAAATGCCATTGTTACTCAAAGCCACTTCTCCAATACGTGCAGCTTGACTTCCCCCACCAAAGATTGAAGCCCTTGTTGAGCTGTGATGAGGATTTCTAAAAACTCTTAATGGTGTAAAGGAGGGCTGGACACTGTCTAAACAATCCAACTTCGCTTTTTCTAAAATCTCTTCCAAACTCATGGGAGGCATAATATATCGCAGTCGTTTGGTAATCATAGATTTTCCACATCCAGGACTGCCTTCAAACAAAATATTGTGATTGCCTGCTGCTGCAATCATTGAAGCTTTTTTTGCAATTTTTTGCCCCTTAACATCACTGTAATTTAACTCATATTGTGTATTATAATAGTATTTTACATCGTTAATTTGTATTAGTTTATGCTCAAAGCTATTTTGTATGACTTTATAATTCTCTTTGTTCTCAAAACGAAAAAAATCTGAGGCTTGAGTTAAATTATCAACCGCGTAAATATTAATATTGGGAATGGCTGAAACTTTTTGAACAGACTCTTGAGGAATCAGAACATTATGAAGTAATCCTTGCTGTTTGAGTGATAAAATCATCACAAAAATGGTATGAGTATCTTTAAGTTTTCCATCTAATCCCACTTCACCAAAAACATAAAAATCATCAAATGTAACCTCCTCTTCATTTAGTGCAACCAATAAAGCAATGCTTAAATCAAAGTGAGTACCTGTTTTTGAAATATCCGAAGGAGAAAGATTAATGGTAATTTTTTTAGGAGGAAATTTAAAGTTGTTGGTTAAAAGTGCCGATTTAATGCGGTCTCGTGACTCTTGAATTGAACTGGTTGCCAATCCAACGATTGAAAAAGAGGGTAACCCTTTCGTAAATGTGGCTTCAACATTCACACACGTAGCATCTAAGCCTTCTAAACAGGCACATTTTAATTGTTTCATGAGTCATCTTTAAAAGTGTTTTAAAGATTATAAGTTTTTTTTGGTTAAGCAAAACTTAGTTTGTTACTTTTTTGGTATTTTAAGCTTTTTTGCCCTCTTCTTTTAACTTCCGTTTCCACTCTTTTTCAAATTTCTTTCGTTTGATAATAGAGAGATTTTCAATGAATAAATGTCCTGAAAGATGTTCCATTTCATGTTGCCAAGCTACGGCTAAAAAATCTTCCGCTTCCATTGTTTTTGCATTTCCAAAACGGTCAAAATACTCTACGATAATATGTTGTGCACGCTTTACATCTTCATTAAAGCCTGGCACACTCAAACACCCTTCTGTAAAGATTTGAATACCATCTTTGTGTGTTATTTTGGGATTAATGGCTTCAATTAAATTGCTTTTTTCTTGGACATCTTCATCGTTGGGTAAATTTATTATTAAGACATTTAAAGGCAATCCTACTTGAATGGCTGCAAGTCCTACACCACTATAATGCAACATAGTTTCATACATATCATCCAAAAGAGTGTGAAGTTCTTCATCGAACTTCAACACATCTTGTGATTTTTTCCTTAAAATAGGATTGGGGTAAGTCAGTATATCTCGTATCATAACACTTTTTAGTTGTGATTGGTAATCACTTTATCAATTAACCCATACACTTGTGCTTCGGTTGCACTCATAAAATTATCTCTGTCCGTATCTTTTTCAATCACTTCAAGAGGTTGTCCTGTTTGGTCTGCAATCATTTGATTTAACATCTCTTTCATTCGTTGAATCTCTTTGGCTTGGATTTGAATATCTGTTGCTTGTCCTTGAGCTCCCCCTAAAGGTTGATGAATCATAATTCGTGAATGAGGAAGAGAATATCGTTTTCCTTTGGTTCCACTGCTTAATAAAAATGCCCCCATAGAAGCCGCTTGACCAATACAAATGGTACAAACATCAGGTTTGATATAGTTCATCGTATCGTAAATTGACATTCCACTTGTAATAACTCCACCCGGAGAGTTAATGTACAAATAAATATCTTTTTCAGGATCTTCTGCTTCTAAAAACAGTAATTGAGCCACCACCGTTGAAGCAACAGCATCATTGATTTCACCGCTTAACATAATAATTCTGTCTTTTAAAAGCCGTGAATAAATATCGTAACTTCGTTCACCTCGTCCTGTTTTTTCAACGACGTAAGGAATATAACTCATATTAGTTTCCTGATTTTTCATCTAATAATTTAGTTATGACTTTATCTTCAATCATTGACATTTTAATCGCTGGTAAATACCCTGCTTCTTGATATTGTTTTAATACTTCTTGTGGATTTTGTCCCATTTGCATTGCTTCAAAATATAAAATTTGAGAAACTTCTTGATCACTTACTGTTACATCTTCAGCTTTTGATAAAGCATCTACAATAAATGTTGCTTTTACACTTTTTGCAGCATCTTCTCTTAATTCATCTCTTAAAGTTTCAACTTTAGACGCATCTTCTTGAAGTGCTTTAATCTCTTCTTCATTCATTGAACGCACTTTTGCATTTAGTGCCATATTAATCTCTTGGTCAACAACTGTTGCAGGAAGTGCAAACTCAAGTGTCTCAACCAATTTATCTAAATACGTAGGTTTTAACTCTTCTCGATAATACAATCCTTTTTTCTCATTGGCAATTTGTTCTTTGATTTTCTCTTTTAATACATCAACTGTTACATTCTCTTCATTAGGTAACACTTTTTTAGCAAATTCATCGTCAATTACGGCTTCACCTTTTTCTCTTAATTCATGTAACATGACTTTAAATGTTGCTTCTTTTCCTGCTAAATTTTTTGCTTGATACTCACTTGGAAAAGTTACCACAATATCTTTTTGCTCTTCATATTTCATTCCAATGACTTGGTCTTCAAAACCTGGAATAAATGAGTTTGATCCTAATTGAAGTGTATATTTTTCTGCTTTTCCACCGTCAAATGCTACACCATCAACAAAACCTTCAAAATCAATTACTGCATAGTCACCACTTTTAGCCGCTCTTTTTCGTTTTAACTTTTCAATTGGTGCAGAAGATGCAGCCATATCTTGTAATCGTTTATCAATCTCTTCAGCACTTGCTTCTTGTACTTTTACTTCAGGAATTAACGCTTTATAATCGCCTAAATCAATGGTTGGTCGGCATGCCAATTTAACTTCAACATCAATTGAACCGTCTTCTTTTTTATCAAATTTTGTAATACTTGGCTCACCAATTAAATCTTCATTGTTAATGTTTAACTCTTTTAAACCTTCAGCAAATAAAACTCTCAACGCTTCACTTGTAGCATCTTCTTCTAATTTTTGTCCAAATCTTGCTTTGACGACAGCTATTGGAACTTTTCCTTTTCTAAATCCATCAACTTTTAAGTTTTTAGAAGCATCTTTTGCTACTTTGCTAAGATTTTTTTCAATTACTTCCTTTGCAATTGTGCTTGTAATAACTGCATTGGCAGAATCGATTTTTTGTGCATTGAATTCCATAGAATTTAACTCCGTTTTTAAATTTTTAGTGATTTTATCTAAGATTTACTAAAGCCTTAATAAAATAGATGTTTACTCAATCAAGCTGCATGCATTTTTCATGCCTTTTCGCTCTTTTAAAGCAGAAAACACCAGAAGAATTCTGGTATTTTGTATTAATAATTTTCTGATTTTCTCATTTGAAGTAGCTCTTTTTGAATTGAAATATTAATATCTTCTCTTGCTTCAAAATTTAAAGAGAAATTTCGTCCCTCGTAGTCTACTGAGTTTAAAATAATTTTCATGGCTTCAAGACGTGCAAGATGTTTATTGTCACTTCTTACAATATGCCAAGGAGCGCTTCTTGAACTTGTTCGCTTAAGCATTTCATACTTTTTCTCTGAAAACTCACCCCATAAATCTTGAGCTTGCATATCCACTTCAGAAAATTTCCATTGTCTCAAAGGGTCATTAATACGCCTGTCAAATCGTCGTTTTTGTTCCGCTTTTGAAACCGAAAAATACAATTTGATTAAAATCATTCCTTGTCGTACTAAATCTTGCTCAAAATTGACAATATCTTCCATGAAAATTTCATGCTCTTCTTGTGTACAAAATCCAAAAATAGGTTCAACCATCGCACGGTTATACCAACTTCTGTCAAACAAAACAATCTCTCCACCTGTGGGAAAATGTTCAATATACTTTTGCATAAACCATTGATTTCGTTGTGTTTCAGTGGGTTTTCCTAAAGCTACCACACGGTAATGTTTATTGTTCATATATCGAGTAATTCTTCGAATTGCTCCCCCTTTACCTGAAGCATCTCGCCCTTCAAACAAAATAATCATTCGTTGATTTTGTTTTTCCAAATGGTCTTGGAGTTTTATAAGCTCAATTTGATAATCTTTTAACTCTTGGGCATCATAAATTTTTTGTATACCATCTTTTAAAACATCAATATCTACTGTGCGATACTCTTCACCTAAAACTGAACGTAAAAAACTGTTCTCTTCTTGAAGTTGAGCAATGGTTTTATCAAATTTAACTTCATGTGTTTTAGCATTAATCGTAATATCTTTTGCTTCAATATGATCATCCAATTCCAAAGATGTTTTAAACTTTTGCAACAAAGAAATGGCAATTTTTTTTGTTAAATTATCTTTTTTAGTATAACCCAGAACTTTCACATAACGTTTTTTATTGTGTTGAAATCGGGCAATATATTTTTTCCCAAAAGCAGGATGTGCTTCTTTAGAAATATATAAACCACTGTAATCGGTTCTATTAAAATCACTTAAATTCATCTATTGTAGCCTCGCAAATTTATTATCTTGTTCCATGTTTTCTAACTCTTGTGTTCCACTAATAAGAATATTTTCATCGGTTTGAAACAATTCATTGTCTGCTTTACTTGGGTATTCAACATTCGATAAAATATATTTTATACAATTCAAACGGGCTCTTTTTTTATCATCACTTCGAATAATTGTCCAAGGTGCCAATTCTGTATTTGAAGACATCAACATTGAAAATTTTGCAATAGTATATTTGTCCCAAAGTTGTTGTGACTCTTTATCCACAGGAGAGAGTTTATACTGTTTTAAAGGGTCAACTTCACGTTTTTTAAATCGTCTGGCTTGCTCTTTTTTTGAAACAGAAAAATAGAATTTCATTAAGATAATTCCTGATTTAACCAACATTTTCTCAAATTCTGGCACTTCTCTTAAAAACTCATGATGCTCTTCTGTGGTACAAAATCCCATAACTGGTTCAACTCCAGCTCGGTTATACCAACTTCTATCAAACAAAACAATTTCACCTGCACTGGGAAGATATTGTGTATATCGTTGAAAATACCACTGTGTTTTTTCGATGTCACTGGGTTTTTCTAGCGCTACAACTCTTGCCCCTCTGGGGTTTAAATGTTCTGTAATACGCTTAATCGTACCACCTTTTCCTGCTGCATCACGTCCTTCAAACAACATTAAAACTTTTAATCCTTGGTCTTTAACATGATTTTGGAATTTTAAAAGTTCAATTTGAAGTTTGGTTAGCTCTTTCTCATACTCTAAGGTCTCTTTTCGAACCCAAATTTGAACTTTTTTTCCCTCTTCATCCTCTTTTTCTTCTAATTTCTCACGCATTCTGTCTTTTTTAATGTAGTCGTGTTTAAGAGTTTTGGATGTATCAATCACTTCCATATCTTTAAATTCATCTTCAATAATTTTTCTGTCTTGTCCCATTTATTTCCTTTTAGGATAGTCTGCCTTTGTAGTCATTATATCCAAAATTTCTTACAATTTGGTAACAATCATTCTCTTTTAAAAGTACAATACTGGGCAAATTAATTCCATTAAAGGTGGTTGTTTTGACCATCGTATAGTGAATCATATCTTCTAAAATAATTTTCTCACCTACTTTTAGAGGTTCATCAAAAGAATANNTTTTATCACCCGCTTTTAAAGGCGCATCAAACGAATAATCTCCAATAATATCCCCAGCTAAGCAAGTGTTTCCACCCAAACGATACGTATATTTCTTTTCATTGGGCAATCCAGCCCCTCGAATAACTGCCCGATATGGCATAGCTAAAGTATCAGGCATATGGGCTTCTGCTGAAGTGTCCAAAATTGCCAAAGACATTCCATTGTCAACAACATCTAAAACCGTCGCCATTAACACCCCTGTTTGCCAACCTACGGCTTCACCAGGTTCTAAATAAACCTCTAAGTGAGGGTATCTTTTTTTAAATGCTTTTAATAAAGCAATTAATCCTTTTACATCATAATCAACTCGTGTAATATGATGCCCTCCACCAAAGTTGACCCATTTCATAGAAGGTAAGTATTGTCCAAAACTTTTCTCAAAATTTGCCAAAGCTCCTTCTAACGCATCGACATTTTGTTCGCACAAAGCGTGAAAATGTAATCCCTCGATGCCATCAAGTTCATTTTCTTGAAAGTTAGCTTTTGTAATACCCAGTCGTGAATACGGTGCACAAGGATTATATAAATCGACTTCTACACTTGAATATTCTGGATTTACACGTAAGCCACACGACGTTTTTCCTGCAACTTTTTGTTTGTATTTTTTATATTGTGAAAATGAGTTAAACACCACATGATTTGAGATGTCAATAATTTTATCAATTTCATCTTCTTTAAATGCAGGTGAGTACGTATGCACTTCACCTTTAAACTCTTCTTTGGCTAAAAGGGCTTCATTGAGTCCACTGGCACAGCACCCTTTTAAGTATTGTCGACATAAATCAAACGTTGACCAAAGAGCAAAACCTTTTAAGGCTAAAAGTATTTTGACATTGGCTTCATCTTGTACTTTTTTTAAAAGTTCTAAATTTTTTCGTAACAGTCTCTCTTCGCAAATATAACTTGGACTGGGTAATGTATCTAAATTTTTGATGACCTATTCCTCTTCGTATGGTTCAAATTGGTCTTTACTCACACCACATTCAGGACAAACCCAATCTTCGGGAATATCTTCAAATGCAGTTCCTGCAATAATACCACTGTCTGCATCACCTAAAGCTGGGTCGTAAATGTAGTCACATACTACGCAAATATATTTTTGCATGATATTCTCCTTAGTCTAATTCAATAATTTTCCAAGGTAACCCTTGTGTCATTAACTCATCCATAAATGGTTGAGCGTCAAACTCCTCGATATTAAATACCCCTTTATTTTTCCAAATATCTTTATACAACATTTTAGCCCCAATCATTGCTGGAACTCCAGTAGTATAACTGACCGCTTGTGCACCTGTTTCTTTGTAGCACTCTTGGTGGTCACAAATGTTGTAGATGTAGATTTTCTTTTTAATTCCATCTTTTAACCCTTCAATAATACAACCAATGTTGGTTTTACCTACAGTTCGTGGTCCTAAGCTTGCAGGGTCAGGTAATAATGTGGCTAAAAACTCAATAGGAATAATCTTTTGTCCTTTATGTTCAACGGGTTCAATTCCTAACATTCCTACATTTTGTAAACAATTCATATGTTGGATATAACTGTCCCCAAATGTCATAAAAAATCGGATTCGTTTTAACCCTTTAATATTTTTGCATAATGATTCTAACTCTTCATGATAAAGTAAATATGAAGGTTTAACCCCTACTTCTGGATAATCATGGTCAACTCTGATTTCTAAAGGTTTTGTTTCAATCCATTTACCCTCTTCCCAATATCTTCCGTTTGCACTGACTTCTCGTAAGTTAATTTCTGGGTTAAAGTTTGTTGCAAAAGGGTATCCGTGATCACCTGCATTACAATCCATAATATCAATCGTGTGGATTTCATCAAAGATGTTTTGTTGCGCATAGGCACAAAATACACCTGTAACACCTGGGTCAAATCCACTTCCTAATAACGCCATAATCCCTGCTTTTTTAAACTGGTCATCTCTTGCCCATTGCTCTTTGTATTCAAATTTGGCTTCATCAGGGTGTTCATAGTTTGCCGTATCCACGTAGTCAACACCACATTGTGTACACGCGTCCATAATGGTTAAATCTTGATAAGGTAATGCCACATTTAAAACGACTTTCGGATTAACTTTTTTGATTAATTTTACAAGTTCTTCAACACTGTCCGCATCAACAGATGCCACATCAATAGAAATACCTTGATTTTTCTTAATATCATCTTTTATACTTTCACATTTTGAAATGGTTCTTGATGCCAATGTAATATGTTCAAATGTGTCAATATTCATCGCACATTTTACCGTTGCCACTCGACTTACTCCACCTGCCCCAATGATTAAAATACCTTTTTGCATTGTTGTCCTTATTAAAAATTTAATCTTATTAAAATAGTTGTAATTATATCAAATTTTAGCTACAATATCATTTCATTTACTTTAATGGGAGTGATTTGGCTTCGATTAGAGCAGAGAGGATTAGTTGCATGTAGGTCTGAACCGCCTTAATCAGTTCAAAATTTTTAGACGCAAACAATACAAATTACGCTCCAGCTTACGCAAAAATAGCGTAAGTTCACAATTCAGGACTCGCCTTAGGGCTTGAGGCCTCGGAGATTCACTCTGTAGATTCTATCTATGCAGGTTATAGTGGATTCACCCAGATAGATTATCTTTATGGTATTGATTGCCCCATTTAGAGACATTTTAAATCTTAGCTTTACAATTGCCTTGCGGGCTGAGCTGTTGTAAAGTGAAATTTTTCAACCCCTCTAAACATGTAGACGCTAGTAGTATCTGTTTTAAGACACGGGTTCGACCCCCGTCACTTCCACCATTTATCAATCCAAACTTGTCTTTATCTGTTTTACAAATCCCTAAAAAACGGGCTTTATTTAATTCACCTGTCTTATGCTGTCCTATACTTTCCAAGAAAATCTAAGTTTTTTTACGGTAATTTTTACGGTAACAAACAATTTAAAGAAAGGATTACCGTAAAAAATGCCTAAAATTGTAAAACCCCTCACCGATACAGAAATTAAAAAAGCAAAACCCAGTAAAAAACAATATAACTTAAGTGATGGTCAAGGACTATCTTTAAATTATCACTCCTAATCCAAGTAAGTATTTTAGATTTAATGACACCTTTAATAAAAAACGTAATTCTTTATCCTTTGGTACTTATCCTGAATTGTCTTTAAGAGTTGCAAGAGAAAAAAGAACTGGAATGAGCCCTTAAAAATATATATTAACTTCATTACATGACATATTCATTGGAGTATATTTTTATAATAGATATTTTACCGTTCGTTTATTGGTTCGTAAATAACCTCAAATAAAAATAGTACTTTATATATAAAGTACTATTTTATCGATTAATTCAATAATACTATTAGTTCATTTATTGGTTCGTATTTTTGTATATTTTAAAAGTTTTAGATATACTAATAAAAAAGAATAAGGATGTTTATGGATTTTACACCTGTCATTCCAACGGAGCTCAGTTCTGGTACAATTAAACAAGATCTTTTATTATTAGCAGAAAAAGTAATTATTAAAAGTGCTACACTTGAAGCAAATCACAATCCAATAATCATTGGTTCTATTCGTACAATGTTAAGGAATGTTAATAGTTACTATTCAAATCAAATTGAGGCAGAAGGCACTCATCCAATCGATACAGAAAAAGCGATGAGAAAAGAATATTCGAGTGATGCAAAAGAAAAAAAACTTCAAATGTTATCTATTTCACATATTAAAACACAAGAACAATTAGAAACTCTCGTAAGCAATGGTCATAATCCTCTCTCAAAAAAATTTATTCAATATATTCACAATACATTTTACACACAAGAAGGCATGGAAGAGTTTTTAACAGTATCATCTGAAACAAAGACTATACATATGATTCCTGGTGAATTAAGAAATGGTAATGTAAAAGTTGGAACTCACATAGCACCAAACTATAATGAAGTTGATAACTTAATGAATCAATTCGAAAGACTATATAAATTATTTCCTTATATGACACAAAGTCAAAAATTAATATATATATTTTCTTATCATCATAGATTTGTATGGATTCACCCTTTTTTGGATGGTAATGGAAGAGTATCACGACTTTTTTTAGATGCTTTTTTACATTCAATTGATCTTTTTGGATATGGATTATGGAATATATCAAGAGGTTTATCTCGAGATATAAAGAAGTACAAAGAACATTTAAAATATGCAGATATGCTTAAACAAGGAGAGCAAGATGGTAGAGGTCCTTTATCCAATAAAGGGTTAGAACAATTTGTAAAATATATGTTGGAAACAGCACTGGATCAAATTGAGTATATGCAAAGTTGTCTGCAACTGAATAGTCTTGCTCAAAGAATGGAAAACTATTGTAAAAAAGCAAACTCTTCATTTTTAAAAATTGAACCTTTACCAGAAGGCAGTGATAAACTATTTAAAGCACTACTTATTCAAGGAGAAATTAATAGAGGAGATGTTCAAGAAATAATTGGTAAAAAAAAGACCTATACATCACAACTTATTTCAGAACTTCTTAGTCGTTATTATTTGGTTTCCGATGGCGTACGTAAACCACTGAGACTAAATTTTAATGCACACTTTTCCAATCATTTATTTCCAGAACTCGTACCTCCAGAAAAGCTATAATATAATCTTAGAGATTATGGTTACTCGATTAGAGTTGTTCCTATTCAAATACAAATGTAGTCTCAGGAGATACATATACAGATACAGAGATAAAAGGTGCAAAAGTAAAAGATAAAATCAACAATCTAACGTATTTCTATAACTATGATGTGTATATCTCTGATTTAGAAGCTAAGAAGAAAACAACAGTGCAGGTGCAACAGATACTGTATGTGATTTAACTCCATACTTACCAATATCTGAAGATATTAAACAACGTAGAGCATTTACAATTGATCTACTTGTAAAACTAAAAGAAGAACATCCAGAGGATAAATGGCTAAAGTTTTTGAGTTCACCGGATG